>Ga0224512_10004932_pt1 | contig 11120 bp, 10 predicted proteins | sample SF_May12_sed_USG_4_FD_169103 | JGI IMG/M metagenome (GOLD analysis project Ga0224512, IMG submission 169103) | Sediment microbial communities from San Francisco Bay, California, United States - SF_May12_sed_USGS_13 | ecosystem: Environmental > Aquatic > Marine > Sediment | place: USA...
CTGATGTCAATGATCATGAGTTCAGCTATTGCTTGAATACTTCCACGATCATGGGTCAGAATGTTGGTCTCAGTGGTGAAATAGAAATCGCTGCCGGATCTGGATATGATGGTATCGAGATCTGGATGCGTTCACTTAATGCTTTTCTCGAAAACGGTGGTACTACCAAGGCCATCAAGCAACAGGCACGAGATGCGGGCATCAAGATCGAAAGCTCCATCGGATTTGCCCAATGGATTGTAGACGATGAAGCAACCCGAAAAAAGGGACTTGAGCTGGCTGAAAAAGAGATGAACATATTGGCTGAAATAGGATGTGAGCGCACGGCTGCTCCTCCCGCAGGGGCTACTGAATTACCCAAACTCGATCTGGACAGAGCGGCTGAACGCTATCATGAGCTTTTGGAAATTGGAAGAATGACAGGAGTAACTCCCCAATTGGAACTCTGGGGCTTTTCAACCAACCTTCATAAACTAGGAGAAGTAATGTATGTGGCGTCTCAATGCGGACATGCTGACGCATGTATCCTTCCCGATGTTTATCATATCTACAAAGGTGGTTCAGATTTTAATGGACTCAAACTCTTGGATGGAGGAGCCATTCATATGTTTCATATAAACGACTATCCCGAAATCCCTGACAGAGACTCGATCGACGACAGTTATCGAGTATATCCGGGAGACGGAATTGCACCGCTCGACTTTATCATAAATGTGCTCAATGCGAAACAGAGTCCGATCGTACTTTCTCTGGAATTGTTCAATAGGGATTATTGGAAGATGGAGGCAATAGAAGCTGCCAGACTTGGTCTGGAAAAAATGCAGAATAGTGTTGCCAAGGCCCTGGCGGCACCTTAGCAGGTGTTAAAAAGAGTTAAATCCGGGACGATCCAACAATTACTTTGAAACTAATCACAATTGTAGACGTCCCCATGTTAGACTAACTTTTCTTTTATGGTTAATAGATTCTTACTTGCTTCATTTCTATCCCTTTTTGTTGCCCAGGCCTCGGCCAATTCTGTGATTTCGGTGCTAAAGGAACATATTATGGAAATGAAGGAAGGAGACAGATTGAAATTTGAATATGCTTTTCAAGGATGTTACGGTCCTTATCATCACGGCTCCATCACAATGACCCTTGAAAATGACACCGTCTATTTCAATCATGAAAGCAGGGATGACAAAAATCAGAATCCACTTAATGAAGCAGGTAAGTATCATCAGGATGAAATCCTCAAGCTCTTGACGGAGACGGAGAAGAACCGGTCAAGTGAAGTTCTTGGCAACGACATCAGTTATAAGCTAAGCAATGAAAAGAGACAACTCATTGCCGGGAATGATGAGATTGAACAAAGACATTTCCTGTCCATCTTCCGCCCATTTTCATCCATATTCCAACTGGACTCGAAAGAGATTATCCCTGGCTTACGAACGGGTGGGTTTGTACACTAGAATATGTCTACTCGGTAAGTTTTTGGATTTCGGACAGGCTTAGTTTTCTAAACTCCACTTCCGATCCCTCAGCCTGCACGGCGATCTGACCTTCGGTTGCTGTGCAGCCTGAGCCGTGGTTCACCAATTCGCCATTTACCCAGACCTTGATCTGATCATCCAGACACTCGACCGTCATGTTGTTCCATTCCCCTACTGCATTTTCCGAATGATCTGTTAGATTCAAGATCCTGCGCTGTTTGCCTTCTGTTACACCCCACTCTTCCCTGGGCCCTCTCCTTTCCAACATATTCGGGACTTCTATATCCTCTACGATACACCAGAAATCACCGGCATTTTCATGCATCATTTGTACTTCCAATGATTTAGGAAACATCTTATATAGTGCTCTGGGTGTAGATGCGTGTACCAATACACCGCAATTGCCGGGTTCTCCGGCAAATCGATATTCTATCTCCAATCGGTAATTAGAATAGACAGAGTCGGTGATTAAGTGCCCGCCAGGCGTGCCAAGGCTTACCAGCATACCATCTCGGACTACAAAGGGATTTATCGTGTCTGGATTGTGATCCATTGCCGGCACATCAAAGTGCCATCCGGATAGATCCCTGCCGTTAAACAGGTCAGTTGCAACTGGCTTATTACAGCCAATTACCAGCCAAATCAAAATGAAGTATAAACCTGCAATTTTGTGATTATTGATCATCATACAGTTATCTGGCCACCAAAGGGATTGCTGTTATTTCCAAATTGAAGAATAAATACACCAATTGGTAAAACCCATTATGTCCAGAATTATTGAAATTAATAATCCTTGCTAAGCCCTACGGCTGTTCTATAGAACGAGATCAAGTTCTTGATTTTCAGGACCATGGTAGGCGATTCGTTCAGCATTTTAACCAAAGTGTCAAAAGACAATATACAAATTCGGGCTTAAGGTCGCTTTCTCAATCTACCGCAGATGATGATTTGACCTGGTTTGAGTCAACTTTATCTAAATAAGCTCTGTTTCTTGAGGGAATTCGGTTGTTTTACACCATTAAGAAAACTCTGTCATGAAGAAAATTGTACTTACCTATATTCTTGCCCTATTCACGATCTATGCCTTTACTCAATCTTCCTCTATCACGGGTCGATTGATTGAATCTGATGGTACTCCGGTTATCTATTCGAATGTCTCTCTTTATAGTGCACTGGACAGTTCGCTAGTGAAGGTTGAAATTTCAAATGACGATGGCAGCTTTAGCTTTCGGGCCCTAAAGGCAGATTCCTATTTTTTACAAGCCAGTTATGTGGGCTATGAAATGTTACAATCGGATAGAATAGCATTAGAGCCAGACCAATCTATTGATCTGGGTGATTTAACATTCAGCAACCAGATCATCGAATTAGAGACGGCCACGGTAACGGCTGACAGAGCAATTGTCGAGGTAAAACCAGACCGAACTGTGTTTAACGTACAGGGAACCATCAACAGTGCGGGTCAGAATGCCATTGAATTGCTTCGGAAGGCGCCGGGGGTCTTGGTAGATAATAATGATAATATCTCCGTCTTGAGCCGGTCCGGTGTTTTGGTGTATGTAGATGGGAAAAAACTGCCACTTTCCGGCACGGACTTATCAAATTACCTGCAAAATTTGACTGCGGAGCAAATCGACCGGTTTGACATTATCACTAGCCCGGGGGCGAAATACGAGGCAGAAGGAAATGCCGGAATTATCGATATACGATTAAAAAAGGACAAAAACCTGGGTGCAAATGGCTCCTTGAGTGGAAGTTTTAGTCAGGGCTTTTATGCCAGGGGGAACGGGAGTGTGAGCGCCAACTACCGAAATAAGACTATGAATGTCTTTGGCAACACCGGATATTCCTCCGGCAAGAGTTTTTGGAAAATGAATTTTATCAGTTTTCAAAATCAGCTGCAATTGAAGGAAAATTTCAGGAATGAAAACCCACACAACAGCTACGACTATCGGGTGGGAAGTGATTTCTTCCTCAATGATGAAAACACGATTGGATTCATTGTGACTGGCAGACATTCAACCCGTGACTATTCTTCTTTTGATCGCATTGAGATCTCTCCGCTTTCTAACCCTTCAGCGGTAGATAGTATTCTCGTTGCAAACAACAGTGAAGACAATTCCCGGGATCAGAACACATACAATTTTAACTATCGATTCAACCGGAAAGGTCAGTCATTTTCGCTTGATGCAGACTACGGCCAATATCGGATGAGGAGCAAGAGATTTCAGCCCAACCGATACTTTGATGCCGGAGAAGAAACAGTACTTACTGAAATCATCAACACTTTCGACACCCCCAGGGATATCGTCATTTATACCTTGAAAGCTGACTATGATCATGAATTTGGCAAGTATAAATTGGGTGTGGGCAGTAAGTTCAGCCGAGTAGAGACTGATAACACCTTCTTGCTGTTTGATCAAATTCTGGGAGATAACATATTGAATATTTACCGCTCGAACGAGTTCAAATACGATGAGACTGTTTCAGCAGGCTATGTTAATATTTCTGGCCCTGTGGGTGACAAATGGAATTTTTCAGCAGGTTTGCGGGTTGAGCACACCGATGCAGCGGGTGACCTACAACCTTTCACGCAGGAGCTTCGCGAGCCACCGGTGACGTTTAACTATTTAAGTTGGTTTCCTTCAGCTGGCTTGACCTACCAGCTAGCAGATGAGCATTCCCTGTCGCTTAACTATGGGCGCAGGATCAATCGACCCGATTACAACGTGCTAAATCCTTTCAACAATCAACTCAGCGAGTTATCTTTTGAGAAGGGCAATCCATTCCTAAGGCCGGAAATTGTGAACAATCTGGAGTTGGGTTATACCCTTAAATACCGTTACAATTTTAAACTCGGATACAGCTACACTACTGATCAGATCACCCGATTAATCGGACCAAGTGAAGATGACACCCGTGCTAATTTTATTACCTGGGAGAACCTGGCCACGCAGACCATAATAAGTGCTAACATTAGCGCGCCGGTTCAGATCGCCAAGATATGGAACGGTTACTTCAACCTTAGCGGTTCTTATTTAGACAACCAGGCTGACTACGGATCTGGAGCCATTGTCGACATACAAGCTTGGACATACAGCATTTTTCAGCAACATACTTTTGACTTACCTAAGTCCTTCAAAGGTGAGATATCAGGATGGTTTTCGGGACCAGGAGTTTGGGGTGGTGTATTCCGCTACGAGACCAGTTGGAGTCTAAATGTTGGTTTGCAAAAGAAATTCATAAATGAGAAATTAAATGTTAAAGTTAGCGGCAATGATCTCTTCTATCAGAGCGGCTGGGATGGATATTCTGAGTTTAACGGGCTTTTCTCAGAGGGAATGGGAAGATGGGATAGCAGAAGGGTGAGTATTAGTCTGAGTTATAACTTTGGGAATCAGAACGTGAAAGCGAGGAACAGAAAGACTGGACTAGAAGACGAATCCAGGCGTGTTGGCAGCTAGTAATTAGTTAGATTACGAAATCTAGAACAATTCAAATGAGTAAAAATACCCGCAGAAATTTTGTTGGTCAGTCGGCAGGTGCGCTTTTTGGTTTGAGCTCAGTAGCATGGTGGAATCCTAAAAGATCAAATCGCTATACATTTTCAGACCCGGTTGTTTCTTCAGAGTTTCCCAGTCACAACCCGGAAGATGTGAGAGCTATTGTCGGGGCTTCACACACCCGGTTCGAAGAAGTGAAAGAAATGGTGTCTGCCAGACCCGAATTGGCAAAAGCAGCCTGGGACTGGGGTTTTGGTGATTGGGAAAGCGCTTTAGGTGCCGCTTCTCACATGGGAAGAAGGGACATCGCAGAAGTATTGATTGAACATGGCGCTCGTCCCAACATCTATACATTTGCGATGCTGGGAAATGTTGAAGCGGTAAAAGCCATGGTTGAGTCGATGCCCGGGGTACAACGTATTCATGGCCCGCATGGATTCACACTCATGCATCATGCCCAAATCAGATTACGCTACGATGATGCGACAGAACTGGAAAAAGAAAATGCCAACACGTTGACAGATTATCTTTCGTCTCTCGGCGATGCTGATATCCGGGCTGTCAGCTTGGACATCACTGAAGAGGAGCAAAAAGCATATATGGGCCAATTTACCTTTGGCACCCTTGACGATGAGGTTTTCACTGTGGAACTCAATAGTCGAGGAATGCTATATATGAGTCGGGGAGACAAAATCGGCAGGGTTCTCAATCGGGTGGATCAGCATATTTTCTCTCCCGGAGGTGCTGCTTCTGTCCGCATTCATTTTGAAGTGCAAGATGGGCAAGCAGTATCGTTGACTATACATGATCCGGTGCCACTAGTCACTGCTACCCGACGAGAAGGGTAGTATTCTACTCGTAATGGGATTTCAAACATTCCAGGCATACTTTCAAGATAGCCCAGATTCATATTGAATGAAACCAATGGTAATCAGAGACAACTGCTAAGTTGTTCCAGTAGATTCACCAATTCAGGATAATCCTCGAAGTAAAAAAATGATTCCTCTGAACTCACCATCTTTTGCAGGTGACGAATTGATGCCTGTCGCACGTTTTCCCTGAACACATCTTGATATGGTGTCACTCTTCCCGAGTAAATCGCAAAAAAATGGACCGGATCTATCGATTTGATTGCATTGCCATTCTTTAATTTTTCAGCCATCACCAGGTCTTCCTGATAACCAAATCCACGAGCATGTGCGTGTGGATCTCCGTCTGATACCAGTATGAAGAATTTGGGAACGCTTTCGAGAGAATTTTCTTCAAACAGCTTGCCTCCCAATTCAATGCCGGCATGGATGTCTGTAGCGAAGACATTTAGGGGGATCCGCAATTTGTCGATAGTGACTTCCAAGCTATCCGTATTTCCAATCAAGGGCGAAATAATCTGTGCCCCCCGGTTGAAGGAGACAATACCGATTCTCAAACTGTTTGGATGAAGTTCGAACCTGCTGGTAAGAGCAAATAGCACTGTTTGGATCTCATCAAGAAAGGCGCGTTCGCTGGCGGAGAAATCCAATGCAATGACTATGTGAAATGGGCAGTTTGGAAGAACACGCTCTGGCTGAGATTTCACAATGGTCACTCCTAGCATCAAAGTCATTACCAAAATTTGAAGGCGATACTTCATTCAACATAAAGTCTGCTGATAAGTTAAGTCATTCCTGATACGAATGCTCTCTCTCTCCTCTTCTTGCATCCCAGGCTTTCCTCTATACTAGGTATTCTACTTCTTCTTCCCTTTGTACGTCTTCAAAAGATAGCAATCTTCATGAGTGATTGGAGTAAAATGGTCCGCTTCTTCCAGAAGGATCCGTGCGGTAGTCCGTTCCACAGCAGCTATTTCGACTCGCACTCCTTCACCTCGCAGGTGCCTGACCAGCTCCACGTAATCAGCATCACCAGATAAGATGATGATAGTGTCCACTTTGGTAGCAATCTGTGTAGCTTTAATCGTTAGAGGAATATCTGCCGACTTATGACATGGCATCACAGATCCGTGAAATTTCTTCAAGAGTCGTTCTGCCAATTTTTCAGAGATGCTTTTTCCTTCCCGGAAATAGATGAGTCTGCTTAGCCCTCTGTTCTGCAGCAATTTGGGGATGAGTACATCAAAATCGATTAATGCATTTTTCTCCTCGACAATCGCTGGCAGGCTGAGTTCAATGTTATTGCCATCAATCAGAATTGCAACTGATTGATGGATGTTAATTGCGTATTCATTCATGTGGCTGGAAAGTAATTAATTTTCGATGGATGGCCTGGCTCAATGTCCCAATGGCCGATAATTTATAGTTCCTTTCGGTAGCATACCAGGCGATTCACTTCCTGAAATCCTGCTTTGAAATGAAATCGATGAGACACTAAATTATCTAACGTAGCATCTGATCCCATCTCATGACATCCCTTCTTCTTACACCATTCTTCGGCATTCAAAAAAAGCTTCCGGGCCACCCCCTGTTGTCTCATTTCTGGCTTCACATAGATTCCCTCCAGGTAACCGACAGGCGAGGAATGCGTTCCTTCCACATGCTCAAAGCGGATAGAAATGGTAACAAATCCCACGTATGAACCCTCCCAAGTCTTTGAAAGAAAAGTGATCTCAGAATCTGATCTCAGTTTATTCTCGCAATCTTTGAAGGCTTCTGTGAAAGATAATTCAGGCCAAAGGGCCACCATAAGATGAGCTAAATCCGGGAGATTATCCTTGTCCAGGGTCTGAATCTCGATACTTCCTAACATAGGCTATTCAATTTAAACATACGAATGTATTGTTTTGACTCTAAGGGTTCTACCTATTTCCGAACCTTTGTATCTTGAGGAAAACTGTCAGGATCATGAAAAGGAGAGAACTCATTCGCAACATTTCATTCATAGCAGGAGCAATGGCAATTAACAAACAGAATTTAATGGCTGGAAATAAAGGTCTATTTGAAGATGGATTGATCGAGCACTCTGCCTGTCGGTGGTGCTACAACGACATACCTTTGGAGGCACTTTGTGCGGCAGCACAAGACATTGGTATCAAGAGTATTGAGATTGTTGGACCGGCTGACTGGCCCATCTTGCAAAAATATGGCCTTACATGTGCGATGGGCACTGATACCTGGGTCAGTCTTACTGAAGGTTTCAATCAACCTAAGTTACATGCTGAGCTACAGAAAAATTATCTTCAGCTACTTGACAAAGCGGCTGATAATGGTATTCCAAATGTTATCGTTTTTTCTGGAAATCGCAATGGCCTTGATGACAAAACCGGTCTTGAAAACTGTGCCGTTGGTTTAGACCCGATCGCGAAGCATGCCGAGAAGGTAGGAGTAATGGTAGCCATGGAATTACTAAATAGTAAAGTAAATCATAAAGACTATCAATGTGATCATACTCCATGGGGTGTCGAGCTTGTGGAGAAAGTGGGTTCACCTAATTTTAAGTTGCTGTATGATATCTACCATATGCAAATCATGGAAGGGGATCTGATTGCTACGATCAAAAAATATTCAGATCACATTGCTCATTATCATACTGGAGGTGTGCCTGGCCGAAATGAAATCGATGAAACACAAGAGATCTATTATCCTGCTGTCATAAATGCAATCAAAGAAACGGGCTTCCAGGGATATTTGGGACAGGAGTTTATTCCAAAGCGAGATGATAAAATAGCTAGCCTAAGACAAGGCGTGGAAATCTGTAGTGTATAGGATGCCGAATTTGTCTAATCATTTTTTACAAGGCACCAGTAATCTTGCTAAATCGAAAAACCCGGTAACAGTCAAAAAAGTCTGCTACCGGGTAAACCTTGTGATTATTTGATTCTTAAAAGTGATTTTACTTCTCGAATCTTCCACTCATGGGCTGGACGATCTTCTCTCTTTTCTACAACCAATCCTAGTTTTCTTCTCCAAAGTTGATAACTTCTTCGCGGTAAAAAGCACGTTGATATAATTTGCCTGCAACTTCTATGTTAAGGTGGTACCGGCCTTTGGGCAGATAGTCGATATTCATCAAGGCCGGTTCTTTTCCCAGCAGGCCAGCGTACCTATGCACAGTTCTGCCAGTTTCGTCTGTAACATAGCAAAATGCAGCATTGCTACCCGAATACATTACCAAGATATATTGATCTTGATAGAACTTAGCCCTTAGATTAAGAAAGGGCTCAATAGTCGATGCCTTAATGTGATTGGATATACCTCCCGGGCTCCGATCACCGTCATGTACCCATGTGCTGGAGTACTTGGTAGAGGATATAGTAACAGAATTTGCTAAAAACCCATCATTCTCATGCTGCGCATATCTCTGCCCATCTAACGTGTTCTTATCATTCAGGTCGATTCCTATCTCTCGATTTTGAGCATCAATAAGAAAACTTAACAATAAAGGATAGATGGTCAAAAGATATCTCATGCAACATCTTGTTTTAGCAACTGAATAAAATGTAGATAGAAATCTTGAAGGAGATTACTCTGGCCACATAATTATTGGCAAAGGTTGTGCCAGTTGGCTGCCCGGCATCCATGGTGCGTCTTCTTGTCCATGACCAAATGAGCATAAGCAATTTTGGAATTTATAACAGATACCCTACTAAGCATCATTTCGATCTAACAATAAGTTTTCATGTTAGTTAAAGAGTATCAATCAGTTAGCAATTATCGGTCCGTGAACTTATTGTTATGGCGATCGTGGCTATCAACCCTACAGGAAGACTACATTGGTGACCTCGCAAAAATCTGAAAATTTCTGGCCAGATTGCTAATCAGAAATCCCGTTTCACTGCTATTCGCCGTATCATCAGGAAAGGTATTGCGGACCAAAGTAAAAGAATAAGAACAGAAAAGCCCATGCCATAGCCCGATCCAAAGAAGCGCTGAAACACTGCTCCTGTGTAGCCCATCAAAGCAGAAATATCCAATTTAAGAAGTACCAATATTCGGGAGAGATCAATCGGATTCAATAAAGTAGCTGTCAGGGCAAAATTCTCTAAGGGATAGTCCGAAAAAATCGACAGAAGCAGCAAAAGCCCACCATCATAAAATATAGATAAAACCAACCAGGTGAAAATGGCAATTCCAAAGCCTTTAATCCGGTTCGGAAATCGCAAAACGATAATAAAAGCTAGTGCTGAAAAAATATAAGTCAGAAAAACTCCTGCTACCAATAACACCAGAAAATTCCAGATTTCATTGGATACAAATATCCCGAACAAGGTAAAAGGCAATCCAAGGCCAAAGATCAGACTAAGGGCAAGCGACGTGGCAACGCCGAGATATTGTCCCCAAAATATAGCTGACCGGCTCACGGGTTGTGCCAGTAGCAATTCGATAAAATCTAGACTGGAATAGTAATAGGTTACGCAAATGACTAATGCGATCAGTGGACTGAGATACAAGACTACGTTCAACAAGCTAATAATGACTCTCGAAGGGTCATTGACAAAAACAAACAAGCTGGAGGCGATCAGAAGATAAAACAAGAAGTAAATCAACATCCATCGGCTGCGCGCCAAATCGTAGAAACTATATGTAAAAATCTTATTCATGACTCCTCTTTACCTTAATTGATTTCTCTTGCTCAGTCTCACCATTTCCATTTCCAGTGAGGGGCGGATCCCCCCTAAGTATATGGGCAATTGCTGTTTCAAGATCTCGGGTACCAAATGATCTTTTCAGTCTACTCAAAAGTCCGGAATAGTAGATTCTCCCTTCCAAAAGAAATACAATCTGATCAGCCATTTCATCTACGAATGAAAGAATATGACTGCTTATCAGAATAATCTTACCCCTTTCCTTTTCACGAGCCAGGAATGCCTTGAGGCTGATCATAGCGATCGGATCGAGCCCGCTGGTAGGTTCATCAAGGATTAAAACAGGATTGTCATGCATCAGAGCCACGACAAGGTTAACCCGTTGCTTCATACCGCCAGACAGGAATCGAAATTTTTTTGTCAGGAGATCGCGGATCTCAAAAAGATCTATCAGTTCGTCCTTGCGGTCAGCCGGACCCCGAAGGTTTTCGATCATCCTAATCAATTCAAATACGGTAAGATTCTCTGGAAACCTTGCAATCTGTGGCACGTAACTAATCAACTTTCGATACTCAGAGTCCCTACTGGTCAGCTCTTGTTGTCCAATTTTAATCTTCCCCTGATCCG
>Ga0224512_10004933_pt1 | contig 11119 bp, 6 predicted proteins | sample SF_May12_sed_USG_4_FD_169103 | JGI IMG/M metagenome (GOLD analysis project Ga0224512, IMG submission 169103) | Sediment microbial communities from San Francisco Bay, California, United States - SF_May12_sed_USGS_13 | ecosystem: Environmental > Aquatic > Marine > Sediment | place: USA: California...
ACCGTTCCGGTGGCAGAGGCGTGGATGGGTGACGAGATGAACCCGTCCGCCTCACCGATCAAATCGCCACGCTCCACGCGATCGCCGGCGCGTACGATGGGCTTGGCCGGCTTCCCCGTGTGCTGAGTCAACGGCAGCACGACCTCATCGGGAAAGGGCATGCGTCGGATGGGTATACTCGCCGTGAGTTCCTTGAACTCCGGCGGGTGCACGCCGTGCCGGAACCGCATCCGTCGAGCCATGAACTACCTCAGTTGAACGGCTCCGCCCGTTTCACCCATTTGGCGAGATCCTTCTCCTTGGGATTGAGCGGCGTTCCCGGGTGGATGATCCTGACCGGGCACTTCTCTGCCGCCTGCACCAGCTGCTTGAAGGTCCCCGCTTTGGGATCCTTGATGTACGCCTGCTTCTTGTCGTTGTAGGCGAACAGCTTCTTGTTGATCTTCGTGCACTCATCGCATGTCGTGCAACGCGCCGAGTCGATGTACGGCTCGAGCGCCAGTCCCTCTTCCTCTGCCACCTCCACCGCGGTGGGGGCGGCAGTGGCGGCGGGTGCAGCAGCAGGTGCAGCGACAGCGGTCGCTGTCCCACCACCCATTGCCACCCCGCTATCGATCTGCAGCGGCTCGAGTGGCAGGCTCTGCACCTCGTCCAAGAGATCGGCTATGGTGCGGTGGCCGTTGCCGGCGCGTACGAGTCCCTCGGCAAGTCGTCGCGCGACGATTGCCGGGTACCGGGCCTTCAAGTCGGCCATTTTGGCTTCGTACTCGGCCCTGATGCTCTCCGCCTCGCCGGAGAACTCGGCGTCCGCCTCGTCTGAGACGTCGGCATCGAGGCCCGCCATCTCCTTGAGCAGATTCCACACGGCCAGACGATCCTCGGCCAGCGTCACGATCTCCGATGAGACCGAGACCCTCCCGAGCGTCCGGTCGCGCTCGAGGACATAGATGAACGGTGTCGTCTCGGCCCGTTCGTCCGGCCCAAGGTTGAGGTATTCGTGGAAGAGCGTGAGCTCCTCGCCGTAGGCAGTGGCCGGCACGCGCTTGAAGTGCTTCTTGAAGCGCCCCTCGGTCGCTGCCCAGTCGGCCACCGTCACGGGAAGTGACATGGACCGTTCGTTCCCCTCGTCGTCGATGTACGAGAGCTCATACTCCGGCCAGACGTCGTCGATGTCCGGGTTGCCGTCCAAATCGAGGCGCTCGGACATCTTGTCTCCGGCCGCGGGGTCGTAGACGAGAATCGGATACGCCCGGCTCTCCAGCGAGAGCTTCGCCGCATTGGGCGCTTGATCGTCGCCCGTTCCGTGTTCGGGTGGGCAGGGGCAGTGCATGGCCAATACGGTTGGGTAGTGCGACTGCAAGCCCTTGAGCACGCCCGCGAGCAAATGAGACGGGTTGGCAGCTGACGCTTGGAGCACGAAGACGTTGCGATGCGCGATCGTGACCAGCGCCAGCTCCTTGCGCGTCTCTTCCTTCCCGTGCTGCGCCTTGCCGTACGCGGCCATGTCGCTCACTTGACCGGTGAAGCCCGACGTGCACGCCTGGCCGCCTGTGTTTGAATAGACCTGCGTGTCCAAGACCATCACGCGGATCGGTTTGCCTGACGCCAACAGCCGCGAGAGATTCTGGAAGCCGATATCGAGCATCGCCCCGTCACCGCCGGTCGCGAAGATCGGCGGACAGAGATCGAACTCCTCTTCGCTGAACTGATGCCAGTTGAACGCCGTGAAGAGCGGTTCGTGGATTTCAGCGTTATACTCGCCACTCAACTCGAGCTCCGCGCGACGGACCGCGATGAAGCCATCGGCCATCTTGCGCATGTGCCCCTCGAAGATGCCGATGGCAATCGACGGGGCGTCTTGGAACAGATGGTTCACCCACGGGAACGGGTACGGGTTGTACGGGTAGGTGCTGCCCCAGACCGACGAGCACCCCGTGGCGTTGGTCATCGCCATGTTTGACCGACCCTTGCCGGTCGGGCCTTCGGTGTAGCGCCAATGCAGGTCTTTGAGGTCATCGATCGCCTTCGTGATCCGAGCGACGAGCGTCTTTTTCTCGTCGTCCAGCACAATGTTGGCCTTGTCCTCTCCGCCGACCGCGTGGAGGTCGGCATCCGACGCGAGAATCTTGCGGGCCTTCTCATCGAGTCCCGAAATCAACTCGTCGACCTTCTGGATGTGCTTCTGGACACGTGGCGTCATCAGCGCGTTGACAGCCGACGTCACCAAGTGCACGACCGTCTTCTCGCCGCACCCCATGCACGCGCCATCGCCGCCGACCATCGACCGATAAGTGTCCTTCTTGAGCAGCAGTGACTGCAGCACACCGATGCCCTCCTCGAGATCGGACACATTGATGTACCGGTCGTTCGTGTCCGGCAGGTTTTCCCACAACTTCCAGTTGCGCCGGAGTTGATCGACGATCTCGTCCGTCTGCGGCACCGTGATCAGCGCATCATCGGGACAGACTTCGACGCAGATGTTGCAGCCCTTGCAGGTGTCAGGGTTGACCGTGATCGACAGAAGACCGCCGCTGTTCTTCTCGTGCTGTTCCGGCAGGTCGAAAAACGGACCGGTCTTGGCGATGGGGAACTCCTCGAGCGCGGCGTAGACGGGTCCGAACTCCTCATCGAGGGCGGCGCGCCGCTCGGGGTCGAGCTTCATCTTGTCGACCACGGCTTTGTACGCCTGCGACAGCACCCCTCCGAACGTCGTGAACGGCGTGCCGCGCATGATCTTGCGCGACTCGTTGCCCAGATGCTTCACGATCTGGTTGATCCGGTCGAAAGTCCGGCCGTTGGAAAGCGTCACCATCGCCGCCTGCAACACTTCCTCGACCTCGTTGACGAGACCCGGAATGGCCGAATCGGGACACTGCACCCAGCACTGGCCGCATCCCGTACACTTCTCCGGCACGAACTCGGGGACCTCGAACCGCACGTCCGTCATGTCACGGATCGTCGACGTGGCCGCCGGGATGGCGCTGAGCGCGGCAAACGGATCGGCGATGCCGTCGTCTCCCGTCTTGTACAGATAGCAGACCTGCTCCCAGAAGCGTCCGGGATTCCCCAGGCCCTCTCGCACCTTGCTCCCGTCGAGCATGGCGGGCATGACGGGTGGAACACTTACGGCGTCCGCATTGACCTCGAGCGCGTTCGAATCGATCGTCTCGACCTCGTCGAATCCGCGCTTGATGACGCGAAGGTTATCCTCGATGACCCGCTTTCCAAGGTGACCAAACTTCTTTTGCAGCACCTTGGTGATGCCCTCGAACAGCCGCTGCTCGGCGAGGCCTTCACGCTCCATGAGGCCGGATACCTTGAAGAACGCACCCATGAACGCCGTACCCTGCATCCGGTACCGCAACTCCGGATCTGTCGCCTCCTCCATCGCGATCTTGAACGCATTCAGGTAGTGCACACGCAGGTTGCGGTCCTTGATAGCCTGCTGTCCTTCGGCCGGGAACTCGTTCCACACCTGCTCGGGCGTCCCGTCGTTCTGAATCACGAACACGCCATCGCGCTCCAGCCCGGCCAGTGGGTTCGAATGCCGGAACACGTTGGGGTCGGGGGCCAGCACGACGTTCACGTGCTTGAGCTCGCAATTGAGTCGGATTGGCTCCTTGGCGAGCGTCGCGTAGAACGTGGTCGGCTGGCCTTTCTTCTCCGAGCCGTACTTGGGGTTCGCCTTGATATGCATGCCGAGGAGCTCGGACGCGGTCATCGCCACGTTCTTCCCCATGGTGATGGCACCCCAACCACCCACCGAGTGAATGCGGATCGACGTCGATCCCTTGGGCCAGAGATTCACGTCCTCGGCCGGCGGGAGAGACAACTTCGCGATGTTCGGATAGGCCTCGAGCAACTCCTCTTGCCAGATCTGGAGTTTCGGCAGGCGCGTACCCTCACGCACGAAGTCGATTCCGAGATAGAACTGCCGTCTGTGGCTCCCGTCCGGAAGCATGTTTTCCACGGCAGCGATCAGATCGGCGGGCTGCACATCACGGCTTCCCAGGCCAAACGTGCACGAGAAGAACTCCGGCGCGTCGTCGAGCCGATAGGGAGCGACACCCTCGTATGGCAGCCCGTTCTTCGCACGCCCGTTTTCCAGGGCTTTGTTCACCGCCGCGCGAATCTCACGCAGCAGTGGCTGGTCCACGGCGAGTGGCTGATCGACGCGCTCCATCACCGTCACGGCCTTCTTGCCCTTGAGCAAGTGCGTGAGCACGTCCGTCGGAAACGGCCGGAACATGACGAGGTTGAGCACGCCGACCTTGAGTCCACGCGTGTCGCGCAGGTAGTCGGCGACGGCTTCGGCGTTGGCGACGATCGATCCCTGACCAGCCAGGACGTAGTCGGCATCCTCTAACCGGTAACCCATGGCTCTGGCGTATCGGCGACCTGTCAATGCCGCATACTCGTCCATCGCCTGATCCGTGAAATCGGCCACGTGATCGAAGTAGAATGGACGCTGTGCCGCGACCCCCTGCTGGTAGCTATCCTGGTTCTGTACGACACCCAGCATGGCGGGGTAGTCGAGGTCGAACATCTCTGGGATGCGGCGCCGCTTCTCCCCAAACACCCAGCGCTGCGCGGGCGTCGGGGACTCGATGATGTCAGCCGGATCGCCCAGGTACTCCTTGACCAATTCCCGCTCTGGCATCTTGAACGACTCGATTACGTGGGTCGTCAGGAAGCCGTCCTGTGCCAGGATACCTGGGTTGAGCGACAACTCGGCGACGCGGTGCGTGATCAAGTTGAGATCGGCGCATTCCTGCGCATCCTTGGCGAACAACTGAAAGAACCCAGTGTCGTCCACCGCATGGTAGTCGTCGTGGCCCGCATGCACGTTGAGCGCATGCTTCGTCATGGCGCGCGCACCGATATTCAGGACGTACGTAAGGCGCTTGCCGACGGCGGCGTACAGCGACTCGTGCATGTAGGCAATCCCTTGGCCGCTCGAGAAGTTGGCCGCGCGGATGCCCACCATGCTCATGCCGGCAGTCACGGCGGCGGCCGCATGCTCGCCCTCGGGCTCGAAGAACAGGAGCCGGCGGCCGTTCACGTTGGTCTTGCCCGCCGCGACCGCAGCCGCCCAGCCCTCACCCATCTGCGTCGACGGCGTGATCGGGTAGGCGCCGGCCCCCTCACTGCCGTCAGTTTCCATCTGGACAACGGCGGCTGTCCCGTCGTCGGCCGTGGGCCTGCCAGGATATTTCGGCTCGGGAGGAGCGTTGTCCTTACGCTTGAACATCATGCAACCGCCTTCTCAGGGGAGGTTCGAGTCTCGGCGAACTGTCGGCCCTCGAGCCAGACGATGGCGCCCGTCGGGCACCGTTCGATGGCTGTGGGCGTCGCCAGCTCGTACTTGGTGTAGTCCACCACCGCCAACCCGTCCTTCATCTCGATCAGACCTGGCGCGGCGTCGGCCGCACACCGGCCACACGCCGTACAGGCCACCTGACACATCTCTTCGATCTCGTCGCCTTCGAGTACGCTCTTGCACTGCACCAGCAACTGGTGCTCGACGGGCATGAGGACGAACAGATCCTTGGGACATGCTTCCACGCAGTCACCACACGCCGTGCACTTCTCCGGGATGACGACCGGAAGCCCATACTGATTCATGTAGATCGCGTCGAAATCGCACACGACTTCGCAGTCTGCGAGGCCAAGGCAGCCCCACGTGCAACCCTTGCCTCCTCCCGCCACCGCCGACGCAGCCTTACACGTGTCGAGACCCAAGTAGTCGGCCTGTTGGATCGCGACGTTGATGCCGCCGGCACAGAGCAACCGCGCCACCCGCTTGTTGGCCTCACCGACGGCAACCCCGAGGTAGTCGGCCAGATCGACGACCTCGTCGACGCTCAACACCGTGCAGGTTGCTGGTTGTATCGAGCCTCGCACGACCTTCTCGGCAAATGCGCGACATCCTGCTTCGCCGCAGGCGCCACAGTTCGCGCCCGGCAACCGGTCGGTCACCTCATCGATCCGGGGATCCTCCCACACCTTGAACTTGCGGTGGGTGAGCGCGATGAGCCCGGCGAACGTGAGTCCGAGACCGGCGAGGATCGCGGTCGACAGCAGGATTCCGGAGATGCCCATCGACGCGCTACCCGATGTCCGACAAGTCGGCCTGGTTGAGGAGCCACGTGGCGAGCTTGCCAACCGGATCGGACGGGGCAGGGGATGGTGCGACCGCCGCACCTGCCGCCGCTGCCGCACCTGCCGTCGGCCTTGCTGCCAAAGCCTTCAGCTGTCTCAGCTCCTCAGCCTGCTGTGCACCGCTCATCCCGCCGATCGTGCCTCGCGGCTCCTTCTCGGGCAGATTCGATATCGTCAGTCGGTCCCAAAGGTCAGGCCCGCCGGACGGGTCGTGCATGAACCGCGCGGCGGTGCCCGGAACGAGTGCGGCGATGCCTGGACCGTCGAACGCCGCAAATCGATCCAACCCCGCTCCATCGTGCGTTTGCAGCACGAACGTGCCGGGCGTGATGAGGCGAACCAGCGGTACAGGGGTACACGCGCCGCGCACGATCAGCACGATCTTCTGTGATCCGTCCATGTACTCGGAGAGACCGGGTCGCAGATCGGCACCATCCACCACGGCGACCAGCGGTGGCGCCAGTCGTCGCTCACCCTTACTCCACTTGACGAAGGGAAACGACCCCAGCGAGCGGGCGTGTTCGTTGCCGTGATAGCTGCCGGAGCGGGTGAGCTCGAAGATACGGACCGCGCCGAACGCACGGCCAATTTCTTCTAATGCCTTTCCGATGGCAGTGCGGAGGTCGCCTCCCGGCGCGACGTCGATCAAGAACAGATCGTGGTTGCGTTGCGCCAGCTCGGTCATCGTGGCCCGGGCTTGCTGGATGGTCTCGACCGTCAGCGTGTCGAGCGACAGGGAGTCACCGAACAGGTGTGCCATGCGTTCCGCGTCGATCCGTCCAGCCGCGAAGGGGCCGAGTTCTGCAACGACGCGGTTCAGCTTCCCGTTGGCGGACCCTTGATGGTCGCTCAGGAACGTCTGCACTTGTTCCACCGTGGTGCCCAGTGCCGACTGAAAGGCCTCGCGCTGGCCCGCGAGCACTCTGAGCGCAAGTTCCACGCGTTCGTCAGACGGCATACTTATCAAGCTCCTCGTTGAGGATCGCGATCTTCTCGTCCGCCGAGTGCGTCGGGACCGCACGCACCTCTTCGTACACGGGGATGTCTTCATTCCGATAGAAAAGTCCGAGCCGGATCTTGTCGTCCAGCTGCGCCAAACGAAATCCGTTGGCGAGATCCGACGGATCGTGTGGGACGTGATGCTTGTAGATCTGCTCGGTGTCGCTGGACCGGATGCCTTGCGGATGCACCAACAGCTCGATGGTGTCGGGGTTGCGCATCGCTTCGAGAAAGATCTGATCCGTGTACTGCGGACACCGTTGAAGGATTCGCACGAAGGCGAATCCCCGATGCTCGAACGCGGCTTCTAGCGTTTGGTAGATGTGATCTGGTACCCAGTCGCCCGTCTGTGCCACGAACGACGCGTTTTCCACGCCAAGCGTCGTGGCAATGGGATTCATCGCATTGAGGAAGGCGCCCCGTGGCTGCGTGTTGCTCTTGAACCCCTTGGGGCTCGTCGGTGACGTCTGGTTCTTAGTCAAGCCGTACACGCCGTTGTCGAGCATCAACGCCACGAGGTTGGGGTTGTAGCGCGTCGTGTGAATCCAGTGCGCCGCCCCGATCGAGCAGCAGTCCCCGTCCCCCATGACCACGAACACCTGGAGATCGGGCCGCCGCAACTTTACGCCCGTCGCCAGTGGCAAGGCTCGCCCGTGCAACCCGTGGAACCCGTACGAGTTGATGTAGTGGGGGAACCGGCTCGAGCACCCGATGCCCGAGACAAACACTGTCTGTTCCGGCGGCAGCTGCTTGGCCTCGAGTAGGCGCTGCACGGCTGCAAGCACGGCATGGTCGCCGCAGCCCGAGCACCATCGGGGCACGGCGGCCTCGTAGTCCTGCAAGTTCCAGGAGCGGTCTTCGTCGATCGCGCTCCCCATCAGAGAGCATCCGAGTTGAATCATCATTCGGCTCCACCGGGCACGGAGGCCCGAATCGCGTCGAGGATCTGGCCCGGCCGCAACGGCTCGCCAGGTACCCGTGTCCAGCAGTCGACGTCTACCAGGGTCGCGGCACGCAGGAGCCACGACAGCTGACCGCGACGACGATTCTCCGGGGTGATGAACGGCGCCTTGGGATCGTCGGAGTAGTTGATCTCGACCGTCATCACCCTCTTGAACTTGGAGAAGATCTCCGTGAGTCCCGGCTCCAGCGGTGAGAGGAAGCGGAGGTGCAGTGACGAGACATCGATCCCTTCGTCTCGAGCGCGATCGACGGCTTCCTCGATAGCCCCCATCGTGCTTCCCCAGCCGACCACGAGGAGATCACCCTGATCCGGGCCACGGACGGTCGGTGGCTGCAGGGTCTGCTGGAATACGGCCATCTTCCGGGCGCGCATTTCGCAGCCTCGCTCGTGCACGTCGGGGCTGTAGCCGATCTTCGAGTCTTCGTCGTGCGAGAGCCCCGTGGCGCGAAACATCCCGTTGGGCTGCCCGGGGATGACTCGGCGTGACAGTCCCGTCTGCGGATCCCACTCGTAGGGCCGCTGCCCCTCGGCCACCGGGCTCAGGTCCAAGGGCGCCGCGAGCCAGGTCCGGTCGACCTTGGGTCGTGGGAAGGGTTGCACCCCCGTCGCCAGGTTGGCATCGGACAGGACGATGACGGTACAGCGGAACGTCTCGGCGATCTTCCGCGCCGTCGTCATGCAGAGAAAGCACTCTTCCATGGTGGCCGGCGCCATCACGACCTTGGGGGCGTCACCCGGCTGGCCGAAGGCGGCTGCCAACAGATCGGCCTGTTCGATCTTGGTGGGGAGTCCCGTGCTTGGGCCGCCCCGCTGCACGTCGACAATGACGAGCGGCACCTCGGTCATCACTGCGAGTCCAATGAACTCGGTCTTGAGGGCGAGTCCGGGTCCCGAGGTGATCGTGAATGCCACCTTGCCGGCAAAGCTCGCACCCACGGCGACACCGATCGCTGCGATTTCGTCTTCCGCCTGGTGCACGATGCCGCCGAAGTTCTCGAAGACCTCGCTCAGGTGATGTGATGCCGAGGTCGCCGGCGTGATCGGATACATCGCGCACAGCTCCATGCCTGACGCAATGCTGCCCATCGCGATCGCCTGGTTCCCGTTCATGACCACCATGGGCACGCTTGGCGCCTCGACGGGGATGTCCACTTTGAAGTCGAGGGTGGCCTCGGCCCACTCCTGCCCTAATTCGAGCAGCGCGATATTCGATTCGGCGACCTCCGGGGCCTTCTTCCGAAACTCGTGTTGGATCAGGTCCTTGATGATCTCGAGGTCGCGGGAATAGATGTTGGCGAGCATGCCGAGCGCGAACATATTCTTGCCGCGCCGGGGGTTCTCGACCAGCTTCAGCGCCTGCTCTTCGAGGGGCACCTTCACGAACTGGTAGTCGTGGCCGTCGAGCTCTTCCATGGCCGCGGTCCACTGACTGCGGATGTCCTCGTCCTCATGAGTCTCCCAGAGGCCATCGATGAGGATGATGGCCCCGTCGGCGAGCGCACCAGCCCGGTGGCGATGCAGCAGCACCTGTTCATTGAAGGCGACCACCAAATGGGCCGCATCGCCCCAATTCGTCACCGGCTTGGTGCCAATGCGAATGCGATTGCCGGAGGCACTCGGTGGAGTCCGGGGAGGCGGCTGGATCTCGGCGGGGATGATCTCGACGGTCCACACTCCGTTCCCCATGCGGGCGGACACGCGGCCAAAGATCTGCCCGCACTTCTGGGCGCCTTCGCCCGGGTCGGACACGATTTCTACCGTGTGTTCTGTCGCTTTGATGACGGTCTTCTGGCCCTTCTTGCGAGCCTTCTTTTTCTTACTGGCCGGGGATGCCGTAGATGAAGGAGTCATCGCGCTCTTTCGTTGCGGTCCGGATGCGGCACGGGGCCAGGCGCGAACCACCGTGAGCGCGAGCGCCGTCACGAAGTGACGCGCCGCGCTTCACTGCGCTTCCGCCCTTGGCACCTGCCACCCCTCCCATGTGTTGCGGCTCTCGGATCGCGCCGGCCGGGCCGTCAAGGACACGACGGATTGGCGGTCCGATTCTCACCGCTGCTCAGCGGGGAAAGCTAATGATTTTGTGGCGGACGGGAAAGGAAAGCCGGGATGAAGAAGTCTTTATAAGCTGTTGTCAGTTCATGGTTTCCCGCTATTCTGAGGGATGTAGTCGATTTTTAGGTCGGGGTCGGGCTCTCGAGCCCCCGTCGAGCACCTGTTTCAGAGCAATTGTAGGGTGGCCGCCGACGGTTGTGAGGTCCCGCTGACCGGTGCAGGTCTTGCACCTGCCGCGTGTCAGCCGCAGGTTAGCCCAATCGTTGCGCCGAGCAACGCTGCGCCCGCGGGAGGAACCTGTCATGATCCATGGACTCGAGGCGTTTCCCGTTTTCGGAGGTTTGACACCGGAGCAGTTGGATGTGCTGGGGCACCACTGCGAGATGGTAACCGTCAAGCAAGGTGAGACGGTGTTCACAGCGGGCGATCCCGCCACGCATCTCGTGTTTGTGCGCTCCGGACGAGTAGAGCTGCGCTTTCAGGTCGAGTACGCCGGTGCCACGGACGAGTTTCCGCTCGACACCGTGGGGTCCCACGGGGCCTGCGGCTGGTCCGCGATGATTCCGCCGCACCGCTACACGCTCGGCGGCTACGCGGTCCAGGATTCGGAACTCGTCCGAATCAAGCGGTCCGACCTGGAAGAATGCTGTGAGGCGGACCTCCAATTGGGCTACCTTGTCATGAAAAACATCGCTCGCCTCGTTGGTGAACGGTACGAACTCGCCCGCCGGATCCTGCTGTCGGAGATCAAGACAAATATCCGGCAAAGGGATCCATTGGCGTAGACCAGCCTATGGCGAGTCTTTCTGTGGTCTTTCGCGACTAGAGAGAAAGTTACATCTTTGGGAAGGTCGTAGCGGTCGCCGGCTCACTGCCTCACAGCTGTCTCGAACCATGGCTCCAAGGTGGTTAACGGGCTGGTACCTGGGTGGCTTGGCTCCG
>Ga0224512_10004934_pt1 | contig 11119 bp, 11 predicted proteins | sample SF_May12_sed_USG_4_FD_169103 | JGI IMG/M metagenome (GOLD analysis project Ga0224512, IMG submission 169103) | Sediment microbial communities from San Francisco Bay, California, United States - SF_May12_sed_USGS_13 | ecosystem: Environmental > Aquatic > Marine > Sediment | place: USA...
CGCCGGATCGACGATCACGCCCGGCTGAAACTCGACGCCAAGGCTTTCCGCGACCGGTTCCAGACCGAGCAGCGGTCCCGGATCATGCAACCACAGCAGGTTGCCGCCGCGGTTGAGGTAATTCTGGATTTCTTTCACCTCGCCCGCGAGCAGGCGCGTGCGCGGGCCGGCGATCACCAGTACCGTCGTGTTCTGCGGAATCTGCGGGTGATCGCCGAGCGAAAGCGTGCGTGTCTTGAATCCGCGCTTGCGCAGCTGTGACGCCCAGGTGGAAAGATCGAAGTTCGCCTGCTTGTCAGGACTGCGTTCGCCGTGGCCGCTCAGGAACACCACCCAGCGTTCGCCGCGATGGCCGAGGCGCGTCAGCGCGTTGGTGAAATTCTGCTCGTTGAACTGGGTCGGTGGCAGGCTTTCGCGCGCGTCCCCGTATTCGAAGACCAGCTCGCCGTCGAACTGCACACCGGCAGCGCGCACGCGCTCGGGCGCGGTGTCCGGATCCACCATCTCCAGGCTGATGTCGGCCTTGTGCTTCTGATAGCGCCCCACCATCTCCTGGATGAACCGGCGTGTCTCGCCGCGCTGGCTGGCGAAGGCGATGATCCTGAGCGGCTCCTTGAGACGCTCCACCACCGCCACGCTGGCCGGCGCCAGTGAATGCCGGTGCATCCGGGTCCAGTCGAATTGCAGGTGGTAATCCCGCGCCAGCCATTGCAACAGCCCCACGGCCAGCAGGAACAGCACCACGAAGCTGACGTTCATCAGCCGCAACTGCCAGTGGGTTTTGGGCGTGTGGTACACGGTTCAGCCCCCGAGCCGGTCGGCATCCAGGCGGCGGATGCTGAGCACCAGGAAGGTGACGATGACCAGGATGTGATAGGCCGCGTCCGCGCTGTCGAATATGCCTTCCAGGAACGGCTTGTAATGGTTGAACAGCGACAGGTACGCCAGCCAGTTGCCGCCGGCGATTCCCTGGCCCGACCAGTCGAGAATCCAGAACAGGAGCAGCGCGCCGAAGGTGCTGATGGCGGCGACCGTGGTGTATTGGGTGAGCGTGGACATGAACAGCCCCACGGCCGCGAAGCCCGCCAGCAGCAGCGCCAGGCCGAGGAATCCCGATGCCACCAGGCCCAGGTCCAGGCTGGCGCCCGCCAGCAGGGACAGCGGCATCAGCGCGATCATCAGCAGCAGCACCAGCAGGAACAGCAGGATGCCGACGTATTTCCCGAGGACGATTTCGGTCATCGACAGTGGCGCGCTGAACAGCAGCGCCAGGGTGCGGTTGCGCCGTTCTTCCGCCATCACGCGCATGGTCAGCAGGGGCACCACCAGCAGCAGGATCACGGCGGCGTTGCCGAGCAGGTCGGGCAGGACGATTTCCGTCAGACCCGGCGCGCCGTCCATTGCCATCAGTTGCGGCTGATACAGCTGGAACACCTCGAGGCGGCTCAGGAACAGGAACCCGAGGATCACCTGCACCACGGCGAGGATGGACCAGGCCAGCGGCGAGAGAAACAGCGATTTGAATTCACGCAGGCCGATGGTCAGGATCATACGCCGCCGTCCGTGGTGTTGGCGTCCGGCGGCTTCGCGTTTTCCGACGCGGTGTCCGTGGTCAGATCCACGAATATCTGTTCCAGCGACAGCCGACCGGGGCGGATTTCATACAACCCCAGGTTTTTTTCCACCGCCAGCCGGAGAATAGCGTCCGTCGGATTCCTGTCGGCCTCGTGGAAAACACGCAGCCGCCCGTCCTTTCCCGGCTGCACCGATTTCACGCCCGGCAGGTTTTCCAGTGCCGTGTTATCCGGTGGCTGATGAAAGGCGACCGTCAGCGAGGCCGATTTCATGTGGTGCTCCAGCCCCTCGATGCTTTCGTTCAGCACCAGCTCGCCCTGGTTGATGATCTGCACGCGATCACAGGTGGACTGCACTTCGGGCAGGATGTGCGTGGACAGGATCACGCCGTGATCCCGGCCGAGTTCGCGGATGAGCGCGCGGATCTCGCGGATCTGGATCGGATCGAGCCCGACCGTGGGCTCGTCGAGGATTACCACCGGCGGCAGGTGGATGATCGCCTGCGCGATACCGACGCGCTGCTGGAAGCCCTTGGACAGGTTGCCGATCAGGCGCCGGCCGGCATCATGCAGGCCGCAGCGCTCCTTGGCGTTCTCGCGCGCCGTCAGGCGTTGCGCGCGTGGCACCTGGTTCAGCGCCGCGCAGTAGTCGAGGTACTCGTCCACCGTGAGTTCGCGGTAGAGCGGGGGGCTTTCCGGGAGATAGCCGATCTGGCCCTTGGCGGCGCGCGGGTCTTCGAGCAGGTCGTGATCGGCGATGGTCACGCTCCCGCCGGAGGGCGCGAGGTTGCCGCTGATGATCTGCATCGTGGTGGTCTTGCCCGCGCCATTGGGGCCGAGGAAACCGAGCACTTCTCCCTGCCGGATGGTGAAGCTGACATCCTTGACTGCCTGCAACGCGCCGTAGGAGCGCGAGAGATTCCTGATTTCGACCAGCGTGTTATGACTCATTTCATGCCGGCGGCAGGGCTTAAGGTCCATTCAAGCATGGGCCGCATTTAAGGGAGCAGGGGCGGGAATGTCAAATAGGCGCCGTTTGACTTCGCGCCCGGTTATGCCTCAGAGTGTCGCAGCGCGCCGGGCCGCTTCGCCGGCGCCGCCGCGGCCGATTCGGGAGTGACCGGCCGCCAAGGACGTAATCCGCTGTAAATAATGGATTTTTCCAAGGCAGGACATCCTGGCACGGAATATGCCTCTCATATGGCTAGAGAAGGTAATGATCCATGAAAAAGGCCCTGACAACACTGAATACACTGATCATCGGTTTCGCCGCCATCGTCTGGACCGGCACCGGTGAAAGCTCCGATCCGGTGCTCGCCGACCGCGAGATCCCGGCGGAGGTCGCCGGCGCCTGCCTGTCGACCCTGACAGCCCTGTCCGATGCCTGTGAGACGAAGAACTTCAGCCGCCGCTGGGTGGCCAAGACGCTCCGGGGTGACCTGTTCATCCTGACCAATGAACGTTGCCTGGGACGGGATTGCCGCGCCTGGCTGGTTGAGAAAACCGGCGCCGCGGTGACCGCGCTGCTCGGCTTCGACACCCGCTTCCGCCTGCGCGAGGACAAGAACGGTTATCCCGTGATCGAGAGCTACACCGAGCTGTCCGCCACCGAGGGCGCGTACAGCCGCTACGAGTGGAACGCAAACGCCTACGTCCGCACCGCCAGCCGCCTGGTCTACAGCGTGGATGGCGTGGAATGCGGTACGCGCGAGGAATGCCGCGTCGCCGCCAGCAACGCGATCGATCAGAAACAGCTCGATCGCGCCATACGCATCTGGGAAAACGTCGGCGGCGTCTCCTGGATTTAACCTTCCCGGTTTCCAGCCATCCCCGCGGTTCTCTGCCGGCCTGAACGCCGGTATCTCGTTTTAATTAAGTGGTTTTTCTCTCCGCTGTTTTGGGGAACAATAGGCGGCTTGTGCCTGACGATAACCATCAAGCCCCGTTCCCATGACCTTCAAGATCCGCAGCGAATCCAGTGGCCGTGAATTCGACGCGCAGGAGAAAGAAACCGTGCTGGCGGCGGCGCTGCGCCAGGGCGTGATGCTGCCCTACAGCTGTCGCAACGGCGCCTGCGGCAGCTGCAAGGGCAAGCTGCTTTCGGGCAAGGTCGATTACGGCACCTACGAGTCCAGGGCCATGAACGAGGCGGAAAAGGAAAAGGGTTACGCCCTGTTCTGTCAGGCCAGGCCCTTGTCCGATCTGGTCATCGAGGTGAAGGAAGTCGCCGCGGCCAGGGACATCCCCATCCGCATCATGCCGGCACGCGTGGTGAAGATGGAAAAGCTCGCCGACGACGTGATGCGGCTGTCGCTGAAACTGGCCGAGGGCCAGAGGCTGCAATACCTTGCCGGCCAGTACATCGATATTCTTCTGAGCGGCAACCTGCGCCGCAGCTTCTCGCTTTCGACCTCGCCGCTCTCCGATGAACTGCTGCAACTGCATATACGTCATGTTCCGGGCGGACATTACACTGATCACGTGTTTCAGAAGATGAAGGAAAAGGATCTAATCCGCTTCCAGGGCCCGTTCGGCATGTTTTTCCTGCGCGAGGACAGCGAGCGCCCGGCGATCCTGATTGCGGGCGGGACCGGCTTCGCGCCCATCAAGAGCATCCTCGAGTACGCCTTTGCGCAGGGAATCAAGCGCCCGCTGCATCTGTACTGGGGGGCGCGCGCCAAGCGCGATCTGTACCTGGCCGACCTGGCGCAGAAGTGGGCCAAGGAACACAAGAATTTCAAATTCACCCCGGTCCTGTCCGAACCGCAACCGGAGGACCACTGGAGCGGTCGCCAGGGCTGGGTGCACGAGGCGGTAGCCGGGGACCACCCGGATCTGAGCCAGCACGAGGTCTATGCCAGCGGCCCGCCGCCCATGATCGATGCCATCAAGGCCATGACGAAGAAACTTCGCCTGCCGGAGGACCGCTTGTACTATGATTCCTTCGAGTTCGCCCACGCGCCTGCCCCCTGAAGGCGGCGCCAACCCGGGAGAAAAACCATGCGTTTGCTGCCAGTGATATTCATCCTTGCCGTGGCGCTGGGCGCCTGCGGCGAGAAGAAGGATGTGAAGGACACCGTGTTCGCGCCGGCGGTGGAGGCGAAGGACAAGGCGCGCGCGGTGGAAGACAGGCTCCGGGAAGGCGCGGAGAAAAACCGCGAGACCCTGAAGGCGTCCGAGCAGGGTGGGGCCGCGGACCAGCGGATAGAAGGATATTAAGGATTAAGGGTCAGCCCGCATGTTCACGACCATCCAGCTGCACGGCAAGCCGGTGCGCGTGGCGCTGAGCGCGGCCGCGGAACGCGTGCTGGCGAAACGCTCCCGCCCCCTGTATGCCGAGGTGCAGCTGATTTTCGGCTGCATGATCGCCAAGCGCGTGTGGTTCCGGGAGGCGGCGGTTGCAAGCGCCGTAGCGGTGAACTCGAAACTGAGCGTGTGGTTCCGCCCGGCGCGCTACCAGAAGGCGTGCAGCTTCGACGACATCGACAGCGGCGCCGAGGCCAGCGACTACCCGGTGGTGGGCGACTGCGGCCGCTTCGTGCCGGATGCGCTGTCCATTGATTTTCGTGCCGGGAAATTCGTCGGCGATTTCACCTATTCGATGGTTTTGTACCGCGAGCGGAATTCCAGGCTGGAATATCCGAACTGACCGGATCCGGCTCAGCGCGCCGCGCGAAAACGGGAGGCGGATGAAGCCGGTCCGCGCACCGGGCTGGCGTGAAGTTCACTGGCAACCATCTCGAGCCCGCGGCGGTAGTAGTTGAGCGCTTTGTCTTTTTCCCCCAGCTTTTCGAGGAGATTGCCCATTTCGCGATAGGCTTCCGCCGGGCCGTGCTGCGACAGGCAGGTTTCGTAATATCCGCGCGCCTTGCTGTCCTGGCTGGTGCGCGCCGCCAGGCGCGCCAGGGCCAGCAGCAGCATCGGATCGTCGCGGTGCGAGGTCAGCCAGCCCTCGGCGGTTTCCAGTTGTTCCCCCGGGTTCGGCCCCTGAGCCTGCCCGTACAATTCCACCAGGGCGGAGTCCCAGTTGTCCTCGATGGCGGTGCGCAGCACCGATTCGGCCTGTGCCATTTCGTTCTGCTGGATCAGCTGGCGCGCGTAGATTGCGATCAGCGAAGGGTGGCGCCGCAGGGTTTTCGGCACCGCGTTCCAGGCCTTCTCCAGCACCCCCGGCCGGCCGGAGGGCAGGGAAAGCTTCAGCAGTTCGCGGTGCGCATGCAGTTCCAGCTCGTCGACTTCCTTCGTGCTCATCGCGTAGCTCTGGCGCAGGTCCGGTATCAGGCCGATCAGTCCGGTCCAGTCGCGCAATTCGAGGTGCACCTGCGCCAGCAGCTTTAGCACCTGCTTGTGCTTCGGGGACTCGCCGCGCAGTTCGTTCAGGGTCGCCAGCGACTGCTCGAGCTGATGCGCCTGATGCTGCAGATACGCCTGCGTCATGCCGATGGCGAGATCGTGTCGCGGGGCGTTCTTGTGCGCCAGCGCGAGGTACTCGTCGCGTTTTTCGCTGTTGCCCTGACCCTCGCAGGCCATGGCCGCGCCGAGGTAATTCAGCAGCGGCGTGTCGCCGTGGCGCATGCCGGCGAGCAGCTGCGTTTCCGCCTCGACCCAGTTGCCTTCCGCCAGGTTGATCAGGCCCTCCAGCAGCGAGGCGCGCGCCTTGGTGGCCTGCCGCTTTCCGCGCCAGCGGCCGACGTCGCGCGGAATGCGCCAGAGCCGGACGATGACGAACAGCAGCAGGTAAAACAGGAAAAAGCCGGCGACCATGAGCGGGATGAACACCGTCAGCGTCATCTCAATGCTCCACGGCGCGCGCGAGATGAGCACGTAGCCCGGATTGTCCACGGCATAAAAGGTCACCAGCGCCGCCGTGAACAGCAGAACGATGATGAATATAAGGGTTTTCACGGCTCTTGGCGGCTTCCGCGCAGTCGCCGCAAGGTGGTCAGCGACACGGTGATGTCAGGCATCTCGGTGAGGATCTTCGCGGATTGCAGCCGGGTGAGCTCGGCCTGCATGGCCGTGACGACCTGCGATTCGACATCGAAGTAATCCTTGAGCAGGCGCTGAGCCGTCTTGAGATTCTGCTGGAACGTCGGGACGCTGCCTTGCAGGATGGCCTGCTGCGAGCCGTAGAGCATCAGGCGCAGGTTCTCGCGCAGGAAGTATTGTTGATCCGGCGGGAGCAGGGGCCGCTGCGAGGCGATGTCGTCGCGAATCCGCACCAGCGAAAGGATGTCCTGCCACAGGCTGCGGGCGGACTGCCGCCAATTTCCGTCGGCGCTGGCCACCTGCGCCTGGGATTCGGCGGCCGGCGTCTTGACCTGCTCGATTTCACGCATCCGGATGTCCAGCGCCAGCGGCAGCCGGTCCACGTTGTCCGCCAGCGTGGCCAGGCGCAGGGTGATGCCGCCGATGTCCAGCTTCTCGTGGGATTCCAGCGATGAGATTTCGCGCGCCAGCTCGCGCCGCACCGGCAGGAATTTCGGCATCGCCAGCTGCTGCAGTTGCTGGTCGGCGGCGCGCAAGGCGGCGAGCGCGGAGGCAGAATCGCGCGCGAGTTGCAGGCGGTTGTTGGCAATGATCATCAATTGTTCGGTTTCCGTCAGCGCCCATTCGAGGCGGTTGCTGCGCAAATCGCTGTTGATCTTTTCCAGCGAGGCGCGGATGGCGTCCTGGGTTTCCTTGAGGGTCTTGATTTCCGCCTGGGAACCGGCGAGGGATTCGATTGCCTGGTTCGAGCCGGATTCGATGCGGTCAAGCGCGCCGACGATGTCGCGCGAGAACAGATCGGCATTTTCATAGAGAATCGCGTACCACAGGTAGCCGCTGACGATGAGGGCGAGCGACGCGAGAATGACCGCGAGCCCGCCGCGCACGCGCCCCTTGGTCGAGTCGTTCTCGGATTTCCTTGCGGCGGACTTGGCGCGCTTGGAGGCGGCGGCCTGTTCGGTGGGGGGGTTGTTGGCGTCCGTGTCGGTCATGAGATTCCGGCCTGTGTGCGGTAACGGCATTATAAGGCGTTTTGCCCGTCCCGCCACGCCTGGATGGCCTCCAGAATGGCGTCATCGCCGGCCGGCGCCGCCAGCCGCGGCTCGGCCTTGAAGCCCAGCTCGCGGCAAACCTGAGCCATGCGCTCGCTGACGACGACGATCGGGGTACGGATCAGCCAGTGCTGGCCGGCCTTGCCGACCATGTCGAAGAGGTTGTGCAGTCCGTCCACGCTGGTGACGCTGACGATGTCGACTTCCCCGCGCGCCCAGCGGCGCAACAGCGGCGTCATGTCGGTATTGGGGCGCACGCGGCGGTAGCATTCGGCGTATTCGATCTCCGCGCCTCGCTGTCGCAATGTATCTCCAAGCAGTTCACGCCCGCCCTCGCCACGGAAGATGACAATGCGTTTCCCTTTGACTGCCTGGAGTTCAGGCAGCGCCAGCAGCGCCTCGCTGTCGAACCGGCCCGGCGGCACGATGACGTTTTCGATCCCGTAATGCCCGAGTTCACGCGCGCTGCCGCGTCCGACGCAGGCGATGCGTAAACCCGGCGGCAAGCCGTCGCGCGCGCGGATCAGGTTCATCGCCCGGTTCACGGCGTTCGGGCTGATGAATATCGCGATAGTGAAATCCTTGAGCCGGTCGATGACCGCCAGCAATGCCTGCGTGTCCTGCGGTTCCGCGATTTCGATCACCGGCAGCCGGATGGCCTCGCCGCCGCGCGCCTCGATGAGGCGCACGAGATTGTCCGCCTGGTCCCGCGGGCGGGTGACCAGCACGCGCACCCCGGCAAGCGAGCGTTCCGGGGAAGGGGATTCAGGCACGTCCGTATACCTTGTCGAGAATTTTCCGGGCGCCCCGCGCCAGCAGTTGCTGCGCCAGTTGCGCGCCCAGCTGTTCGGCCTGCGCCGCGGGGCCGCGGATTTCCGCGCGCAGCAGGCGACTGCCGTCCGTCTCGCCCACCATGCCGCGCAGATGCAGCTCCTCCCCGTGCAATTCGGCGAAGCCGCCGATCGGCACCTGGCAGCCGCCTTCGAGATGTGCGTTCATGGAACGTTCCGCCGTGACGCAGATTTGCGTGGCGCGGTGATTCAGCGACGCGAGCAGCTCATGCGTGACACGGTCGTCCACACGGCATTCGATGCACACCGCTCCCTGGCCCACGGCCGGCAGGCTCACCGAAGGGTCGAGCCGCTCGCGGATGCGGGATTCCATGCCAAGGCGCTTCACGCCGGCCACGGCGAGAATGATGGCGTCGTACTCGCCGGCGTCGAGCTTGGCCAGGCGCGTGTTGACGTTGCCGCGCAGCGTCGCGATCTCGAGTCGGGGAAAGGCTTCGCGCAACTGGCACTGGCGCCGCAGGCTGGACGTGCCCACGCGCGCGCCATCCGGCAACGAGGCGAGGGTGGCGTGTTTATTCGAGATAAAGGCATCACGCGGGTCCTCGCGTTCGCAGAAAACCGCGAGATGCAGCCCCGCCGGCAGCGTGGCCGTGACGTCCTTCAGCGAATGTACGGCGATATCGGTCTTGTTTTCCAGCAGCCCGGTTTCCAGTTCCTTGATGAACAGCCCCTTGCCGCCGACCTGGGCGAGGCTCCGGTCCAGAATGCGATCGCCCTCGGTGGTCATGGTGACGAGCTCGACCTTCAGACCCGGGTGGTGGTGTTCCAGCGCATCGCGCACGAAATGCGCCTGCCACAGGGCGAGTTGGCTTTTTCTTGTTCCTAATCGCAGGGTTTTCAATTGTTCTCTCTGGGTGGGGTCAGTTTATTTCCTCGGCGCATTTTATAAGTAATTGGGGGGATAGTCTTATATCGGGTCGAGCCGCCTCCGGCGGCGTATTACTTGCGGTTCTCGCACCGCGGGCGAGGTACTTTTCTTTGCTCGTGCAAAGAAAAGTACCCAAAAGAAAGCACGCCCGGATGGCGCGAATACCCCCTGCGCTTCTCGCCGGTCCCGGCACGCACCCCAACTCGCCGGGCGCTGGGAAACGCGCCTCGGGCTCGACACGGGGTGCGCGACCACTCCGGGCCCGGCTGTGATGCTCGGGCGCGCCATACGTGGGTTTGAAAACAACTCTGCGTGGAGACCTTAACGGTCAGGTAAAAGGGGTCGAGCAGGTAAAAGCAGGTAAAAGGGGTCAGTACCCTTTGTTTATTGTCATGAAACAATAATGAGGAATTTAAAAAGGGTACTGGCCCCTTGCGCTGTTTTCCCTGTGCAGCTGTTGCTTGGTGGATTTAGAATTTTCAGCAAGCCTCCCTCCGGGAGCGGGAATCCGGTTCAAACGTCGCGGGCAAAGCCCGCTCAAACCATCAACCACCCATCGGACGATTGCGCGCCCAGCGCCTTACTTGGGCCGTGTGCCGCCGGCTGACGTCGAGTTTCTTGTCGAAGCCCTTGAGGCTGATCTGCCAGGTGCCGGCGGGATTTTTCTCGATGCCCTTGATGCAGCCGGTGGACACGAGCGCGTTGCGGTGGATGCGCAGGAAGCGGTCGCCGAATTCCTTTTCCAGGTTCACCAGTGAATCCTCAATGAGGTGTTCCTCCGTCGGGGTGCGCACGACGACATACTTGCTGTCGGCCAGGAAATAAAGAATATCCGGCAGCGGCACCAGCCGGATGTTGCCGCGCAGGTGCACGCTGATGTGCGTGCGTGCCGCCGGTTCGGGGCGCGCCTGGCTGATTTCGGCGATCTGCTTGGCCGTGAGCTTGTGTGCCTTGGACAGCGCCTTGGCGAGACGGTCCTTGCGAATCGGCTTGAGCAGGTAATCCACGGCGTTCACGTCGAAGGCGTCGAGCGCGTGCTGGTCATAGGCGGTCGTGAATATCACCGCGGGCGGATTTTCCATGCCCATCAGATGCATCGCCGCCTCAAGTCCGTCCATGCCCGGCATGCGGATGTCCATCAGCAGCACGTCGGGGTTGAGCGCGGCGGATTTCTCCACCGCCTCGGTGCCGTTCATGGCCTCGCCGATCACGGTGTAACCGCCGATGTCGTTCAGCAGTTCCCGCAGGCGGTCGCGCGCCAGTTTTTCGTCATCCACGATCAGAACTCTCATAAGTTGTCTCCGCGTATCGGCAGCACGACCGTCACCGTGAACAAACCGTTTTCCTGGCTGCTCACGAGCGAGGCCTGTTCGCCATAATGGCTCTGGAACCGCTGGCGAATATTGTCCAGCGACTGGCCGGGTGTGGATTTGGCCTGTTTTGATTTCGTCTTCGGCAGCGGGTTCGCCACCTGGATATGAATCCGGTCGTTCTCTTCCCACAGCCGGGCGTCGATGCTGCCGCCGGCAGGGAGTTCCTCGATGCCGTGACGGATGGCGTTCTCCAGCAGCGGTTGCAGCGTGAGCACCGGCATCACCGCCTTGCGCGGGAACGTGCCGATGTCCCAATTGACCGTGAGCCGGTTGTCGAGACGCAGCTGTTCGAGCGCGAGGTATTTCCGGGCGACGTCGATTTCGTTCTTCACCGGGACCAGCATTTCGTCCTGCGACAGCATCATGCGGAAAAGGTCGGCCATGTCCTCGATCGCGGCCTCGGCCTTCTCGG
>Ga0224512_10004935_pt1 | contig 11118 bp, 7 predicted proteins | sample SF_May12_sed_USG_4_FD_169103 | JGI IMG/M metagenome (GOLD analysis project Ga0224512, IMG submission 169103) | Sediment microbial communities from San Francisco Bay, California, United States - SF_May12_sed_USGS_13 | ecosystem: Environmental > Aquatic > Marine > Sediment | place: USA: California...
ACTGTCGAAGAAGCTTATAATGAACTTAGAAAAAATTGATTGAACAATTTTACAGCGAGGCCACCACTCTTTTTTTACAATTAAGACCCCCCACACAATTCGTTTAAATAATCGGACGCTTCAGGATGACCCGCCTCAAGAGCTTTCTTCAAATCTGCACAACCACCTTCTTTGTCATCTTGCTTATGTCTGAGAAGCCCCCTTTCGAAATATGCTGACGCATAAGTCGGTTTTTTTTGTATCGCAACTGAAAAATTTTTAATTGCTTCTTCCATATTTTTCTTCTCTTTAAAACAAATTCCCAAATCATAATATGCTTCTGAAGATTTGCTTTCTAAATTAATATAGCCCTTAAGATTGAGGATTGCATTATCAAGATCACGCATGTTGTAATAAGCCAGGGCACGATAATAAAAAGCGTTTGGCACTTTCATCTTTAGACTAATTGCTTCTGTAAAATCGCTGATAGCGCTCTCATAATTTTTTAACTTCAACTTGGTTAATCCTCTGCAGTAAAACCCTATTGGATCTTGTGAGTTTGATTCCGTTGCAAGACTGAACTCTTCGAGAGCAACCATAAAATCCTGACTCGAAAAATTCTGAACACCTTTTCTGATTGAATGCTGCACTTTAGAATTGTCGATATCTATGTGAGTAGCAAATCGGGAAATTTCATTTTTAATTTCTTTTGAGGGAAATGCTGGTTTGACCTTTGGAGTAACTTCTCCTACTACTTTTTCTTCTAATTTTATTTCTACTTTTTTCTCTTTCTCTTCTTCTTCCTTTCCCTCTTTCTCGTCTCTGGCTTTTTTCTCTACCATTTTTTCTAATTCAACTCTTTCCTTTAAGGATAGTTTAGGGTTGAACTCCTTATTTCCCTTTTTGAGGAAAAGTATAAGGCCATAAATGATAAGAATTAATGCTAATGTTCCGACTATGTATAACATATCAACTTCTCAAATGTTGATGAAAGTAATATTATAAAAAGCAATTTCATTAATTAACCAAAACAAATTTAGATAAAATTCTATATTTTTTCATTAACAAATGCAATTTTATTGGAATGTTCAACTAAAGTGGACCTAATATGTTAACAATTATTCATCCCGCCTTAATTATATTAAATAATATTCAATTTATAAAATGACAGCATCAGAATTACATAGACATAACTTACTCAAAAATATCAAACTTATAGTCACTGATATCGATGGAACACTTCTTAACGATAATGGTGAGTTAGGTGCTGAAAGCAAGAAACTTCTTAAAGAGCTGATGAAATTAAATGTAATGGTTTCACTAGCAACAGGAAGGCTGAATTCTGCGGTAACAGAAATAGCAAAAGAAATTTCCTTGAACGGTTACATCATTTCTCTTGACGGAGCTTTGATTAAGGATTATATCAACGATAAAACTATTTACGAATCGTATTTAAAAACTAGTCAGGTTAAAAAAGCAATTACCCTTTCTGAAAAAAATCTTGTAAATATTGTTCTGTGCCACGCTTCAGATATTTATTATACTGAAAATAATTCCGTCATTCCATCTTTGTTGAGTAAATATGGTGCATCTTATAATCAAGTTGAATCTTATCAGGATTATATTTCCGGAACACTCGAAATAGTTTGTTCGAGCGATATCAAAGATTCTATCAAACAAATGGAGGAAAAATTCAGCTTTCCGTATTCATTAGGATGTAACACTTCGTATTTTCGCAGTAAGAAAAATGAAAATATTTTTTATCTTGAGATCAGAAAGGCTGGAAGTTCAAAAGGTAAGGCAGTAGCAAGAATGTTAAAGCATTTGTCTATTAAAGCAATACAAACAGCAGTTATCGGTGATTGGTATAATGATCTTACAATGTTTCAGACAAAAGCTATTAAGGTAGCTGTTGCTAATGCAATCCCGGAATTGTTAAAAGTAGCTGATATTGTAACGGCCAAATCAAACAGAGAAGAGGGTATTGCTGAATTTTTTGAAATGATTTTAAAATCAAAGAGGAATTAAAATGGATAAAGATGAAAATAAAAAGCCCGGTAAAGGGTTATTTACAAAAATAATTATGGGTTTCGTTACAATCCTTTTAATCGTGTTTATGTTCCCCAAAGGCGAGTCAATTGAGTTTGAAGTTTCAGAAGGATCCATCTGGTTATATGATGATTTAATTGCACCATTTAGTTTTCCAATAATGAAAAGCGAAGAGGTATATCGTGCAGAAGTTGAAGCAGCTACAAGAAATGTATATCCAGTTTTCCTTGATAAAAATACGAATAAACAAAAAAGTATCGAATCATTAACAAACTATAATGTTGAATTAATTAAGGTGTTAGATGAAAGTATTGAAACCGAGTCGAGTTCAATTGCAAATCCAACATTTTTAACCACGCCCACATTTTTAAGTCTGCAGAATCTTCGCATTCGGGAAAGAAATCTGATAAAATCCGGAGTATCGTTAAAGAATTTTTTCAACTCAGCTGCTGCTACACTCAGATCGATTTACACAAGCGGAGTGCTTAGTGTTGAATCAGGTGTGACAATGCGAGACACAATTGCTGTCAGGAAAGGTAATTTTGATATCGTAGAACCGATTAATAAAAATCTGTTTTTTGATCAGGCTAAAAATCAAATTGTTGATTGGGCAAATAAATCTAATTTCTCCGAAGAACTCAAAACAGCACTTTTAGAATATACACTTCACTTTTTATTGCCGACACTTGTTTATAGCACTGAACTTACTAAAGAAGAAACAGCGCAGGCTAAAAGTAATGTTTCCAGATACACAGGAATTGTAAACGAGAATGAAAGAATAATTGCCAGGCACGACAGAATAACTAAAGACATTAAACTAAAGATAGAATCATACAAAGAATCAAAAGGAGAACTAATTGGCAGGGGTGCTTTGATACTTCAATCGGTTGGCAAATTTTTTCATATTGGATTGATATTATCCCTGCTTGTTACTTACCTCTATTTATTCAGGAAGGGAATATTTTTTAACAACCAGAAACTTTTGATGTTCGTTATAGTAATACTGTTTGTTTCGTTCGTTACATTTTTGATCAACCAGGTTCAGGTGCAAGCACCACTTCAGTATCTTATTTTCATTCCTGCAGCGTCGATGCTCTTAACAATAATGTTTGATTCAAGGATTGGTTTTTATTCCACTGTTATTATGACTCTAATTACTGGTGCTCTCAGAGGGAACGATTATACATTTATGGCGATGAATTTAATTGCAGGAGGAATAGCAGTTTACTCAGTTCGGGATATAAAAAACCGTTCGCAAATATTCAGATCATTTCTTTTTATACTGATTGGCTACATTCTTTCAATCTTTGCTTTTGGTTTTGAAAGGTTTGCACCTTTTAACAATCTGCTTGTCGAGTCAGCATTTGCAACTTCAAACGCACTCATAAGTCCGGTTCTTACCTATGGATTATTAATTTTCTTTGAAAGAATTTTCAAAGTAACGACTGATTTAACTTTACTGGAGCTTTCTAATTTTGACAGACCTTTATTAAAAGAACTTGCAAGAAAAGCTCCGGGTACATTCAACCATTCAATGACAATGGGAACAATAGCTGAAGCGGCTGCAGAGAAAATTGGAGCGAATCCATTACTTGCAAGAATTGGTGCATATTATCACGATGTTGGAAAAACAATTTCACCACAGAATTTTGTTGAGAACCAGTTGAACAATCAAAATGTTCATGAAAATCTCACGCCGGAGGAAAGTGCGGGTATTATTGTGCAGCATGTAAAAGAAGGTATCTCGCTTGCAAAAGATAATAATCTTCCACAGGAGATAATTGATTTCATCCCGATGCATCACGGCACAATGGTAATGAAGTATTTTTATGAAAGGGCAAAGAAACTTTACGGCGAAGAAAAAGTGAACATCGATAATTTTAGGTACCCCGGACCAAAGCCGAACACAAAAGAAACAGCAATAGTTATGCTGGCAGATGGCTGTGAGTCTGCAGTAAGATCAATTGAAAACCCTGATCCGGTCAAAGTTGAAAACATTATCGACAGTATTTTCAAATCCCGGATTGATGATCGCCAGCTTGAAGAATCACCTGTGAACTTTAAAGATATAAAGATTATGAAAGAAGAATTTCTTAAAATACTTCTCGGGCAGCATCATAAGAGAATAAAATACCCGAAACAGGAAGATGTTGAAAAAGGAATTCAGCAAGAAAATAAATAATGGAAATATTTATCAGAGAATACCTTGCCATGCTGAAGCTGGAAAGAAATCTTTCTGAGAATACAATTGCATCTTATAAAAATGATTTATCTTCCTTCCATAACTTTCTAAAAGATTCCGGAGTTCATGATCCATCACAGATCAATCCAAAACTGCTAAATGATTTTTTTGGATTGCTGACAAAACTCGGATTAAGCAGCAGGTCGGCTGCAAGATATTATTCCTCTGTAAAAGGATTTTTTGGTTACCTTTTTTCAACTGCTTACATTGAAATTAATCCAATGGAAAAAATATCCGCACCGAAAGTAAGCAAGGGTTTGCCAAATGTTCTGAACATAAATGAAATTGAGAATATTCTTTCACAGCCGAATACTAGTAAAAAACTTGGACTGAGAGATAAAGCACTACTTGAATCTTTTTATGCCTGCGGTCTTCGTGTTTCCGAGCTGATCAATCTTAAAATATCAGATATGTTTCTATGTGAAGAGATGATAAGAGTTTTTGGTAAAGGTTCGAAGGAAAGGTTTGTGCCGATTGGTTCTTCTGCGATTAAGTGGATTGAGGAGTATCTTAAAAACAGCAGACCATTGCTTGAGAAGAAAGCAAAAAGTCAGCACGTTTTGTTTTTAAATAACAGGGGAACAAAGTTATCTCGTATGGGTGTCTGGAAAATTGTTGACAAATACGTGAAGCTTGCCGGAATAAAAAAGCAAGTCCATCCACATACATTCAGACATTCATTTGCAACTCATCTTCTTGAGGGCGGTGCTGATCTCCGTGCTGTGCAGGAAATGCTTGGACACGTGGATATTTCTACAACGCAGATTTATACTCACATTGATAGGGATTATATAAAGCAGGTTCATAGAGATTATCATCCGAGGGGATGAGATTTAGAACCAACTGTATTTCACATTTAATTACACAAATCAACACATTATCAGGCACTTTTATTATCTTTAATACACTCAATCTTAAATTTGAGTTAAAGCCAAATGACAACATTTCCTCTTAAAATAATATCAATATTTCTCTTCTTCATGCTCTTTGCAGCATGCAATGATTCAGGCAAAAATGAAAAGAAAACAGGCACTGTAGAAACTAAAGATACTTTATCCACCAACAACAAAAATACTTTTCTATTCCTAACTGAATGGTTTGACAAAGTGGGAGTTTACAAATACGATATTTCCAAGAAAAAATATTCGCCAGTGTGGTGGCATCCGAGGGAAAATATTGTTGTGCTCGTTTATAAAGCCGGTAAGCACCCATCCTACTTTCTGACTTCTGATAAAATCGGAACGAGAGGAAATTTTCCTTCTTTCAGCGGACTTAAACTTTTCATCATCTCTCAGGACTTATCAGAAATAAAACAAATAGATGACATTGGCGATGGGAATCAATTCACAGCCCGATGGAATAACGATGAGAATCTGGAACTAATTTACACCGCAGTTGACATATCCATAGCATCCTACGTTAATCAGTACACAAGAGTGTATGATCATTATGGAAAGCTGTACGACAGTGACATCAAAACATATGATATTCATAAAAGCGGATTTCCTCAATTGGTCTCGCCAAGAAATTCAACAATTTCTCCCTCTGGTAAATTTGGTATTTCGATTAGGTCTGATTCGTTATTCCTGAAAACTGCCGGTACTGACACACTTGACTTTGTTACTGTTACGAAACACAATCTCAATAAGTTAAAATGGAGTGATGAAGAGGAATTTCTTTTCGTTTCAACTTTAGATTTGAACAACGAGACAGTTAAAACCAAAAACCCTGAAACCTCCGAATTATTCATATATTCCCTAGCTCCAGATTCGTTAATTGGTGTATTTGGCGGGGCAGGTGTAAAAAACTTTTTTACTTTGGGCGATTTGCTGATTTTTGATAACGGGTTTGCTAATAATTCTGTAATAAATATCTACGACATAAAAGAGAACAAAATTGTCGATGTTATTAAGCCAAAAGAAGGGTGCGGTCTTGTCTCCATTCCACAATTGTAAAATAAAGAAATGAATACCTATAAAAGAATATTAAATTATGTATTGCCATACTGGAAGCGACTGATACTGATTTTTATTCTTTCAGTATTTTATGCTGTGTTAAATGGTCTTTCAATTTATCTCATCATCCCTCTTCTTGACACTCTTTTCCAGGAAGGGAAGGCTACGCAAACAAGCACAACTCAACAGATAGAAAAAACATCTTCATTACTTCCCGACTTTATTAATAATATGAAAGAATCTGTTAGTGACTGGTTCACAAACTTCGTTTATACCGGAGACAAAATAGATATCCTTATGAAAATTTGTCTCTTGATTCTGATAGTGTTTTTCCTGAAAAATTTGTTCGGTTATTTACAGTCAAACTTAATGTCGTACGTAGAATATGCATCAATGAACGACCTGAGAGATGTAGCATATAAGCACCTTCATAAGTTGCCAATCGGTTACTTTAAAAAGGAAAAAGTTGGTGATTTGATTTCGCGATTTACAAACGATGTAAACAGAATTCAGGACAGCATCTCGGCAACCTTCAGCAATCTTATAAAAGAACCTCTTACAATTTTAGTTTTCCTTATCATTGCGTTAAGCATTAGCTGGCAGCTCACACTATTTGCGCTTATAATTTTGCCCTTATCTATGCTTGCTATTTTGTGGATAGGAATAAAAGTGCGAAAACAAAGCTCAATCGTTCAGAAAAAAATGGCGGATATAACAAGTGTACTCCAGGAAACAATATCCGGAGTAAAAGTTGTTAAAGCTTTCGGTATGGAAGAATATGAGAATAAAAAATTTCTTAATGAGACCAGAAGTTTTCTTAAGGAAATTGTAAGGATAGTCAAAATCCGTAATGCGACTTCCCCACTGACTGAAATGATAAGCATTCTCGTCGGTGCAATTATTATTTATTATGGAGGCACACTTGTTCTGCAAAGCGCAACATTAACTGCAAGTTTGTTTATGGGTTTTTTACTTGCAATTCTTCAAATGATGAGACCCATTAAAGATTTAAGTACGGTCAACACAAAAATTCAGGAAGCAAGTGCTGCTGCGGACAGAATTTTTGAAATACTAGATACTGTGCCTGACATAGTTGATTCAGTGAATGCAAAAACACTCACATCATTTAATAACAGTATTAATTTTAAAGATGTTTGTTTCAAGTATGAAGACTCTGAGGAGTGGGTGCTTGACAAAATCAATTTTGAAGTGAGAAAGGGAGATATTCTCGCACTCGTTGGACCCAGCGGCGGCGGTAAATCAACCCTTGTTGATCTCATTCCAAGATTCTATGACCCGACTAGTGGCAGTATTGTTATTGATAATGAAGATATTCGTAATTACACCGTAAATTCTTTACGCAGTAAAATGGGAATTGTTACACAGGAGACATTTCTGTTTAATACTTCAATCCAAGAGAATATTGCTTATGGTCTGGATGATTGTCCAATCGAAAAAGTTATGGAAGCAGCAAAAGCAGCCAATGCGCACGAGTTTATAACTCAAACACCGAAAGGATATGACACAGTGATTGGTGAAAGAGGCGTAAAGCTATCCGGCGGACAAAGACAGCGATTGACAATAGCGAGAGCAATTTTGAAAAATCCTGATATAATGATTTTTGACGAAGCAACTTCCGCATTGGATAATGAATCAGAAATTCTTGTTCAGGAAGCGATCGAACGAATGATGAAGAACAGAACCACATTTGTAATTGCTCACAGGTTAAGCACGATAAGGAATGCTTCGCGGATTCTTGTGATAGAAAAAGGTAGGATTGTTCAATCTGGAACTCATCAGGAGCTAATGTTAGTTGAAGATGGACTTTACAAAAAACTTTACGAAATGCAATTCAGAGATTATGCGGATGGTTGAAACCAATGGCACATTGATCAAAATTATTGATGTTCTTATCTATATCTTCTTCATAATTTTTTTACTTTCAATTGGCAATTCAATATTTGTAAATCAGATTGGATTTTTTGGAGCGTTTCTCTTAATACTTGTAAAGATCGCAGTTACAAAACGTAATCAATTTTACAGAACAGGACTTGAATTAGCATTTGTGCTTTATATACTTGCAGAAGTATTATCACTAATCTTTTCAGAATACCAATCTGAAGCTCTAAGGAATCTCACTAAAAGAGCCGCGGTCATAATAGTTTTTTATACAACAATTGCTGCAACTACAAACTTAAAATGGGGTAAGAATTACTTTATAATTTACATTGGCGGAATGCTTGCCACTATTTTAGTTTATCTTTTCTTCTCAGCGGATCAATTCCTGAATAATCTTTACCAGGTTACGCAATCGGGACCATCAGTTTTTCAATTTCCCATAACAACCAGCGAGATAATAAGCTTTACTGTTATATTTTTATTTGCCTTTCTTGTTAATGAAAATACAAGTGTTCGGATTAAGATATTTACCTTAATCAGTTTTGCAATCTCGTTTCTTGCACTTATTGCAACTTTTAAAAGAACCGGTTGGATCGGGACGATGTTTGGTATTGTTGTAATCCTAATTATCACCAGGCGATGGAAAATTTTAATTACAGCGGTGGTTCTTGCGGCAGTTATTTTCGTGGTCGATAAAAATAAAAGTGAAGTGATCGTTTTCGATACCGCCCAAGGGAAAATGGAAAAGGTATCCTCCTTTGAAACAGAAGGAAGGGCTTATAATTTTACCAGCATAGACGGCATGGATGTAGTAGTTGATTTTGAAAACGGGCTCTCTATTTATAGAGATGATAAACTAGTAAAAAACATTAAGCTATCTGCCCCAATTGGTTCCTTTACCCACATAAAGGATAACTTCTTTCTCGCATCACTTTATGACACAAGATTTTTAATTCTCAAAAAGGACGGACTGGAATTCAGGGAAATAAATGAACTGCTTTCCCCGGGATATACCACCACATTTAAAATTTTTAACAATATGTTATATGTGCGCGACGCTGATAGCGGTTTAACTGTTTTTACTGATCCAATTGAAAATAATGAACATTACAGATATCCCAACTTAATATTTGCAGAGAACTTTTTTGCAGATTCATCATATATTTATCTCGATGGACCAGATGGATTACAAATCCGTGAATTAAAAGATTTATTGCCCACAGAAAAAATCGTTCGTGAACTGGCAGGTCCTCTCAAAACATTGAAAGTAGATAATGGCAGATTATTATTAAGCATAGAGAATATAATTGAATTACTGGACAGTGAATTTAACCTGATCGATTCTTTATGGATTGGTTCGGAAATAATAGACATAAAGGAAGATGGCGAAAATCTTTATCTGCTAACAAATAATTACAATCTTATAACACTGGAATATCCGTTTTCTGATTCGTTGAAAATTACTGCTACTTTTAATTTAGGCTTCACCCCGAAATCATTTTATGTTAAAAACGAGAAAGTATATACAAGTATTGTTGAGCGAAGCAGGCTGCTTAGCATATTTGATCCGTATGTTCAAACAAACTTTACACGGCTGGCTCTCTGGCGTGCAGGCTGGGAAATGTTTAAAGATCATCCTTTATTTGGACTGGGGGATGTAGATCTCGCTAAGTATTATCGTAAATATAAGAGACCTTTTGATAAAGAAATTCATGGGCATTTACATAACAATTATATCCACTTTTTGGCTACACTTGGATTGTTTGGTTTTCTTGCAATTGTTTATCTCTTTATAATGCTGTTCGTTATAATGTCTCGGCATTATAAAGGCAGTAAAGGAAAACCTTTCATTAATTCGTATGTTCTTGGAGCAATCGCTGGTTTGGCTTGCACACTATTTTCCGGTTTAACCGAACTAAATTTTTGGGATCAGGAGATTGCCACGCTAATTTATTTTACGGCTGGATTAAGCGTTGCCCTCTTTTATCATCAGAAAAGAGAGGACTAGTTGACAAAAGAGCAGATAAAGTAATCCTGCTTTCTTATTTTTAAATACGGGGGAAGGAAATCTTTTTGGAATAACATAATTCTACTAAAATGAAGAACAACAATATAAATGAAGTAATAAAAAAAGTTAAATCTTTATCCTTACATTTTAATTCAGGTTGTAAAGAGCTGGCAGTTATTCTTGCGGCGGGACACGGAAAGAGGATTAAGTCACAACGCTCAAAAATGCTTCATACAATTTGGGGTATTCCAACAGTTGAACGTGTGCATAATGCCTGTTCCAGCGCAGTGAAAGGAATAAACTCTATTGTAGTTGTTGGCATAAAAGCACTTGATGTATTAAATGTTCTAGGAAAAAAAACTAACACTTCGTACGCTTACCAGGTAGAACAGCATGGAACGGGTCACGCTGTTCAGGTTGCACTAAAGAATATAAAAAACTTTCCCGATAATGGAATTGTTTATGTGCTTCCGGGCGATATGGGTTTGATTGATGCTGAAACACTGATGAGTTTTAGAAAAAATTTTATTGATTCGAAGGCAGATATGATTGTGCTAACCGGAAAATTTAAAGGCGACAATAAAGAAAATAATTATGGCAGAATACTTCGGGTACAAGAATTTGATAAAAGAGGGACAAGATCAATGGGGGATAAAGGTAAAGTGATTGCAATTCTTGAGCACAAAGACATTCTCGCTATCCCCGCTGATAAATCTTACATTGCCAGTTACAAAGGCAGTAATTATTCATTCACAAAAGAAGAGCTAATAAACAATAACGAGTATAATTCCGGTGTATTTGCATTCCGATACGACAAGCTGAAAGAACTGATACGCGAACTGAAAAGCAACAATGTACAGAAAGAAATTTATCTAACTGATCTCATCTCATTGTTCAATGAAAATAATTATTCAGTTGCTGCTGTCAGTCCCGGAAAGGATTACGTGGTAATGGGCTTCAATAATAAATCAGCGCTGCAACAGCTG
>Ga0224512_10004936_pt1 | contig 11117 bp, 10 predicted proteins | sample SF_May12_sed_USG_4_FD_169103 | JGI IMG/M metagenome (GOLD analysis project Ga0224512, IMG submission 169103) | Sediment microbial communities from San Francisco Bay, California, United States - SF_May12_sed_USGS_13 | ecosystem: Environmental > Aquatic > Marine > Sediment | place: USA...
ACCTCTTTTCTCGGTCCCATCCGGGAGTACCAGAAGCAGCCGATTTGGCTCGCTCATCGGCCGCACTATACATTTCAGCGGTGAGCCGCTCCGGCCAGACCGGCGTGGCCCGGCGGGTTGCACGATCGAGGAGACAGACCATGCCCCAGGCCCTGAAGCAGCGGATAGTGAGTGGCGAACGGCTGGTGGTGTTCTCCGTCGGGCGAATGTTCCACCACAACATCATCCAGTACCTGGGTATGGCGGGTGGATTCGACGGTTTCTGGATCGATGTTGAGCATGGCGGTCTCACGGTGCACGACATCGAGCTGGCCACCACCGCCGGGAGAGCGCACGGCCTGGAGAGCTTTGTGCGGGTCGCACCTACCGACTACGCCACGGTGACCCGCTGTTTCGAAAGCGGTGCCGTCGGCGTGATGGCTGCACAGATCACCTCGGCCGGGCAGGCAGAGGAATTCGTTCGGTGGGCGAAATTCGCTCCACGAGGAAAGCGCGGCCTCAACCCGCTCGGGTACGACGGCGCTTTCGGTTCCTTGCCGCTCGCTGAATTCGCGGAGCGGGCCAACCGCGAGTCCTTCGTTGCCGTGCAGATCGAGACGGCCCAGGCGGTTGAAGACGTCGAGGCTATCGCCGCCATCGACGGCGTCGACTTACTCTTCGTCGGTCCTTCCGATCTGAGCCAGGCGCTCGGGGTTACCGGGGATATCATGCACGAACGAAGCATCGAAGCCGTTGACCGGATCGCGGCGGCCTGCCGGTCGACCGGCAAACACTGGGGAGCCGTTACGCCGACCCCCGAATACGCATCGTTGTTGGTCGAAAAGGGCTGTACGCTCATCTCCCCGACCAACGACGTCAAGCTGGTTACTTCCGGGTTGGCCGCAGTCAAGGAGAGATTCTCAAAGCTGTGGTGAGAAAGCGATCGGCAACGCGCCATCGCTCAGGGAGCGGTGGAATCCAAATGGAACCACTCGAGCGGGAGATGAAGATGGCCGCGCTGGATTTCGATCGCCCGATCGACATCCTTGTGTTCATAGGCCTCGAGAAGGGCAAAATGCTCGGCGATGGCTCTTCTGCGGATCTCCGGATCGAACTGCTGCGCCTGGGCAACAAAAACGCCGCCGGCCTCCTCGAGCGCCGACAAGATGCTGCTCAACCGATTCGTCTTCGTCGCCTGGTGGAAAATCGAGTGGAACTGGATGTTCTTCTGCACCCAGGACCCGAGGTCTTCGTCCTGGGACATATCCTCGGCGAGCGCCCGGGCGGCCGCCAGCTCCGCCTCAGTGATATTCGCCATTGCCTGCCCGACGGCGACCTCGACGAGCGCCGTCCGGATCTCGACGATTTCGACCATCTCATCCCAGTCAGGTTTGCGAACCGTCCCGATGCGATGACTGTCCATGGTGATCAGACCCTCGCTGACGAGATCACGCATGGCCTCCCGTACGGGTGTGGTGCTGACGCCCAGCTGGTCGGCGATCTCGGTCTGCACCAGGCGAGAATCCCCGGGTAGATCTCCACGCAATATCGCCGTCCGGAGCGCGTCTCGCACGACGTCGACGGCGGTAACCCGACGTGGTGTCGCCGGGGATAGGCCAAGCCCTTTTCCACTGGTCACTGGGGTTCCCCTCGTCTTTCTACCCGGCGCCACCCGTCGACGGCCAGGCGGGAGCGCTCTTGGTGATCATTGCTATCTTCTGTAGTATACCGACTATAGAGAAGCCAAGGAGTCGCCATCAGCAAATACGCAAAAGGTCCATTCGCCGTTGATTGGGAGGACCGCTACGACTTTGCCGAGCTGCGCAGGCAAAGGGTAGCCAAGGCTCAGGAAGCGCTGGCGCAGTCGGGCGTCGATGCCATCTTGGTGTGGAAGGACGAGAATGTCCGCTATCTGACATCGCTGCGGGCCCAGCTCATTGCCGGCAAAACCACGTCCTTGAACGGAGCCCTCCTCACCCCGGGTGAAGGACCCATCCTGCTGGCCTCGGGGGGAGAAATCGACAAGGCCAAATTCGGGATGAGCTGGATTGGTGAGGCGCATGCGGTCCCGATCATGGAGCAGCGCGAGCTCGTCGACGGGTTCGTAACGGGCATCCTCACCCCGATTCTTCGCTCCCGGGGACTCACCTCGGGCAAGCTGGCGGTCGATCAGGCCAACATCTCCTTCATCCAGTCCCTGATGACCCATCTCCCCGAGGTGGAGTTGATTGATGGAGACACCATCATGCAACAGGCGCGCTGGATCAAAACCGACCTCGAAGTCGAGGTGATCGAAGAGGCTTGTGCGATCGGCGACTCCGTAACCCAGCGGGCGTTGGACGAAACCAGGGCGGGTCGGCGGGAGCTCGAGGTTGCGGCCGACGCCATGCAGACTCTCTTCCGGCTCGGAGGAGAAATGGCCCATGTCACTACCCCGTTCTTTGCGTCCGGTGAACACATGTCGCCTCCTCATCGGCTGGCCACCGACAAGATCATCAGAAACCAGGACCTGTGCTTCATCGATATCGGGGCGATGTGGAACGGCTACTTTGCCGACATCGGCCGTACCACGATCGTGGGAAGACCCTCCAAGGAACAGAAGAAGATCTACACCGCCGTCTACGAGGGGCTCATGGCGGGGATCGAAACCATGCGTCCCGGCAACACCAACCAGGACTGTGCCGACGCCATCATCGCCAAAATTGCCGACCACGGGTTGGAAGAACACCTGTTCAGCCTCTTCATCGGCCACGGCATCGGGATGGGCGCCAACGAGCCTCCTTACATCGGTGAGACCCTCCCCGGAACGACCACGTACGAGTTTCAGCCGAACATGGTCTTTGCGGTTGAGCCGCTTGTTTGGGTCCCAAACGTGCGGGGCGGGGGCGGCGTTCGCCTCGAAGACATGGTCCTCATCACGGAGGGTGATCCCCACCTGCTGTCCCGGGTGGAGTACGAAGAGCGTCTTCTGCTCTGAATCCGACCCTCGGAGTCAATCTTCGAGCACCTCGAGAACGGCGTCCACGATCATATGAGCGACGCGGTCGACAGACTCGTGCGTGTTTCCGGCGAGGTGCGGCGTGAGGATGAGGTTCTGCAGCCCGGCGAACTTGGCGGCCGGCCCGGACCGCAAGGGCTCAGCGGCAAACACATCGAGAGCCGCCCCGCCTATGACCCCGTCTCGCAGCGCGACAGCCAGGGCCACCTCATCAACCGTGCCACCCCTCGAGGTGTTGATCAGGATCGCATTCGACCGCATCTTCTCGAGAGCGGAAGCATCGATCAGGTTCACCGTCTCCCCCGTGAGCGGGGTGTGGAGGCTGACGACATCGGCCACGGCAAGTAACTCATCCAGGTCGAGCCGCTCGGCGGCTCGCCAGGCCGGGTCGTCGGGCGGAATGAAGGGATCATGGGCAACGATCCTCATCTCAAATCCCCTTGCCCGCGCTGCAACCTGACGGGCGATCGAACCGTACCCGACCAACCCCAGGGTCATCCCCTGCAGCTCCCGGCCAAATGCATGGCCTTGACGGGGCCATTCCCCTGCCACCATCGACCCGGTCATCGCGAACACGCCGCGCACAAGAGTGAGCATGGCTCCAACAACGTACTCGGCAACCGAAACAGCGTTGCCTCCCAGGGCGGGAATGACGACCACGCCTGCTTGCGAGCACGCCTCCAGGTCGATGTTGTCGAGCCCGACCCCGAGCCGCCCAACGACTTGCAGCTGGTCGGCGGCCGCCAGGAGCTCAGCGTCGACCCGGGTCCGGTTACGGGTGAAGATGGCCTCGGCGCCTGTGACCATCTGGTACAACCGGGCGCGATCCGCGTAGAGGTCCGGGTCGTACACAACGTCAAAGGTGGCCCGCAAGCGCTCCAGGTGCTCATCCGGGAGGAACTCAGCCACCACAATTCGCCTCATTGTTCCTCCCGGGGAATCGGAATCACCAACGACCGCCACCGTGAAACACCTTTCCGCGGGCCCGGGCACCGCAACCCTCCGCCGTGACCACTAAGGACTCCCGTTTGATTGCGACCACCGTACGGCAGAATAAGCGAAAATCCGGTGCACGACACCGAACAACTGTTGTCGCTGTGCCGAGTCGCCCGGAAGGCTTTGTGACGTAATGGAGTTCAGACGTATTGGTCCCCTCGAGGTTTCAGCCCTTGGACTCGGCTGTAACAATTTCGGTCGAAAACTGGCTCAGGGCGAGAGCGCAGAAGTCGTCGAGGCAGCTCTCGACATAGGAATCAATCTCTTCGATACGGCCGATGTGTATGGATACGGCGATCACCGGTACTCAGGTCGAGGGCGTTCGGAGGAATACCTGGGTCGGGCCATCGGCTCATTGCGAGAAGAAGTGATAGTCGCGACGAAGTTCGGAAACCCGATGGGAGGCGACGACCCGGCGATGCAAGGGGGCAGCCGGTCATGGGTGCATCAAGCGTGCGAGGGAAGCCTTCGGCGGCTGGGCACCGACTACATCGACCTCTTCCAGATTCATATGCCCGACCAAAACACCCCTATCGCCGAAACCCTGGGTGCGCTCACCGAGCTTGTCGCGGAGGGGAAGGTACGGGCCATCGGCTGCTCGAACTTCACCGCACCGCAACTGGAGGAGGCGGAATCGCGCAGCAAGGAGAGCCACCTGGCCCGATTCGCAAGTGTCCAGAACGAGTACAGCTTGTTGCGGCGGGAGGCCGAGCAGGACGTGCTGCCCGCGTGCGAAAAGCTGGACATCGCGTTCCTGCCCTACTTCCCACTGGCGAGCGGTCTCCTCACCGGCAAGTACCGCAAGGGCCGAGCGGCGCCGGACGGTACCCGCCTCTCGTTCTGGGAGCCGCGGCCCCATCTCGTGCTGGAGGCCGACGTACTGGATCGCGTCGAGAACCTCACCGAACTGGCCCGGACGTTCGGTCATACGATTCTGGAGCTGGCCGTTTCCTGGCTGCTGGCGCGGCCCCAGGTTGCCTCAGTGATTGCCGGAGCGACGACACCGGACCAGGTGCGAAGTAACTTCGAGGCGGCCCGGTGGTCGATTTCTGCGGACGACCTATCCGCGATCGACGCTCGGCTTGGCTCCGTCGTGTAACGCTATCTATTTTCCCGAGCCGGTCACGAGACCCGCAACCACATACTTCTCGATCCGGGTGTACACCAGGATGAACGGCAGGATGGTGAGAATCGTGAACGCCGCCTCCCCCGGGAAGTTGGCGATACCTTCGATGCCCTGCATCAGATACAGCTCGAATGGAAGCGTCCGTTTTCCCGGTGTATTCGTCAGCACCAGGACCAGGGTGAATTCGTTCCACGCTTCCCGAAAGGCCAGCACACCAATCGTGATCATGGCCGGGGCGGCCAGCGGTGCAACGATATATCGCAACCGGCCCCACAGACTGGCCCCATCAACGCTCGCCGCTTCCTCGATCTCGCGCGGTATCTGTTGAAAGAACCCGACCATTAACCACACTGCCAGGGGCAAGAGCATCGCGGTGTAAACGACGATCAGAGTGAGGCGTTTGTCCAGCAATCCGGCGACAACCGCCAGCCGGTAGATGGGAACCATCAGCCCCAGGCTCGGGACGAGCCGCGGCAGCAGAGTGAATAGGAGGAGCAGGTTCCGACCCCGGAATCTGAACCTCGCAAAAGCGTATGCGGCGGGCACCCCGATCACGATGGACAGCGCAGTGGTGCCGGCGCCGACGATGAGGCTGTTGACAAACGACGTTGTGAAACTATCGCTGGCCAGCACCTCGCTGTAGGCGTCGAAGGTCGGATTCGATGGAATGATCCCCGGATCTGCGAATACCTCCGCACGCTGCTTGAAGGAAACCGACAACGTCACCAAGAACGGCGTCACCGTCCAGAGGACGAGCAGGATCAAGGGAATCCAAACAAGGATCTTCTTGGCGGTCCGTTTGGCTCGTTCCCCCCGTGCACCCTTCCGTTTCTCCGGGGCGGCCTTCACAGGCGGACCCGACCCGGCCGTCGGGGCAGCCGAAAGGTTTTCGTCACGAGGGGCTGGATCGGTCATTGGTCGTACTCGAATCGACGGCCGATGCCCACGTAGGCAAGGGTGAGGAGTGCGTTGAGGATCAAGATGAACGTTGCGATCGCCAGCGCCCGGTTGAACTCGAGACTACGGAAAGCGACGGTGTACATCTCCATCGCCATAGTCTGCGTGGCCTTGAGCGGCCCGCCGCCCGTCAGAGCGAGAACCACGCCTAACCCGGTGAGGGTCGAGTAGCTCAGCCAGACGGTGCTGATCAGGAGTTGCGGGGCGAGCAGTGGAATGGTGATGTGGCGGGCTCTGGTCCAGCCGTCGGCCCCATCGACGAGGGCGGCATCGAGGTGTGTCTTGTCGATGGTCATCAATCCACCGAGCAGCAGGAGGATGGTCAGGGGAAGGTCGGTCCAGACCTGTGTGAAGATCACGACGACCATCGCCAGAGTCGGCTTCGCCAGCCAGGAGGGGCCGTCGAGTCCAAAGAACTCAATGATGCGGTTGATCGTTCCGAATTGGCTGTTGAAGAGGATCCGGAACATCACGGCCGCCGCGACGTTCGAAATGATGTAGGGAGCCACGGTTACGGCCCGCAAAAAGCGGAGCCGCCCCAGCACCTGGAACAGTGCAAACGAAAAGAAAAGACCCAACCCTGTGCCGAGAATCAGCGATCCCCCGACGAACAAGGCGGTCCGGTTGAGAGAATGCCAGAAGTCGGAGGATGAGAACATGTCCGCGTAGTTTTCGAGACTGACCCACTCGACCGGCGCACCGAGCGACGGGGCCCGAAACAAGCTCTGAAATATGCCGTACAGAACCGGAAAACCGAGCAAGGCGGCCACGAGGAGAATGGCCGGGAGGGTGAAGAGATAGGGCGTCGCCTTGCTGTGGCCGATGACGGTGCTGTTGTCCCGGTCCGGCGGCCGGGAGTCTCGTTGCCACCACCGGCGCCGGCCGACCTTTGACTTGGAAACCGTTGTTGCCGTCATCGTTGGAAGGTATCCAAGTCGGTATTACCAAACAAGAGCGCTCCCTTGCCGGTGAGGGCAAGGGAGCGCTCAGCGCTCTTTTGGTGCTCGTCGCCGCGGGGCACCAAGGTGGCGTTAGGCGTTATCGAGCTGAGGCTGATACTCGGCCGCCAGCTCTTCAGCAGTCTTGTCCGTACCCACCACGATCTCACCGAACATCTGCTCGAGGATCCCTTCGACGTCGCCCGCATTCGGGCCGGCCGGCGTCGGGGAGCTGCCCAGATAGGCGTTCTTCAGGTCATCGTTGAAGAAGGGCCAGATTTCCAGCAGGCGCGGGTCGTTGATGGCTTCAGTCTGGCGCATCGGCACCGACCCATTCCCGGCTGCATCGATCAGGTTGGCCGTCTCCGCGATGTACCGCAACACTAATGCTGCCTCATACGGATGGGCGGACCCGTCGATGACGGCCCAGGTCCTGGCGGCGGAAAGAGCTACACCGTCTGCACCGCCACCCGATTGGGACAACGGCACCGGGGTGAGATTCCACTGGTCCGGGTAGTCGAACCCGGCTGCTTCATTGAAGTCCCCGGCAGTGGTGAAGCCGTCCAGAATCAGGCCCGCCTCGGTCGACACAAAGGCACCACGTGACTCATCCTCTCCCCAGGCGATGGCGTCTGACGGGAGCAGGTCCTCTGCTACTGCCTGGAGGAACCAGTTGATCGTGTAGAGCCCACCCTCGGAGGTGAGGTCGGGAACGGCTTTGTTGAAAGGCGTTCCTGCGGCAGCCAGCATGGTCTTCAGCGTGGTCACGCCGTCGCCGGCCTTCGCCTGGACCGTAAACGGAATCTTGTCCGGACGGGTTGCTTTCATCGCCCGCATCGCATCGAGCACCCCGTCGAGGGACTCAAATGGCACGGTTACGTTGGCCTCGTCGAACCACTCCTGGTTGTAATACAAAACGTCGAAGTTGGCGGTGATCGATGCTCCGTACTTCACGCCATCGAGTGCGGTCTCGTCCCAGACCAGGGGAAGAAGCAGGCCGTACTGGTCGGGGTCTTCTGCCTGCCACGTGTTGGCAATCTCGTCGTGGGAGGCGAGCAACCCGGCCTCAACAAAGGCTTCGATGAGGAAAGAGTCCTCAGCGCCCAGGACATCGGGAAGCGGCTGCCCCGCGTCCTTCCTGAGCAACAATTGCTGGAGGATATCGTCGTTCGATTGGACATCGAACGTCACGTTGATATTGGGGTACTCCGCCGTGAAGCTCGCGAAGTTGTCCGGTGGGATGTAGTACGGCCTGGTGACCCAGATGAGAATGTCAACGGGTTCGTCACCGCCGCCGGCCGTGGTGGCGGTGCCCCCATCGGCTGTGGTTGCCGTGCCCCCGTCCGCGGTGGTGGTCGTGTCGGCGTCGCTGGCGCAGGCAGCAAACACGAGCCCCAACACCATGAGTAGTGCTAGCCCTTTCACATTCGCTCGAAGACGAGATGCTCGCCTGCGAGAGTCGGATTCGGCGCGATTCCTCAGTCTGAAGATCATTGACCTTTCCTCCCTCGTTGATGCCTGCGGTGCCCAGCGCCGAAGCAGCTGAGAATTCGCGGATCCTTTCTACATTATGTAGAGTACCGAGTATCAGTATGGCGGTCAAGAGGTTCGCCGCTGGTGCAAAGCACCGGAATCCGGAGGAGAGAATATGCAGGCGTTGAGAGTCGCGTCCATTGGGCTCGGATGGTGGGGAGGAACCCTGGCGGAAAAGGCAGGACAGGCCGGAATCGAGATCGTTAGCTGTTTCGCCCGGACACCCGAATCTCGCCAGGAGTTTGCTCGTATCCACGGGGCACGACCCGCCGCGTCGCTCGATGAGGTGCTCTCCGATCCCGACATTGAAGCCGTGCTCATCGCAACGCCACACTCGACCCATGCCGATCTGGCCGTCGAGGCGGCCGGATCCGGCAAACACCTGTTCATTGACAAGCCGTTCACGCTGACGGTGGCCGAGGCGAAACGGGCCGCCAAGGCGGCTCAGGCAGCGGAAGTGGTCCTTCAGGTCGGCCACAACCGTCGCCGTCAGCCGGCCAATCGCCGTCTGAAGGAGATGGTCGAAGAGGGCCGGTTGGGCATGATTCACTACGCCGAAGCGAACCTCTCGTATCCGAAAGGACTCAACCCGAGGGGCGGTTGGCGGGGCGACCCGGCAGAAAGCCCGGCTGGGGGCATGACGGGCCTGGGAGTTCACATGGCCGACAACCTCAACTATCTGCTCGGCCGACCTGCCCGTGTAGCGGCCTTCAGTCGTCGAGTCATCGGCGTCGGCAAACTCGACGACGTGACAACGGCAACTCTTGAATTCCACAACGGCGCCCTGGCGTTTCTCGGAACCGCCATGGTCATACCGAACATCGCCCGCACTGCGGTTTGGGGAACTGAGGCAGCGGCCTGGAACGAGGTGGACGGCGAGCGCTTCTACTTCCAGCCGGTCGGGGACAAGGAGCGGTCGGAGCAACCCGTCGAGACTCTCGACACAGTGAGGGACGAGCTGGAGGAATTCGCTTCCAACGTACGTAACGGCACGAGCCCGGAGACCGGCGGACCGGAAGCATTGGAAGCTGTGGCCGTGCTCGAGGGGATCGTCGAGAGTGCGGCGACCGGCACCGTGGTCGACCTGGACGAGGTGCGGGCCCGCGAGTAGCGCCGAAGGCTGCCAAGCTTGGCCCGGAGGAGTCGCGAGCAATTGGCCGGAGAGTTCGCCAAATCGCCATGCTTTGCGCTCCGGCCACAGGAGGCAGGAGCACGTCTGGAACCGCCTCGAATCCTTGGTGTAGCTTCGACCCATACGAATAGGAGAAGCAGACAGACCATGAACGTCTTGGTAGCAGTAGACATGGGCCCCGGATCCGACAAGGTGCTCGCGTACGCCGCCGACCTGGCAAAACAGACCGGCGGAAAGGTGCAAGCTTTGCACATCATCACCGAGGAAGAGGAGGAGGATCGCCGGCATAAGCCCGGGTCAACAACTGAACCATTGGACGAGATCCTCAGAGTGGCAACCGAGGCAGACGCCGAACACAGCGAGTATGTCGATCAGATGCTGGCAAAAACCCGGTTGGAGCTTGTGAATCGCCTCATCGAACTCGGTGTGGCGGAGTCCTCCATCACCGCAATAACCCGGACCGGAGAGCCTGTGCAAGAAATCCACCGGGTGGCTGCCGAGACCGACTTCGATGCCTTCGTCATCGGCTTGCGCCACCGCTCCCGGGTGGGAAAGTTCCTACTCGGCAGCGATCTCCAAGAGTTACTGCTCTCCAGCGACCGCCCGGTGATTGCGGTCCCGATCGGTTCTGTCGGGCGGTAACCGCATCTCATCAGTTGGCAGCAAGCTGCCGACGGTCTCCATCGTGATGCCCTGAAGCCTCGAGGGCAGCTATCCGACCCCACGCCTGGGGCAAGTCGGCCCGTTGCGGCTCTTCGCACCCAACTGCTATCTCCAAGCTGGCCGACGCTAACCGCTGAAGTGATGATGGTGGTAGCAGGAGATCCGCGAAGGGGTTCCTGCTACCACCATCACTTCAATCCCGTGAATGGTTACGGGATGGGATGGGAGTGGGACGGTATCTGGGTTGTGTTGAGCGTCTCAGTTTCCGTGCCGTACCTGCTCCCCAGAATCCGGCTGGTCAATCCGGGACCGTTCCCCTCGTGGACTATCGAACGGCCGCGAGCATCGGGCAGGGCGAACGTCGTGCGCCCGTCGCCTCCGTAGGTGGTACCGAGAAGCGAGAACAGAGCGCTGTTGGTGCTGATGCTCAGTATCTGCCCGTCGCAGAACGCCCATCCGCGTGGGGCGAAGTTCCCGGCGAACCATTTGACCTCACCGAGGAAAGCCGAATCCGTTGACCCGGCGCCATTTCGAGACGGGAAGATGCCCTGGGTGGCGATGATGCAGTTCAAGGTGACGTTCGGCTGCACGTTGTTGTGAGCCTGGTTGCCGCCGGTTGCTCCGGTGTTTGCAGGAACCACTCCGGGTGGTCCAGCAGGTCCCTCAGGCCCAGCGGGTCCGGCGGGTCCGGTGTCACCCGTGGGTCCAGCAGGTCCGGCGGGTCCAGTGTCACCCGTGGGTCCAGCAGGTCCAACAGGTCCAGTGTCACCCGTGGGTCCAGCAGGTCCGGCGGGT
>Ga0224512_10004937_pt1 | contig 11116 bp, 8 predicted proteins | sample SF_May12_sed_USG_4_FD_169103 | JGI IMG/M metagenome (GOLD analysis project Ga0224512, IMG submission 169103) | Sediment microbial communities from San Francisco Bay, California, United States - SF_May12_sed_USGS_13 | ecosystem: Environmental > Aquatic > Marine > Sediment | place: USA: California...
CCGCCATCTCCATCGTCGGTTACGTGCTGACGAAGATCTCCGTGACTCTCTACGCAGGCGGAATCGTCTACGAGGTCCTTCTCGGCGGCAGCTTCTGGACTGGCGCGCTGATCATCGTGGTCGCGACCGGGATCTACACCGTGCTCGGCGGGCTGCGGGCGGTCCTCTACACCGAGATGTTGCAGACGATCGTGCTGATCGGTGGAGCGATCCTCGTCACGGTGATCGGGCTGGTCGAGCTCGGCGGAGTGAGCGCGTTGATAGCCGCGAGCGAACCTGGCACCTTCGATATGTGGCAGCCCACGAGCCACCCCTCATTTCCGTGGACCGGGATACTCTTCGGTGCCCCGATTCTCGGCGTGTGGTACTGGTGTACCGACCAGTTCATCGTGCAGCGGGTTCTCTCCGCGAACGGTATCGACCACGCGCGTCGCGGCACGATCTTCGGTGGATTTCTCAAGATCCTGCCCCTGTTCATCTTTGTCATGCCCGGAGTGATCGCGGCCGCTCTCGTCAAGACGGGGCAACTCGAGATCGCTCGCCCCGATCACGCCCTCCCCGAAATGATCCGATCACTCCTGCCGGTCGGTATTCGCGGACTGGTCATGGCTGGCTTCCTGGCCGCCCTGATGAGCTCGCTGGCCGCGGTGTTCAACTCCTGCTCCACGTTGATCACCTGGGACGTCTACCGCAAGATTCGGCCGAACGCGTCGGAACGCCAATTGGTTCTCGTCGGTAAGCTGGCGACGCTGCTGCTGGTCGGATTCGGGCTGCTGTGGATCCCCTTGATGAAGTACATCTCCGGACAACTCTACGTGTACCTGCAGAGTGTTCAGGCGTACATCTCACCGCCGATTGCCGCGGTGTTTCTGCTCGGTGTCTTCTGGAAACGGGTCAATAGCGCCGGCGCGATCGCATCTCTCGGCACCGGCTTCGTGCTCGGCGCAGCGCGGCTCGTCCTGGAAATCACCAAGGGTTCAACGAGCGGAATACTCTATTGGTATGCCGACATCAACTTCTTGCACTTCGCCGTATTCCTGTTTGCGATCTGCACGGGAGTGCTGGTCGCCGTGAGCTTGCTGACGCCGGCGCAACCGGACGAGAAACTCGCGGGCCTGACCTTCGCCACCGCCACCGCCGGCACTTCCGAAACCGATAAACGCCCGGGGTCGAGCCCGGACTGGCGTCGCCGCGACGTGCTGTTGTCGATCCTGCTCGTCATCGCGGTCGCGCTCGTGTGGCTGGCTTTCCGGGGATAGCAGGCGCGTGCGCCGACGCCAGGCCATTGTCCTCGATTCACGTCCGTCTGCTCTTCGAATCGAGATCGAGCCCCGTCCTGTCCTTGGCGTAGAAGCACTGAACACCAGCCCGGCAGTCTTCATCGGGATCACACAGTGTCCGGAACTTGTGTGCACTAGCCCCTCTGAGACAATTCTTCTCGAGTCGAGACGCGCGGGCGCCAGCGTTTGCGAGCTCTGTCACGGACTGCTGCGCTGACAGGTCCAATGAGCGGCCTGAGCGACGCGACAGGTGCCAGGATCGGGGAAGCGCGGTCGCACGTGTTCCGCGTCAACTACTCTTGCCGGTCCGCGACAATTACTTTGGCCGGTCGCCAGCGCTGCGGGTTCTGGTCTCTCGGTGACCGCGAGAGAGCCGGTGGGTTTGCATTGGTGAGGTCGGTCACGGACCTGGCGTTTCGCCCGGAGCGAGTCCCGAAGGGACGAGCGTAGGGGGAAACGCCAGCGTGCGCAGTGAGGATTGGCGACGGCGATCATCGTGGCTCTCGCCTCGCCGTCTGTGTGGCCTCCTTGGATGACGGCTGATGGGCCTTGGCCGCCTCGGTCCGGTAGCTCGTCACGTCGAATTCGAGGATCTCGGAGTGGTGGACGAGTCGATCGATCGCCGCCGCCGTCGTCAGCGGGTTCTTGAAGATCTGATCCCACTCGCTGAAGACGAGATTGCTCGTGATCGCGACCGAGCGGCGCTCGTAACGCTCGGCCAGCAAGGTGAAGAGCACCTCGGTCTCGATGCCGCTCTGCTGCACGTAACCGATGTCATCGAGGATCAGCAGCTCGAAGTTGTCGAGCTTGCGCAACGCCCGTGGAAGGTCGAGATCGCGCTTGGCGGCCAACAGTGTCTGGACCAGCTTGTAGGCTGGCGTGAAGAGCACGGAGTGACCGGCCTCGATCAGCGCGTGGCCCATCGCACACATCGAATGCGTCTTGCCGGTGCCGGGAAGACCGAAGGCGAGCAGATTCACGGCGCGGTCGAGGAACTCCCCTTGGGCCAAGCGCTGCAGCTGCTGGCTGAGTCGGCGTGGCAGACGCTTGGTCTCGAGCGTGTCCAAGGTCTTCCCCGGTGGAAGCCTCGACGCACGACGCAGCCGCGTCGTCCGGCGTTGCTTGCGGTCTTCGGCCTCGAGCTCGAACACCTCCAGCACGGTCGGCAGCGCGTCCTCACGGCCGGCAGCACTGAGACGGGGCACCAGCTCTTCGGCCGTCGTCGGCAGCTTGAAGGTCTCGAGCAGCTCGCGGATTCGTGGGCCGGGATCGATGCTCATCCGACTCCTCCCACGGTCAGTAGCCCGTCGTAGGCTCCGAGGTCCGGTGCTGGGAGTTGCAGCAGCGGCACCTCCGGCCGTCCCGGCTGGGCCCGTTGTTTGACGGCGGCGTAGTCAAAGCGACGTCCTTCGGCGAGCAGGGACTCGAGCGACGTCTCGACGAGGGATTCCATCGTGCTGGCCGCCAGGTGCAGGATCCTGACGTACTCGATGTCGGCCCGCTCGCCCCGCCAGCGCTCGAGCGCATCGTAGGTCTGGCGGAAGACCAGCGAGGGGAACAGCTCCTCGCGGAATCGGTAGCGGGCGAAGGCTCCGGGCTTGCGCACGAGCGACCAGATGACGTGCCGGTAGTCGATGCGTCGCTCCGCCTCGCCTCGCAGCCGCGGCATCGTCTCCACCAGGGACGAGCCGTAATACAGCTCGAGGTGGTCCGGATGCTGGTGCACGCGCACCCGGTGGCCGATCAGCCGTGACGGCACCGAGTAGATCCGTCCGCCGACGCGGATCGTGCTCCAACAGCGCACCTTGACCTCGTGCACCGTGTGGCTCGGAACGCGACACGTCGGCAGAGGCCGCAGACACTCGCGCTCGGCCGCCAACGCATCGCCGACGTGACGATTGCGAGCTTTGTCGATCACTTCGCGGACAAAGCACTCGTACTCGTGCGTGTCGGCGAAGTCTCGACTCCCTCGGATCACGAGAGCTTGGGCCAGCGAGGACTTGACAACGTCATGTGTCTTCTCTGCGACGCCGTTTTCGTGAGACTCACCGGGACGGATCCGCGTCGAGCGCAGACCGTAGTGATCGAGCACCTCGGCGAAACGCCGATTCAGCGCCCGCCCCCCGGTCCGACGCAGCTCGTGCGTTGCCGCCGACAGATTGTCGTGGCGCACGACCTCCGGCACACCACCCAGCTCCCACAATGCGTCCTGCAGACACGACACCAGCGCCTCGAAGGTCTCACCGAAGACGATGCGTGCCCAGATCCAATCCGAGAAGCTCAGCACCAGGTGAAACAGCAGGTGCTCGAACAACCGACCGCCGATCGTGACCCCCAGCGACGTCCCGTGTGTGAAGTCGAACGCCGCCTCGCGCCCAGGCTCGTGCTCCTGAGGAAAGATCACCTCGCGATCCGGACCATGCAGAGCACGCCAGTCGCGAAGACGACGCTGCAACGTCCGCAGGTGCGTCGGCCGAACACGGTCGGGGTATCGCTCCTGCAAAAGATCCAAAAGCGTCGGCGCACGCAGCACATGCTCCGCATCGGACTCGAGCAGCGGCACGACGTCGTGCTCCCAGATCCCGTCCAGCGGGTCTTTCCGCGTCCGCCAACACCGTGGCGGCTTCGACGCGCTCGGCAATGCACCCTCGCGCCAACGACGCGCCGTCCGCGGCGACATCCCGGCCGACGCCGCGGCCGTCTCCTGACTCTTTCCGTCCATCAGCTTCTGCCTCAGCAGCTTCACTTGAGCGTCTGTAACCATCGCCGGCCGCCCCCTTGGGCGGGCGACGGTCGCACAGACCGAATCAAGGCTGGCTAACGGCAGCTATAATTGTCGTAAGCCGGACAGAATAATTGTCGCGGATCAGCACGTGACCCGCGGGGTGCCGGGTCGGAGGAAACGGTCGTGTGACCGCCTGCTGCGTCGTGACTGACGACCTCCGGATGGCAGACGGCGCCCAGGCGCCACGACGCGCCCACGCGGTTGTAAGCGGCGCGAAGGCCACGCGCAGCCGGGTCCATTGAAACCTGGCTCGCGGTCCACCACCACTCCTCGTTCATGGCAGGGTCCGAGCAGGTCGGGTTACCAGCAGCTCTTACAGGTTATCTTGCTGGCGCGGCGTGGCGGTTGGACTGCAAGTCGACTTCCATCACTCGTTATCCCACTCGAAGAGATCCTGACCGCAGAACCAGACCGCTGCTGACGCCGCCTGGCATGCGATCGGCGAGCGCCTGGTCTGCTTCATCCAGCAGCGGCTCGAAGCAGTCGACTTGCACGGTCTCGTTCCCTGCCCCCCGGATAACGCTATCCAGGCGTCCGCTAAGACGGATACACGAGGAAGTCCTGCTCAATTCCTCTTGACAACGCTGTCAATTAGAGTATGAAGGAGGGGTGCCCCCCAGCAAAAGGAGAGATCAATGCGAGTTCGAGTTGGCGCAATCCTAGTCGCTGCCTTCCTCTGCCTGGCCCCAACAGCGAGCTGGGCCCAACTAGCACCCTACAACCAGGACTTCGAGGGCCTTGTCCAATCGAGCCCGAGCGCGTTGTCCGACGATGGATGGCTTGTCTTCGGGAACGTCTTCTCGGCCACCGGGGATTTTATCTACAACTACGGGGGTGTGTTCCCAGCGCCCAACGGCGGCCCCGGGTTTAGCGGGATCGACATTGGCCAGGGCGGTCCCGAGCAGGGCGCCCAGCAGCTGGTCGTCTACAACGACTACAACAACTTCGATCATACAGCTTGCGGTCCCGCAGGTCCCGGACCTTACGACCCTTCGTCCCCGACCTGCAGGTTCATCGAGGCCAACGTGTTCCAGGAGCAGGTGATCGGCGCCGCGGATGTCGGCAACACGTGGCTCTTCGAGTTCGACGCCAAGCGCGGCAACATCGAGGGCGTCTCCACGGCGAGGGCGTTCATCAAGACGCTCGATCCGGGCGCCGGCTTCGCGTTGAGCAACTTCATCTGGATCGACATGACCAACGTCCCGGACACGTGGGACCGCTACTCGCTGCCGATCGACATCGACCCAGGCCTGGTCGGTCACATCCTGCAGATCGGCTACCTCACGTATACGACGGCCTACAATGGTTCCGGAATCTTCTATGACAACATAAACTTCTTCCCGCAGCCGCTCAGCGTCAGCCTCGACGTCAAGCCGGGCTCCTGCCCCAACCCGATCAACAGCAGGGCCCCCGTGCTCCGCGCGGCGCTGCTGGGCACCATGGATCTCGACGTCAACGACGTCGACGTCACCACGCTGCAGCTCGAAGGCGTGTCCCCGATCAAAACGGGCTACGAGGACGTCGCCACGCCGTTCGGAGGCGATCTCTGCGGGTGCACCGAAGACGGTCCGGACGGCTACTTCGACCTGACGCTCAAGTTCCTCACTTCGGAGATCGTCGGCGGGATTGGATCGTCGAGCGGTGATGTCACGTTGACATTGACGGGTAACTTGCTCGACGGAACGCCGATCGAGGGCCAGGATTGCGTCTTCTTCGTCGGCGGCGGAGTCGGCGGCGGAGGACGGCCAGGTGTTTCAGGTGAAGCCTGGGGCAGCACGAATCCTCTGGCGGTCCCGGAGGTCTCGACCGGCGATCCCGAGCCGGAAGCACCGCAAAGCTCGATCCGGAGGTGACGCGTGCGCAAGCCGACGTCCCGACGATCGCGGGGCGGCGCGGAGTAGACGCGACACGAGTGGAAGACGACCGTCAGCCAGGGGAGCCGCCCTCCGCGGCTCCCCTGGTTAACGGCGCCACGGAAAAGTGGTACACGCGGTGGTTGCGGCCGTCGCGCATCTCGTAGACCGCCAGGTTTCGAGGTCGGCGCGCGCTCCCACCCTCAGCCCCTGTTGGTTCTCATCGCTCGCCGTGCGTCGGTCGTCCCGGCACACGGCGAGCGCGCAGCGTCGGAATAGGGAATCCGGTAGGTGTGCCGGTTCGACGGCTCGGAGAACGGGTTGCTGGGGTGAGACATTTGCGAACGAGCCTGATCCTGGCGCTGCTGGCCACCTTCCCGGCTGGTGCGGGCGTCAAACCTGACCATGCGAGAACACCGGCCGAGAACTTCAGCCACAGGGCTGCGGGTGTGCGTTCCGGCTGGACGATGCTCTGAAACGATGAGTTCGACGAGCCCGGGGCGCCGAACTCCGATTACTGGAGTCACGAAGTCAACTGCTGGGGCGGCGGAAACAACGAACGGCAGTGCTTCACCGATCGTCTCGACAACTCATATGTGGGCGAGGACGGATTGCTCCACATCGTCGCGAAGGAAGAGGCCTTCTCGGGCCCCTCTTTGCAGGATGACGATTTCGACTATCCGGGCCCATTCGTGTCCAGGAACTACACGTCCGCTCGCCTTCGCACCAAGAACAATGTCGACTGGATGTACGGCCGCATCGAGGTCCGCGCCCAGGTCCCTGAATCCCCCCGAGTTTTCCGGAGAGCGTATTAGTTGACTCTCTCCTCCGCAGCGAGATCCTGCCGATCCCGATAGTACATCGCTTCGAACTCGACTGGCGGGATGTCGCCGATCGGTGTGAGGAGCCGGTGGTTGTTGAACCACTGGACCCAGTCCAGCGTCGCGTACTCTACCGCATCGAAGCTGCGCCACGGCCCGCAGCGCTGGATGACTTCGGTTGTTTAGAGCCCGATGATCGACTCGGCCAGCGCGTTGTCGTAGGAGTCGCCGACGCTGCCGACCGATGTCTCGATCCCGGCCTCGGCGAGCCTTTCCGTGTAGCGAATCGACAAGTACTGGGAGCCGCGATCGCTGTGGTGAATCAGCGCGTCGAGATCGGGCCGTGCATAGAGCGCCTGCTCGAGCGCGTCGAGGGCCAGGTCCGACCTCAGCGATTTCGACACGCGCCAGCCTACGAGCATCCGGGAGAAGGCATCGATGACGAAAGCCACGTACGCGAAGTCGCGCCAGGTCGAAACATACGTGAGATCCGCGACCCAGAGCTGGCTCGGTCGCTCGGCCTTGAACTCTCGATTCACCAGATCCATCGGCCGCTCGACCCGGTCGTCGGGAATCGTCGTTCTCCACGTTCGGCCGCGAATGGCTCCTGAAATGCCCTGTTCGCGCATCAGACGCTCCACCGTGCAGCGGGCGCCCGGCTGGCCTTTTCGGTGGAACTGCTTCCAGATCTTGTGCGCCCCGTAGACGCGGCGATTCTCGTCACAGATGCGCTGGACCTCGGGGCGCAACTGATCGTCGCGTTTCGCCCGCGCGGATCGCAGCTCGGGATTCGCGCGACGAGCCATGTGCTCGTAGTACGTCGACGGGGCAATCGGCAGCACCTTGCAGATTGGCTCGACCCCATACGTGTCTCGATGCTCGTCGATAAACGACACCGTCACTTCGCTTTGCGGTCGAGCTCCGCCTGTGCGAAAAAGGCCGACAGTGGGTTCAACCTGTCAAGGCAACGCTTCTGTGAATACTTCAAGCGGTGTGCAGAATTCAAGCGTCTTCCGCGGTCTGGTGTTCAGTTCGCGCGCGGTCCTGTTGAGGTCCGCTTGTGAGTAGCCGTCAAGCCGATTGCCCTTCGGAAAGTACTGCCGAAGTAGGCGGTTCGTGTTTTCATTGGTGCCGCGCTGCCAAGGGACCTGCGGGTCGCAGAAGTAGATCTTCAGACTGGCATCGATGCTCAGCTGCACATGCTGCGCCAGTTCCGTGCCGCGGTCCCAGTTCAGGCTCCGGGTGAGCTCATTAGGAAGCCGTCGAATCTGACGTGCCAGCGCCTTTCGAACGGTCTCAGCGTCCTTTCGCGGCACCTTGACAAGAATTGTGTAGCGCGACGTCCGCTCAACGAGCGTCGCGATGTGAGTCTGACGTGATCCGGCCAGCAAGTCGCCTTCCCAGTGGCCCGGAATGGCACGATCCTCGATCTCCGGGGGGCGCTCCCGAATCGAGACCGCGTCGAGGATCTGGCCCTGTCGCGAGGGCTTGCTGCGAGCGGATCGACGGAATCGTCGCTTGGTCCGAAGATGCCGCGTCAGCTCACGTTTGAGCACTCCTCTCGCTTGGATGTATAGCGAGCGATAGATCGTCTCGTGAGAAATTCTCATGTCCCGATCGTCGGCGTACTGACGCTGAAGCCACCCGGCAATCTGCTCCGGAGACCTGTTCAGCGCAAGCTTCGAAGCGACGCGCCGTCGAAGACGCGGACGCGTGGCCAGTTTGCAGAGTTTCGGGCGGCGAGCAGCTTTCCACGCGCAAGCATCTGCTCTCGTGGCTCGGTACCGGGATCGTCCACCGTTTCTCGAGACTTCCCTGCTGATCGTGCTCGGAGAGCGGGCCAGATCGCGTGCTAGTGAGCGGAGACTCTGTCCGGCGGCAAGACCGCGTGAGATGGACTCGCGCTCCACCAGGCTCAGAACTCGATCCGAACGAGCTCTCTTCCGCGGCTTAATTCCCCCGCTTGCAAGAAGATGCCCGTAGAGCGACCCCGTCTCCCGCTTGAGAGCGATCGCGATGTCCGTGATTCTGTCGCCCCGATTCCAGCGATGCCAGAGCTCGTTCCGCTCAGCTGTCCCGTACGTCTGTCTCGCGCGTGGCACAGTGCCTCTCCCAAGCCTGCTTCACTCGGAGTGTTGGACTGACCAGTTGAACGTACCGACGCCTTGCGCAGCATCTCGTTGGCGGGTCTCAGCTCTTTAACCTCGCGCTCGAGCTGCATGAGGCGAGCCCACTCTCCGGTGGTCAAACCCGGCTGGCGGCCCTCGTCGCGCTCCGTCTGCCGCACCCATTTTCTTAGCGTCTCGGGCGCGCAGCCGAGCTTCGAGGCGATCGAGCGGATCGCGGCCCACAGGGACCCATGCTCCCGCCCGTGCTCGAACACCATCCGTACCGAACGCTCACGAATCTCCGGCGAATACTTCCTCGGTCTTCCCATGGCACCATCCTCTCAACAAATGGAGCCTCCGGGAACGCCGGGGGGATTCAGTTTCATCGAGCCGGCTCTGGAAAGAGCGGATGCCTTTGTTGCGGCCTGGCTGCCCGGCGGTGAAGGCGGCAGTGTCGCCGATGTGCTGTTTGCCCACAACGGTGCCGACTTCACGGGCCGACTGCAGCACACCTGGCCGCGGACTCCCCGGGATCCGCAAGATCCTTCGGTGTATTCGTCCAGTCCGGAACTGGACTACCTGCCGCAGAATGAGTTCGTCCACGGCCTTGGCAACCTCGACAGCGTCCTCTTTTCCCATGGACACGGCCTGAGCTACGCGCATTGACCGTCGGCGGCACGAGCCACGTGAAGAAGGGGATGCCCTAGACAGCATCCCCTTCGTCGGAATCACATCGTTGAGGCACCCTTGTCTTCTAGTTCCTCCCGCGAGCGCCAGCGCTCGCGAGCCAGGTCACGGGCTGCTGCACCAACAGTTCCAGCCGGCGACCAAGTTAGTCTCGCAGCCGGCCCCGGAGCACGGTCGCTCGGTACCGGCGGAGTCCGTGCCGTAACAGCCTTCTTCCGTGTTTCCGTTTTCGGCAGCAACGACCCAGAACAGCGAACCGGAAGGCAGTGGGTTCGTGATGGTGCTCGGGCTGGTGGCGCCAAGGGGCCTCTCCCCCAAGAAGGTATAGCTCGTCCCCGTGTAATTGGAGACGTCGCTCAGATCCCCGAAGTAAAGAGTGTGAGCAACTGCATTGCCTGCCGTCGGGTCGAACAAGATGGTGGTGTTACCGCCTTCGACGTGAGAGTCGACCAGCATGTCGCAGACGGGACCCAGCCACGCGTTGCCGACGTTGGTGTACGCGGTCTTGTTGACACGCGCGTCGGGGTCGTTGATCACGGAGCAGGTTCCGGCCGCGCAGTCGCCATCACTCACGCAGGGCCCCATTGACCCGCTCGAGCAGAACGCCTCGTTGGCCACCATCCCGAACCACTCCTCGTTGATGGCAGGATCCATCGTGTAGTTGTTGTTTCTCGTATTCGCGCAGGTGTCGTGGAACTCCCAACCGCCGGTCGTGAGGCATGCCGCCTTCCACCACTCGTCGGCCCACTCGAAGACGACCTGACCGCTGCTGACGCCGCCCGCCTTGATCGCGAGCCCCGCATCGGCGTCGCTCAGCAGCGTCCCCATGCAGCTGTCCTGCATCGCCTGGTCTTCCATCCCCGCGCCGTCGCAAGACTGGCCACCGGTGCAGGTCTGCCCCGTGTGGGGGGGGGCTTGCGAGCAGTCGGTGTCGATGTTGCATGGCGCTGAGTCCGAGGTGCACGTGCCCATCGGGCAGTCGCTGTTCACGAAGCACGACGTCGGCGGACCGCCGCTGCAGCTGCTCATGCTCTTCCAGGAGTCCGCCCCGAACTCGGTGACGACCAGCGGTCGATCACAATCGGCCTTGTTGGCGTATTGGGTGAATGCGTTGCCAGCGCCCGTTCCGAAATCGCAGCCACGGTAGAGCTGCGTCCCCCACAGGTCCACGTTCGGAAGCGCCACGTCGTCGCTGGTCCCGTCGAGGCAGACGTCGCCCACATCGGCCATGGCCGTGCCGACCGGGTGGGCCGACGCGCCCTCGGCCGTTTGGGCCGCGGCCGCCAGCGCGTCGAGCTGCGGGAAGAAATCCGTGTTCAGATCCGATTGCACCAAGTACGATTTGACCTCGTTCCCGACCAGCCAGAACAGGATCGCCGGGTGGTCCCCCCACTCCTCGACCATCTCGACGAAGCGGTCCTGCATGTGGGTCCTGCCCGCCGCACAGGAGAGCTGGTAGTCGTCGACGCCGAAGGTCGGGATCACGTACAGTCCCGCGTCCCAGGCCTTATCCAGCATGTTCGAGGTCAAGATCGGCGCATAGAGCCGGACGGCATTCGCGCCACTGGCAGCGATGAGAGGA
>Ga0224512_10004938_pt1 | contig 11116 bp, 11 predicted proteins | sample SF_May12_sed_USG_4_FD_169103 | JGI IMG/M metagenome (GOLD analysis project Ga0224512, IMG submission 169103) | Sediment microbial communities from San Francisco Bay, California, United States - SF_May12_sed_USGS_13 | ecosystem: Environmental > Aquatic > Marine > Sediment | place: USA...
TAGGACCGGCCATGGGGACTTTGTTGGCCAGCAACCGACCCCGGCCCCATAGAATTTTGAAGCTGCCCAAAGAGACGCGGTGAACCGCTCATGATGGGCGGGCGGCAGAAATTCGAGAACCGCTTGCCACCCAAAGGGCGGGTTGACAGAAGTCGTTAAATTAAAAAAACCGCCCCCAGGCCAAACCTGGAGGCGGAATTTGCTATTTCCCGAGGGCGTTTCCTCTAAGGATAGTCGGTTCTCGATAGCACACCGCCCTGATAGCTTCAATACGCGCCGTATGTCATCTCCCCCGGAGGAGAAACTAAGTCCGTTTCTTCCCAAGACCGATCTTTTTGGCCAGGCTCGAGCGCTTCTTGGCGTAATTCGGCGCGACCATCGGATAGTCGGAGGGAAGCTTCCAGCGCGCGCGGTAATCCTCCGGGGTCATGTTGTAGGCAGTCCTGAGATGCCGTTTCAGCATCTTGAGTTTCCTGCCATCTTCGAGGCACACGATATAGTCAGGATGTACGGATTTCTTGATCGGTACAGCTGGCTCTGGTTTGCCTTTTTCACCGGCCTCGCTCTCAACTGAAGCCAAAGTGGAATACACGCCCCGAATCAGCGCGGGAAGATCCTCTGCCGAGACCTGGTTGTTTGATACATGTGAAGACACAAGTTCGGCGGTTAGCTGCAGAAAAATATCTGAGCTTTCTCCTCCGGTAGCACTCAGTGCTTCTAAGCTCATTTTTCACTCCCGTATTTGTTGGATTGCCCCAAGAGCTTTGCCTCTTAAAATAAATTATGGTTAACGGCAATCTTTTTTCTGATTTGATTCAAAGCCTGACTAAGAAAAACCGGAAAATAGCGGCGACTTGAACAGTCATTTAAGGATCGCGTTCCGTTTAACGCTTTGATGTTCTCCAGCCCGCGGCCCGTGCTTCGGCCTCAGAGCAGAACCAGCGCTCTCCCGCGGACTGGTCGATAATCGTCTCAGCGTAATACCCGCCACCTGGGATATGGTTGATCCCCTCGCCCGTGAGCTGGCTGATATTGCCTTTGATCGCGCAGTCGCCCGTGGAGATGGAGCCCGATTGTGTCCACCAAAAGGTTTCTGCCGCTTCGATCAAGAGAACGATCGTGACCAACCCCATCAACCTGATCGGGCAGCGGGATCGCACCTTGGGTAAGTTACGGCTGTAAGCAAAAGCACTACATCTTCGGCACCGGGGATGTTTCGGTCGGTGGTCAACACTGAACTCTCTTGACCCGCATCTTTCGCAACGCCGCTTGCGTATGGAGTGACCCCTAGAAGTGGTCCGATCGATCTGAGAGGATTTGGCGCATTCAACCTTTGAAGGAGGTTTGAATGAGCCGGAAGAGATACACTCCGGAACAGATTATCGGCATGCTGCGGGAAGCCGAGGTTGGGCTCTCGCAAGGTGAGAAGGTCGGCCAAGTGTGCCGTCGCCTAGGCGTATCGGAACAGAGCTACTACTTGCCTCCACAAGAACCCGCCCGATTACCCATGCTTTTGGCTTGAGGCTCATTTTGGATTAACCGCGGGGCGATCGGTAAACGCTTCAATCCAAGAAAATACAGAACAGTTGTTGTGTGAATAATTTTCCAAAGACCCGCGGATGCGATAAGTCGGGCTAGCTTGAGAGCGTTTCCATAAGTTCGCCAATCGAGGGAAGTTCATCCATGGCGCTTATCAGGATGCTGATTTCACCCACACGATTCGGATCCAATGTACCTGCCACGGCGCGGCGGAACTTGGCTTCAATTCCTGTCGCATCCAAAGGATTGCGGGCATGACCAGGAGCATAAGCAACCTCGCTTTCGAAGGTGTCGCCGGATCTTGTTGTTATGCGTGCCGTACATGGAAAGGCATCCGGTGCGCGTGATTCCCAGGTCGCATCCATCTCAAGCGTAATGCGGCTCATCAGGTCCTTGAGGCGCGCATCATTCCAAAGTGCGCGCGCGTACTGCGCTTCCGTTACCTCTCCCTCAAGGAGGGCAACGGCGGATAGGTAGTAGAGGCTGTGATCCGCGGTTTCTCTGTTGGTGGGATGTCGCAACGCTGCGTCCTTTATTTGGCGTTGGACCATTGGGTTTTCGGTAAGGGTCAGCGTGACCGCGGCGATGTCGTTGACTGGGCCGCCGTGAGCCTCTTGCGCTTCGAGCACTGCAGTGATGGGGGCCTGGCTTGTATCCATCCCGGGATAGGCTTTGATGGTCACGCCCTCTAGCATGGGCCGGCCCGTTAAAGGGGCAGACAATTTTGCCATGTCATCGCCGGTATAGACCTGATGACAGAGGCCCTTTTCCGCATCCTCGAACACCGTTCGCGGCCCGCTTGCGCCATGTGCGGCGAGTAACGCCGCGGTGGTGGCCGTGGCGAGCACCATGGGGCCTGCCAGAAATTTGGCCGATGACAGCGCGCCTCGGCGCACCGCACCCGCTGTTGTGGCGTGCGCGGCGCCAAGCGACAGGGCATCGGCGAGCTGGTCTTCGGTCAGACCCAGGAGCTTGCCCGTGATGGCCGGCGCGGTTAGTCCATGGACCGTTACGTGATCCCAAGAATGATCACGACCCAAGACCTTCTGTGCGCGGCCGAAAATCTCGTACCCGAGGAGGGCGGCCTCGAGTACTTGGGACCCGGAACAGCCCTGCCACTCGCCCACGGCAAGGGCGACGGCGAGCACATCCGAGGGATGGCCGCCGAGCCGCTGCCCATCATTGGGATCAATAGCTTGATGGTCGTTGAAGTCGAGGGCTCGAATAAGGGAAGTGTTAAGCAGCACGGCTCCCGGTACTGTCGCGGGTGCCGTGCCGCCGATGACCGTACAAGGCCCGCCCGGTCCAATATCGCCGATGGCGGCAATGACAGGCGCTGTGATATCGCTGCGGCGGGCCAAAAAAGCGCATCCAAGGGCGTCCAAAATGGAGAGTTTGAGGCGCTGGCGCGTATCGGCAGCGACCGCTTTAACATCAAAGCTCAGAATCCAGCGGGCAAGATTTTCTGTGGCGGTTGCGTCCGCCATAGCTTTTCATCCTCTTAAGTGTGCTCCGGACTCATCCCGGACAAAGCGTTTGCCGCGGCGGCGGGGGCTTTCCTAAGATAACCGGTGAGAGGATAACCCACTTCAAGGCGCGCGAATGCCAAAAGATTCCCCGCGCTTATCTCCAAGATCGCAACCCGGAAGGCAGATATGATCCAAAGCCAAGAGGCGATCCGGCAATGTCTGAGCGAGCTTTTTGCGGAGGCGAAGCTCAAGGTGAGCGACAAAGATCTGAATCGCATGGTGGCCATGGTGATCGAAAACCAGGCGGCCGGCGAGCGCGTTCGGAGATTGGTTGCGCGCTACGACGAGCCTGCCTTCGGCTTTCCGAGCCGAAGACGGATCTGAGCGATGACGGAGGAGCTTTGCTTCCTGACGATTACGGAAGCAGCACGACGTCTTCGCGGAGGCGAGTTTTCGCCGGTCGCGCTAACGGAAGCCTTCCTCGAGCGGATCGAGGCCATAAATCCCAAGATCGACGCCTATCTTCTGGTCACCGGCGATCAAGCGTTGGAGGCTGCGCAACAGGCTGAAAAGGAGCTCTCTGCGGGGCGGGACCGTGGGCCTCTCCACGGAATTCCGATTGCACTTAAAGATAATATCGAGACCGCGGGCATTCGCACCACGGCGCACTCGCGGATCCTTCTCGACCACGTGCCGGAAGCGGATGCGGCCGTAGTAGAAAAACTGCAGCAGTCGGGTGCTGTCATCCTGGGCAAGCTCGCTTGCCTTGAATTCGCTCATGGCGCGCCATCGACGAATCAGGCTTTCCCGCCCGCGCGCAACCCGTGGGATCGGGATCGCGGCTTTACCGGAGGCTCGTCCACGGGCTCTGGCGCGGCGGTGGCGGCGGGGCTCGCCATGGCGGCGCTTGGCACGGATACCGGAGGCTCCATCCGCAATCCTGCCGCGCTCTGCGGCACTGCCGGTCTTATGCCGACTTATGGCCGGGTCAGCCGGCGCGGCGTGATCCCCTATTCTTTTTCGCTGGATTGCTGTGGGCCGCTCGCCTGGACCGTCAAGGATTGCGCCCTTGTGCTAGGGGCGATTGCTGGCTTCGATCCGGCTGATCCCGGGAGCGCTGACCTACAGGTGCCCGATTTTACCTCCCAACTGGAGCATGGCGTGGCGGGCCTGAAGATTGGCGTGCTACGACATTTCTTCGAGGAAGACATGGTGGCCGACCCAGAAATGATAGCGTCTATCGATGCCGCTCTAGAGGTGCTTGGCAGTCAGGGCGCAAAGGTCTCGGACGCCCGTGCTGGACCACTCGCGGATTACCACGATGTCAAGACGCTGGTCGGCGAGGCCGAATTCTTCGCGGCTCATGAAGCGGATTGGCTCGCGCGCGCCAACGATTTCGGTGCCAGCCTGCAGCTTCGGACGGCAGAGGGCGCCCTGATCGGAGCAGTGGACTACCTGCATGCACAGAGGGCGCGGCGGCACTTGGCCGCCGAAATGGACCAAATGTTTGATTCGTTCGATGTCCTGATCACGGCGACAGTGCTGGATCCCGCTCCACCTATGCCAAGAGATGCGCGCGGCCCAAAGGCACGCAAACCCAACCTCACCCAGCCTTTCAATGTTGCGGGCGTGCCAGCACTTTCGGTTTGTACGGGTTTTAATGAAGCCGGCCTGCCGCTTGCCATGCAGATCGCGGCAAGGGCCTTCGATGAGACGACGCTACTCAGGGTCGGGCACACTTATGAGAGAGCGGCGCCCTACAGAGATAGGCGTCCGGAACTCTAAAAAGGATAGGGCATGCGGATCATGTTTCTGAATCAGGCGCCGCGGGATCCGCGCCAAAGCGATGCTGAGGTCGAGGCGGTGCGGCACCTAATATCGTCTTACGCGTCGCCCGGGACCGAGATCGACGTGCATTTCCCGGACGATTACGCGGGCGCTTTGGTGCACAAGATTCAGGGACGCGCGCGGCGCACCAACGGCTTGCATCACGCCATGGAAGTGCCCGGGCTGGTGCGCAAAGCCGTCTGGGCCGCGGAGAACGGGTTCGACGCGGTGATCCAGTCCAATACTTTTGATCCGGGTGTTGAGGCGAGTCGCCTTGCCGTCCGCATTCCCGTCATCGGCTTGATGCGAACGGCCTTGCATTTTGGTGCCATGCTTTCAGACCGCATCGCCGTGATCACACCGCTGGCAAGCGACATTCCGTCGTGTGAGCGGACCATTGCCGCCTATCGCATGCAACACGTCGTCGCTGCCATGACCAGCCTTGAGATTTATTCAGACGACTTGGAGGCCAGAAAAGCTGAGATCTTCGATCGGGCCTGCGAGGCGATGGAACGGCTCAAGCGGGACCATGGCGCGCAATGCATCCTGCCCTTGGGTGGCAAACTTATCCCTTACGTAGTGGATCCGGATTTGCTAGCGGCCAAAACCGATATGCCGGTGCTGAACACCAAAGCCATTGGTGTGCGGTTTGCCGAGATCTGTGTCAGCCTCGGGCTCAGCCATGCCGAGGCGGCCTATCCCTTCACCGAAATCTCGTTTGAGGATTTTACCAAAGGGGTAAGTGGAGATATCTGAGCTTTGGTGCGCATCTCTGCCTGGCTGGCGGACCTAACCGAATACCCTATTTATAGGCCTCTTAATGTGATCCCAGCATTGATGCACTTTCTCCTGCGTTGAGTTGATACAGCGCAGCGCGGGCGTGCCGCACGGCTATTTTGCCACTCTCCCCAAAGCAATCCTCTGTAAGATGGGTGCCGGAGACACGTGTGCCGGGAGGATTCGACGCAATTATTTTGGATCCGGAGGGATTGTATGAATTGTTAAATCCAGAGATCTCACCAGCCTATATCTACGATGAACGACGGCTCCGGTCCGAAGTTGAACGGGTCGGAGCGATCGCGCGTGCCGCCGGTTGCAAGATCCTTTATTCGGCGAAGGCCAACTCGGTGCGCGGTGTCCTGAATGCCATCGCCCCTGGCGTCGATGGGTTCGCCGCCAGTTCGGTTTTCGAGGCACGCCTTGCACGCGAGGTCTTGGGGCGAGGCGGGCTGATCCATCTGACGAGCCCCGGCCTGCGCGCCGAGGAGGTCGCGGAAGTGGCAGCGCTCTCAGATACCGTGACTCTCAATTCCCTTAGCCAATGGCAAATGTATGGGCCGGCGCTGATCAGCCGGGTAAACTGCGGCCTGCGAGTTAATCCCGGCCTGTCCCTGGTTAATGATCTTCGCTATGACCCATGCCGAATGAATTCCAAGCTCGGCGTGCCCCTAGACGACTTAGACGAATTTACTCACCAGGTGCCGGGCCGGCTCTTGGGGATATCAGGGCTGCATTTCCATACTAATAGTGAGGCTAGCACATTCTCAGGCCTGCTCACCACCGTCCGTCACCTCGCCGACTGCCTGGCGCCCTTTCTGGAAATTATGGATTGGATCAACCTGGGCGGGGGTTACCTGTTCGATGACCCGGACACACTGGGCGAATTCCACGAAAGCGTGGATCTCTTGCGCGGCCGCTTCGGGCTCGAAGTGTTCGTCGAGCCCGGTACCGCAATGGTGTGCCGGGCCGGATATCTGGTGTCCTCGGTGGTTGATATTTTCGTCAGCGGGGACAAATCTGTCGCGGTTTTGGATACCACCACAAATCATTGGCCTGAAGTGTTTGAGTACGAGTTTGCACCCGACGTCATCGGGGATACCGAGGATGGTAAATACGAATACCTCATTGCCGGTGGTACCTGCCTTGCTGGGGATCTTTTCGGAACTTATGCTTTCAATGAGCCGCTTGACGTAGGCTCCAAGATTGTATTTGCCAATGCCGGCGCTTACGCGTTGGTAAAAGCCAACTACTTCAACGGAATCAATCTGCCATCGATTTACGCGCTGACGGCGGCCGGGGAGCTCGTGCTGGAAAAGAAATTTACCTATGAAGATTTCGCGCGTCAGTGCGGAGTGGCTGAAAATGCAGATAACTGAAAGATTGCTGTCGCTTCCCATTTCACCGGGGAGATCTGATTTTTTGAACCAAGTTCAAAGATCACAACGCTTTCGGATTCCGGGCGACGCTGCACCAATCCGTTTCGCGATAACGAGGTCCGGTGATGACGCGTGTGAATGTGAAGTGGGTATTCTGGAAGGCTTGGGATCGGACAACGCACCCGGCTCATTGTTCGAGTTCAGAAAGCGAGGCAGGGTCCGCAATGATGTTTTCAATGCCGTGTTCATCGTGCCGACGGGGATCGGCGCGGCAATCGGCGGCCATGCGGGCGATGCGACGCCCGTGGTCCGCATGCTGGCAGGGTTGTGTGACAACCTGATCACCCACCCCAATGCGGTCAATGCCAGTGACCTCAACGAGATGACCGAGAACAGTGTCTATGTTGAAGGCAGCGTCCTCACCCGTTTCCTCATGGGAACGGTTGGGCTGGGCCCAGTTCGGTCAAACCGCGTGTTGGTGATCTTTGACGATCATGAGGATGAGACTTTTGTGCATGCTGCGGTCAACGCGGTGAGCGCCGCCCGCGCGTCCTTTGGACTTGATTGTCCAAAGGTCATCAAGATGGAACACCCGGTTCGCATGAGTGCTCAGTATGCGGGCTCGGGCCGTGCCGCGGGGCGGGTCGAAAACTTCGCCGCCTTGTGCGGAATTTTGAAAATGGCAAGCGGCACATTCGACGCGGTCGCCGTGGCATCGGTCATCGAGGTGCCGCCCGAATACCATGAGGCGTATTTCGCTTCCGGCGGTGAAATGGTGAACCCATGGGGCGGGGTGGAGGCCCTGCTGACCCATGGGATATCAAGTCTGTTCAACGTGCCTTCGGCCCATTCCCCGATGTTGGAAAATCGCGATATCGCCTATGCCGATGTCGGCATCGTCGAGCCCCGGCTGGCGGCAGAATCCGTGTCCATGGCCTTCCTCCATTGCATCTTGAAGGGATTGCATCGAAGCCCGGCGATTATTACCGATCCACTGGAAATGGCCGATGGTGCCACCCTTTCCGCCAAGAATGTGTCCTGCCTGGTTATTCCCGTGGGATGCCTAGGTCTGCCGACCCTTGCGGCGCTCTGGCAAGGTATTCCAGTGATCGCCGTGCGGGAGAATGCCAACTTAATGCAGAATGATCTGTCGGCGCTGCCGTGGCCCAAGGGCCAATATTTCGAGGTGGATAACTATTTGGAAGCGGCAGGATTGATGGCGGCCATGCGGGCCGGGGTCGATCCCGCGACGGTCCGCAGGCCCTTAGCGCAAACTTTGGTCGAACATGTTTCAGGCTTGGAAGTTAGTGCCAGGCAGAAACACACGGCGAATGATTGACGGCGCACCAATGCCTGCGTGTTCGCGCTGTTGGCTTCGGGCGGATTGTGTTAGCGTCCGCTAACTTCGGCACAGCTACCCAAGGAATTTTGGTCTTTTGGAAATAATTGGTGATTCGCTTAACGAGCTACCATGGTTCCTTGCCTATATGGCGACGGCTGTCGCTCTGACTCTGACCTATCTGGTCGTCTACATGTGGGTGACGCCGCACCAAGAGATCGAGCTAATTCGGGGAAACAACATGGCGGCTTCACTCGCCTGCAGTGGTGGGCTGATTGGATTCTGCCTACCCCTGGCCAGCACGATCTCTCAATCGGACGCTTTGGTGGATTGTGTCGTATGGGGCATTGTCGCCCTGGTGGTCCAGGTCGCAATTTACTTTCTGGTTCGACTGCCCGTACCAAAAATCTCAGAGCGGATCGAAAAAGGCGAGACGGCCAGCGGGCTATGGCTTGGGGCTGCGTCGCTAGCCGGCGGTATCCTCAATGCTGCTTCCATGACGAGCTAATCGATTTAACGGACGCCCGAGGCGTTGCAAGAGGGGGCCTGGCCTCAAGGTTTACCCAGGCTGGAGGATTTAATAATGAAGCGCTGGAATGCAATTAGAGGTGCCCTGCTGATGGGTGTAAGCGTGATCGCGCTCTCAGCCTGTGAAGAAGCTAAGGTTGATGCGCTGGTTTTCGAAAGTTTGGAACAATGCGTAGCCGATCCGTCCATGACCCGCGCGCAGTGTGAGACAACCTATAAGAAAGCACGCAGCCAGCACGCCGCGGTCGCGCCGAAGTATGCATCCCAAGCCGATTGTCAGGCCGACTTCGGCGCCGGACGGTGCGAGCAGGCACCCTATCGAACATCGAGCGGCGGTTCGATCTTTATGCCCTTGATGATGGGCTACATGATGGGATCACTCATCGGCGGGCGCGGTTCCATGGTTTCTCAGCCGCTTTACCGGTCGGCCAGGAATCCCAAGACTTTCCGCACCGCCGACAATAGGGCTGTGGGTTCAACCACAGGCCGGACCCAGGTTGCCCGCTCGGCTACCCGTCGGCCGTCGTTCAAATCCTCGACCATAAGGCGCGGTGGATTCGGCGCTTCCGGGCGGCGGTTTGGGTCCGCGTCAACCTAACCGGACTCAGTTCACTTCGACCTGCCCCGACCCGGAGACTCCATGCAGCGCATTCCCGTAACCGAACGCTCCGACCTGGCGCGCGCAGCGACTGAGCATGGCCTCGAATTCCTTGAGAACAAAGGGATTACCGGATGGGACGAGAGCGCCTATTACCAATTCTCCTCAGCAGAGATCAAAGAGGATCTGGACGGGCCGGCGGAGGAAGTCGAAGGCTTGTGCTTCCAGGTCGTGGAGCGCGCCGTGAACGATGAGACGGTTTTGCGCCGCCTGGGAATCCCCGAAAATTTTTGGGACTATGTCGCCGACAGCTGGCGTCAGGGAGAAAAAAATCTGTATGGAAGGATGGACCTTTCCTATGACGGCAAGGGGCCAGCGAAACTGCTTGAATACAATGCGGATACACCGACGGCACTATACGAGACAGCGGTTTTTCAATGGGAATGGTTGGAGCAAGCGACCGAACAGGGCCTGATTCCGGGCGGCTGTGATCAATTCAACGACCTTCATGAAGCCATTGTTGAGACCATCGCGCATTTGGGCATCGACGGGTTGGCCCACTTCGCCTGCAACCAGGATATCGAGGATGATAGGGGAACCTTGGAGTATCTTGAGGAATGCGCGCGCGAAGCAGGACTCGAGACAAGCCTGCTGACCATGGAAGACATTGGCATCGATGATCAGGAACGGTTCACCGATCTCGATGATCGGGTAATCACCACCCTGATCAAGCTCTATCCATGGGAATGGATCATGGCTGAGGCGTTCGGCCGTCATGTGCCGGCGAGTGGTGTCCGCTTCATCGAGCCACCATGGAAGGCCATCGTGTCGAATAAAGGCCTGCTGCCCCTGTTGTGGGAGATGTTCGAGGGCCATCCCAATCTGCTACCTGCATTTTTCGAATTCGATTCCGGCGCGGCCGCGCTCGCCGGTACCTATGTCCGGAAGCCCCTGTGGTCACGCCAGGGGGCGAATATCGAGATCATCGAAGACGGCAAGAGGCTAACCAGAAATGACGGGCCCTATAGCGAGGAAGATTACATCGTCCAGGCTTTCCACCCCCTGCCAGAATTTGGCGGAAATTATCCGCTGGTCGGTTGCTGGCTGGTTGCCAGCAAGGTAGCTGGATTGTGTGTTCGAGAAGACCGGACGCTGGTCACGGGCAAGGACGCCCGTTTCGTTCCCCACGCCATGTTGGATTGACCTACGCGTGAGCAATTGCCGGTAAGGGACGCATCGATCCGTGCGCTCGCTCTCGTACCAAACCGACGTCTCATTTGAAACGCCTCAGTTGCCGCGTTTGGGTATTGAGGTCATAAAATTCTTCTTAGTAATCGCTAAATTCGGTTCTCCACTTTTTTGCCACAGCTCCCACGCTGCGCGTTTTGCATCGATCCTTTTGTCGTCCCAATAAGCCCGTTCATCACCCCTATCGTGGAGCTCGCGGTGATGCAGAGCACATAGCGGCACGGTCCATTCGTCACTGGTCTTGAGGCCTCGGGCGCGGGGCTGGGCGAAGGTTAGATGGTGGGCCTGGGCGGGCTGCCGTCCGCAGACCAGGCAGGGCTGGCTGGCCACGTATCTGAGGTGCTCGCGGTCGCGGATGCGCTTCGGCGCCCCGATGGCCAGCACCGACTTGTCGATGCGCGCGCCGTTGGCA
>Ga0224512_10004939_pt1 | contig 11116 bp, 13 predicted proteins | sample SF_May12_sed_USG_4_FD_169103 | JGI IMG/M metagenome (GOLD analysis project Ga0224512, IMG submission 169103) | Sediment microbial communities from San Francisco Bay, California, United States - SF_May12_sed_USGS_13 | ecosystem: Environmental > Aquatic > Marine > Sediment | place: USA...
TCGGGCCGGCAAGCGCGACCAGCGCAAGACCCGGGATCGTGCCAACCAACGCCCAGCTGAGTTCACGCTTCCAGGTCACCTGACCACCTCCTCGATCGGTCCAAGGCGTCCGCCTGCGGTGCGGCCGCTGACCGACCGCGATTACCTGCGATCGGCGCGGTCATCTGAACCGCCATCGCGGCCGCGCGGGCACCGTTGTTCATGGATACGTTGTGCCAGCCCGGATTGCCTAGTAATTGGTCAGGCGACGCGCAGAGCGGTCGCCGTCAACGGCCCAGCTTGAGGTTCACGTCCACCTGGCTCGACCAGTCGGAGTACATGCCGCGTTCGAGCCAGTACGCACCTGCAGCCCCGATCATCGCACCGTTGTCGGTGCACAGCACCGGGGACGGAAGGTAGAGATCGATGCCGCGCGTGCTGGCCTCTTCGCGTAGCCGTTCCCGAAGCCGCCGGTTGGCGAGCACGCCGCCACCCGCGCCAATCCTCGTGACGCCGTGATCTTCAACGGCGTTCATCGTCCTGATCACGATCGCGTCTACGATGGCTTCCTGCAGCGACGCGGCGACATCGGCCAGCGGAGGCAAGGTGCCTGCGGCCTCATGCTTGCGGATGAACGTGATCACCGACGTCTTCAATCCCGAGAAGGACAGGTCGTAGCGACGATCGGGAAGGGCACGGGGAAACTCGAACGCTGCCGGGTCGCCACCTTCCGAGGCATCGTCGATCGCGGGGCCGCCCGGATAGCCCAGACCCATGAATCGGGCGAGCTTGTCAAACGCCTCCCCGGCGGCATCGTCGATGGTCTGACCAAGCACTTCGTACTCGCCCCATGCCCGCATGAGCACGATCTGGCTGTGACCTCCCGACGCCAGCACGACAACCGCCGGCGGCGCGAAGGTGGGGTCGTCGAGTACCGGAGCGAACAGGTGGCCTTCCATGTGATCTATGGCGATGAAGGGAAGCTGGCGCGCCCAGGCCATGGCCTTGGCGTAGGAGAAACCCACCAAAAGCGCTCCGATGAGGCCGGGCCCCTGCGTTGCGGCAACGCCGTCCAGGTCATCAGGGTGCACGCTGGCGTCGGCGAGCGCCTTGTGGGTGAGCGCCCGAATCGACTCAACGTGTGCGCGCGCGGCCACCTCGGGCACCACGCCTCCAAAGCGGGCATGCAAGCCAACTTGAGACGAGAGCACGTTCGACAAGATCTCGGTGCCTTGCACAACGGCCACGGCCGTTTCGTCACACGACGTTTCGAACGCCAGAACCGTGGGGCCGCTCATAGGAATCTCTCTCTGATAGTGGCCATTCGCTCCGTGTATTCGTCGCCGTCGATGTCGTGCGCCCACATGATGAGCGCGTCTTCGTCGCGGTAGTAGTTCTTCCGGACACCGACGGGCACCATGCCGAACTTCCTGTACAACGCCTGGGCGGCCACGTTCGAGGTCCGGACCTCGAGGGTCAGGTTCTTCGCGCGGTGCGCGAGCCCGGCTTCGACCAGGCGGAGCATGAGTCTCGTGCCCAGCGCGTCACCACGTGCACCTGGGTCGACCACCACCGTCGTCACGTGGGCGTCTGGTCCGACGACCATCAACCCCGCGTAGCCGGCGATGTCATTCTCTCGCATCGCGACCAAGTAGGTGCGACCCGCCGCCGCCAGTTCATCTCGAAACACCTGCGCCGGCCAGGGTTGGCTGTAGGTGCGCAACTCCAACTCGACGACCGCTTCGATGTCGTCAGGTGACATGGGACGAATGTCGCTCACGCGGACGACGACCCGTGCCACGGACCCTCCTCACTCATGTGCTTCGAGCTGATCGTCACGTCAGGCTCACGCATGTACATCGGTCGAACGTCGTCGGGATGAGGGAAGTCGTCACGCACGATCCTCGGAATCGCGACGTCGACGAGCGCGTTGGCAGACGGGTATCGCGGCCGGCCCGTCTTCACACGGTGAAGACCCCGCAACGCGGTTTCGCCGAGACACTGCCAGTCGCCCACCACCAGACTGTCATCCGGGTCCGAGTCGAGGACGCCATGGAATCCGTCGTAGCTGACCAGTTCAGGCTGCGCATCGATGACGACACCCCCCGGAACGGGACGGTATCCGGCGATCGCGACCTCGCCTCGACGGACATCGACGACCGACCAGATGTGGCGACGACCGGTGGCAGCCCTGAGCGCGAGCGCATTGAGCGACGACGCCGGCATGACCGGCACGCCGAGCGTCGCCGCCAGGCCCTGAGCCGTCGCCAACCCGACGCGGATGCCGGTGTAGAGACCGGGGCCCGTATCAACCACGATGGCGTCGACGTCCCGGGGCGACCAGCCGGACTGATCGAAACAGAAGTCCATCGCGGACACGAGAAACGCACCGTGACCGGTTCGGTCGACCCGGCTCGCCGAGGCCACGACCTGGCGGTCTTCCACCAGCGCCACCGATGAAGCCGGTGTGGATGTTTCTATCCCCAGAATCTTCATGACTGCATCTCTCGCAATGGTCGGTGCTGCCACGAGCCGTGGGGTTCGAACATGATGGAGCGCGCATCGTCTTGCTCACGAACGATCCGGACTCGCAGATGGTCGTCGGGTACGAGCCCGACGATCATGTCGCCCCACTCGATGACGAGGATCCCGTCCTGGCTTGCTGCCAGCAAATCGAGGTCCTCGAATTCGCCGGTCGACCCAAGACGGTAGGCGTCAGCATGCACGAGTGGCGTGAACCCCGTGTCGTACCGTTTCACGATCACGAACGTCGGGCTCGTGATCACGTCATCGATGCCGAGGCCCTCACCAATACCCGTCACCAGTGATGTCTTGCCGGCGCCGAGCTCACCAACCAGCAGCACCACGTCACCGGGACGGAGCATGGCCGCCAGTTGCCGGCCCGCCTGATAGGTGTCGGCGACTGAATGCGACGTGAAGGATATCACCGGCATCTGCTTCCCGGCAGGGATTCGGGCGCCTTGCTTGGACCGACTTTCACGCTGACCTCATTTGCGAACCCTCGGGAGCGGGCGGCGAAACGGCGCCACGCCATGTGACGTGATCGACGCTGCGCACCCAGCGCCGACATCTTATCGGCATCGGATCTCCTCCAGGCCGCGCGACGGCTGCCGATAGATACAGAGAAGGGAAACCCAGGAGACCATTTTCATGTTGATGCCGATCATCGCGTCCGTCGCGGTTCTGCTACTCATCGCCGTCGGCCTTGCCGCCCACCACTCACGGGCCGGTGCCAGCCTCTTTCCACAGCCCGCACTCGCCGAAACTCGCAAAGCGCTGGCGCCGATCTACGAGCCGGGTCCAGTCGACGGCGACCCGTTCGCTTCATAGCGCGAACGATCCACGCTCCAGGCCGCCGGTTGGCTGCCGATACATAGTCGATCGACTTGCCAGGAGACGAGAACGATGTTGCGCCGGATCACACCACTGTTGATTGCATTCGCCCTGCTGACAGCTGCGTGTCAGATACGGGTCGACTCGATGATCGAGGTCAACGAAGACGAAACCGGGACGTTCGGCATCGAGATCGGTTTCGACGAGGAATTCCGCCAGCTCGCTGAGGACCAGGGTGGGACATTGGACCTCAGCACGACCGATGGTCTCCCTTCCGGATGGAGATCGGAGGCGTTCGCCAGCGGCGAATTCGAGGGCACACGGATCTCGACCGATTTCACGAGCTTCGCCGACCTCGACACCAAGCTGCATCAGCTCGAGGAAGCCGGCTCCGACGGGGAAGCAGCGCCCAACGCCTTGTTCAACGATCTCAACCTCCGCCGCGAGGGCGACACGTTCACATTCGAAGCGCAACTCGAACAAGTCGACGAGAGTTTTTCGGACATGGCCGGCGGCGACGCCGCACTCGACGGTATCGACCCGGCCGCGTTCCTAGAGTCACTATTTCAGGTCCGCTTCCTCGTGACGCTTCCAGGCACCGTCGGCGACCACAACGCCGACGAGGTCGACGGTGACACTCTCATCTGGTCCATCGGACTGGACGGACAGAGCCGCACGTTGTCTGCGTCGTCAACGGTCGGGGGGTCCGGTCTCGCCGGACTGCTGCCGGTCCTGGGTGCGGCCGTCGTCGTTCTGCTGCTCGCTGGTGTGGGTATCGCGGTCTTCCGGCGGCGGTCAAAGGTGTCCAAGATCCCGGCAACGGTCGGAGCTCGCTTGTCAGTGTCGTCACCGGAGATCCACGAGCCCGTCGACGGCGATCCTTTCGCCAGCTGAGCTCCTCACCGCAGACTCGTGACGAGCCTCGCAGGCAGCGGATCGAGGCCGCGCCGGCGGTGGGCCGCGACGATCGGGCGTTCACCGATCTGGCGGCCGCGCCGCCAACCCGGAGCATCATGCGCACCCACGACGTCCGGAAGAACCGTCCATCCGCCCATGAGGCGAGCCAGCTGGCGGAGCACGTCAGGGTTTCCGCTCTCACCAACTACGGTTGGCGAAATGGAGAGGTCATAGAGCGAGCGGTCGATCATCGCCCGCGTATGCGACCCGGTCGGATACAACAACCACGAATCGGCCGGCTTGGGATCGATGCCAAATCCGTAGAGGTAGAACGGCTCGCCAACGAGTGGCACGGTCGTGAATCCCGTCGCCGGTCCCACCACGATCGCCAGATCGGCTTCGAAGCTCCGCACGAGGTCGAGACACCCCTGCGATGCGGCCACCGTGATCTTGAGATCGACACCCGGGTGAGCCTGGCGGAAGCGCTCGACGCGGTCGGGGAACAGATACAGGGCGGCTGCATCGATCATGGCGACGCGGAGCGTCCCGTCCCGGCCCTCAGACTGGGAGCGGAGCCGCTCCGACGTGCGTGAGATCCCCACGAGCACGGTCTTGGCATAATCGGCCAGCGTTCGACCCTGCGGTGTCAAACGGCGCCTGCGGCCGTCCGGTTCGAACAACGTCGTGCCTGACAGCTCTTCGAGTCGCGCCAGGCCTTGTGACAGCGCACTCTGCGACACGCTGAGCTCATCTGCGGCTTCCGAGAACGACCGTCCGGTGGCGACTGCGTCGAGGTACCGCAACTGGCGGAGCGAGACCGCATCGAAATCCATCACAGATGCTGATTCAGCAGATGCATTGATCAGTATTCATCAGTGATACTGATCATAACTATCAGATCAATTGGGTTGTGTGAATGGATCGATCCTGGCACGCTGGCCGCACACCCGATGCAGGAGACGCCATGGCCACACTTCGGATCGTCACCCCCGGGCTCGGCGCCGTTTCGACGACGCTCATCGCGGGGGTCGAACTCGCCCGGCTCGGCCTCGCCAGCCCCGTTGGCTCGCTGACGGAGTATGCCGACGTCGGTGGCAGCCCGATTCGTGACCACGTCGTACCGATCAACGAGATCGCCTTCGCAGCGTGGGATCCGTATGCCGTAGACGGATTTGAGGCCGCGCAGACCGCTGGGGTCCTGCGTCGTGAGCATCTCCACGCCGCCGCCCCCGCCCTGGTCGCGGTCAAACCGATGCGAGCCGTGTTCGATGCGTCGTGGGCGCGCCGCCTCGAAGGCGCTCGCCACATCAAGCAGGGCACATGGATGGAACAGGCTGAGGAACTCACCGCGGAGATGCGGGAGTTCCAGGCCGCCGGGGAACGCGTAGTGATGGTCTGGTGCGGTTCCACTGAGGCGTACCGTGAACCCGGTCCGGTCCATGCAACGATCGAAGACTTTGAACGGGGACTGAAAGCACACGATCCGAGCATCGCTCCGAGCCAGGTCTATGCCTACGCTGCGATCAGCGCCGGCGTGCCCTATGCGAACGGCGCCCCGAACATATCCGCCGAGGTACCTGCGCTGGTTGAGTTCGCAGCCAGATGCGGTGTTCCGATCGCCGGCAAGGACTTCAAAACCGGTCAGACGCTCATGAAGACGATTCTCGCTCCCGGCCTACGAGCCCGAATGCTTGGAATCAACGGCTGGTTCTCAACGAACATTCTCGGAAACCGGGACGGACTCGTGCTCGATGAGCCGGACAACTTTCGGTCGAAGGAAGTCACCAAGCTCGGCGTGCTCCGCGACCTGCTCGACCCGGAGGCGCACCCAGAGTTGTACGGAGACATCGACCATCAGATCAAGATCAATTACTACCGGCCCCGGGGAGACCAGAAGGAAGGCTGGGACAACATCGACATCTTCGGGTGGCTCGGCTACGACATGCAGATCAAGGTCGACTTCCTGTGCCGGGACAGCATCCTCGCGGCACCAGTCGTTCTGGATCTCGCCCGCCTGCTCGACCTGGCCGCTCGAAACGCGAGAGGCGGCCCACAGGACTGGTTGGGCTTCTACCTCAAGTCACCCATGCCAGACGCGACGGGACATGTAGAGCACAACCTGTTCGAACAAGAGCGGATCCTGTACGCAGCCATCGCGGAGCTCATCAGCTAGGACCCATCCTCACGCGCGGGGAAGCGCCCAAGAGCGGACGCGGAGGAAAACGGCGGGTCGTAGTCCCTTCCCGGTAGGCCGCGAGGCCGTTGCCATTCGGTGCGTGAAGGTATTCATTTCCTACCGTGACGACCATCACGCCACGGCGGTGTCACTCGCGGCGGTGCTCTCAGCGCGCGGGTTGGCGGTTCGGTATCTCAACGGCACTTCGCCCACCGGCTACGACGAACAGCGCGAGTTTGCGGAGCAGCTGGACGACCATGACACCATCGTCTTCATCCGACGATACTCCCAGCTCGCGTCAGCGCACTGTGTTGAGCGAGGCCATCCAGCGCCGCTCCGCCGGTGATGACATCCGCCTCGTGAGCGTCACCACGTGCGCGACTGATCTGCCCGGCATCCTCCAACGGTATGCAGCCATCCCATCCACCGAGCCCGGCTGGGAACAAGCCGTGGCCGACGCCATCACGGCGGACCCGGCTTTCGAAACCGACAGCTGGACTCCGGAGCGGCTGCGCACATATCACGAAGCACTCGAGACCATCGTCCGCCAGGTGGCCAACGATGTCGCTGCGGTCTGATTTCAGGCAGCCGCCATGACCAACGCGTCCCATTCGAACGGTGTGGCGCGCCGCCCCCGGGGTGTACATCAACTGCCCGTTCGACGATCGGTACCGGCCCAACCTCGACGCCATCGTCCTGGTCACGGTTGCGTATGATTCACACCGACCATGGCCTTCACCTTCGGTTCGCTGTCGGTGACCCGGATCGAACGGATTCGAGCGGGCATCCTCGACTCCGCGCTGTCGATTCATGACCTGTCACGCAACATCGGCGAGGGCCCGCAGAGCCTCGCCCGGATGAACATGCCGCTCGAACTCGGCATGGCGATGATGGGCGCCCATATCGCGGCGCGGGTCCCGGATCTCGGTACGCACGAATGGTTGACGCTCGTTCCGCCAAACTACGACGAGGACATGTTCGTCTCGAATCTGGCGGGCGTATGACCTCCACGCCTGCGACGGTGATGACATCGAGCAACTCATCGGTGCGGTGGCCGGATTCCTCAACGGTCGCAGTGCGGGCGACGTCGAGCCTCGCCGCATCGTCGATGCTTTCGCGTCATTCCACGCCGCGGCCCGAGAAGGCGCGAGCGACCTGGAGCCCGACACCGGCCTGGTGGCTGCCGGTCGTGCGCCTAGCGGCTGAGCATTCGGAGGGACTCCTCCACTGATCTCGCGCCGAACGGTGCCCGTTCGGTTGGTGTCAGACCCGGCGGCGGATGACGTAGGACTCATCGTTGAACCACACGCCTCCGTGCTCCTTGAACACCCTGCGCGTAGCGTCGAGGTATGCGCCGGAGTTGAGCGCGTCAACGAGTCGCTGTTCCTCGATCTGCGCCACGTATGCCGCCGCATTCCAGGCAGCCAGGATCGACGATGTCCCGATGTGCTCCTGCTGCTCGGACGGCATGGCGTTGAGGCGGAAGCGGAAGACCGCCTCGGCGTCGGACAGCTCAGGAAACTCGAGATCTGGATGATCGGACCCGAGCTGACGGCGAGCTTCCGCCAAGATCGCGGCGCGTCCCGTGCGAAACGGATTCTCCTCCGGCCACACACCCCGGATGATCTCGAGTCCGGGATCCTTGCCGTAGCCGTGGATGCCGATGAGCCGGCCCCCGGGGGCCAAGGCTCTCGCCAAGGGGGCCACGACCGTCCGGACCTTGTGCTCTGCGGAGCTGCGTGCCCGATAGGGCTGTGAGGCGATGATCAGGTCGTACTCACCGTCGACGTAGCCCGGTGCCGGGATGGCGTTGCGGAGAATGAATTCCCGGTCCTTACGATAGAAGACGTGCACTGCTGGATGTGCTGGGACCGGGTTGCCGGTCTTGGGCGAGGTCATGACAGCCCAATCGGCCTCAACCATTGAATGCAGTCCGCGGATCTGGAGTTCGAAATCGTGTGCGGTCTCGCCATCGAGGGCATGGACTCGCCAGCGCACGTCACCGCGCGACGCGAGGCGCGGAGCGTCTGTGTAGCGGAGGTTGTTGACAACGAAGACGAGTTCGGGATGTTCAGCGAACCTGTCCGGCAGCCAACTCAAAGCATGTCGCACGTCCTCGACACTGATCTCTTTGCCGACGACACGCCAGGGCACGTGCGGGAACCGTCGATGAAGGCGGCGCATGAGCAGGCCCAGCACCGTCGCATCGCCCATACCGGCATCGAAGATCCGCAGGGCCCAATCACCCGGCTGGAGATAGTCGCTGTCCCGGGCGATCCGCTCCGCGATTTCCACTTTCTCGTCGGTGGTGGTCACGAACATGGTGAACGCGGCTCTGCTGTCGAAGAAGCGCTGGCCTTCATCGGTGGTCATTGACTGCAACGTACGACCGGCGCTGGTCGTGCGCAAGCCACTGATTCGCCGGCGGTAGCCTGCGGGCATGAATTACGACCCCGTGATGGTCGACGCCGAGACCATGCGACCCACCCGAGTTGAAATCGACCTGGGCGCGATCACCGCCAATTTTCGCGCAATCGAACGCCACGTCGCGCCGGCGGGGGTCATGCCGATCCTCAAGGCAAACGCGTACGGTCACGGATTACTGCCGATCGCCGACCATCTCCAGACGATCGGCGCGGCCGAGGTGGGTGTCGCCTACCTGGAGGAAGGTTTACTGCTCCGCCACCATGGCGTCGAGATGGACATCCTCGTCATGGGCGGACTCGCCGGTAACCAGATTCCGCATTTCATCGACGCCAATCTCATCATCACCGCGTCGTCTATCGACAAGCTGCACCAGATCGACCGGGTGGCGTGCGACATGAAGCGCCGAGCCCGGGTTCATCTCAAGATCGACACCGGTATGGGTCGGATCGGCACGCAGTACTACTCGGCGTCCGGACTCTTCGACGCCATGACCGAGACGAGCAACGTCGACGTCGAAGCGGTCTACTCTCACTTCGCGTGCTCCGACGATTCCGACCTCACATCGGCCCGCACTCAGGTCGCACGGTTCGAAGAGGCCCTCGGCTATTTCGCCGAGCGCGACCTGCCCATGCCGAAGCGGCACATGGCGAATTCAGGTGCGATCCTCAACCTCAGAGACGCTCGATACGACCTCGTCCGACCCGGGATCCTCCTCTATGGCGTGTATCCGTCGGACGAGGTGCCAAGAGTCATCGAGGTGACCCCGGCGCTGAGCTGGCTGTCGCGGGTCGCGTATTTCAAAGTGCTCAAACCCGGCCACTCGGTCTCGTACGGATCCACATGGACCGCGTCGAAAGAGACGAGGATCGTGACTGTTCCTGTCGGCTACGGCGATGGCTACTTCCGACTGTTGTCGAATCGCGGCGAGGTCGTGATCCATGGTCGGCGGTACCCAATTCGTGGGCGCGTCTGCATGGACCAGTTCATGGTCGATATCGGCTCGGACGCGGCGTTCAACGGGAATGACGTCATCTTGATCGGAGGTGACGGTGACGGGCGGGTGAGTGTGGAGGACGTTGCGCGCTGGGCAGACACCATCCCGTACGAAGTGCTCACCAATATCAACACTCGCGTTCCGCGTCTCTACACCGGCGGCATCTGACCCCGCGCCGCCCCGACCTGATCGAGTCGCTATCGCGGCCCAACCTGCGCGACCGCGCTAGACAGTTCATGTCCGACCATTTCTCTGAGCGACCCACCGAGTGCGAGTAGCGCGCCGAGATCGACGCCGGTATGGATGTCGGCGTCGTCGAGGATGTGGATCAGATCCTCGGTGGCGAGGTTGCCCCCGGCCCCTTCTGCGAAAGGCGAACCACCGAGCCCGCCGAGCGCCGCGTCGAACCGGCGTACCCCGCAGCTGATCGCCTCCCATGCGTTGACCAGTGCCGTACCCCTCGTGTCATGGAGATGCAGACCGACATCAGTGCCGACGGTCTCGAGCATTGATCGCACTCGGGTCGGCGTGGCCATGCCGGTGGTGTCGGCGAGCGTGAAGCGCCCCACACCCATCTGTCGTGCCTGGGAAATGAGCTCGGGGGTGGTCTGCGACGGTTCATCGCCCGTATACGGCGAGCCGAACACGCAGGACAGGATGAGGTCGACCGGCCGCAGACCCGCGACGTCGAGGATATCCGCGATCGCCGCCATCGACTCCTCGACGCGTCTGCGGATGTTCTTCTGGTTGTAGACCGGGCACGCCGACACGGTGATCGTGAGCGCGTCCATCCCCGCCGCGACGGCCAGCTCCGCGCCGCGCACGTTCGGAACGAGACCCCAATAGCGGACGCCCGGGTGCCGATGGATGGCGGCCATTACCCGGTCGGGGTCAGCCATCGCCGGTACCGCGGCGGGCGAGACGAACGACACGGCCTCGATGTCTGTCAATCCGGCCGCTGCGAGGCCGTCGATCAGCGTGGCTCGATCCTCGATCGAGATCGGCGCCTCGACCTGAAGCCCATCCCGCGGACCCACTTCACGAACCTCGATGTGCATGGTCGTGAGGGTAGATCAGGCGACGGGATGGCCGGCACGTTTCGGGCCGTCGGAGCTGCGCTCGACTCCCTGCTCGCGCGATCAGTCATGGTCGCTGCCCGTCGGTAACCTAGTGACAGTCCGTGGGGCGTTGCAGGTGCCGCCGACCGGCTAGTCGTACAACTGCGACGTGCGTCCCGAATAAGAGTGATGGTCTCATCGGTTGAACGATTCGGACTGCCGCACCGGCGG
>Ga0224512_10004940_pt1 | contig 11116 bp, 10 predicted proteins | sample SF_May12_sed_USG_4_FD_169103 | JGI IMG/M metagenome (GOLD analysis project Ga0224512, IMG submission 169103) | Sediment microbial communities from San Francisco Bay, California, United States - SF_May12_sed_USGS_13 | ecosystem: Environmental > Aquatic > Marine > Sediment | place: USA...
GCTAGGAGTGGACGCTCGATGAAGAAGAACAAGACGATCGCATTGCTCGCCGGCCTGTCGCTGGCGTTCGTGAGCTCGGCGGCGTTGGCGGCCCCGAGCGCAGACACCTTGCTGGTGGCCGGGTACGACAGCAACCAGATGGCAGTGCTGTACGGCGTTTCCGGCATCGACCAAGACGGTGATGAGCCGGCAACGCTCGATTGCACGCTCGTCGGTGACTTCGTCTACGAGCTAGACGACGAGGCCGATGAAGAGGCCATCAAGGTCGCCGTCACCGGTCTCAAGACGAAAGGCGCCGACGGCGAGGAAGACGGCGACGTCGAGTTCTTCGACGAAGACGTCGAAGAACCAAAGGAGGGCGAGGGCGTCCTATATGGGACCGACGATGCAGATGAATGCGACCTGACCTCCGTCACCGTTGACCGGGACGGCAAGGTGAATCACGGGGCGGTCGTCTCGACGTTCGCCAAGCTCGGCAAGGGCTGCATCGTCCGTCACTTCGCACAGAGCGACTTCGGCAAGGCCGACTACGACGCAGTGGACTCCGATCTGTTCGAGGTCACCTTGATGTCGATCAAGACGTCCTGCGACAAGCAGAAGGACAAGGATGCCGTGAGCACCCTCGACGACGATGCTTCCTCAGGCGGCAAGGCCAACGCACCGGGCCAGGCCAACAAAGCCGACAAGGCCAACAAGGGCGGAGGCAAGGCGACCGCTCCCGGCCAAGAAGGCAAGTAGTAGCCAGACCACTCGCACAGCTGCAGAGAACGGCGGGGTCCCCCTCCCCGCCGTTCTCTGTTTGATTCCGACGACGGGACGCAGGTTGAGTGCAGAAGCTCGATGCGTGTAGCCCCGATTCACCGCTCGCGGAGCGCCCGATCCATCTCGCGCTTCTGCTGTTTCTCCTTGAGGGCATGGCGCTTGTCGTAGGTGGTCTTGCCTCGAGCCAGGCCGAGTTCCATCTTGGCGTACCCGTTCTTGAAGTAGATCCGCAACGGCACCAGGGTGTAGCCCTTCTCGGCCATCCGGCCGGCGATCCGGTCGATCTCACGACGCGTCAACAGGAGCTTGCGGGTTCGCTCCGGGTCGTGCCCGCCCTGGCGTGAGAACGCATGCGGCGCGATGTACAGGCCGATCAGGAACGCCTCGCCGTTTGCGATGTGGGCGAAGGAGTCCTTGATGGTGACCTTGCCGGCGCGCAGGCTCTTGACCTCCGAGCCCTGGAGAACGAGACCTGCCTCGTAGGTGTCGATGATCTCGTAGTCGTGCCGGGCCTTGCGATTCGTGGCGACGGTCTTCTCGGTCATCCGTTGAGGTACTTCATCGGATCGACTCTGGCACCGTTCTCTCTGGTCTCGAAATGCAGATGCGGCCCGGTACAGCTGCCAGAGCATCCGACATAGCCGATCGTGGCACCACGCTCGACGCGTTGCCCAACCGAGACGGCGATGCTCGATTGGTGCGCATAGAGGGTGGCGAGACCACCGCCGTGATCGATCACCACGGCCCGTCCGTAGCCTCCGTACGTCTCGGCCAGAATCACTCGACCCGATCCCGCCGCGGCGATCGGGGTTCCCGAGCTCGCAGCGATGTCGATTCCGGTGTGCAGCTTCCGGGTTCCGAAGATCGGATGGATTCGATAGCCGTACGGCGACGACACCCTCCCGTTGACCGGCCACCCCAGAACACCGGGGTTGGTCCCGCCTCGCTCCTGTAGGGCAACGAGCTCGGCTTCGAGCCTGGCGGCGTCGGCCTCCAGCGATTCGTGCTGGGATTCGGCAGCCTGGATGTCGCGGTTGATCTGGCTCAGCAGAGCTCTGACGCTCTCTAGGTTCGCCTCGGCCTCGAGTCTCAGCTCTTCGACGGCGGACACCTCTTGCTCGAGAACGACACGTTCTCCCTCGAGCCCATCGAGGATCTCTTCGACTTCGGCCTGCCGATCGAGAGCGAGGTTCTGTTGACGCTCCTCTTCGAGCTTGAGGAACTCAAAGGTGTCGAGCAGATCTTCACTCTGCCCCGTCACCTCCTCGACGTACACCAGACCGACGGATGCTTCGGCTGCGGTGTCGAACCCGAGCAGCATCGTCGTGACCGAGGCCGTGGCGTTCATGTACAGCTCACCACCTGAACTTCGAGATCATCGAGGGTGTTCTGGAGCTCGATGGTCGTCTCGACGAGATTCTGTTTGATGATCTCGAGCTGAGCGTTCACATTTGCGAGGCGGGCCTCCTCGCCTTGGATCTCCGCCGTGAGCGCATCCACGCGTCCCTGCGCCTCTGCGAGCTCTCCCTGCACGGACGCGAGCTCGACCTGGGCGGAGTTGAGTCGCTCCCCCACGGCCCGGCTCTCGGCTCTCGAGCTGTCGATCTGGGCAGCGAGACCCTCGAGCTCCTCACGCACGGCATCGAGCTCGGCCGACGGATCGTGCGCACCGGCCGGACCCGAGACGAGCCCGAAGAACAGGAGCATCGACGAGAGCAGCGCGGCCCGACGCATCAGGCGGTCACCGGCACTCCACTGCCGTCGGCTTCACGCAGGTACTTGCTGAGCCCGACGACGGAGCCGACGATGCCCGCCAGGGCACCGAAGATGACGAACAGCACGCCCCACTGGATGAAGAAGGACGTCGGGATGTCGAGCGTGAGCAACGGAATGGCCTCGCCGACCGTGACCAGATTCTGGGACGCGATCCACACGGTGAGCACGGCCAGACCGGCACCGAGGATCCCCTCGATCATGCCTTCGAGCACGAACGGCACACGGATGAACCAGTTCGACGCACCGACGAGCTTCATGATGGACACCTCGTCCCGTCTCGCATAGATCGCCATCCGGATCGTGTTGGCGATCAGAATGACGGCCGAGATACCCAGCAGTACCGCCAGCCCGAGACCGAGGACGTTGAGCACGGTGCTGAGAGATGACAGCTGTTCGATCTGCTCTCCGGCCGAGGTGACATTGAGGACCGCCGGATTCGACTGCAGCCGGAACACGACGTCCCGATACAGATCGATGTCGGTGAGTTCGATGCGGATCGAGGTGGGCAGCGCGTTCGGATTGATCTCCTGTACGAGTTCCGGCCGCCGCTCCCCGAACAACAACTCGAACTCCTGGAAGGCCGCCAGCTTGTCGACGTATCGGGTCGTTTCGACCTGCTCCCAGGACTGGATCTCCTCCATCAGCCCGAGTTGACCGGCAGTCTCGAGGCCACCCTGATCGGCGTCCTTCAGCCAGGCGATGACATGGGTTCCGTCCTGCCAAGTCAGCGTGTTTCGTTGAACCAGTTCGTTGAGAACGAGCGCGCCGAAGGCAAGAGACAGGGAGATGAAGACCGCCAGGATCGCTCCGACGACGACCAGCGCATTTCGCCTCAGGTTCACGAGCGCCTCGCGCATCAAGAAGGCGACGCGGCTCATTCCTGCTCACCGTCAGCCTCGACGTCGGGACTCTCCGACCCGATGGCGTGCTCGGCCTGCTCAGCGGCCTCCGGCGTCGGCTCGGGAGGCGCACCGACCGGCTGATCCCCGGGAACGATCGTCGATCCTGCGTCGATGGCGTGGTGCATCGTCGTCTCGTACCTTCCGGTGGCATCGTCGCGTACGACCGCGCCGTTCTCGACGGCGACCACGCGACGCTGCATGGCATCGACGATGGCATGATCGTGGGTGGCCATCACGATGGTGGTTCCGGTTCGATTGATGCGATCGAGGAGCTTCATGATGCCGACCGACGTGGCCGGATCGAGGTTTCCGGTCGGCTCGTCGGCCAGCAGGATCGGTGGGCGGTTGACGAAGGCACGGCCAACCGACACACGCTGCTGTTCCCCACCGGAGAGTTGGCGGGGATAGCGGTCGGCTTTGCCGTCGAGGCCGACCAGATCGAGCACTTGTTCCACCTGCGGCCTGATGACGGACCTCGGCCGTCCGAGCACCTCGAGCGTGAATGCGATGTTCTCGGCGACGGTCTTGTTCGGGAGGAGCTTGAAGTCCTGGAACACGGTCCCGATGGAACGGCGCAGATACGGGACCTTCCAGTTCGGAAGCGCGGTGATGTCCTTGCCTGCGACCCAGATCTTGCCACGGGTGATGGGCTCCTGGCGGAGCATCAGCCGAATGAGTGTCGATTTGCCGGATCCCGAAGGTCCGACGAGGAAGACGAACTCGCCTCGCTGGATGTCGAGATTCACGTCACGTGCGGCGACCGTTCCGCCCTCATACACCTTGGTGACGTCTTGCAGTCGAATCATTGAAACAGGCCTCGGTTCCCCCGGAGGAGCGTTGCGCGCGCTCCCACCACAGAACGCGAAAAGTGAATGGTGATGGTACCACTGGGGTCGGCGTATTCCTGTATCACTTCAGGCGGCCAACTCGGCCATCTCACGCCTCACGCCTCACGCCTCACGCCGTAACACACCCGGCCCTTCCCCGTGTTGAGCGTGGAACGTGGAACGTGGAACGTGGAACGTGGGGCGTCAGCCCGCCTTCTCGTGTTGGGCGCGGCGCCAGCGGAGGTAGGACTCGGTGAGATCACCCATGTCGCCATCGAGAACGGCGCCGATGTTGCCGATCTCGAGGCCGGTGCGGAGGTCCTTGACCATCTGGTACGGCTGCAGCACGTACGAGCGGATCTGACTCCCCCAGGCGGCGCCGGTCGACTCCCCCCGGATCTCTGCGAGTTCGGCCGCCTGCTCCTGTCGTGCTCGTTCTGCGAGTTTCGCCTTGAGCTGCGCCATCGCACGAGCCTTGTTCTGGAGCTGGGAACGCTCGTTCTGACAGGACGCAACGATGCCGGTCGGGAGATGGGTGATCCGGACTGCGGAGTCGGTCGTGTTCACGTGCTGACCACCCGCCCCCTGGGATCGATAGGTGTCGATACGGAGGTCGTCGTCCTTGATCTCGATCTCCACCTCGTCCCCGATATCCGGGACCACGTCCACCCCAGCGAACGCCGTGTGTCGCCGGGCGTTGGAATCGAACGGCGAGATCCGCACGAGTCGATGTGTTCCCCGCTCGGCCTCCATCACACCGTGGGCGTGGTCGCCCTCCACCGAGATCGTCGCCGACTTGATCCCGGCCTCCTCGCCTTCGGACCACTCCTCGACCGTGACCTTGAAACCTTCGCTCGTCAGATAGCGCTCGTAGGACCGGAGCAACATCTCCGCCCAGTCCTGAGCGTCGACGCCGCCCGCCCCGGCGTAGACCGTGACGATCGCCGGGTAGTCGTCGTATTCCTCGAAGAACAGCGACTCGAGCTCGAGCCGTGACAACTGCGCAGCGACACTGCTCATCTCGCGCTGCGCCTCGGCCTTGGAATCCTCGTCTCCGAATTCGAGTAGGACCTCTGCGTCCGACAAACCTCGCTCCAGGTCGGCGACGAGCTCGAAGAGGCGCTCGTACCTGTTGAGCTTCTCGGCGACGGCGCGGCCCTCATCGGGGTCGTCCCACAGATCGGGGCGGCTGGCCTCGTCCCTCAGTTCGGCGAGTTCCGTTTCCTTCTGATCCAAGTCAAAGGAACCTCCTGGCTTCGAGCAGGCGGTTGCGAAGTTCGTCGATCTCGTACGTGGGTTGCTTGTCCGTCATGTCCTGAGAACGGTAGTTCGGGGCGCGGACCCAGATGACAGATGACAGATGATGTTGCTCGGGTGAGCCGATATCGGTACACGGCCAGAGGATCTTCAGCGTCGGCGCAGCCGACACCAGGAGACTGTCAACTGTGAACTGTCATCTGTCAACCGGCGAGCGCCAGCGAGCCCTCAGTTGGCGCCATGGCAGCGCTTGTACTTCTTGCCGGACCCGCAGGGGCAGGGCTCGTTGCGACCGATCTTCTCACCTGCCACTGCGGGCTTCGGAGTCGAGGACGGGCCGGACGTGACCACCTGCTTGGGCTGTTCGGCCGGCTGCTGGGTCACCTGAACGTGGAAGAGGTATCGCACGGCGTCACGCTTCACGGCCTCGACGAGATCGGCGAACATGTCGAAGGCCTCGCGCTGGTATTCGGTCAGCGGGTCCCGTTGGCCCATGGCCCGCAAGCCGATTCCCGCACGGAGGTAGTCCATGTCCGCGAGATGCTCACGCCACTTGGTGTCGATCACCTGCAGCATGACCTGCCGTTCGATCTGGCGGAGTATCTCCTCGCCGAGTTCCTTCTCGCGCTCGGCGTACCGCTCGTGGGCCTCGGCGACGGCCGCGTCGGCCACCTTGTCGACGGACAGCCGGCCCTCGATCGAGTCACCGTCGAGCTCGGTCGGATACAGCACGTTCAACTCGGTGCGCAGCTCGTCCCAGTCCCATTGGTTCGGCGGTGTCTCGTCGGAGATGACCGATGTGACCGTGTCCTCGACCACCTTGTCGATCCACTCGTCGATCAGGTACATTGCCGACTCGCCGTGGAGGATCCCCGAGCGCCACGAATAGATGACTTCTCGCTGACGGTTCATCACCTCGTCGTACTTGAGGACGTTCTTTCTGATCTCGAAGTTCTGAGATTCCACCTGGCTCTGTGCGCGCTCGACCGCCCGATTGATCATCTTGTGCTCGATCGGGACGTCGTCGGGGATCTTGAGCGTCTGCATGACGCCGGCGACGCGGTCGCCGGAGAAGCGACGCATCAGGTCGTCTTCGAGCGACAGATAGAAGCGCGACTCACCCGGATCGCCCTGACGGCCCGATCGGCCACGCAACTGATTGTCGATCCGACGGGAGTCGTGTCGCTCGGTTCCGATCACGTAGAGCCCACCGGCGCGTTTCACCTCTTCCTGGCGGTCTGAGAGCTCGGCCTGGTACTTCTCGGTCAGCTCCGCGAGGAGATCGAGGTACTGCGCGGACTCGGTGTCCTCACCACGCCGCTTGAGCTCGATCTTGGCGAGCGCCTCGGGGTTTCCTCCGAGCTGGATGTCGACGCCTCGACCGGCCATGTTCGTCGCCACGGTGACGGCTCTCGGTCGACCCGCCTGGGCGACGATGTCGGCCTCCCTGGCGTGAGCCTTGGCGTTGAGGATCTCGTGGTCGATTCCCCGCTTCTTCAGGAGGCCGGAGACGATCTCGGACTGTTCGATCGAGATCGTGCCGAGCAGCACGGGTTGGCCGCGCTCGTGGCGCCCGGCAACGTCATCTGCCACGGCGTGGTATTTCGCCATCGCCGTCTTGAAGACGAGGTCGGGCTCGTCGAGCCTGGCGATCGGGCGGTTTGTCGGAATGACGACGACCTCCAACCCGTAGATCTGGGCGAGCTCGGAAGCTTCGGTGGCGGCCGTTCCGGTCATGCCTGCGAGCTTCTCGTACAGGCGGAAGTAGTTCTGGAGCGTGATCGTCGCGAGCGTCTGATTCTCCTGCTTGATCGTCACGCCCTCTTTCGCCTCGATGGCCTGGTGCAGCCCCTCGGAGTAGCGGCGACCTTCGAGGACACGGCCGGTGAACTCGTCGACGATCTTGATCTCACCGTGATCGATGAGGTACTCGACGTCCTTGTGGTACAGCTCCTTGGCCTTGAGCGAGACCTCCATGTGGTGGACGAGGTCGACGGCGGCGTGGTCGTAGAGGTTCTCCACTCCGAGGATCTCCTCGACGCGGGCGACACCTTCCTCGTTGACGAGGACCTGGCGCTTCTTCTCGTCGACTTCGTAGTGGGTGTCGGGCATGAGGCGCTGGGAGATCGTGGAGAACGTCCGATACCACTTGGCGTTGTCCCCGACCGTTCCCGAGATGATCAGCGGCGTCCGTGCCTCGTCGATGAGGATCGAGTCGACCTCGTCGACGATCGCATAGTGATGGCCTCGCTGAACCATGTTCTCGACTCGCATCGCCATGTTGTCGCGCAGGTAGTCGAAGCCGAACTCGTTGTTCGTGCCATGGGTGATGTCGGCGGCGTAGGCGATCTTGCGTTCCGCCGGGGTCATCCCATTCTGGATCAGACCGACCTCGAGCCCGAGAAACCGGTGGATGCTGCCCATCCACTCGGCATCTCGGGAGGCGAGATAGTCGTTGACCGTCACGACATGGACGCCTTTTCCCTCGAGTGCGTTGAGGTAGACCGGCAGGGTGGAGACGAGCGTCTTGCCTTCACCCGTCTTCATCTCGGCGACGCTTCCCTGGTGGAGCGCCACGCCTCCCATGACCTGCACGTCGTATTGGCGTTGGCCGAGCGTGCGTTTGGCGGTCTCGCGCACCGTGGCAAAGGCTTCGATCATGAGGTCGTCGAGCGATTCGCCGTTGGCGAGACGCTGTTTGAACTCGGGCGTCTTGGCTTGCAGCTGCTCGTCGGAAAAGGCCTCGAATTCGGGTTCGAACGCGTTGACCTCAGCGGCGAGGGCTTCGAGGTCTTTGAGGGCTTTGCCTTCGCCGACGCGAAGGAACTTGTCGAGGAGAGACATGGTTGAACATGCTACCGATCGACCGCCGATACTCGGTCAGTCGAGGCTGATGAGCCCTTCTCGGACGGCGAACATGACCGCTTCGTTGCGGGATCCCAATCCGAGCTTGTCGAGGATGTTCCTCACGTGGTTCTTCACCGTGTTCTCCGAGATGAACAGCTTCTCGCCGACTTCCCGGGAGGTCGCTCCCGCGGCGATCGACTCGAGCACCTCGATCTCACGGCCGGTGAGCGCCGGCTTCCGGCTCGACGAGAGATCACGGTGCCGCAGCAGGTGGGCGACTGTGTCGAACAGCAGCCCGCCCATGTAGGGCGAGATGACGGCTCCGCCTTCGAGCACGTCGTTGAGTTTTCTGACGAGCTCGGGCATCGGGGTGTCCTTGATGATGTATCCCCGCGCGCCGGCCTTGATGGCCTTCAACAGATCCTCTTCCGACTCCGACGACGTGAGGAGCACGACCTTGGTCTTCGGTGCTGCCTCGATGATCTTGTCGACGACATCGAGACCCGAGATCCCCGGCATGAGAACGTCGAGCAACATCAAGTCGGCCTGTTGCTCTTTGGCCATGTCGACCGCCTCGAGCGCAGTGGCGGCCTGTCCGACGACGTCGAATCCTTCGCTCTTCAGCGCCGCCGACAGACCCGCCTGGATGAGAGGGGCGTCGTCGACGATGATGATGTTCCTGGTGGCGGTCATAGCCAATTGACTCCGTGACCTCGGTAGCTGGCGTATCGCACTGGTCATCGTCGCGTTTTCCTGTGGACTTGATAGAAAAGGGGCTACTTCTTTCTGACTAGTCACCCTAGTCCCTCTTCCCACTCAGCGTGATGCATCCGGAAAGACGATCCATTGCTTGCCTGCGATTTCACACACTGACGGTGGCAGTGATTGCGGCAACCACCCGGCCGTCGAGTGCAGCGGCCGCCGTCTCGAGGGTGATGCCGGTGGTGAGCACGTCATCGACCAGCACGGCCCCCGCGGGAGCGTTGATGGTGACGCCGAATGCGGGCGCAACCCGCTGACTCACGACTCGACCGGCGTGTCGCCTGCCGTAGAGCGCCGGGCTCAGCGACATCACCACCGGAAGACCGGTGAGCGCAGCGAGATGGTCAGCGAGGAGCACGGCCGGATCGACACCGTAGCGAACCGTCCGCCATCTCGTTCTCGGTATCGGGATCAAGGCGGCGGCATCGTGCGGCACGAGGTGGGCCATCCCCTCGGTTGCCAGCAGGCGTCCGGCCGGCTCGACGGCCTCGTACTTGAGCCGGTGGACCAGGACTCGGGCGGCACCTTCGTGCACGAACCCGCTCCGCACGATGCCGAACGACAGCAGCCGGTCAGGTCCCGGCCTGAGCCCGCCACGACACGATGCACACAATGCCCGTCGATTCCACCGACGACACGCGAGACAGACCATGCCCGGATCGTGACCGATTGGTATGACGGGAAAGCGCCCCTCGCCAGAGGCGCGGTCGGCAGTCCGTGATCCGCTGTCCGGCATCCGCACATCGGCCGGGAGCCATGAACCCGCCACGACCCGAAAGACGCGGCGGCAGCCCCGGCCGACCGGCGTCTGTAATGGACTCGTGGATCACGGTGAACCCGTGACTCACCGGTCCATCAGTCGGCCGGCATCAAGTCGTTCCCTCTTGCCAGCCCGACAGATAGGCGACCTGGTCGTCGGTGAGTTGCTCCAGACCGAAGCCGAGCGCCTCGAGCTTGATCCGGGCGACCTCGGCGTCGAGCTCGGCCGGCAACGTGTAGATCTGCGGCTCGAGCGAGCCTTCGTTCTGAACGAGCCATTCGGCGGCCAGAGCCTGGTTCGAGAACGACATGTCCATGACATCAGCAGGATGTCCCTCGGCCGCGCCCAGGTTCACGAGTCGACCCTCGGCCGCGACCAGAATCCGCCGACCATCGGGCATGAGGTATTCGTCGAGGTGCGCGCGGATCGGCTTCGAAGGGCCGGCCATCTCCTCCAATGCCGTCAACTCGAGCTCGATGTCGAAGTGGCCGGCGTTGGCCAGGATCGCACCGTCGCGCATCCGCTCGAAATGCCGGCGACGCAGCACATGCTTGTTGCCCGTCACCGTGATGAAGATGTGACCGATCTCGGCGGCGTCGTCCGCGTTCAGAACACGATGGCCGTCCATGACCGCAGAGATGGCGCGTATGGGGTCCACCTCGACGACGATCACATGAGCACCGAGTCCTCTCGCCCGATCCGCAACACCCTGGCCGCAGTCGCCATACCCGACGACGACCACGTTGAGCCCGGCAATGAGAACGTTCGAGGCTCGGATGATGCCATCCATCGCCGACTGGCCGGTCCCGTACTTGTTGTCGAACAGATGCTTCGTCTGGCTGTCGTTGACCGCCACGACCGGAACGCGCAGGGTGCCGTCGGCAGCCATCGCTCGGAGCCGGATCACACCTGTGGTTGTCTCCTCCGTCGAACCGATCGGATTCAACTCGGTCCTCGTCGTATGGAGGATCGTCGCCAGGTCGGCCCCATCGTCCATGGTGATGTCGGGTTCGAGGTCCAGCGTCGAGTGGATGTGGCTGTAGTAGGTGCCGGAGTCCTCACCACGGATGGCGAACACCGGGATGCCTTCGGCGACCAGAGCCGCCGCGATGTCGTCCTGGGTGGAGAGCGGGTTCGAGGCGCAGAGAACGGGCCGTGCGCCGGCATCGCGCAGCGCCAGCATGAGGTTGGCCGTTTCGGCAGTGACGTGGAGGCAGGCGGCG
>Ga0224512_10004941_pt1 | contig 11115 bp, 8 predicted proteins | sample SF_May12_sed_USG_4_FD_169103 | JGI IMG/M metagenome (GOLD analysis project Ga0224512, IMG submission 169103) | Sediment microbial communities from San Francisco Bay, California, United States - SF_May12_sed_USGS_13 | ecosystem: Environmental > Aquatic > Marine > Sediment | place: USA: California...
ACGCCCCGTACACGCCGGCCTGGCAAGAACATCACACCGGCATCCACCGGGACACGGTGATCCGCTTCGCCCGCGAGTGGATCACCAACGCCGAGAAGACCCGCGGTAAAAACATGATCATCATCGGGGCGGGCGCCAACCACTGGTACCACAACAACCTGCTGTACCGGGCGGGGATCGTGGCCTTGATGCTGACCGGGTCGGTGGGCGTCAGTGGTGGTGGACTGGCCCACTATGTCGGTCAGGAGAAAGTGGTCAACCAGGCGTCGTGGGGATCGATCGCCTTCGCGGCCGATTGGGGGATGGCGCCTCGCCAGCAGAACAGCCCGTCGTTCCACTACGTCCACTCGGACCAGTGGCGCTACGAGCGCGGCTACTCCGATTACGACGTTGTCCCGGAGAACGCCTCGCTTGACGACCACACGATCGATCACAACATTCGGGCCGTCCATCGGGGGTGGCTGCCGTTCTTCCCGCAGTTCAAGCAGAACTCGCTGGAACTGGTCAAGGAAGCCCAGGCAAGTGGGGCGACCACCGAAGAGGAGATTATCTCCTACGTGGTTGAGGGGCTGAAGAGCAGGAAGGTCGAATTCGCCATCGACGACCCCGACGCGCCGGAGAGCTGGCCGCGCACCTGGTTCATCTGGCGGGGCAACGCCATCGGGACGAGCGCCAAGGGCCACGAATACTTCTTGCGCCACTACCTGGGAACCCACTCCAATGCGATCGCCGAGGAGTTGGCCGGAGAGACGGTCAAGGAGGTGAACTTTCGGCCCGACGCCCCGGTCGGCAAGATGGACCTGGTTGTCGACCTCAACTTCCGGATGGACACCTCGGCGCTCTACTCGGACATCGTATTGCCGGCCGCCACCTGGTATGAGAAGGACGATCTCAACACCACCGATATGCACTCGTACATCAACCCGATGCAGGCAGCGGTCTCTCCCGCCTGGGAGTCGAAATCCGACTGGGCGATCTTCAAGGCGGTAGCCAAGCGAGTCTCAGAGTTGGCGGCTCCCCACTTCCCCGAGAAGGTAAAAGACGTGGTGATGCTGCCCCTCCAGCACGACACCCCCGACGAACTGGCTCAGCCGGAGGTTGAGGATTGGTTCAAGGGCGAGGTCGAAGCCATCCCCGGCAAGACCATGCCCAAATTCAGAGTGATCGAGCGCGACCTGCCGGGCCTCTACGAGCGGATGGTCTCTTTGGGCAGGGGGATTGAGAAGAACGGGGTGGCCGCCCACGGGCTGAAGATCCCGGTCGGGGACGCCTATGCCGAACTGGCTTCCCGGCAACCCCGGCAGATTGATGTCGCCGGGTTGGCCGGCCGGCCCTATCCGTCGCTGGAATGGGACCGGGAGGTGTGCGAGGCCATCCTGGCTCTCGACCCTGCATCCAACGGAGAGCTGGCCTACCGGGCATTCGAAGCCGAAGAAGCCAAGACGGGGTTGTCGCTGACCGACCTTGCGGAGGGAAGCAGATCCGCCCGCACCAACTTCTCCGACATCGTTGCTCAGCCGCGCCGGGTACTCACCACTCCCACGTGGAGTGCGATCGTCAACCATGGCCGGGCGTACAGCCCCTTTACGTTGAGTGTGGAGCGGTTGGTTCCCTGGCGGACGCTTACCGGGCGCCAGCACTTCTATCTGGACCATGAGAATTACCTGGACTGGGGTGAGCACCTTCCCACCTACAAGCCGCGTCCCGACCACACCATGATGTCGGAACTGGAGCGGTCCAAAGCCGAGGCCCAGGGGATGCTCCTCAACTACCTCACTCCGCACGGCAAGTGGAGCATTCACTCGACCTATTCGGAGAACATCCGCATGAAGACTCTCTCCCGGGGCGGGTATCCGGTGTGGCTCAACGAGAAGGACGCCGCCGAACTGGGAATCGCCGACAACGACTGGGCCGAGGTCTTCAACGACAACGGGGTGTTCGTCCAGCGGTGCGTGGTTTCGGCCCGGATCCCCCGCGGCACGGTGTTCGTGTACCACGCCACCGAGCGGACGGTCGGGATCCCGATCTCGCCGCTGCGCAAACGCAGGGCGGGGATGAACAACTCGCTCACCCGGGCCAGGCTCAAACCGGTCTTGATGAGTGGGGGATACGCCCAGTTCACCTACTTCTTCAACTACTGGGGGCCGACCGGGGTGAACCGGGATACGTTCGTGTACGTCCGTCGCGTCGACCAGCCGAGCTACTGAAAGGGGAGCGCATGGATGTCAGAGCCCACATGAGCATGATCTTCCACCTCGACAAGTGCATCGGTTGCCACACGTGCAGTGTCGCCTGCAAGAACCTGTGGACCGACCGCAAGGGCGCCGAGTACATGTGGTGGAACAACGTCGAAACCCGGCCCGGATCCGGGTATCCAACCGGTTGGGAGGATCAGGACCACTACCGGGGCGGCTGGAAGAAGGGATGGGTGGGGGTCGAGCTGAAGCTGCATTCCCGGCCCAAGGGGCTGGCCAACTTGTTCTACAACCCGGCGCTGCCGGATCTGCAGGATTATTACGAGCCGTTCACATTCCGCTACGAGGACCTTTTCACGGCCCCCGAGGGGAATGATCAACCAACGGCCATCCCGATCTCGGCGATCACCGGCGAGCCGATGAACATCGAGTCCGGTCCCAACTGGGATGACGATTTGTCCGGTTCGGCCATCTACGCCGCCAACGACCCGAACTGGAAGGACGTGCCATCGGAGATTCAAGCTCAGATGGCGGAGATCGAGCGGGTGGTGTTCAATTACCTGCCCCGTATCTGCAACCACTGCCTCAACCCGGCCTGTGTAGCGGCCTGCCCGAGCGGCGCCATCTACAAGCGGGGCGAGGACGGCGTGGTGTTGGTCAACGAGGACAAGTGCCGGGCCTGGCGTATGTGCGTATCCGCTTGCCCGTACAAGAAGGTCTACTACAACTGGTCGACCGGCAAATCCGAGAAGTGCATCCTCTGCTTCCCCCGCATGGAGGTCGGTCAGGCTCCCGCCTGTGCGCATTCCTGCGTGGGACGGATCCGCTATATGGGTGTTTTGCTCTATGACGCCGATTTGATCCAGTGGGGGGCGGAAGGGAACGACCAGGACCTGATCGACCGCCAGCTCGAGGTGATTCTCGATCCGTTCGATCCCGAAGTGATCGAGGCGGCTAAGCAGTCCGGCCTCGACGACGGCTGGATCGAAACGGCCCAGAAGTCGCCGGCTTACAAGTTCGTCAAGGAGTGGGGTCTGGCTCTGCCGCTCCATGCCGAGTACCGGACGATGGCAATGATGTTCTATGTTCCGCCGCTTTCTCCGGTGGTTTCGACCATCGAGGAAGGGCTTATCCGCCTCGACCTGCCCCCCGAGCAGGTCGACTTCGAGTTGTTCGACAACCTGGAGAAGGCCCGGTTGCCCGTCAAATACCTGGCCAACCTCTTTGCCGGGGGTAACGAGGAGTTGATCAGGGGCATCCTGCGCAAGATGCTGGCGGTCCGAATTTACAAACGCCGTCAGAGCGTTGAGGGAGAGATCGATGAAGCCACCATGCGGATGGTGTGGTCGGCCGGGACGACCCCCGAAGAGATCGAGGAGATCTACAAGCTGACCACGGTCCCGACCATCGCCGACCGTTTTGTGTTTCCGCCCTATCACCGCGAGATGGCGGCCGAGTCCATCTACGGAGATCCGTTAGCCCGCAAGGGCGAGACCGGTCTCGGGTACACGATGCAGCCGGAGAGGGGGGCCTGATGACGGAGTTCGAGGCCGTTGCTGCAGCCCTGCAATACCCCGGTCCTGGACGTCTCGATGAGCTCGAGAGAACATGGGAGGCGTTGCCGGGCGGACAGGTGCGGCGCCGTCTGCTCAAGTTCCTCGCCGAGATCGAAAAGCTCTCAACCGCCGGTTGGGAGGAGCTGCACACCCGGACGCTGGACCTGGCCCCGATCTTCGCCCCGTATGTCGGCTTCGTCATCTGGGGCGAGAACTATCAGCGAGGCGAGTTCATGGCCGCAGTGAAGGTAGCCCAGGACGATGCGGGGATCGACCGCCGCGGCGAGCTTCCAGACCATCTGGACCCCGTGCTGCGCTACCTGGCCGCCACAGATCAGCCGTGGCCCGGCCTGGTCGATGTGTTTGCGCGGGCCGTGTCGAAGATGACGAAGACGCTGAAGGAGGCCGAAGCGGACAACCCGTACCGCTATGTGCTGGCCGCCGCGGCGGAAGCCGGCGAACGCCTCGAGGTTCCGGTGGGAGGTGGGGGATGAACTGGAACATGCTCCTCTTCGTGGTTCTCCCCTACGTCGCCATAGTCGTGGCGATAGCCGGGACCGTCTACCGGATGATCCGGCGGCCTTTCACGGTGTCGTCGCTGTCGTCCCAGTTGCTGGAGAGCCGCAAACTGTTCTGGGGATCAGTCCCCTTCCACTGGGGCATCGTCGTGATCCTGCTCGCCCACCTGTTCGCGCTGATCTTGCCGGCCGGTATCGAGGTGTGGAATCGGGTTCCCATCCGGTTGTACATGCTCGAAATCACCGGACTGGCGCTTGCCCTCTGGGCGCTGTTTGGCCTCGGGACACTCATTTATCGGCGGATCGGGGTCAGCAAGATCCGGGCGGTCACCACCCGCATGGACATGGTGGTGCTAGGGCTGCTGCTGGCGCAGATGGTCACCGGCGTCTTGATTGCCACGGTGTACCGGTTCGGTTCCTATTGGGGGACCGGGGTGTTCGTACCCTACGTGCAGTCGCTGTTCACCCTCCAGCCCCGCCCCGAGCTCGTAGCGCCGCTGCCGTTCGTCCTCCAGTTCCACGCATCCCTGTTCTTCGTGTTCCTGGTGGTCTTCCCCTTCTCGCGGCTGGTCCATATCATCACGGTCCCGTTCGGGTATCTCACCCGGCCGTTCCAGCTGGTCAAGTGGGTCCGGCGGGATCCGCCGGCGGAAACTGAGCGGGAACCGGTCGGCGCCGCACGGGTATTGTGACGATGACGAACGAGGGCCGGGCGGGAAACGCCGCCAGGCCCTTGCACGCGGGTTGTGCTACCCGGACGGGAGGGTCTGAGCGAAGCTCAACAGATTGAGCACATCCTCGAGGCTCCACCCGTTGGCGATCGCCGACGGCATCTGCGTGCCCGGCTGTCCTGCCCGTATCTTGTGGAAGAACTCCCAAGGGTTGTCGACGGCAATCGTCCCGACAAACTCGGGCTCGGTGTCATCGCCGAAGTTCAGCGTCTTGCCGTCGGCGCCGTGGCAGGCTGCACAGGTCGACGCATACTGCGTCTCACCGGCCGCCGAGTCTCCGCCTACCGCTTTCTTGTCGGCGTCGATCAGTGGGGTGTAATCGTCCAAACCTTCCGTGATGAAAACAGCCAGCGCGTGCGTCTCGTCGTGTCCGAGGAAGGCCGAGAAATCGTGATCCGGATCGACCTCACCTTCGATTTGGGCTACGAGATCTTCCACCGACTTGGATTGAGCATCGAAGATCCCTGGAAACCCGGTGAAGTGTGAACCCGATCCGTAGGCCCCTTCGGAACCCTTGTAGTCCCAGCCGTGACATTCCTTGCATCGCCAGGTGTCGGCCCCCGACCGTTCGTTGGTGGTCTGGCTCGCCCACAGCGGGTTGTCGTCGGCCGGTGCATCCAACTCCAGCACGGTCCACCATTTGTCGTACAGCAACCCGCCCAGCACGACCTCTTCTAGGTGGGCCGCCGAATCGGCTTCGGTCGGTAGGGTTTGGGCATGTGTGAGCACATCGAGGACGTCGTCGAGGCTCCACCCGCTGGCTATGGCCGACGGCATCTGCGTGCCCGGCTGCCCGGCCCGAACCTTGTGGAAGAACTCCCACGGATTGTCGATAGCGATCGTTCCGACGTACTCCGGTTCTTCGTCGCTCCCGAAATTCAGGGTGGTCCCATCGGTACCGTGACAGGCAGCACAGGTCGCGTCGTATAGCTCGTCGCCGTGTTCCGCGTCTCCGCCCACCGCTTTCTTGTCGGCATCGATCATCGGCGTGTAGTCGTCCAACCCTTCCTTGATAAAGGCGGCCAGGTCGGCCATCGCCCCCTCACCCATCACGGAGAAGTCATGATCCGGATCGGTCTGCCCGGAAAGCTGTGCCACTAGGTCGTCAACCGACTTGGATTGGGCATTGAACACACCCGGGAAACCGGTCGCATGCGAACCCGACCCATAGGCCCCATCGGAACCTTTGTAGTCCCAGCCGTGACATTCCTTGCATCGCCAGGTATCGGCCCCCGACCGTTCGTTGGTGGTCTGGCTCGCCCACAGCGGGTTGTCGTCGGCCGGTGCATCCAACTCGAGCACGCTCCACCACTTGTCATACAGGAGGCCGCCCGTCACTACATCGCCTTCGACCATTGTGGCCGTGGTTGTCGTCGCCTGCGTGGTTGTCGTCGCCTGAGCGGTGGTTGTGGTATCCGAAGAATCTCCGTCGCCGCATGCAGCCAGGGCGAAACCGACGACAACCAGCACCATCAGGTATTTGACGTGTTTCAACGGCATCCTCCCCATAACTACGCGAACGGCCGATCAGGTAATCGGCGCCTACCTTGATGTTATGGACAGGACGGTGCGGGCGGTAGGTACCCAGGTCGCGAGTTCTCTCGGACTAAGGTCGGAAAGGACTACGACCACCGTCCTACGCGCTACCTCCATACAATGAGCGGAGCGGCAGTCTGGTAGCCACGTCGTGCGAATAGATATCTTCAAGAGGCTGAACCTGTCAGGGCAGTTCCTGCTGTTCAGTTTGATGATTCTGGTGGCCGGGATGGTCTCGATCGGTCTGTGGATTCAGCGCGAGATCGAAGATGCAGTCACACACCGGACCGCTGAGGTCACGGCCCTCTACGTGAACAGGTTTGTGGCGCCCCACCTGCAGTCGCTCGAGGCGGGCTCGCCCCTAGACCCAGCCGACGTGGGGGCGTTCGACCTGCTGTTGGCGGAAACCGCGCTCGGAAGCGACATCGTCGCTTTCAAAATCTGGGCGGCCGACGGAACCGTGCTCTACAGCCCCAATGAGGCTCTCATCGGTCAGAGGTTCAACCCCCACTCGGAGTTAGAGCGAGCTTTCACAGGTGAAATTGTTGCCGAGGTGAGCGATCTGTCCAACCCCGACAACGTTTATGAGCGGCAGGTGTGGGATTCGCTCATCGAAACCTATGCGCCGGTCCGGCTCTCGGGCAGTGAGCAGGTGGTGGCCGTGGCGGAGTTCTACCAGAATCCCGATCACCTGCTTGGGGAAATCCAGCGAGCGCAGGTACGAAGTTGGGTGTTTGTGGGCGCAGCAACCCTGGTCATGTACCTCCTCCTGATCGGAATTGTGCACCGAGTCACCAACATCATCGAGTCACAACGAGGCGAGCTGGAAGGCAATGTCACGCGGCTAAGTGATTTGCTCGCCCAGAACCGAGGGCTCCGAGACCGCATGCAAGCTGCCGCCGGGAGAACCACTGCCCTGAACGAGAGGTACCTCCATCGAATATCAGCCGACCTCCACGATGGACCTGCTCAGGATGTATCGCTTGCCTTGCTGCGCCTGGAGGACATCGACCAAAAGGCCGGAAACGAGCCGAACGGAGCGGCAGATCTGAAAACGGTCAGGTCCTCCCTCGACTCTGCGCTGACGGACCTGCGATCGATTGCCCGGGGGCTGCGCCTACCCGAGATTCAAAACCTGTCCCCGACCGACACAGTGCGGCGGGTCCTTCGAGACTTTGAGCGCGCGACCGGAAGAGAGGTTGAGTTTCATGCCCGCAACGTTCCGGCCCAGGCGCCCCTGCCCGTGAAGATCACCGTCTACCGTGTCCTGCAAGAGGCCCTGGCCAACAGTTACAGACACGGCAACGGTGCGTCGCAGGCGGTGACGATGACCTCGGAAGGGGAAGAGGTCAACCTTGAGATCGTCGACAACGGGCCGGGTGTCGATCCGCAATCGATCGCCAAGGACGGGGCCCTGGGACTCATCGGCATGCGCGAGCGAGTCGAATTGCTCGGGGGCAGATTCGAAATCGCCGACCGCGTTCCGAGCGGCACCCGGGTATTTGTGTCCCTTCCCTTAGATTACAGGCGGGGTCCCGATGAGTGAGGTGGTCACCATCGTGGTTACCGACGATCACCCCCTCTTCCGTCAGGGCGTGGTGCAAACCTTGACGGCAGAAGACGGCTTTTCGGTGATTGGAGAGGCGGGGACCGGCGAAGAGGCCTTTCGGCTGGTAATGGAGCTAACTCCCGACATCCTGCTCCTTGATATCGGCATGCCCGGGGCGGGAGGTATTGCCACGATCGAGCAGGTCACCGCAGCCTGTCCCCTGACCCGGGTGCTGATGCTGACGGTGTCGGAGAGCCCGGACGACCTGATGCAGGCACTCAAGGCCGGAGCGCGCGGCTACGTCTTGAAGGGTGTCGCCTCCCATGGCCTGATAGCTGCGGTACGGGCCGTCACCGCGGGAGAGGTGTTCGTTACACCCGTCCTGGCCAGCACCATCCTCTACGAAATGACCCACGATGAACCAGGAGACCCCCTCGATGAGCTCACCGAGCGGGAGCGTCAGGTCTTGCAACTCCTCGGGGAAGGTCTGACGAATCGAGAGATCGGGGAACGTCTGTTCCTGGCTGAGAAAACCATCAAGCATTACATGACGAACGTCCTTCAAAAGCTGCACGTCCGCAGCCGCGTCGAAGCTGCCCTGGTGGCGCTTCAAAGGCGGCTGGACAACGAGCCCGAACCCTCCACCGTTCCCCCTGAAATCACTCCGTAGGCCCCTCGCGTCGTCCCGACTGTCATCAGCTGGGAGGCGGTTACAGCCATCAGGACCACCTGCGCAGCAAACTGGCCGGGGGTCAGAACTCGGCGAGGCCCGTGGCGACCGGTTCAAAACGCCGGATGTAGCCGGCCGGGTCGGTGCCGAGGGGTATGACCATGACCCGGTCGATGCCCAGGTCGGCGTACGCCCGCATTTCCTCGACGAACGCGGCCCGCGCCTCCTCGGTAGCGGCCGGCCCGCCCAGGTACATGATGGTCTTCTCGATGCGGCCGTAATCGGTGCCTTCGGTCTCACAGTGCCCGGCCAGGACCCGCAGCTTGTGAGCGATCTCGGGAGGACCGCTCCGGGCGCCGGGGCCGGTCGCAAGAATGCAGGCGTCCGCATAGCGGGCGACCAGCCGCAGGGTCTTCTTTTCGCCCCCACCTCCCACCATGATCGGCGGATGGGGCTGCTGCACAGGCCCCGGCACTTCGATCGTTTCGGCGAGTTGATAATGCTTTCCTTCGTAGCGCCCGTCGTGATCGCTCCAGGTTTGCAGGGCGATTTGCAGGGTCTCCTCCAGGCGTTCAAACCGCTCCGAGGTGGAGGGGAAAGGGACCCCGAGAGCGTGATGCTCACGGTCGTGCCAGGCGGCTCCTATGCCGAATCCGGCTCTGCCCCCCGAGACGATGTCGAGGGTGGTCACCGTCTTGGGAAGCAACCCCGGATGGCGGTAGGTGACCCCTCCCACCAACAGGTGGAGGTGAATCGTCGTCGTAACGCCGGCGATGTATCCGGGGGTGGTGTAGCCCTCCATCATCGGCTGATCCGGGCCACCCAGACCGGGTAACTGAAAGAAGTGGTCCATGACGCTGAGGGCCGATGCTCCGACCTCCTCGGCCGCTGCGGCGACCTGGGCCAGAGTGGAACCCATCGCGGCGGGTTCCTGCTCCCAGGACAAGCTGGCGACGTGAAAACCGAGTTGCATGAGAGGTTATCTCCAGAGATCGGGCACGCGAGAGTAACGGTCAGCGATTGCCTATGCCTCAGGTGCTCCGAATCGCTGTATACCTTCCTCGAGGGCGCCGTCGGTGTCGACGCTGAACCAGGAACGACCATCCTCGCCCCAAGCTCGCCACTCCTGCTCCGCAACCGGGCGAAACAGCATCGCGTCGAGCAGTGATTGGATCGATCCGTCCGCGGCATCCTCGGTCCTCGCTCGCTCTGCCCACGAACCCGGGTAGATCGCGCAGGTGACCTGCCGAGCGCCTCCGGCGATCGGAACCACCGCATGCAGAGGTCCAGCTGCTTCCAGGAGAGCTTGCAGCGTATCGACCCGAAGCCACGGTTGGTCCACCGCCACTAACAGCACGGGGCGATCTTCGGCGAGGCGCAATGCCGTCGCCAGCCCGGCCAGGGGGCCTCGCCGGGCTGGGTGGTCGTCGGGCACACACTCGAGCCCGGCCAGGGTTCCGGATCGACCCAAAACTACGATATCGGGGGTCACGGAGCGCACTGCATCTGCCACCCACTGAACCATCAACCGTCCGGCCACGTCGGCGAGTGCCTTGTCGTGGCCCATGCGGATGGAGGAGCCTCCCGCCAGGATGACACCGAGAGGGATCATGGGGCCACGGTAGTTTGTCCTGGGACGAGGCTGAGAAGTACGACGACCCGGAAGGGGCGGTCTTCCGGCGTTTGCACCCGGTCGCCTTGCTTACAGGAATCGCAGCAACGAAGTCGGCGGATGCCGTTGCTTGACATTCCCGTACCAGAGGCAGAGCGGAAAGAGGATTGCCAGACCTGCTATCCAGTACCCGTACATCACGGGAAGGCTGGTTCCGGAAGATGCGAACCAGGCTCCCAGACGCCCGTAGACGTAGAGGTGCACAACATAGAAGAAAAGGGGGACCCGGCCGAACACCGCCAGCGGATAGAGAAAGCGGCGAGCTTCGCCGGTCATGCGTGAAAAGAGGCCTAGGAGGATCAGGTTGATACCCATGGTCAGCAGCGTGAAGGTGGCCGCCGGCGGGTATTTGACGACGTTGAGGTAGCCGATCCAGTCGTCTCCGGGGCGGGGACGGATGTTGCCGAAGCCGTTGAAGACGCGCAGGAGGTAGAACAACAGTAAAGAGCCCACTCCGATGAACGTCACCCACCTCAAGGCCTTCTCTTCGTCGGCGAGAATCCACTTTCCGAAGGCCATGCCAAAGATCACCAGCTCCAACCAGGGCAAAATTGGGTAGTTCGACCAGAACACCGCGTCTCCTCCGCTGTACCCGAAGATCAGGCCCAACGGTTGATCGAAGATGAGCTCCCAGTGGCCGGGGCCCGGGTGCGTGAACTCAAAACCGATGAAGAGAGCCACCGCCAGC
>Ga0224512_10004942_pt1 | contig 11115 bp, 6 predicted proteins | sample SF_May12_sed_USG_4_FD_169103 | JGI IMG/M metagenome (GOLD analysis project Ga0224512, IMG submission 169103) | Sediment microbial communities from San Francisco Bay, California, United States - SF_May12_sed_USGS_13 | ecosystem: Environmental > Aquatic > Marine > Sediment | place: USA: California...
TGAAGTGCGCGTGGTTGCGCAAATCGAAGCGCGCGACCTTGACGATCGCCATGCACAGCAGCAGCGCGACGACCAGCAACGGCGCGCCGCCGACGATGCTCGCGGTCTGTAACGTCTCCAGACCGCCGAGCAGCAGCAGTGCGATCGGCATGACACTGAGTGCGAACGCCCAGAACAGCCGGTTCCAGCGCATCGGTTCCTCCTCAAGCTCCGTTTGCACGACCGACGCGAGGATATAGGAGATCGAATCGAATGTGGTCGCCGTGAATATCAGCGCGAGCAACGTGTAGGTCCCGATCACGAAATACCGCATCGGCAGCTCGCCGAGGATCGCGAAGATCGCGGCTGTTGGCGACTGGTTGTTGAGTATCTCGACCACATCGAGCTGGCCCGACAGCTGCAGGTACAGACCGAAATTGCCGAGCACCATGAAAAACAGGAAGCACCCCAGCGTACCGAAGAAAATCGAGCCGACAATCATTTCGCGAATCGTGCGACCGCGCGAAATGCGCGCGATGAACAGCCCGACGCTGGGCGCGAAAGCCAGCCACCAGGCCCAGTAAAAAATGGTCCAGTCCTGCGGAAAGCGCGTGTTTTCGAATTCGTCGAAGCCGCCGAATGGTTCGATCCAGGTGGCCATATGCACGATGTTGCTAAGCACCCTGCCCAGCGCATCGATGCCGGTATTCGCCATGAACACGGTCGGGCCGACGATGAATACGAATGTGAGCAGCAGCAGCGCGAGCCAGAGATTGATGTTGGATAAGGTCCGAATACCCTTTTTCAATCCTGCGTAGGCGCTTGCGCCAAACAGTGCCGTGCATAGCACCAGCACGACGATTTGCGTGAATATGTTGCGCGGTGCACCGAACAGCTCGTGCGCGCCTTCATTAATCAATGGTGCCGCGAGCCCAAGCGACGTCGCACCGCCGCCCAGCATGCCGAACACGAATAACACATCGACGATCGTGCCGGTCTTGCCGTGCGCGTGACGCTCGCCGAGAACCGGCAGCAATGCTTCGGAGACCTTCAGTACCTTGCGATGGCGCACGTAGAAAAAATAGGCGATCGGCAATGCCGGAATCAGGTAGATGGACCATGCCAGCGGGCCCCAATGAAAAATACCGTAGGCTGCTGCCCAGCGCGCCGCATCAGCGGAACGGGGTTCAACGTGAAATGGCGGTGCCTGGTAGTAATAGGCCCATTCGATCGTGCCCCAATAAAGGACCGACGCGCCTATCCCCGCGCAAAACAACATGGCCGCCCACGACAGCGTCGAGAATTCGGGTTTTTCATCGGGATGGCCGAGCGATATCCGGCCGATGTCGCTAAACGCGATATAAATCATGAATACGGCGGCACCGGCACCGAGCGCCAGGTAGAGGAAGCCGAGGTTTTGCGTTAGAAAGTCCCGCGCGAACGCCACCCATATCGCGCCCTGCTCCGGATAAACGATTAGCGGTACAGTCACCGCCAGCAGTAGCCCGAGCGAACCGAAGAACGTCGGTGTATCGATCAGCTTGAACGAATCGGGCATTCTCAAGTTGGTATTTCCGCGGCATGAGCAGACCGCAACATAACATGCCTGACTCAGTACGTTTTCGGGACGTCCCCGAGATTCGCATAAATCGTCTTGGTCTGCGTGTAGTGCTCGATAGCCTGCAGCCCGTTCTCGCGCCCTATTCCGGATTGCTTGTAGCCCCCGAAGGGCACTTCCGGTGGCGTTACGTTGTAGTCGTTGATCCAGACAATACCCGCCTGCAAACGGTTTGCGACACGATGCGCACGTTGCAGGTTTTGCGTGAATACGGCACCTGACAAACCAAACGGCGTGCCGTTAGCGCGCGCGACGACCTCGTCTTCGTCAGCGAACGACAGCACGGCCATCAGCGGCCCGAATACCTCGTCCCGAACGAACTCCATGTTATCGGCGCAATTGGCGAAGATGGCTGGCGTCACGTAATAACCGTTGCCGAGAACGTCGTTTTTCACCGCATCGCCACCGCAGACGTGGCGTGCTTTGCTGTTCTTGGCGAGCTCCAGGTAGCGCAGCACTTTTGCGTAATGCTCGCGCGACACGAGCGGTCCCATCTGCGTATCCGGATCAAACGGATCGCCGACGCGAATGGCGCGCGTTCGCTCACCGAGTTGCGAGACGAAATCGTCGTGTATCGATTTGTGCACGAATACGCGCGTACCGTTAGAACAGACCTGGCCCGTGGAGTAGAAATTGCCGACCAGGGTGGCATTCAGCGCATTGTCGATATCCGCATCGTCGAACACGACGATCGGCGACTTGCCGCCGAGTTCGAGGGTCACCTTTTTGAGCCCTTGCGCGGCTTCCGCCATGACGATCTTGCCGGTCTCGACAGAACCCGTCAGCGTAACCTTGGCGACGTCGGGATGCTTGATCAGTGCCTGGCCGGTTTCGCGGGCGCCCTGCACGACATTGAAAACGCCAGCGGGCAAGCCCGCCTCGGTGTAAATCTCGGCGAGCTTCAACGCCGTCAGCGGCGTCTGCTCGGCTGGCTTGAACACCATCGTATTGCCGCAGGCCAGCGCCGGCCCCGATTTCCACATGGCGATTTGTATCGGGTAATTCCAGGCGCCGATGCCGGCAACCACGCCCAGCGGCTCGCGCCGTATCAATGCAAATGCGTCAGGCGGCAGGTCGACGTGCTGCCCGCCGAGCGTCTGCACGACGCTGGCGAAGTACTCGATGACCTCCGCGCCTGTGATGATGTCGACAGTACTGGTCTCGCTGATCGGCTTGCCGGTATCCAGCGTCTCGAGTTCGGCCAGCTCGGCGTTGCGCTCACGTAATATCGCAGCGGCACGCCGCAGAATATCGCCACGCTCGGCCGCCGGCGTCTGCGACCACGACAGGAATGCCTCGCTTGCCGCGGCGACGGCTTTGTCAACCTCGGCCTGCCCGGCCAGCTCAACATGGCAGATGACGTCATCATTACCCGGGTGACGCGTCGCAAACGAGTGGCCGCTCGTGCTATCCAGGAATTCGCCGGCAACGTAGCTTTGCTGCATGGGCAGCGTCGAGTTCGCACAGTACTTATTGGGATAACCACTCATTCTAACTGACACCCCATGCCCGCATTGCCGCTAAAACCGCGCGCACCTGCAGTAGTTCATACTGTAGCTTCTCCTGGAGCATAATTAACACTGTACCCGATGCCGTACACACCGCAACCCGTTATAACGTCAATCTTTATTGGCGATTGCTTTTCGACCGCGGACAACGGCCGATCGTGTCGAAGAAACCGTCTTCGAGCATCGTAAAATCTCTGATCGCGCGATCGGCGAGCTGGGATGCGCGTGCCGCGACATTACTGCGATGCGTGATTGCGATGACTTTCATTCGAGCCGCCCTGGCCGCCTGCAGCCCGGCCCGGCTGTCCTCGAAAACCAGGCAGGACTGCGGCGCGGTATGCAGCGCTGCGGCAGCATGCAGAAATCCGTCCGGTGCGGGCTTGGATTTCGCATAGTCTTCAGCACCCACGCGGCAGGTCACGTAATCTGCAAGACCCAACTGATCCACGGTCAGATCGATCGACTCCCTGTAAGCCGATGACACGATGGCTGTCGGCAAGCGGGCGTGTGCTTTTCTGACGGCCTCTATCGCACCCGGTACCGGGACGGGCGGGTTTTCTTTGCACATCCTCAACCAGATTCTGTGCAGCTCCGCGGCCATATCGATAATGTCGGCGTTCTGCAAATGATCGGTAGCAATGCGCCTGGCCACCTGCTGCCAGGTCACGCCATAAAACTCCGTCCACTGATAGTCGGCGTCAGCGATGCCGTGCTCGCGACAAAAAGCACGGATAACCGGTCCCGTCATCGGTTCGCTGTCCACCAGCGTGCCGTCCATATCGAAAAGGACGGCACCTATGTTGCCTATGTCCGCCATGGTCAGGAATCATTATTGTTGCGCCCTGTTCACAAGTCCATGCCGGTGCCACGCGAACGCGGCATAATGTCCGTAGCCTGGCCTGCGGATCCACGATGCCCATTGCGACGACCTGTATCGGCGCCTATCCGAAACCGGACTACGTCCATAACGCGAACTGGCACGAATCGAATGCGGCTGCTGCCGAGGCGAGCAGTGCGCGTGGCTTTGAGTACACCCTTAGCCATCCGGCGTTGGTAACGGCAGAGCTGTTCGACCAGGCAACGCGTGCGGCGATTCTGGACCAGGTGTCCTGCGGCATCGACATACCGACGGACGGCGAGCAGCGGCGTGAAAACTACATCCATTACCATTGTGGGCACCTCGACGGCATCGATTTCGACAGGCTGACGCGCAAGGTCCATCGCAACGGCGCAGCGGTGGCGGATTTGCCAACGATTAACGGCAAGATCTTGCCCGGTGGCGATCATTTTCTCGACGACGACTACGCGTTTGCGCAGTCGTGCACCGACAAGCCCGTAAAGCTCACATTGCCTGGCCCCGTCACCATCCTCGACACTACTGCAAACGAGTACTATGCAAACGACCGCGAACTCGCGTTTGACCTGGCCAGTGCGCTCAATTTCGAGATTCGCGCCCTGGCCAGGGCCGGCTGCAGACATATCCAGGTGGACGAGCCCCTGTTTGCACGCAATGTCGACATGACACTGGACTTTGGCATTGAATGCCTGGAGCGCTGCTTCGACGGTGTGCCGGGCGACGTGTCGCGCATCATGCACATGTGCTGCGGCTACCCGGGCCATCTTGACGACGAGGACTACGCAAAAGCGGATCCCGGCAGCTACGCCTTGCTCGCAGCAGCGCTGGACAGCTCCTCTATTGACTGCATATCGCTGGAAGATGCTCATCGGCACAGTGACCTGCGGCTACTCGAGCGTTTTGCGCACTCCACCATCATCCTGGGCAGCGTCGCTATCGCGTCGAGCCGGCTCGAGAGCAGCGAGAAAATTGCGCGGCGCCTGGCGGACGCGCTGCAGCACATTGACCAGGACAGGCTCATTGCCGCGCCGGATTGCGGGCTGAGCATGCTCGACCGGGACCTGGCCATGAAGAAATTGCGCAATCTGTGCCATGCGGCGCAGGCGGTAGGATTAGACTAGGAGCTTCGCTGGCCGTTTTCCGGGGTTTTCCGTTCAATGCGTCGTTTCTGGATCGCCTTACTCACATTTTCTTTGCTGTTGCCGCTGTCTGCGGTAAACGCCGAGGTATCCGTTGCGGTCGGCCCGACGACGATTCCACGCGGTGATGCTACCGGCGCGCGGGATATCACGATTCAGAACGACCGGTTCGCCGTTGCCATTGCAGTTGATACAGCGCCGCCATGGGGCGTCGCTCGCGGTGGAATTGTCGACATTGCCCTGCTAAGAAACGGTGCGCCCGACTACGACATCGCATCGCTGGCTGACTTCATGCCCAACAACTGGTCCAGCTGGCCGACGACCTACCAGCGCGTGAGCATCGAGGAAAACTCGACCGAGCTGGCCGTCGTCAGGACGAAACGCGACTGGGGCGCGGTTGAGCTGGAGACGACCTTTGCCGTGCGTGATGGAGATAGCAAGGTTCACATCATCACTCGCATGACCAACAAGGGTGAGACGTCACTCGATGGCCTGTTATCGGGCTACGTTGTCTGGCCGGACGGTGGCTATCTGATCGGTGAACCGGTCGTATCGGACAGCGGCGACGAGGATGCGCCCGGCGGCTGGACGGCGGCTTACGATGAGCACTGGCTGCTTGGCCTGCATGCGCCATTTTCGGATCACTCTGCCCGCCGCGGCCGCGACCGCTACACGCTACACGATCTGCGGCCTGGTGAAACCAAGACCTTCGAGGCATGGCTGCAGATAGAGAGTGATGGGACGCTTGCGCCGATGCTGCAAACGGAAATCGAGTTTCGTGGCTTGCCGTCTGGAAGAGTATCCGGCCGCGTCTCGAGCGCCGATGGGGAGCGCGTGAGGCGGCCCGCTGTCGTCGTCAGCAAAGACGGCAATCCCATTGCCTGGACCCTCGGCAACGACGGCGACTACGAAATCAGTCTGCCCGTCGGCAGCTATGAACTGTACGCAACAGCGAGTGGCTATGCGCGAGGTGCGTTACAGACCGTCGCGGTTACCGCGAGTAGCGCGTCCAGAACAGACTTCAATGACGTCAGGCCGCCAGGCGAGATTCGCACAAAAGTAACGGATGAACAGACCGGGCGAGCTCTCGATGCCAAGCTCAGCATTAAAGAGGGTTACAGGCCACTGATTGGCTACTTTGGCAAGGACGTTTTTTTTACGGAATTGGACACAGTCGGTGTAACAAGCGAGCGCATCGCGCCTGGTAATTATGTATTTGAAGTTTCCGCTGGTAGCGGATTCACGTCGATGCCGCGCACGATCGCGGTCGAAGTAAAGCCCGGGCAAACGCGTGAGCTGGCAGCCGCAATCGCAGTCATTGCCAAGCCACAGGAGCGTGGCTGGTACAGCGCTGATCTGCATCACCATTCGGATGTGCTCGATGGTTTCACCGAAGCGGAATATGTGCTGCGTTCCGAGCTGGCGGCTGGCGTCGATATTGCGTTTCTGAGTGATCATGATTCAGTCATCAACAACCGCGAAATGCAGTTGCTGGCGAAAGCGCGTGGCGTGCCTTTCATTCCCGGCACGGAACTGTCGGCGTCGTGGGCACACTTCAACGCCTATCCGCTGGATGATGGGCACACGGTTGACATCGATACGGGCCAGGCGACGGTACAGGAGATCTTTGCCACCGCACGCCGTATGGGCGCCGACATTATCGAAGTGAATCATCCTTATTCGGAGTACGGTTATTTTAGTAGCCATGAAAAAAACGCGGTGCCCGGGGGATACGATCCCGGTTTCGACCTCGTCGAAATAGGACCTATCGTCGACAACAAGAATGAGGCGACCAGGAACCGGGAAACGCTCGAGCGCGTCTGGCGAATGTGGAACCAGGGGCAAAAGGCGTACCTGGCGGCGGGCTCCGATGTGCACGATGTCTGGAATTTTGCGTCCGCCAGGGCTCGAACCTACGTCCACGTTGATGGGGACCTGACCATCGAAAAATTCGTTGCGGGACTGAAAGCCGGGCATTCTTTCGCGAGCCAGGGACCGCTCGTTTATCCGCAAATCCTGTTCGGCAGCGACGTGCAGCAATCGGCTGGTGACGAATTCGAGTTGTCGTATTCTGTTCAGGCGGTGTCCGGACTGCGCTCGATTCGGCTGATCGAGCGCGGCAACGAGATCGAAGCGCTGGTGTTCGATGGCATCAGCAATCTGGTTCCCGTCACTTTTTCGGCGCACCCTGTGGCAGACACCTGGTACAGCCTCGTCGTCGAAGACACGCACGGCGGGTTTGCTTACACCAATCCGGTATGGGTCTCGGTTGAACCGTAAGGAAGGCAGCGTGTTATGGCACTGATCCTGACAATTGCGATGGCGGTAACGATGCTCACCACGTTGGCACTTGTCACTCGTTGGGGCCACGTGCGCTGCACAGGCCCGATTCCCGTGTCGTTTTTCACCTTCATCGCCATCTTGTTTACGTCGGGGCTCGATGTCGGCCTGATCATGTTTCCGCTGGTCGATTTCCAGCTGTATGCGAGCGAGCAGGAGTATGCCTTCGCCAATCCGCTGGCGATCGAGTTCGGCTTCTGGGGCTTCCTCGTATGGGGGTTTTACTTCCTGACGACCTTCTACTTCTGCATCGTCGAGCCGAAGCTGAAGCTGTTCGAGATTCCCCTGATCAAGCTGACCAACAATGTCGTTATTATCGGGACCTGTGCCTTCACAGCGCTTTTGTTCCTGGTCTACCTGCCTGACTATATAGAGGGTATCAGTGAACCGTTTCGCTACGGTCTCGTCGGGCTGGTTATTCTTTCCGCGACCGTTTCGAGCACCGATATCAAGTTCGTAAAGATTCTAAGTGTTTCATCCACCTGGCTGTTTTTCGCGCTGATTGCCGGCGCCTGGCTGGCATCCGGTATGGGCGTACCGGGGCTGGTCGAAACTATCGGCGGAATTGGCGCGTACTTTTCCAATATTCATCGCTTCCTGTTGCCGATGAACGACTATCACCAGTTCTACCTGTACTGGTGGTTCGCCTGGAGCATCATGATCGGCCAGTTCGTGGCACGGTTCGTCAGCGATCTGAGCGCCTGGAAATTATTGCTGGCCCTGTTGGTGGTGCCATCGATCCCCATCGCGATCTGGTTTTCCGTCCTCTATTACTATTTCAGCAACGCAGTGGAAATCGGACCGTATTGGCGCATGGCCATGGTCGTTGTCGGCGTCATTTTCGTCATCAACTCGCTGGATTCGCTGATCCGGCTGTACACACAGAATCTCGGCGTCACCACCGAACGATTTGGCAAGCTGCAGTACGTCGCCGGCAACTGGTTGGCCTTGGCTGTGCTCGTGGCCCTGTACATGTTCACCCCGCTGAAGATCGAGTGGATTGGCCTGGTGGTCGTCGGCATATACACGGCGATTTACTGGCTTGTCTATCAGCGACGTCGGCATTTGGTGCCTGCTGCCCTCTGAGCCGCTGCTTATTCATTGTTCTCCAAGCACACAGACCTAGTATTATTACAGCTTGAGTTGAAAACGATCAGCGAGGCAAAGACAACTATCTCTTCCTACCCAATGCCAGGCAGGAATCTGTCACCGTGAGCAGTGCTTCTGAGCCCACCGGCACGCTCGACATCGCCATGCAGCACGCCGCGCGCCTGCTCGATGCGGACCCGGCGCTCGCGGCGGAGCAGGCGCAGGAGATCCTCAATGCGGTCCCGAACCACCCGCCGGCCGTGCTTTTGCTGGCGACGGCGCGTCGCCGCTCGGGTAATGCGCAGGGCGCGCTGGAAATACTCGATCCACTGGTGAAAGCGCAGTCGCGATGGGCGGCCGCGCATTTCGAACGCGGCGTTACGCTTGCCGCCGTCGGTGAGGGCGACGATGCGATTCAGGCTTTACGCAGAACGGTGCAGCTGAAGCCGGACCACCCGGAGGCGTGGCGCGTTCTCGCGGATCACCTCATGGCCACGGGCGACGAGGCAGGCGGCGACGCAGCTTATGCCCGCCATGTGCAGGCATCGACGAAAGACCCCCTGTTGCAACAGGCCGCCGCGGCAATGGTGAAGAACGACGTTGCAGCGGCTGAGCGGCTGCTCAAAGCGCATCTAAAGACGGCGCCTACCGACGTAGCGGCGATCCGCATGCTGGCCGAGGTTGCGGTGCGGTGTGATCGTGCTGCAGAGGCCGAGAAACTGATCCTGCGCTGCCTCGAACTCGCACCGGGTTTTACGGCCGCGCGTTACAACTATGCCGTCATGCTGCACCGGCGCAACGACTCGCCCGGGGCGCTGGTCCAAATCGAACAGTGTCTCCGGGCCGAACCCGCGAATCCGAGCTATCGTAATCTGGCCGCCGTGACGCTCAGCAGGGTTGGCGAGTACCAGCGCTCCAGCGCGATCTACGCAAAACTGCTTGCCGAGTACCCGGACAATGCCAAGGTATGGTTGAGCTACGGTCACGTATTGAAAACCGAGGGCCGGCTTGACGATTGCATCGGCGCTTACCGCAAGAGCATCGATCTGCAACCCGCATTTGGCGAGGCTTACTGGAGTCTTGCCAATCTCAAGACGTTCCGTTTCACAGAGGCCGATCTGTGGGAAATGGAGGCGCAGCTCGCCCTTCCGGAGATCACGGACGCCGATCGCTGGCAGTTTCATTTTGCGTTGGGCAAGGCGTTCGAGGACGCCGGCGATTTCAAGTGGTCATTCGAGCACTACGCCAAGGGCAACGCTTTGTACCGGGACGCACATCCTTACAGCGCTGACATGAACACGAAACGGGCCAAGCGTCTGAAAACCAAATTCAGTCACGAGTTCTTCAGCGAGCGGGCAGGATCCGGCTGCGATGCGCCCGATCCGATCTTTATCGTCGGCATGCCCCGCTCGGGCTCGACGCTGCTCGAGCAAATCCTGTCCTGTCATTCGGCGGTGGAAGGGACGATGGAACTGCCGGACATCATGACGATGGCAAGGGATCTCAGTGAGCAGGCCGATGCGGAAGAGATAGTAGTATATGCCGACGTGCTGGCATCGAAATCCGCCACGGAATTGCGCGAGATGGGGGAACTGTACATCGAGCGCACACGCGTTCAGCGCAAGACCGACCGTCCGTATTTCATCGACAAACTACCCAATAACTTTATTCATGTCGGCATGATTCACCTCGTGCTGCCCAATGCCAAGATCATCGATGCGCGTCGCTATCCGTTAGGATGCTGTTTTTCGAATTTCAAGCAGCATTACGCGATCGGCCAGAATTTCAGCTACGACCTCGACGACCTTGGCCGCTTCTATCATGACTACGTTGACCTGATGGCCCACTTCGATGCGGTATTGCCGGGGCGCATCCATCGCGTCTTCTACGAGGACACCGTCAAGGATACCGAAAACACGGTACGTCAATTGCTGGACTACTGCGGACTCGGCTACGAGACGGATTGCCTGCGTTTTTTCGAGAACAAACGCGCTGTGCGCACCGCGAGTTCCGAGCAGGTGCGGCAACCCATATTCAAGGAAGGCACGACGCACTGGCAAAATTACGAGGAGTGGCTCGACCCGCTCAAAGTGGCGCTGGGTCCGGTGCTCGACGCGTATCCCGCGGTTCCGCATTTTTAGCAACCTTTTTGCAACACGCGGCTGATGGTGGCGCCAGCTTCCGTGGTCGCTGCAAGCCGGCGCACATGGGGCTGGACGCTGCCCCGACATCCAATGTAATCTTGACCTGCCCCAAGAAACGATCGTTGCAAAAAAACAACTGGAGTAAGGCGATGCAGTATTCCCGGCAGACGAACAGCCCCCGAATATTTACCAGAACCCCCGTGGCGACGGGCATCATGCTCGCGCTCGCGAGCCCCGCCCTGCTGGCGCAGCAGTCGGCCATCGAAGAGATCACGGTGACCGCACAAAAGCGCGAGGAGAGTTTGCAGGACGTTCCGATCAGTATCCAGACACTGGGCAACGAGGCCCTCGAGGAGCTCAACATACAGAGTTTCCAGGACTACGCGAGGATGCTGCCAAGCGTGTCCATTGAACAGAACGGCACGGCGGGCGCCGGTACGAG
>Ga0224512_10004944_pt1 | contig 11113 bp, 6 predicted proteins | sample SF_May12_sed_USG_4_FD_169103 | JGI IMG/M metagenome (GOLD analysis project Ga0224512, IMG submission 169103) | Sediment microbial communities from San Francisco Bay, California, United States - SF_May12_sed_USGS_13 | ecosystem: Environmental > Aquatic > Marine > Sediment | place: USA: California...
GGGTTCCAAGGAACGGTCGCCAGACGCGCTTGGGAAGTTGCGGGAGATGGACGCCATGATGGTTGTGCTGCGCGCCTTTGAGGACGCGGCGGCACCGGCGAGTGAGTCCGGCACCGATCCGGCGGCACAGGCCGAAGAGCTGTTGCTGGAGTTGGCCCTGGCCGATGTCGACGTCTTCACCAAACGATCGGAGCGAGCGGCGAAAGAGGCCACCGCCGACGTAGCCATGAAGCCCCAGGCTGACGCCTTTGCCCAGGCGTCGCAGCTGCTGGCCGATGGATCGCCGTTGCGTGCCACCCAGTGGAGTCCTGCGCAAAGAGACTTCTTTCGGGATCTGGCGCCTCTCTCGTTGAAGCCCGCCGTCTGGGTGATCAATGCCGGGGAGGACGAGGCCACGGAAGAACTCGAGGAAAGGGTCGCCGCCGTGGTTCCCGACGGTGACGCCGTTGTTTCGCTCTCGGCTCGGATCGAGCACGAGGCCTCCCAACTGGACCCGAAGGAGCGCGAGGAACTGTTCGAAGGCCTCGGTCTCGGCAAGGGTGCGCTGTCCAAGATGGTCAGGGCTGCCTACCTGGCGCTCGATCTGACCACCTTCTATACGATCGGCCCCAAGGAGGCCCACGCCTGGTCGGTCAAGTCGGGGTCAACCGCGCCCCAAGCTGCCGGCAAGATCCACTCAGATCTGGAGCGAGGCTTCATCCGCGCCGAAGTGGCAGCCATAGCCGAGGTTGTAGAGGCTGGGGGTTGGGATGCGGCCAAGGCGGCAGGACTGGTTCGGCTCGAAGGCAAGGACTATGTCGTTGCCGAAGGCGATGTGATCGAGGTCCGTTTCTCGGTCTGACGGCGTGCTCACAGATGCGAGTGGTCTCGGCGTAACCTTTCCGACCTGTGGACCCCAACCAAGGTCATTCCTCCAAGTCTCTGGCCCGCGAATTAGGGCTGTTCGCCGTCTTCAGCGTGTCCATCGGCGCCATGATCGGCAGTGGGGTTTTCGTGCTGCCCGGATTGGCTTCGAAGGTGGCCGGACCAGGCGTGATCCTCGCCTACTTCATCGCCGGGCTGGTGGTCCTTCCGGCAGCCCTGAGCCAGTCCGAGATGGCGACAGCCATGCCCCAAGCCGGCGGCACCTATCTGTTCGTAGATCGGGCGATGGGACCGATGCTCGGCACGATCGCCGGCTTCGGTACCTGGTTCGCTCTGGTGTTCAAGGCCGCGTTCGCGCTGGTTGGGCTTGGCGCCTATATCGAGTTCTTCTGGTCGGCCGTGCCGGTCCGACCGCTGGCGCTCGCGTTCGGAGTGGGGCTGATAACGCTGAATCTCATCGGTGCCAAGCAGTCGAGCAGATTCCAGGTCTTCATCGTCACCGGGGTGCTTGGGGTGTTGGCCTTCTTCGTTGGCGACGGGATCACGCACGTCGATGACATGCTCTATCAACCGTTCCTGCCAGAAGGAATCGGAGGCCTGCTCGAGGCCACGGGCATCGTGTTCGTGTCGTACGCCGGCGTGACAAAGGTGGCCAGCGTCGCCGAGGAGGTGCGGCATCCCAGCCGCAATCTGCCGCTTGGCATATTGATATCGATTGGCGTGATGATCTTCCTCTACCCGGCCATCGTGTTCGTGGTCGTTGGCCTGACGCCATCCGCCGAGCTTGCCAGCTCGACGACCCCGATAGCTACGGCGGCCGGGAGCTTCATGGGGCAGTTCGGTGCAGACGTGATCGCGGTTACCGCGGTCCTGGCGCTGCTCAGCATGGCGAACGCTGGATTGCTCAGCTCTTCTCGGTACCCCTTCGCCATGGCTCGCAACCACCTTGCTCCCAAGGGGCTGGCCCATGTGGGCCGTCGTAGCGGTACCCCGACCGTTTCGATTGCATTTACCGGGGGAGCGATGTTGATTCTCGTTGCACTGGTGCCGCTGCTCGAGCTGGCGAAATTGGCCAGCACCTTCAACCTGTTGGTATTCGCCATGGTGAATCTGTCTCTGATCGCGTTTCGTGAGAGCAAGGTCAGTTGGTACCGCCCAAGGTTCCGTTCGCCCGGTTATCCGTGGGTACAGATCGCCGGGATACTTGCTCCCGGTGTTTTGCTGACCCAAATGGGGCTGGCTCCGCTCATCGGCGCGCTTGCGATCATCGTCGGTGGGTGGGTGTGGTACCGGGTCTTTGGAGAAGGGCGCGAAAGCCGCGAGAGCGCCTCGATCGATGCGTTGCGCTTGCGGGCAACTACCCGGCTGGTTGCCGACACCAAGGAGGCCCTCGCCAAGCCGGGCAAGGGCCGCACCCTGATCCCGGTGGCGAGCGACATTCCGGCCAGCCAGCTGCGGGCACTTCTCAAGGTGGCGGGCGGGATGGTGCAGTCGGGCCGACGGATCCGGGTGGTGCGATTCGAGGAAGTACCGTTGGCGATCGGATTGGCCGATGCCCCAACAAAGACCGCGACGGAGCTCGAGTTTGAGCAGGGGGTTGGGGATATCGCGGCCGACCTTGGAGTTTCCGTCGATGTTGATGTTGTGGTTGCCCACGACCGGCGCAGCGGGTTGATCAACTACGTTGCCGATGAGGGAATTCAGCTGGTCCTCGCTCGATTGCCGGAGGGGAACAGGCCGGGGCGTCTGTTCGGGGGAGAGCTGCGCTGGATGAGGGACCTGGCTTGTGATACCGCGTTCCTGAGAGATCACGCCATCGACGGCCTGAACACGATCGCGGTGATGGGTGCCGGTGGCCCCCACGATGCCCTCAAGGTTGAGATTGCCGATCGCCTCGCCCAAGAGGAGATTCGCTTCGTTCACGTGCTGGAAGAAAAGTCGCCAGATGTTCAGATCGCTGGGATCCAGGAGTATCACGGCCAGCTTGGTGAGGTGATCAGCACGCCATCCACCAGCCACGTGGAGCGTGCTGACGACGTGGTCGAGGCTCTCGGAAGGGTGGGAGCCGACGTCGACCTCGTGATCCTCGGCGCCTCCCTGCACCACCTGCCGTTTCTCACCGACCTGGCGAACAGGATCTCGGACCGAATCGATAGCAGCGTGTTACTCGTTGAGGCGTACGGGTCCTCCACCGCCACATCGTTCCTTGGCCGGATCCTGGAACGCATCATCTACTAGCAGACGGGGACCGGCTCGAAGGGCGCGGTTGGCGTGACAGCACTCGCCATAATGAAGGTCCTCCGGAGGGACTACTTGAATCTCATCGTCGTTGGATCGGGTGGAACAACCAGGCAATTGCTGGGGCGCCTCGGTGAGTCGTGGGAAGTCACGGTCATCGATGTTGATGCCGACCGCTTGGCGCGGGCGGAGAAGGTGCGGCCGGTGGAGTTGGTCGAAGGCGACGGATCGAGCCGGGTCGTACTGGAACGCGCTGGGCTTGACAACGCCGACGCCCTGGTGGCTGCCACCGCCGACGACGACGCCAACCTCGAGGCTTGTCGCATTGCTAGCGAGACTGGTCTACTCAGGGTCTTCGCCGTGGCAGCCGATCCGGACCGCCTGTCTGACTACCGAGACGCCGAGATCCCGTCGGTTTCGTCCCACGCCCAAGCTGCTCGAGTGGTGGAATCGGCGCTGGAACCTCGCCGGATCTCCTCGACCTCGTTCGCCGACGGCAAGGCCGAAGCGATCGAGTTCCTCATTGCGGGTGATGCTCCCGTCAAGGGCATGGCGCTGAAAGACCTCCACTCCGAGCACTACCTGGTGGCCGCCATCTTGCGAGGGGGCGGACTCATCGTGCCGCACGGGGACACGGTTCTCGAGGAGGAAGATCGGGTGACGGTGGTGGGCTCCGCTGCCGACTTCGCCATGATCGTGCGTACGTTCACGTCAGGTGAGGCTCGCTTTCCTTCGGATTATGGAACCAGCGTTGCCGTTGCCCTTGAGAGCGAAGGCGACATCGAGGGGACTCTCGCGGAGGCTCTCGAGCTAACACGCAACAGCCAGGCCTCTGCCCTGCTGTTGGTGCATCGCGACCCGGAGTCAGTCAACGACGAAAGCGAGGCGACTCGCCTCGTCCAGTTGCTCCAAGCTGCCACCATCAAGGCCGGTCAAGTTGATGTACAGAGTCGTCCAGTAGGCGGCCTACCCACAAAATCGTTGCTTCAGGTAGCTCGAGAGGAAAGCGTGGGGGTTGTTGTGCTGGCGGCTCCGCGATCGGGTGAGGTCCGCGGCCGCATGGAGACCAACCGCCTGCTGCGCGCTTACTCGGACGCTGGTGTGCCGTTGTTGCTGTCCCGCAACACATTCGGGGTGGGAACGATCGTTGTTCCGGCCCGAGATACGCCAGCCGGTAGGGCGGCGGCGCGAGCGGCCATCGATCTGGCCGACGACAGCGGCTCCAAGTTGATCGGGGTGGCGGTCGTGTCTCCTGCATTCCTTGCCGGGGGCGACACAAAGGATGAAGCGCAGCAAGCCATGCTGCGGCTACGTGAGGAGGCCGCCGTCCTTGGCGTCCGGGTACGGAGGATCTTGCGCCAAGGCAACCCAGTGCATGTCATCGAGGAGGCGGCCGAGGGTGTGCAGTTGGTTGTGCTTGGTATGCCACCCAACCGCCCAAGCTTCGCCAATCCTGGCATCTCTGCCCACTTGGCGCGGAGACTGGAGACATCGGTGTTGCTCGTCCCACGACCGGGCCCTTAGCCGTGGGCTCCCTGCTCGCTCAGGCTGGCGACAGCCACGGGATAGCCACGCCCCTTTCCCTGATCCTCATATCGGCGGCGGCGTTCGTCATCCCCCTTGTTTCGCGGCGATTGGGTCTGCCTGCAGTGGTGCTCGAGATCCTCACCGGGGTCATCGTCGGGCCCATGCTGGGCATCATCGAGCCCGGTGAAGAGCTCCTCTCCTTCCTTGCAGAGTTCGGCCTGTTCCTGCTGATGTTCCTGGCAGGTCTCGAGATCGACTTCGATCGTCTGGAGCGCCAGGGCCCTCGCCAGCTCGTCTCGAGCTTCGCCCTTTTCGCCTTCATCGCCGCTGCATCGTTCTTCGCAGCCGGCTTCTTCGGCCTGGACAACCTGGAGCAGAGGGTGTTCCTCACGTTGCTGATATCGGCTTCAGCACTTGGGATCGTTGTGCCGGCGTTGCGGGCGGGCAATCACTCGTCGTCTCAGGTGGGCCAGGTAACTCTGATAACGGCCATGTTCGCTGAGGTGCTGACCGTCGTCGCCATAGTGGTGCTGGTTGTGCTCGTCGAGGACGGATTCGGGTGGGAGTTGCTTGCGGTCCCCGCCCTCTTCGCCACCTTGGCGATTGTCCTGTTCGTGCTGCGCCGCGCAGCTTGGTGGTATCCCGACCGATTCGAGCGGATGTTCGACGGGTCCGACCCAGAGGAGATGGGCATCCGGGGGAGTTTGGCCATGCTGTTCGTATTCGTTGGCCTGTCTGCGCTGTTGGGAATCGAAGCCATCCTTGGGGCGTTCTTGGCCGGGCTCGTTTTCGGCTATGTCTTCCGAGATCCCGGCTCACTGGATGAGCAGCTGAGTGGGTTCTCCTACGGCTTCCTCATTCCGATCTTCTTCATAAACGTCGGCATCACCTTCCCGCTAAGCGAGCTGGGTGACTCCGAGGTGCTGGGTCGAGCACTGGCCCTCATCGGGGTCGCCTTCGCCGTCAAGCTGATTCCCTCCCTTCTGCTGGTACTTCGGCGCTTCTCGTTGAGGCAGGCAGTGGGCGCTGGGTTCCTGCTGGCCGGTCAGCTCAGCGTGATCATCGCCCTGGCAGGCGTTGGAGTCGACTTGGGACTCCTCACCGAGGGCCTTGCTGCGGGAGCGGTGCTGTTGGTCGCCGTCAGCGCCATCGCCTCACCGATCGTCTTCCGTCTACTGGTTCCCGACAAGGTGGAAGAGTCGGTATGACCCGAAGGTGGTGGCGGGTACGCCGTGTTCGCCGATCGATCAAACGGCAGAGCTATCACGTTCCCGCCCAAGCCGTAGCCGACGCCATGTTGAGCAGTGTCAAAGGCTGGCCAACCCCGCGCCGATAACCTCCCGCCGATGCATTACCTCCTCCAGGCCGGCCGCGGCTTCTTGATGGGCGCGGCCGACATCGTGCCTGGCGTAAGCGGCGGAACCGTGGCTCTAGTTCTTGGCATCTATGAGCGCCTGGTACACAACATTCGCAACGGAGCAGCGGTCCTCGGTTGGGTGGTGCGGGGCCAGTTCGGACGGGCGGGGAAGCGCTGGCGAGAGATCGAGTGGCGGTTCCTGCTTCCGTTGCTGGCAGGGATCTTGATCGCCTTGGTGACGCTGGCCAGGTTGTTGGATGTCTGGCTCGAGGACCACCCCCAGATCATGGCAGCGATCTTCTTCGGGTTGGTGGCCGGCTCCATGTTCATCGCTTTTCGGCTCATGTCGAGTTGGGAGCCGATCCATCTGGCGATCGTCGCCGGTGTTGGGGTGATCGCATTCTTCGTTCTCGGCTTCCGCTCCGACGAGGTCGCCGAACCGGCGCTATTCGCCTTCCTCCTCGGGGGGATGCTGGCGATCATCGCCATGATCCTCCCCGGCATCTCGGGGTCATTCATATTGCTCATGGTCGGGTTGTATCCGGCAGTGCTTGCTGCCGTCAACGATCGCGACCTGGGCCGGCTGGTGGTGTTCGCACTGGGCACCATCGTGGGCCTCGCCGCGTTTTCGACGATCCTCGACAAGTTGCTCAGCTCCCACCACGACGCTGTCATGGCCGGGCTCATCGGGCTCATGGCGGGATCATTGCGCGTCCTATGGCCGTGGCCCCATGGCACGGATACTGCCGAACTGGTGGCTCCGGTCGGAGGTGAATGGGTGGGCCCGTTGCTCCTGGCACTGGGGGCGGCCGCTGCGGTGATGTTCATAGGGATGCTGGCCAGTCCTCCGAGCGAGGTGTGACCAGATGCTCGTCGTCGTTCAGCGAGTGGCACAGGCGTCGGTGAGCGTTGCCGGCGAAACCGTGGCCGATATCGATCATGGCCTGCTGGTCTTGGTTGGGGTCGCACCTTCGGACGCCCCCACGGAGGTCGAGGCGGTTGCCGACAAACTGGTTGGTCTTCGGATATTCACCGACGACGCGGGGAAGATGAACCTGTCGGTCGCCGATGTTGGGGGCTCGGTTCTCGTTGTGAGTCAGTTCACCCTGCTTGGCAATGTCGGCAAGGGGAGGCGGCCGTCGTTCACCGGGGCGGCAGCCCCAGAAGTGGCAGAGCCGCTGGTCGAGCAGTTAGTCGATTCGATCGAGCAGCGAGGAGTGCCAACCGCATCTGGGCGGTTCGGCGCCAATATGGCTGTGAGTCTGGTGAACGATGGCCCGGTCACCTTGGTGTTGAGTGCCAAGGACGGGGTGATCGAGCAGTTCCCCTAGGAATCGACCCAGGCCTTGCCTTCGCCGCAGAACCGCAGAAAATCACAGTTGTGGCACGCTTGCGAAGGCGTCGGTTCGAAGGTCTGTGCCGCAGCGCTTCCTGCCAATTCTGATAGGTGCTGGCGGGCAGAGGCCATCCAGGCCTCGTCGACCTCCTCGCTGAACTCTTCCGCTCCGTCTCCGAAGTAGGCGAATGTGACCTTGAGCGATGTCGGCGGCTCAGCCCCGAATGGAACGTCGGTGGCGGCGACTGCATATGCCTCTAGTTGCACTCGTCGCGCTGGATCGTCGTTGCGGCGTCCGCTCTTGAAGTCGACGACCTCCCAGGCCTTGTCGTCGGTGTAGATGGCGTCGATACGACCTCGCACCTTGCCCTCTGGCAGGGCCAACTGGAACGGCACCTCGATGAACCCTGGCTTGGTTTCGGCGAAACGTGAGCCTTTGAACGCCTCGAATGCGCCCTGGGAGGAGGTCCTGGCTGACTCTCCCGGCCCGATGTCGTAGAAGCCATCGAGATCGTCGTCCAGCGGCATCGCGCCTCGGTTGTGCAACTCGATCCGCCGATGCATCTCAACACCACGCCGGGCGGCCGGCGACGGGCGTCGAGGCAAGCGGTCCACTTCGCTCCACATGAACCTCTTGGGGCAGGTGGCGTAGGTGACGAGGCCTGTGACCGATGTGGCGAAGCCTTCTTCTTCCTCGGCCTTGTCGTCTGGCTGAGGTAGCCCTTCGAGCAGCATCCTTATCTGATCCACGTGGTCATCGTACGCGTCGCGATATCCCGATCGAGAGGCCTGGTCCCCGGTCCAATTGGGGTCCGCCATGGCTTGTCGCATTGCTCGCTGCCAGCCGTCGGGCCAGAGCGGGTCAGCGGCGAGCTGCGGCGGCTCGGCTTGCGGGGGAGGGGTATCTCCCGGTTCGTCGACCGTTTGCAGCGACTCGGAATCAGTTGCGATGAGCTCGAACAGCTCGCTTGGGTCCTTTGGCTTCCTATCGGTGTACCAGAAGGCGCCCGTGCAATAGAGGCGTTGCTTCGCTCTGGTCACCGCGACGTATGCGGTGCGCCATTCCTGGTCAAAGTGCCGGGGTCTGAGCACCTTCTTGCGGTCGTCCACCTTCTCCGGCAGGTCGGGCATCGTCGCGCCATCGATCCTTAGCTCGTACGGGACAACCGAAGGTTGGGTTGCGGGATCGTCGTAGCGGCGCACGCCAGCCGGGAACGTGCCCTTCACCACCGCGGGGAGGAACACGGAGTCCCACTCCAAGCCCTTGGAGCGGTGCACCGTGAGCATGGCCACGGCGTCCTCGCCGCTGAGGCGAGCAGTGTCGAGCTCTTGCGCGGCCGCCTCTTCCGACAGCGCATCGAGGTAGTCGAGAAAAGCGTCGAGCGATGGCCGCCCCTCGAGCGGGCTCCACTCTTCGGTGAGGTCGAGGAATCGATACAGGTTGAGCCGGGCCGAGAGCCTGGCGGCGTCGCCTAACGCCTCCACCTCCGGCCAGACCTCGGTTCGATCCAAGATCTGGCGTGACAGCTCGGCGAGACTCACTCCCTGCGCCACTTGAAGGAGGTCGTGGTACACCTCACGCAGGTGCCGCAACCGCATTGCGGCCTCGTCACCCAGCCCCTCCACATCCTCGAGCGCGTCGATCGCCTCGAGCATGGCCCACCCGGGCACCCCTTCGCGCTCATCGCCTTGCCCGTGCGGCGCCAGGCGTTGTCGCACCCAAGCTGCCAGCGGGGCAGCATCACCGAGTCCGAGGCGGTATTTGCTTCCGAGCAGTATCCGCATCAGCGCCGATGCATCATCGCTGCGACCGAGCAAGCGGATCCAGGCATGAAGATCGGCCACCGCGGGCACCTCGAGCAGGCCGCCCAACGCCGCTACCTCCACCGGAACGCCTTCCGCTTCCAAGGCACTGTGGATAAGCGACATCTGAGCGTTCTTGCGAAAGATCACCGCCATATCTCTCCACTGTCGCCCTTCCTCATCGTGGAGTCGTCTGATCTCTGACGCCACGAGGTCGGCTTCGTCACGAGCCGTGAGCAACCAGGCATGCGCCACGTAGCCGTCACCGGCTGAGGGGCGCGCTTTGAGCTCGCCCAAGCCGGTGTCGCCCGCGATGTGCTTACTGACCCGGTTGGCAACGTCGACGATTCGTTGCTCCGATCTCCAATTGACTCCTAGCTCCAACGTCTCCGCCGGATGGCCCTGCTCGTCAGGGAAATCAGTGGCGAAGTTGGCGAAGTTCTGTAGGGAGGCGCCACGCCATTCGTAGATGGTTTGGTTCGGGTCACCAACGGCCGTCACCGCGAAGCCTTCATCGAAGATGGTGGCCAGCAGCTTCTGTTGAGCGGGGTTGGTGTCCTGGTACTCGTCGAGCAAGACGACCCGGTACCGATCTCTGATGCGGCGTGCGATCGCATGGTCGCTGGTAACGACTTCGTGAGCCACCTTGATGAGGTCCCCGTAGTCGGCGACGCCAAGATCGCGTTTTCGCTGCTGATAGCGGCGGTGCGCCTCGATCAATTCCAGCCGTGCCCCCCACGGCTCGCTCTGGTCGGCGATGGCGGCTATGTCGTCGGCAGTGAGCAGGTGGTCGGCCATCTGCGAGTCGAGCGCAGAGAGATCCTCGATCCGATTCGATGGAGCGGTGAGGTCGAGAGTTGAGTAGTCACCGTCGCCCAACGCCTTGCGTTGCAACTCGCGGGCGTAGCCGGGCGTTATGACGTGCGCCGACCGTTCGATACCCGCCAAAGCGCCGAATTCAGCCACGATGCCGTTGGCAAAGGCGTGGTAGGTGACCACTTCGACCTGGCGACCCTCGGCGCTGTAGTGAGCCAGCCTGTCGCGGAGCTGATCGGCAAGGTTCTCCGCTGCCTTGTTGGTGAAGGTGATGCCGAGGGCCTGCTCCGGCTCGACTCCGTGTTCGGAGACGAGGCGAGCCAGTCGCCATGCCATCGTCGTTGTCTTGCCGGTCCCGGCACCGGCAACAACCCGGAGGGGTTTGAGTGGATAGGCCTCGACTGCACGCTGTTGCGGAGTTTGGGTCACGAGAACGCCTCCTGGCCTTCTGGCCAGGCCGGGCACAGGTTGCGGACCCGGCACCGGTCGCATTGTTGGCCAGGCTTCGGCTCCCAATTCTCGGCCACGATGCCCTCGGCTGCTGACTCCAGCCTGGCGGTTACCTCGGGCAGGCGATCCAGGTCGAGAGAGAACGTTGCCAGCGACTTACGACCGGTCTGGGCCGGGTACCAGAACTCGGCAGCCTCAACCTCGCCGGCCAGCTCGGCTGCAGCGGCCAGGGCGTAGAAACCAAGCTGAAGTGACTCGGCAACCTCGCTCTTGGTTGGCAGGGTGCGGCTGGACTTGTAGTCGACGATCCGCAGTGCATCGCCATCGGTCTCAATCCGGTCGATGCGACCGCGCCACGACAGCCCGCCAAGGGGCATCTCGACATCCCGCTCAAGAGCTAGTGCAGGTTGGGACGAGGCAGGCCAGTGCTCATAGAGGTGGGTCACCGTGTCGACCGCTCTTTGCTTCCAGGCCGAGCTCCAGGGCCCCCCGCCAAATGGGCCGGGGTCCCAAGAATCCTCGAGAGCGGCGAGCGCCATCTCGACATCTGCGTGGGCCCTGTGCTCTTGCGCCGCCCTCTTCTCGGCGAGCTCGAGCACGTCATGGATCAGCGTTCCGAACGCCAGGTAAACGGTCGTGTCGTTGCCAACGTTGAGGCGCCGCTCCAATGCGTATCGACGCGGGCAGATGTCGTACGAGGCAGCCTGACTCGGAGAGAGGGC
>Ga0224512_10004945_pt1 | contig 11112 bp, 8 predicted proteins | sample SF_May12_sed_USG_4_FD_169103 | JGI IMG/M metagenome (GOLD analysis project Ga0224512, IMG submission 169103) | Sediment microbial communities from San Francisco Bay, California, United States - SF_May12_sed_USGS_13 | ecosystem: Environmental > Aquatic > Marine > Sediment | place: USA: California...
TCGACCCGACCCGACACCGTGCGATCTGGCCATCGACCGGCAACTACGCCCGGGGCGGCGTGGCCATCTCCAAGATCATGGGATGCCGCGGCGTGGCGGTCCTCCCGGAGGGGATGAGCCAGGAGCGCTTCGACTGGCTGGAGGCCTGGATCGCCGACCCCTCCGACGTCATCCGCACGTACGGCACCGAGTCGAACGTCAAGGAGATCTACGACGCCTGCAAGGAGCTGGCCGAGGACGAGACCAACGTGATCCTCAACCAGTTCTCCGAGTTCTCGAACCATCTGGGGCACTACCGGGTCACCGGTCCCGCTCTGGAGCGGGTCTTCGAGTCCACCGGTGGAGCGAATCTCGCGGCGTACGTCTCTGCATCCGGCTCCGCAGGAACGCTCGGCGCAGGCGACTACCTCAAGGAGCGACACGGGTGCCGGATCGTTCCTGTCGAGGCACTCGAGTGCCCGACGATGCTCTACAACGGCTACGGAGAACACAACATCCAGGGGATCGGCGACAAACACATTCCGCTCATCCACAACGTCACCAACTCAGACGACGTCGTCGCGATCTCCGACCGGGCGACCGACACGCTGACGGTGCTGTTCAACACGCCGGCCGGCAAGGACCATCTCGCGGGACTCGGGCTCGCCCCGGAGTTCGTCGCCCGACTGCGTCATCTCGGGTACTCGTCGATCGCCAACATGCTCGCGGCCATCAAGCTCGCCAAGTACCACGGCTACGGAACCGACGACGTGATCGTCACCGTGGCCACGGACGGGTTCGAGATGTACAGCTCGGAGCTCGAGCCCATCATCGAGCGCGATCACGGCGGCGATTTCGACCGCGCCGCAGCTGCGGCGGCCCACGCCCGTTTCCTCGAGGGAACCGACACCGAGCATCTGCTCGAGCTGAGCGAGGTCGACCGGCGCCGGATCTTCAACCTCGGCTACTACACGTGGGTCGAGCAACAGAACATCCCCTTCCCGACGTTCGAGGCCCGGCGCCGACAGGCCTGGTGGGACGGGCTTCGCAGCTACACCGATCGCTGGGATGAGATGATCGTCGAGTTCAACGAACGGACCGGCGCCGGTCTGTGAGCAGGATCGACCTCGACTCCGGAAACCCGTTCATCCGGTATCGGCGCTTTCTCGATTCGTTTGGCCGCGCCGTGGCAGGCGGATGGTCCGATGCCGACTTCGTGTCGTTGGTCCGCCGACTGGACGAGGCCGTCCGCGCCGTCGATGGTCGCGGTTTCATGGTCACCCCCCTGGCGGCACACCCCGAGGCCGCCCAGGCGCTCGGGCTGGCGACCGATCGGCTCTGGGTCAAAGACGACACCCACAACGTGGGCGGGTCGCACAAGGCACGGCACCTCTTCGGCGTGATGCTGCATCTGGCGCTCGACCTCGAAGACGGTGATTCGGAGCTGGCCATCGCCTCGTGCGGGAACGCCGCGCTCGCCGCAGCCGTCGTCGCCCGCGCCGAGGAGAGACCGCTTCGGGTATTCATCCCGACCTGGGCAGAGCGATCCATCGTGGCGGAGTTGGAGCGCCTCGACGCTCGGATCGAGGTGTGTGAACGAAGGCCGGGTGAGGCCGGTGACCCCACCTATCTCCGCTTTCTGGAGGCGATCGACCGCGGCGCCGTGCCCTTTTCGGTGCAGAGCACCGTCACTCCCACGACCATCGATGGAGGCCGCACACTCGGTTGGGAGGCGGCCGAGCAGCTCGGTGGACGTGGTGTGGAGGGACCGATGCGTGTGATGGTCCAGGTCGGGGGAGGGGCGATGGCAACGGCCGTCGCAGCGGGGATCGAAACCGGCGTCTTCCACGACTGGGTTCGGATCGAACCGAGATACCACCCCGTCCAGACCGAGGTGTGCGCTCCACTGCGGCGTGCCTGGGACTCGCTCCTCGGGGCTGCCGGGATCGAGGCCGCGCTCGGCGACGCCGACCGGGCCTCCGCCCTTCGCTCCGACGCCGGGGCGATTGCGGTCGTCGAGAGTCTGGCCAAGAACGAGCCCGGCCGGTTCATGTACGCCTGGGAATCGGTGGGCGAGACGGCGGCGACCGGCATCCTCGATGACGTCACCTACGACTGGCTGGGTGTCATCGGGCCGATGATCCGCTCCGGAGGGTGGCCGGTGATCGTCGAAGAGCAGGCAGTGGTCGACGCCCACCGGATCGGCCGCGACATCGTCGGCCTCGACGTCAGCGCAACCGGCACCGCCGGCATGGCCGGACTCCTCGATCGAGACGTGGCGTACTCGATCACGCCCGGCGAGTCCGTCCTGGTGTTGGCGACCGGTGTCGAACGCTAGACCCGATCCGTCGTTTCCGGCCAAGTCCGGAGCGGGGCTACCTTGACCGGCTACGAGGAGGCCGTTCCATGACCCTGAAGTCCACACTCATCGTTGCCGCCCTGTCCCTCGCCTTGGCTGCATGCTCGTCCGACACGTCGGTGTCCACGACCACTGCCGCCACCCCGACGACGGGGGCCGGCCAGACGACGTCGACCCCGATTGCGGAGCAGACGTCGAGCACCGCCTCCCCGGCGACGACCGAGGCGCCGACCACGACAACCGGCCCGATCGTTCCCGACGTCATCGAGATCGAGATCAGCTATCTGTCCGGCGTCGTCGAGGGCGGGGGGCGGATCGAAGTGCCGCTCGGGGAGTCCGTCGTCATCCGGGTCGACAGCGACGTGGCGGACGAGGGCCATCTCCACGGCTACGACATCTTCGTGGATGTCGAACCGGGCACCACCGGCGTCGTCGAGTTCGTGGCCGACATCCCGGGGATCTTCGAACTCGAACTCGAAGGCGCCCGCGTCCTCCTGGCCGATCTGGAGATTGCTCCTTGAGGCGAACTCGAACGGTGCTGCTACTGACGGCGGCACTGATGACCGCCGCGCTCCCGGCTTCGGCCCATGGGCTCGGCGGGCGCGCGGATCTCCCGATTCCGCTCGGTATGTTCCTCGCGGGAGCGGCCGTGGTGCTCATTCTGTCGTTCGCGGCGCTGGCCGTGTTGTGGCCGCGACACCGCTGGCAGGAACCAGCGGCCCCCAGGCCGATTCGCATCCCCGGCTTCGCCGGCATGCTGACTGCGCTGCAGATCATCGGTGTGATCGTGCTCGTCTTCTTGATCGCAACCGGGGTGTTCGGAGTGAACAACGCCAGCCGCAACCCCGCGCCCGTCCTGTTGTGGGTCGGGTTCTGGCTCGTTGTCCCGTTCGCCTCGGCGTTGCTCGGTGATCTGTATCGGTTCCTCAACCCCTTTCCGACTCTGGCGCGTTGGCTCAAGCTCGGAGGTGAGGAACGGCCCGAGTTCGTCGTTTCGAACGGGCTGTATCTTGCTTCGGGTGTGATCCTGGCGTTCGTGTGGGTCGAGACCGTCTACGCCGACCCGGCTGCCCCCCGCACGGTGGCGATCATGGCACTCGTCTATCTCGTTGCGATGCTCGCATCGATCGAGCGGCTCGGGCCCGTGACGACGCTGAGGTCGCTCGACGGGTTCTCCGTGTACAACAGGCTCATCTCGCGCATCGCGCCCTTCACGAGAACACCCGACGGCCATCCGGCCTGGAGAGGCTGGCTCCGCGGTCTTGCGACACTCGAGGAGATCCCCGGGATCTCACTCTTCCTGGTGGTGATGGTCGGTACGGTGACCTACGACGGGATCTCCGAGACACCGTGGTTTCGGGACCTGTTCGGTTCGTTCGCCACATCGACCCTGGGTGGGACGATCCTCCTGGTCGTGACGGTCGGAGTCATCGGGATGGGCTACGGGGGGGCCTGCCTGGCTGCCGCGAGGATCGCCGGCGACGGCTGGACGACCGAACGCGTCGCCGACCGGTTCGCGCACACACTCGTTCCGATCGCCCTCGCGTACGCAGTCGCCCATTACTTCACGTTGATCCTGTTCGAGGGACAGCGGATCATCAGTTCGATGTCCGACCCGTTCGGGACCGGGCTCGATCTGTTCGGCACAGTCGACCGACCGATCGACTTCACGTTGATGTCGCCGACGGCGGTCTGGTACGTCCAGCTCGGCGTCATCGTGGCCGGTCATGTGGCTGCGGTCTTCCTTGCGCACGATCGAGCGCTCTACGACTTCGACGATTCGGTCGCGGTGCGGACCCAGTACGCCATGTTGGCGCTCATGGTCGTGTTGACGGGTGTCGGCTTGGCGATCCTCGCAGCCGGTTGATCAGTCGCGCGTCGGCAGCGACAGGCTGAAATGGGTGCGCCCGGCCCGGCGTTCGTAGATGAGGCTTCCGCCCATCAGTTCGGCGAGGTTCCGGCAGATCGAGAGGCCGAGGCCGGCGGAGCCCGAAACGGTCGCTGCGGACACCGGCCCCGCCGAGGTGAACAGCGTATCGAGGCGCTCGGCGGCGACCCCGGCGCCATCGTCGGAGACGGTCACGGAGATGGCTTCGGGCAGCTTCCGTATGTCGATGCGCACATCCGGTCCGCCGTAGCGTTCGGCGTTGGTGAGCAGGTTTCGGATGATCTGTCGAACCCGGCCGGGATCGCCGGTCGTGACGGTCGACGTTGCATCGACGTCGACCTCGACACCCTCGGTGTGGGAACCGCCGTTCTCGAGCACGGTGGCGACCTCCGCAGCGAGATCTACGGGCTCACGCGTCACGGCGAGGTCTCCCGACTCCGAGCGGGCGGCGATGAGCAGATCTTCCACGATGTCGGAAACGTCTTGGGCCTGTCGAGCGATGGAGGCCAGTATCTCGGCCCGTTCCGACTCGCTCATGGACTGGCCACCGTCCATGAGGATCTCTGTGAAGCCCAGCACTCCGGTGAGCGGTGTGCGGATCTCGTGGCTCACTGCGGCGAGGAACGCGTTCTTCTCCTCGACGAGGTGCTGCAGCCTCCGTTGTTCGTCGCGCTCTCGGGTGGCATCCTCGATGGTCACGACGACCCGCCGGAAGTCGGGACCGAGCGGGCCGACCGGCACGGCCATCGTCCTCCGGGCGTCGAAGGGCGTCCCCTGGAGTGTCCGGCCGAGGTACTCGTACTCACTGAACGTGCGCCCATGCCAGACGGTTTCGAGCTGATCGATCCAGCTTCCGACGGACTCCTCGTTCACGATCGCAGGGTCGATGAACCCCTCGGCGTGCTCCTCGGTCAGCCCGATGATCACCACGGCCGCCGGGTTCACGGCGACATTGCGGATGAGTCCGACGAGCTCTCTGAGCGCGTCAGGGTCCTGTTCGATGTGTGATCCGATGTCTGTGATCCCCGCAAACCGGAGGGACTGGAACCGGGCCACGACTTCCGTGTAGTCCTGTTCGATGGTCGGAATGGGAGAGGCGGCGAAGAGCGTCTCGAATCGTGCGGCATCGGAGTGGTGATACTCGTATGCAATGACGCTGAGGAACTCCCCCCACTGGTCGCGGGTGGGGGGCTGGCCGATCGTGAGCCCGAGCATCGTCAGGGCGCGGTCGATCCCATCCACGCCGGTGGAAGCAGAGAACGCTCCGGCTCTCGGTGAGTTCATGGTCTCTCTATCGGCTGATTGGCGGGCAAGTGAACAAAGACCTCGTATGAATGACTAGTCAGTGTGTGCGTGCCTGGAACCCTGCTCCAGATTACGCAACGCCGGAGTCGACATTAGGTACATGACACATGTAGGAGCGACGCTGGGAGCGAATCCGAAGCGAGCCGCGATGGAATGCGGGTTGTGTGGCGCACGAGCCGCTGCCCTCATTCCATCGGGTTTCGCGTGTCTCGACTGCGCACTGGCGGCTTTCTACGATGCCGCCGAGGCCGGTGACCACTCCTGGTATCCCGTCCTCATACGGTCGCCCCGGAATCGGATTCGGCGGTTTCCGGTCCCGGTCAGCTAGTCGGTATACGCCGCACGCTGCACGCCATACGCTCCACTTCCCCCGTCCCGAGGCGCCCCTGGGTTATCACGCTTCGGCGTGATGCGTGATGCGTGATGCGGTCAGTACGTGTAGAACCCCTCGCCGGTCTTGCGACCGAGCAGGCCGGCCTCGACCATGCGGGTGAGCAGCGGTGGCGAGGCGTAGAGCGGCTCCTTGTATTCGTCGAAGAGGACGTCGGCGACGAGTTTCATGGTGTCGAGTCCGATGAAGTCGCTCAGTTCCAGCGGGCCCATCGGGTGGTTGGCCCCGAGCTGCATCCCGGTGTCGATGTCTCCGGCGGTGGCGATCCCGGCCTCGTACATGCGGATCCCACCGAGCAGATACGGCACCAGCAGCATGTTGACGACGAATCCACCGCGGTCCTTCGCCCGGATCACCGTCTTACCGAGCGTCTCGGTGGCATAGCTCTCGGCCCTGCTCTCGACGGACTCGTCCGAGCGGACCGTCGTGACCAGTTCCATGAGTGCCATCACCGGTACCGGGTTGAAGAAGTGCATCCCCACGACGTGGGTCGGCCGCTTGGTCACCGCAGCAAGGCGAGTGATCGGGATCGAAGAGGTGTTGGAGGCCAGGATGGCGTCTTCGGATTCGACTGCCGCATCGAGCGTCTTGAAGATCCCGAGCTTCAGGTCCTCGTCCTCGGTCACCGCTTCGATGACCAGGTCGCGGTCGGCGAATTCGGCGAGGTCGGTGGTGAACCCGATCCGCCCGAGGGCTGCATCCCTGGCGGTGGTCTCGAGCTTGCCGCGTTCGACTGCACGGTCGAGCGAGCGGACGAGTCGCTCACGGCTCTTCTCGGCGAACTCGGGCTGTACCTCCATGATCATCACGTCCGTGCCGGCCTTCGCCGCGACTTCGGCGATTCCGGCGCCCATCTGGCCTCCGCCGACCACCCCGAGCTTCGATATCCCGCTCATGTTTCCTTCCGTATCGCTCGGTCCTCATTCTGACAGGGCCGGCCGACCCCATCGGACGTACGATCTACTCGAAGGAGCCGCCGCCTGGAGGTGTAGTGCCGGAAGCTGATGCCTGGAACGCCAGATACGAGATCGGATCGATTCCTTGGGACCTTGGACGAGCCCACCCCGAGTTGGAGACCAGGCTCGCCCTCGACCCGGCGCTCGGCACTGGATCGGTGGGAACGGTGCTGGTTCCCGGTGCCGGTACTGGTCATGATGCAGCCGCGCTCGCTCAGGCCGGATGGCGGGTGACCGCCGTGGATGTCGCTCCGGCAGTCGAAGCTGGGCTGCTTCGCCGACTCGGGGCCGAGCATGCTTCGGTGTTCATCGCAGATGCACTCGAGATCGAGGTCGAGGAGCCCTTCGACATGGTGTTCGATCACACGTTCTTCTGCGCCCTCGACCCGTCCGATCGACCGAGGTTCGGCGCCATGGCGGATCGAGCGCTAACACGTTCGGGTTCGGTCATCTCGATCGTGTTCCCGATGGCACGACCTCTCTCCGAGGGCGGACCTCCATGGGGATTCGACACCGAGGATCTGGCGGCCGCCCTCGGCGAGGGGTTCTCGCTGGAGGAACGTGGCGGCCGCTCCCACGTCTCCGGCCGGCGCTGGCCGTACGCCTGGACACGATGGACACGAGTCCGAGGGGACGATCACCTCAGGTGACGCGCTCGCCGGTCTGCACCCTCCACAACGAGTGGTATTGACCTTCGTGTGATACGAGTTCCTCGTGCGTGCCCGACTCCACGAGCTCGCCCCGATCGAGCACGTAGATGCGGTCGGCATGCCGGATCGTCGACAGTCGATGGGCGACCACGATGGTCGTCCGATCGATGGCGACCTTCTCGAGCGACCGCTGGATCGCCGCCTCGGTCTCGTTGTCGACCGCCGAGGTCGCCTCGTCGAGCACGAGGACGGCCGGCTCGGTGAGAATCGCGCGGGCGATCGAGATTCGCTGACGTTGGCCTCCTGAGAGTTTCTGGCCCCGTTCGCCGACCACCGTGTCGTAGCCGTATGGAAGCGCCCGAATGAACTCGTCGGCCTCCGCGAGGTCCGCCGCTCTCACGACGGCCTCCATGTCCGCATCGGGGGCCCCGTATGCGATGTTCTCTCTCACCGTGCCGTGGAACAGGAACACGTCCTGGCTGACTAGCCCGATCGATCTCCGGAGGTCGGAGGCCTTCAGGTCCCTGACGTCGTATCCGTCCAGCCTCACGGTTCCGGCGTCCGCGTCCGCGAAGCGCAGAAGCAGCTTCAGCAGGGTGGTCTTTCCCGACCCGGTCGCCCCCACGATCGCCGCGGTCTGTCCTGGAGGGATGTCGATGTCGATTCCATCGAGCACGGGGAATCCGTCGTCGTAGGAGAAGGCCACGCCATCGAAGGTGACACGGCCCCGAGGATCATCGAGTGCCACCGTTCCATCGGTCATGGCGGGCTCGGTGTCCAGCAGGTCGAGGATGCGGCTCGTCGACGCCATCGATCGCTGATAGAGGTCGAGGGTCTCGCCCAGCATCGTGAGCGGCCAGAGCAGCCGTTGGGTGAGGAAGATGAGCACCGAGTACGCACCGACCTCGAGGACGCCGTCGAGTACCTGAAAGCCTCCATACATCAGCGTCACCAGGAATCCGGCGAGGATGGCGATTCGGATCGCCGGCACGAACGCCGACGACAGCTTGATGGCGCCTTCGTTGACGGTCCGGTATTCGTTGGACTCGCTCTCGATCCTGGCCGTCTCGCGGGCTTCGGCCGTGAACGACTTGATGGTGGCGATTCCGCCCAGGTTGTTCGACAGCACCGAGTTCAGGAAACCCGCCTGGTTGCGCACCCCCATGTATCGGGGAGCGAGAGCCTTCGTGAATCGGATCGATCCCCACACGATGATCGGGATCGGGATCAGCGAGAGCGCGGCGATCGACGGCGACAGGATGAAGAAGACTCCCGCCACGCCGACCACCGACGTCAGCGTCTGGATGACCTGATTGGCGCCGACGTCGAGAAAGCGCTCGAGCTGGTTGACGTCGTCGTTGAGAACCGCCATCAGAGCACCCGTGGAGCGATCCTCGAAGTAGCCGAGCTCGAGGCCCTGGACGTGGTCGTACGTCTCGACGCGGAGATCATGCTGGATCGTCTGGGCCAGGTTCCGCCAGCGGATCTTGAGGGCGTATTCGAACGCCGATTCCAGCGCCCAGACGATGAAGGTGAGGATGCCGAGCACGATCAACTGGTCGCGTACCGCCGTGACGCCGAGTCCGGCAAGCCACGAGTCCTCGCCTCGAACGACCACGTCGACGGCGCCGCCGATGAGGATCTCGGGTGCGATGTCCATGATCTTGTTGAGGACCGACCACGTTATCGCCATGCGGAGATCGCGTCGATGAGGGCGCGCATAGGTGAGCAGTCTTCGAACGGGGAGGTCTTGGTTCATGGACCGGCCACGCTACCCGTCATCGGGTCGGTCATCGATACCGTGCGACTCGCATCCGAAGGCGGCCGGCTATCCGCACGACACGGCCGAGCAGGCCCCGACCGAGCATCTCTTCACCCCATTCGTAGCCGACGACGGCGTTCGAGGATCCCATCGTCGGGTAGATGGTCGGGACGAACACCAGCTCGGCGAGCCGCCGGTTCTTCGTGACAGGTTCGATCCACTGATTCGCCCACTCGGCGGCCTGCGGTCCGACGATCGTGACTCCCCACAGCTTCCCGGTCCTGCTGTGGACGGCTTCGAGGAAGCCGTTCGATGCGCCGACGACGCTCGCCCGGTCGACTCGAGAAATCGGAATGCGGGTGACTCGGATGTCGAGACCCCGCCCCATCGCCTCGTGCTTGGTCAACCCCACCTGAGCGATTTCGGGGTCGGTGAAGATGGCCGAGCGGGGAACGCCGGTGTCCGCTGCGAACGTTCGCGGCGAGACGATGTTCAGCAGCACGGCGGCTCCCTGCGAGGAGGCGATGTGGGTCAACCCTGCTCCTGTTGCGTCTCCGCACACGTAGATGTGCCCGAGGTTCGTGCGGAGGCGGTCGTCGAGGACCGGAGCTCCCGACTCGTCGAGCTCGATGCCTGCCGATTCTGGGTTCATCGAACGAAGTGCCACGTCCCGTCCGATCGTGACGAGCACGTGGGAGGCGGTGATGACCGTGCCGTCTTCGATGGCGAGCCGGAGCTCGTCGTCGCCCTCGACGGCCGAGACGACGTTCGTGTTCGTGTGTATCGTGATCCCCTCGACCCCGAGCTGCTCGGAGATCGACCGAGAGGCATCGGGATGAGCAGCAGGGAGGAGTCTGTCGACATCGGTGATGATCGTGACCCGGCTCCCGAGCCTGCGAAACGCCTGCGCCAGCTCCGTTCCGGCCGCACCTCCGCCGACGACGGCCAGGTGCTCCGGGAGTTCGGCGAGATCCCAGATCGTCTCACTGGTCAGGTGGCGGACACTTCGCAGAGGTGGCGGAACTCTCGGCCGTCCTCCGGTTGCCAGCACGATCCGCTTGGCTCGGATCTGTTCTCCGCGGTCGAGGATGAGGGTGTGCGGGTCCTCGAACCTGGCGAACGACTGGTACACGGTGATGCCTGCTCGTCTGGCGCGTTCGAGTCCCTCTTCCTCCGCGACATGTGCCGACGTCTCGTGGATGTGGCGCATCAGCGCTGGGAAGTCGACCGTCACGTCGGACGCCGAGATGCCGATGTGGCCGGACCACTTCGCCTCGTGGGCGCGTCTGGCGGCATCGATCAGGGTCTTCGACGGAACACAGCCCGTCCAGGTGCATTCCCCGCCGAGCCGTTCGGCTTCGATCAATGCCACGTCGATTCCGGCCGACGCCGCCCCGAACGCAACGACGAGACCGGCGGCGCCAGCTCCCACGACTGCGATCTGGTGGCGCTTCATCCGGGGCACTCTGCGAACAGCAGGGCGACCAACCCTGCGAACTCGTGGAGGTACTTCCCGACCAGCGTGATGGCTCCCACATCGTTTTCCGCCGAGATCGGGACGACGTCGACAGATGAGCATCGCCGGTCGATGAGCGTGGCCCGTCTCAGGTGATGGTCGGATGTCACGATCGCCACTCGTTCCAGCGCCATCTTCCTTGCGATGTCATCGAGCATGGCGGCCTCCCCGAGGGTCGTCTCGGGAACGGGCGGGGTGCACAGGATTCTTGGTTCGTCACCACTGCACCAACGTCGTGTCTCGTCGGTGGATTCCGCTTCGGACAGCACGAGCAGGGTGTCGCTTGGCGAGTTCTGCCAGATCTCG
>Ga0224512_10004946_pt1 | contig 11111 bp, 8 predicted proteins | sample SF_May12_sed_USG_4_FD_169103 | JGI IMG/M metagenome (GOLD analysis project Ga0224512, IMG submission 169103) | Sediment microbial communities from San Francisco Bay, California, United States - SF_May12_sed_USGS_13 | ecosystem: Environmental > Aquatic > Marine > Sediment | place: USA: California...
TGGGCGACGGGGGCTTCCGCCTCCTCGACGAGAGCGCCCCGTACGAGGTTCTCGCCGGACCGGTGCGGCGGGTGGAGCTGTTCGCCCCCAGCGAGGCGGTGGCGGGGCGGGCGGTGGAGCTCCAGGCGACGGCCTTCGACGGCTACGACAACCTCGCGAGCCTCGCCGGCGCGCGCCTCGAGGTCGCCGGCCTCGCGGCGCAGCCGATCGCCCTCCAGGTGACCCCGCGGGAGCCCTGGCGCGGCCGCGGGGTCTGGGTGCCGGCGGCGACCGGGTTCTTCTGGCCGCGCCTCGAGGGCCGGCTCCGCGGGGAGGCGGCCGCGCTGGACGTGGCGGGCGACCCCGTCCGCGTGCTGGGCGAGGAGCCCCCGGCGCGGCTGCTCTGGGGAGACCTTCACACCCACTCCGCCCGCAGCAAGGACGGCATCGGCCGGGGGGACTTCCTCTACGGCCGGGAGGCGACCCGCCTCGACTTCCTGGCCACGACCGAGCATGCCGAGGACGACGGCGAGCCCGGGCACGAGATCGACCAGTTCACCCCCGAGGCCTGGCAGCGAGTGCGCGACGAGGCGGCCCACGCGACCGTCCCGAGGCGCTTCGCCGTGCTCCTGGGCTTCGAGTGCACGCTCCGCCGGGGCCACCACTGCGTCATCTACCGTGACCTCCGGGGCGTCCCCGTGACGCGCCGCGCCGCCCGCGGCCTGGCCGGACTCTGGGAGCTGCTCGCGCCGGGACCGCCGGCGCTCCTCGTCCCCCACCACACGGGACGCTGGACGGCCGCGTGGCCGCTCGTGGCCGCGGGCCCCCGGGTCGAGGACCTGACGTTCCCCGAGTCGCAACCGCACCGCGGGCCGGCGATCTCCTGGCCCGAGGCGCCCGAGGTGCCCCGCCGAGTGGTCGAGATCTTCTCGGGCCACGGCAGCTCCGAGCTCTACGCTCCCGACGACCCGCTCGCCTACGAGCGGGTGCGCTACCTGCCGTCGGCCAGCGCCCCGGGCCCGCACTACGCGCGCGACGCCTGGGCCCTCGGCCTGCACCTGGGGGTCGTCTCCGGGGGCGACAACCACGTCGGGCACCCGGGTCTGCGCCACAACGGCCTCACCGCCGTCCGGGCGCCGGAGGCGTCGCGCGAGGCGATCTTCGACGCGCTCGCCGAGCGCCACACGTACGCGACGACGGGGGAGCGCATCTACCTCGACTTCGAGCTCGCCGGGGTGGCCATGGGAGGCGAGGGCCTGCCGCCCGCGGGGCCGGTGAGCGGCCGGGTCGTCGCCGCGGCGCCGGGGCCGATCGCCTTCGCGGAGGTGGTGACGCTCCCGGTCCAGGGCGGGGAGTGGACGACGGCGGTGCGCTGGGAGGCCCCCGGGCGGCTTCTCGAGGCGGGCTTCGATCTGCCCGCCGCCCCCGCCGTGGCCTACGTCCGGCTGGAGCTCGAGGAGCCGATCCGGGGGCGCGTGGCCCGGGCCTGGTCGTCGCCCGTGTGGCTGGCCGCGCGGCCTTCAAGCGCGGATCCCGCCCCCGCGGCCCCGAAAGAGGCGCCGGAGTGATTCCGCTCCGGGGGCTTCTCGGGCGGCTCGCGCTTTCCGCGGTCGCCGTCGCCGCCACCGTGGCGCTGGTCGAGCTGGGCTTCGCCCTCTTCGCTCCCCAGCCGTTCGCCGTCGGCGCGGCCGAGACCATGGACCGCGACCCCCACGTCGGCTACCGGCTGCGTCCCGGGAGCGTCTCGCGGCTGCACCGCGGGATCCTGGCCCACGTCAACGGCCAGGGGTTCCGCGACTCCGAGGTGGGGCCGCGCGAGCCGGGGACGCTGCGGATCCTGGCGATCGGCGACTCCTTCACCTTCGGGACCAACGTCGCCGACGACGAGCCCTACCCCCAGGTGCTCGAGTCCCTGCTGGCGGCGTCGGCCCGGCGCCCGGTGGAGGTGATCAACACGGGCGTCCCGGGCTGGGGGCCGGTGCAGTACGCCGCGTTCTACGAGCACGACGGCCGGGCCCTCGCGCCGGACCTCGTCCTGGTGGGCGTCTACGTCGGCAACGACGCCTACAGCCCGCACCGGCGGATCGGCCAGGTCCGCCTCACGGCGGTCTCGGGACACCGGGTCCGCAAGGCCGCGGCCGGCGATCCCCTCCTGCCCTGGAAGCTCTTCCTCTACGACCACAGCCACCTCTTCCGGCTGGTCCGGAACCGCACCCAGCTCGCCTCGCCGGACTTCCGGCGGGCCCGCTGCGACGACTTCAGCCCCGCGGTGGTGGAGCTCGAGCGCGGCTACCTGCGGGTACACCGGCGGCGCGGCCCCCAGGCGGCGCGGGCCATGGCCGCCGTCGTCCAGAACCTCACGAACATCGACCGCCTCGCCCGCGGCGACGGCATTCCCACCCTCGTCGTGCTGATCCCCGACGAGATGCAGGTCCACCCGGCCCTGCGCGACGCGGTCCTCGGGAAACGGCCGCGCGGCGGCTACGACTTCTCGATGCCCCAGAGCCAGCTGGCCGACGAGCTCGAGCGCCGGGACGTCGAGGTCGTCGACCTGCTCCCCGATCTCCGCACCGCCGACTTCTGCCTCCACATGAACGACATCCACTGGACCCCGGAGGCCCACCACCTAGCCGCCGAGGTCCTCCTGCGCGAGATCGAGCGCCGCTTCCCCGACCTGGGCTCACCGCGCCCGCTCGAGGCCCCGAGCAGTCGCCGGGCGACCGCCGCCGCTCAGTCGGCCCGCTGATAGCGGCCGGCCATGAACTCGTAGTACATGAATCCGAACCGCGCGTACCAGTCCTCCTCGCCGAACACTTTCTCCTCGCACGCCGAGATGTCCTGCAGGGACTCCTGCAGCAGGCCCATGAGCTCGGCGTACTTGCCGTCGTAGGCCGCCTGGACTCCCTTGAAGCTCTCCAGGATCTTGGTGCGCTCCGAGACCCAGGCGAGACCGCCGACGCCGGCCGCCCCGGCCAGGCTGTCACCCACCGCCAGGCTGTGCGAGATCATGTTCTTGGTCGACGCGTAGACCCGGCGCAGCTTCTCCAGCCGGTAGCGGGTGCTCTGGAGGTCGGCGAGGGCGGAGTCGAAGCCGCACTCTTCGCAGGCCTTCTTCCCCGTGCCGCCGCAGCGCGACGGCACGGCTCCGCCCGGCGGCAGCGGATACTGCGGCTCCTGCGCGGAATCCTCCGGGCTCAGTGGCTCGAAGTCCTTCCTGAGCTCCTCGAGGTTGTACTGCTGCTTGTAGACCTCCTCGCCGACCTTCTTGCCCCAGTCCAGCAGCCCCGACGGAATGCCCTGGGCGGCCAGCGGCTGCTGTAGCACGCTCGAGACCACGAGACCCGCGGCCACGGCGAGCAACGAGACCGCGGGCCCCGCGGTCGGCACCCGGCGCGACCTGGCCGCCCAGACCAGAACGAGGACGAGGCCCACCAGGACGAGCGCGCCCAGGGTCAGGACCAGAGGGCTGAGCCCCTTCTCGGCAGCCTCGCCGAGCAGATTGGCGGGCACCGCCTTGACCTCCTCGCCGACCCACACGGCGAGCTCGTAGCCGGCCGGGGACGACGCAGACGACTGCACCTTGATGCCGAAGTTTCCCTGGGTCCGAAAGCGGACCTCGCAGCTGCCCGCGGCGTCGGTTTCGCAGCTCCGGAAGACCTTGTCCCACTCGCCCTTGACGATCTCGAGCCGGACCGGTGCCGCCGCCCCGGCGGCGACCAGAGTCACCGCCACCGGCTGCATCAGGTCGAGGTCCTGCACCGAATAGCGAACCGCTTCCCCTGCGGCCGTGCCACGGGCGGTCGCCAGCTGGCCTCGATCCAGACCCGGCACAGATGCGGGCGTCAGGACCGTCAAGCCCGGATCCTCGGCGGACGTCTGGGCGCCGAGCGCCGCCGCCGCCAGAAGCCCGCACAGGCCGCAGACCACCACCCGTCCAGCAGAACGCAAGAACATCGCTCGCTCGCCCATGCTCGATCCTCCCATCGCAGGTGCCCGCGATCGAGTATGACGCAATCCGGGATCCCGGCGAGGAGCGGCTGGTGGTGCGGAGAATGGCGGTGAGCGGCCGGTCGCGAGTGAGGCATGGCTCTAGAGACGACAGCTTCGGGCTCGAGTTCGAGTCCTGGAACAGCCCGGGGCCGGAGCGCGGGCGCTCCCCGGACCGATTCGCAGGCTAGCGAGCGCTGAGCGTCGCTTCGGGCCACGCGCTCGTCGGGTTTTGGATCGGCCGTCACGCCGACTAAGATCGTTCGATCCGGGGCCGGCTGGAGCACTCATTGACTCGACGCAGGAGCCAGCTCGCCACCGTGCTCGAAATGATCAAGTTCGAGCACACCCTCTTCGCCCTGCCGTTCGCCTTCCTGGGGATGGTGCTGGCGGCCGAGGGGTGGCCCTCGTGGCGGGTGGTGGGGTGGATCGTCGTGGCGATGGTGGGGGCGCGGAGTGCGGCGATGGGGTTCAATCGGCTGGCGGACCGGGAGATCGATGCGCAGAACCCGCGCACCGCGGATCGGGCGTTGCCGGCCGGGGAGGTGTCGCCAGCGGCGGTGCGGCTGTTCGTGGCCGGGAGCGCGCTCGTCATGGTGCTCGCGGCGTGGCGGCTCAACCCGCTAAGTTTGGCGCTGGCGCCGGTGGCGTTGATCATCCTCTTCGGCTATTCGTACACCAAGCGCTTCACGGTGCTCTCCCACCTGGTGCTCGGGCTGGCGCTCTCCGGGGCGCCGCTCGGGGCCTGGATCGCGGTGCGTGGGGACGTCGCGGCGGCGCCGCTGCTGCTCTCCCTGGCGGTGCTGTGCTGGGTGGCCGGGTTCGACGTGCTCTACGCGCTCCAGGACCGGGAGTTCGACCGCCGGCGGGGGCTCTACTCGATTCCCGTGACGCTCGGCGAGCGCGGGGCGCTGTGGGCGTCGGGGCTGCTCCACCTCGCGATGCTGGTGCTGCTCGCCCTCCTGCCCGCCAGCTATCCGCCGGGGCTCGGGTGGGGGTACTGGCTGGGGGTGGCGGGGTGCGCGGCGCTTCTGGCCTACCAGCACGCCATCGTGCGGCCCGGCGACCTGTCGCGGCTCGACGCGGCGTTCTTCCAGGCCAACGGGCTCCTGGCCGTCTGGCTGTTCGTGATGACGGCCCTCGACCGCCTCGTGCTGGCCTGAGTCGTCCGCGTTGCCGGTCTGGGCTTGCCGGTCTGGGCTTGCCGGTCTGGGCTTGCCGGTCTGGGCTTGCCGGTCTGGCCTTGCCGGCCTGGCCTTGCCGGTCTGGCCTCGCAGGCTACGGGCTGGAGACCCGGCGCTTGGGAGCCCCCTCGCTCCCGTCCTCGCCGGCCGCGGCGAGGAGGTGGCCCCGGCCGCCGAAGAGGAGCTCGGCCGTGCCCGCTTCGCGGTCGTAGAGGTAGAAGCGGCGCGGGCCGTCCCAGGGGACGAGCGCGACCAGCCAGCGGCGGTCGTCGAGCGCGCGGTCGACGATCTCGAGGTCGCCGGCGCCGAGCGCCCGCAGCCGCGCCAGGTCGCCGCGTACCTCTTCGTCGAGCAGCAGCCAGCGCTGGCGGCCGTTGCGGCCGGCGGCGGCGGCCTGGGGCGTCGCCCGCAGCGGATGGAAGAGCACCTCGCCGACGTCGCCCGCCGGGTCCTGGAAGACGACCTCGGCGCGCCCCGAGATGACGTGCGAGCCGACGAGGGCGACGCGGTCGCGGCCGCGGCCGTCGAGGAAGTAGGCCACGCCGGCGCCGCCGTCGAAGCCGAGGAAGCGCGTCCGACCCTTCTCTTCGGCGGGAATCCAGGAGAAGTCGACCCACTCGCCCGTCTCGCCGCGCTGGCTCACCCGCACGCCGCCGGCGGCCGTCTCGAAGGCCAGCCGCAGGTCGAGGTCGCCGTCGACCCCCCAGTCGCTGAACCGGTCGTTGACCACGATCAGCTCGAGCGCGCCGCTGTCGAGGTCGAGCAGGTAGAGATCCCGGATCGCCGCGGCGGCGGCCGCGTCGCTCGCGCCTGCTCCGCTGCCCCGGACGCCTGCGCCCTCGCCGCCGCGTCCTTCCCCGCTCGCCGGATCGCCGGTCTCGCCCGGCGCGGCGTCCTCGCCGGCGGCACCGTCCTCACCCTTCTCGCGATGCCCGCCGCCCAGCTCGACGCCGAGCTCGACGACGGCCTGGCCGGGGCGCGACGGGCTCAGGTGGACGAGGCGCGCCGGGCGCCCGGCCGGGGTCAAGGGCCGGCTCGCGCCGCCGGCGGCGGCGACCGCGAAGAGGCGGGGAACGCCGCCGCTCGCCGCCACGTAGAGCAGGCGCGGGCCCGAGTACGCCCACCGGAAGGCCGTCACCCGGCCGGCGCCGTCGGCGGCGGAGAGCGCGCCGCCCGACTCGGCGCCCGGGTCGCCATCTCCTTCCGCGGCCGCCGGGCTCCCCGGGCCCGCGACGAGCCGCGCCGCGCCGGGATCGCCGGCCGGCGCCAGCCACAGCCCGGGGCCGCCCTCGGCGGCCGCCAGGAAGGCGAGCCACGAGCCGTCGGGGCTCAGCCGGACGTCGGTGCGGGCGGGCTCGGCGACGGCGGGCCGTGACGGCGGGGCCGGCGGGGCCGGAGCCGGCTCCTCCGCGGACCCGCAGGAGAGCATCGTCAAGGCGCCGACGGCGCCACACCACACGCTTCGCAATCGCATCGAGGCACCGCTCCGGCGGCCAGGTCCCGCGGGCGGAGTCTAGCAGCCGCTCGCCTGTCCGCCGGCGGGGGGCGCTGATAACATCGGCGGTCCCATGAGCCCTCCGATCCGGCCGGCGAGCTTCCCGCCCCCCCTCCAGAAGCTCGCGGCGAAAGTGCGCGACGGCGAGCGCCTGGACGAGGCGGACGCCCTCGCCTGCTTCACCACCCCCCACCTGCTGCACCTCGGGCGGCTGGCCGACCACGTGCGCCGGAGGATGCACGGCGATCTGGCCTACTACAACATCAACCGCCACATCAACCCGACGAACGTCTGCGTCTACACCTACGACTGCAAGTTCTGCGGCTTCGCCGCGCTGCCCGGCGAGGACCACGCCTGGGAGATGTCGCACGAGGAGGTCTACGCCCACGCCGCCCGCCAGGGGGGCGACCGGGTGACCGAGTTCCACATCGTGGGCGGCCTGCATCCCGAGCTGCCCCTCGAGTGGTACCTCGAGATGCTGCGGGGGTTGAAGGAGCGCTTCCCGAGCGTCCACTTGAAGGCCTTCACGGCCATCGAGATCGGCTGGTTCGCGCGGCGCGAGAAGATGTCGATCGAGCAGGTGCTCGTCGCGCTCCGCGCCGCCGGCCTCGGGTCGCTGCCCGGCGGCGGCGCCGAGATCTTCGACGAGGAGGTCCGCGCGGTCATCTGCGGCGGCAAGCTCGACTCCGCCGAGTGGCTCGAGGTGCACCGGATCGCCCACGGCCTCGGCATCCGCAGCAACTGCACGATGCTCTACGGCCACGTCGAGAAGCCCGAGCACAAGGTCGACCACCTCCTGCGCCTGCGCCGGCTGCAGGACGAGACGGGGGGCTTCAACGCCTTCATCCCGCTCGCCTACCACCCCGAGAACAACTACCTGGGGCTGCGCTACCACACCACCGGCTCGGAGGACCTGCGGCACCTCGCCGCCGCGCGGCTGGTGCTCGACTCGATCCCGCACGTGAAGGCCTACTGGGTGATGATCACGCCCAAGCTGGCGCAGGTGGCGCTGTCCTTCGGCGCGGACGACGTCGACGGCACGGTGGTCGAGGAGACGATCTACCACATGGCGGGCGCCGAGACGGAGCAGCACCTCGAGCGCTCCGAGCTCGAGCGCATCATCCGCGCGGCGGGCTTCGTGCCCGTGCAGCGCGACACGCTCTACAACCCGCTCGCGCCGGCCGCGGCCGCGGCCGTGGCCGGGTGATCCTGCCGCTTCGAGGCCGCGCGCGGAGATGACCGACACCCTCCCCTTCCACTACCTGGCCGTCGACGGCCCCATCGGCGTCGGCAAGACGACGCTGGTCAACATGCTGATCCAGCGCTTCAAGGGCGTGAAGATCCTCGAGGACGTCGAGAACCCGTTCCTGACGGACTTCTACAACGACCGCGCCGGCTCCGCCTTCCAGACCGAGCTCTACTTCCTCCTGTCGCGCTTCAAGCAGCAGCAGGAGGTCTTCCAGCGCGATCTGTTCCAGAGCCTCCTCGTCTCCGACTACACCTTCCCCAAGAACCGGATCTTCGCCTACCTGAACCTGTCGGACGACGAGCTGATGCTCTTCGACAAGCTCTTCGGGCTGCTCGAGCCGCAGGTGCCGGTGCCGGACCTCGTCCTCTACCTGACCGCCGACCTCGACACCTGCCTCGAGCGCATCGGCCGCCGCAACCGCAGCTTCGAGCGCCGGATCTCGAGCGACTACATGGCCGAGCTGATCGACGCCTACAACCACTACTACCACTACTACAGCCGCTCGCCGCTGCTCGTCGTCGACACCCGCAACCTGAACGTCGTCGACCGCCCCGAGGACTTCGAGGAGCTCGTCCACCAGCTGCAGCGGCCGATCAAGGGCACCCAGTACTACGTGCCGCTCGGGCGCACGTCGACCGACTGAGGGCGGGATCCCCTCCCGGCCGTGCTAACGACACGGCGAGCGCGCTGTCTCTAGGATGGAACGTGCGGGGACTGCCCTGGCGATGGAACCTACCGACGAGCAGCTGGTCGCGGCGACGCTGGCCGGCGACCTGACGGCCTTCGACGCGCTCATGGAGCGCTACGAGCGGCTGGTCTTCAGCCTCGTCGTCTCCTTCGCCACCGACTCCGACGAGGCGCTCGACCTCACCCAGGAGATCTTCCTCAAGGCCTACCGCCGGCTCGCGACCTTCGACGGCCGCGGCTCGTTCAAGGGCTGGCTGGCGCGCATCGCCATCCACGAGGGGATCAACTCGGCCAAGAGCGCCGGCCGCCGCCGGGCCCGCCACGAGGCCTGGCACGTCGTGCGCGAGGCGCCCCGGCCCGCGGCCCAGGACGACCGCCTGCTGGCCCGCGAGCGCGAGCGCCAGGTGGCGGCGGCGCTGCGGGCGCTCGCGCCGCGCCACCGCCTCGCCATCGAGCTGCGCTACCTCAAGGAGATGTCGATCCGCGAGGTCGCCTCGGTGCTCGAGTGCAGCGAGGGAGTGGCCCGCAACATCCTCTTTCGCGGCCTGCGCAAGCTGCGCCAGCAGCTCGCCGAGGCCTCTTGACGCCACTGGAGGACGCACCATGACCCGTATCGACCACGACGCTCTCGTCGACGCCCTCTTCGAGGGCCGGGCGACGCCCGAGGAGGCCGCGCGCCTCTTGGGCGGCACGGCCGACGACGAGCTGGCGGAGCTCGCCGAGCTCGTCGAGACGCTGGCCCGCATCGACCCCGGCGTCGCCCCGCCGAGCGCCGAGCGCTTCCGCGCCGCCCGCCGCTCCGTGATCGCGACGATCGAGGAGTCCCGCCGGCCGCGCGGCGGGCGGGCCGCGCGCTGGCTGCCGCTGGCCGCCGCTCTCGCGGCCTTCGCGGTGGGCCTCGCCGTCGGGCGCGGCGGCGCCGCGCCGGAGGCGGCTGCCGAGCTCACCTTCGCCGACCTCGTCGCCCGCAGCGCCGGCGCCGGCGACCGGGCGGCCGGCGACGCCCCGTTCCGCTACTCGAACCTGCGGCTGCGCGACGCCGGCGACGGCGCCCTGGCCCTGACCGTGGACGTCGAGACCCGGCTCGATCTCGTGCGGCCCAAGGACGACCTGCTGGTGAGCGACATCCTCGCGAGCTCGCTCGTCCACGACGAATCGCTGGGCGCCCGCCTCAAGGCCGTCCGCCACGCCGGCACCGGCCCACGGGTCCGGCGGGCGCTCGCCACCGCGGCGCGCGAGGACCCGGACGTCTCCGTCCGCCTCAAGGCCCTGGAGCGGCTGATCGAGCAGGACCCGGCCTCGGCCGCCACCCAGGAGACCCTGCTCGCGATCCTGGAGACGGAGGAGTCGGTGGCCATGCGGCTCGCGGCCCTCGACGCCATCGAGGACGACTACCTGGGCGCCGAGCTGCTCGAGAGCCTGGACACCGAGAACGACGAGGGGGCCCTCCTCCGGCGCGCGACGCAACGCCTGAGCGGCCGCAGCCTCTGATCCACCCGAGAACCGACCCGACGACCAGTCCGGCGGGCAACCCGAGAACCAATCCGAGAACCACCAACCCGAGAACCATCTACCCGAGAACCACCAACCCGAGAACCACAGGAGACCACCCCATGCGCAAGCTCTGGCTCATTCCGCTCGCCGCCATCCTCTTCCTCGCCGGCGCAGTACTCGCCGAAACGCAGACCCAGGAGCTCGCCGCCTCGCCCGGCGAGAAGCTCGTCTTCGACCTCGACAGCGGAGGCGACATCGAGGTCACCGGCTGGGACCGCGACGGCGCCTCCGTCACCACCGAGACCAGCGGCCGCGACGCCGGCAAGGTGCGGGTCGACGTCTCCCGCACGGCGGACGGCATCCGCATCACCTCGCCGCGGATGGACCGCGGCGACCGCGCCGATCTGCGGATCAGGGTCCAGGTGCCGAAGCGCTTCGACGTCGAGCTCAACACCGCCGGCGGCGACGTCCGGCTCGAGGGGCTCGAGGGCGCCTTCGAGGGCGAGACCATGGGCGGCGACGTCGACCTCGTCTCCCTCGACGGCGAGGCGTCCGTCAAGACGATGGGCGGCGACGTCAGCGTGCGCGCCAGCCGCCTCGACGGCAAGGTGTCGACGATGGGCGGCGACGTCGAGCTCGACGACGTCGACGGCAACCTCGACGCCTCGACGATGGGCGGCGACATCACGGAGCGCAACGTCCGCCGCAGCGGCGGCCGCGGCGCCGAGGCCGTCACCGTGAGCTCCTACGGCGGCGACGTCCAGGTCGACACCGCGCCGGCCGGGGCCAACGTCAAGACGATGGGCGGCGACATCAGCGTCCACTCGGTCGGCGAGTTCCTGACCGCCGTCACCATGGGCGGCGACGTGGAGGTCGACGAGGCCACCGGCAAGACCGAGATCACCACCATGGGCGGCGACATCACGGTCGGGAGCTTCGACGGTGAGATCGCCGCCAAGACGATGGGCGGCGACGTCGAGCTCGACGTCGTCGGCACGAGCGCCCCCGGCGGCCACGACGTCGACCTCTCGTCGAT
>Ga0224512_10004947_pt1 | contig 11110 bp, 14 predicted proteins | sample SF_May12_sed_USG_4_FD_169103 | JGI IMG/M metagenome (GOLD analysis project Ga0224512, IMG submission 169103) | Sediment microbial communities from San Francisco Bay, California, United States - SF_May12_sed_USGS_13 | ecosystem: Environmental > Aquatic > Marine > Sediment | place: USA...
ACAGCCCGCAACGCCGCGAGGGAAAGTGTGCGGCGGCGATCCAGGGTCGCCCGGAATTCCCCGACGATCGACTCACGCTGCGGCGAGCTCAACAGAGCGGCCGAAGCGTACTGTGAGGGACTGGCTGCTCCCGACGTCGTCTGGCTCTGAAGAGCGCAGGCCTTGGTGATCAACTCGGATGGGCCGATGCCCCAGCCGATCCGCCATCCCGGCATCGAGAACGCCTTCGACATGCCGTCCAGCGCGACGATGCGGGTCGGTCGGTCCGCGATATCCAGCACCGACGTAGCCGATCCGGATCCGTAGTGCAGGCGCCGGTAGATTTCGTCGGACAGAACCCAGATCCCGTGTTCGCCAGCCCACGCGAGCACCCCCTCCAGGTCCTCGCGCGCCATGACGGCTCCCGACGGATTGGACGGTGAATTCAACAGCAGGCCCTTCGTTCGCCTGGTTCGGTGTGCCTCCAGCGCCTCGGCCGTTACGCGAAAACCGTCTGACCAATCCAGGGGAACGGGGACCGGGGTCGCACGCGTCAGGTGGATGATTGTCGTGTAGGACGGCCAGTAGGGCGCCGGCACGAGCACCTGATCGCCCGAACCGAACAGGCAATAGGCTAGATTGAACAGCGCCTGCTTCACACCTGCGCTGACCATGAGGTTCTGGGGATCCGCACCGGCGGCGCACGTGGTCTCGTTCAGGTAGGTCGCCGCAGCCTCCCGGAGCTCTCGCAGGCCAGGGGTCGGCGGATACCCGGTCTTCCCCTCCGCTACCGATCTTGCCGCGGCAGCCGCCGCGACGCCTGGAGTAGGGAAGGAGGGCTCGCCAGCCGACAGGTCGATCACGGAGCGGCCTTCGGCCTGCATGGCCTTCGCACGCGCGGTTATCGCCAGTGTGGCCGAGGGTTCCAATCGAGCGACGTTGTCTGAGAAATCCACAGTGAAGGGCGCCTTGCTGCGATTGTAGGAGGTTCGGCTGCGCCGTAGCTTGCTGACGCAGCGCGGATGCGGTGACGCGTCCGGATCGTACCGAACAAGGCTCTGGAGAGTCAAGCGGTAGTCCGCAGAAGTGGAGTGCAATGATCACGGAAACTCTGACCGACCTCGCACCCATCCGTGTAATCGAGGAGGCCCGCCAGTTCTTTACCGACGAGGGAGCGTTTCACTCGGCGACGGTCGTCGACGAGAGTGAGACGCATCTCACGCTGGGCATGTTTCGCAGCAGACTGGCGATTTCGGCGTTTCCGGACACCGAAAAAACGGGGCGCACACGGGTTCGGGTCAGCACACTTCGTCGCAATGATGCGGTGGGGAAGTTCATGGCGTTTATCGGCTCCGGTGGCACGGAAGGAGCGGCAGGGCGCGGATGACGGAATCGGGTCAGAATCGGATGCACGTGCGGGTACAGCTGTTCGGCAGCTACCGCGAGGTCGCTCCCGGCGACTACCTCGAGTTGGACGTGCCGGTCGGAGCGACGGTAGGTGATCTCGTCGACCAGCTCCGGGACCTGGTTCCCGGACGATTGCCCCGGCGACCAGTCGTCGCCGTGAACCGTCGACACGCGCCGGACGGGCAGGTTCTCGAGGCATCCGATGAACTGGCCATGATTCCTGCCGTGGCCGGAGGATGACCCCGTTGGGAGGACGAGTGGAACTCACCAGCGAGCCAATCTCAGCGGCCGCCGTGTGTGATCGTACCGATTCGGGTGCGGGCGCTGTCGTCACGTTTGAAGGACGTGTGCGCGATCGCAACGGCGGGAAGACTGTCGTCGGGTTGCACTACGATTCCTACCCGGAGATGGCCGACGAAGTGCTGCGGGACATCCAGCGGCGCACGCTGGAAACGTTTGCCGTGTCCTCGGTATCGATTGTGCATCGGGCAGGATCTCTGTCGGTGGGCGATGTGGCGGTCGTCGTTTCGGTGGTGGCTCCGCACAGGGCCGCCGCGTTCGATGCGGCCCGCTTCGCGCTCGAGGCCGTAAAAGCGGAACTCCCCGTCTGGAAGCGGGAAGAGTACGAAGATGGGTCACGCACGTGGTTGGAGGGGGAACCGGGAGCGAAGGGATCCGCGGGATGAAGGATCAATTCGGCCGGGGGATCGACTACCTCAGAATCTCCGTCACGGACAAGTGCAACCTGCGGTGCACGTATTGCATGCCAGTCGAAGGTCTGCCGTGGATTCCACGGGCAGAACTGCTCTCGTATGAGGAAGTGGCCGAAGTGGTTCGGCAGATGGCAGCCCTCGGTTTGCGCCGGGTTCGCCTGACCGGAGGCGAACCGCTCGTGAGGCGAGACCTGCCGGATCTGGTGCGTCAGCTTCGCGAAGTCGAGGGGATCGAAGAAATATCGCTGTCGACCAATGCGATTCTGCTCGACGGGGTGGCGGACGAGCTTCGCGACGCCGGGGTGGACCGGCTGAACATCAGCCTGGACACGCTTCGCCGTGAGCGGTTCGCTGAGCTCGCCCGTCGGCCGGAACGGAGCTTCGACGCGACGATGGCGGGGATTGCTGCGGCAGAGCGTGTCGGCTTCCATCCGCTGAAGATCAACGTGGTCGTGATGCGAGGCGTCAACGATGACGAGCTGGCGGATTTCGCCGCCCGAACGCGCGACCGGCCATGGCACGTCCGGTTCATCGAACTCATGCCGACGGAGGGCAACCTGTTCCTCTCCGACCGGTACGTCAGCGCCGACGAACTCATCGGCCGTCTCCGGGCGCTTACCGCGCTCGTCCCGGTCCAGGGCCCGCGCGGAAACGGTCCGGCGACCTATTTCGAGATCCCCGGCGCGCAGGGGACCGTGGGCGTGATAACGCCGCTCTCGCACAACTATTGCAGTAAATGCAACCGGATGCGGCTCACGGCCGACGGCCGGTTGCGGACGTGCCTGTTCGGAACGCATGAGGTGGACCTGAAGCGTCCGCTGAGAGAGACCGGTGATGTGGGTGCCGCGGTGCGGGAGGCACTGGCCGGAAAACCGGAGCGGCACTTCCTCCGTATTGGAACTGCAGGCGGCAGTGGAGGGTTATCGGCCTTGAGTCAGGTTGGCGGCTGAGCCGGATGTGAACCAGCGACGAATGGAACCAGTGTGACCTACGAAGATAGATTGCAGTATCAGGAGGGACGCGAAAAGCTCGCAGAGCTGCGCGCCAATCTCGATTCCGGCGATTCGGATGGTGTGATCACGAGGGCCGAGGCGCTCGTGATCCTAGATTTGCTCGACGCGTTCGTCGAACGGGTCAGTCCCGAGCGCTGGGACCGGGCTCTCGAAGCGATCGTCCACGAGACCTCACTGCGGGTCGAACGCCACAACTGATTCCCCCTGACGCCCCGGGTTGCATCGTCCGACGCACCCGGTAGCTTTCCCTTAGCCCGTCCGTCGGGCGCTCTCCAGATGTATACCATTCCTGTGCGAAGGTGGAGATCCGTGAACAAGATAACGGTGGTCGGAGCGGGCCACGTCGGCGCTACCACGGCCCAAAGAATAGCGGAACGGGAACTCGCGAACCGGGTCGTCCTCGTGGACATCCTGGAGGGAGTCCCCCAGGGAAAAGCTCTGGATCAATGGGAGTCGGCACCTGTCGAGGGGTTCGACACGGTCGTGACGGGAGCCCAGGACTACGAATCCACGACCGGGTCCGGCATTTACGTCGTCACGGCCGGACTGGCTCGAAAACCAGGAATGAGCCGCGACGATCTGGTCCTGAAGAACGCGAAGATCATCGAAAGCGTCGCCCGTGAGATCGCGATCCATAGCCCGGATGCGATCATCGTCATGGTGACGAATCCGCTGGACGTGATGGCCTGGGTTGCGATGCAAACGACCGGATTCCCCCGGGAACGTGTGATCGGCATGGCCGGCGTGCTGGATACGGCTCGATTCCGGAGTTTCATCGCGCTCGAGCTCGGAGTTAGCGTGGAAGACGTCCAGGCGCTCGTCCTGGGGGGGCACGGAGACAGTATGGTTCCGCTGGTAAGTACGGTTTCTGTCGGTGGCATCCCGCTGACGCAGATGCTGGCGGCTGATCGGATCGAGGAGCTCGTCGAGCGGACCCGGAAGGGTGGGGGGGAGATCGTCAAACTGCTGGGGACCGGCAGCGCCTTTTATGCGCCATCTGCCGCCGCCGTGCAGATGGTCGAGTCGATCGTACGCGACAAAAAGCGCATCCTCCCCGCAGCAGCGTGGCTTGAGGGCGAGTTCGGCCTGGAAGGCATGTTCCTGGGCGTGCCGTGCAAGCTCGGCCGGTCGGGCCTTGAAGGGATTATCGAGGTCGATCTGACGGACGCGGAGCAGGCCGCGCTCGAAGCTTCCGCGAGCGAAGTTCGAAAGACTATGGAGGTCCTCGGGGGCTAGTTGTCCTACCTCTCGTTTCTGGGGGAGTGGTACAATCTCCCGTTCGTCGGTGTCGCCCTGGCGGGCGTCGTGATCGGCGTGCGGAGTACACGACGTCCGCGTCCCGACATACGTGCCGGTGCCGCCTTCCTCACCGGGATTGCCGGTCTGACGATCAATGGGGCGATCCATGATCTGTCTGTTGGATCGCCGGCCGAGCGTTTTCCGCTTGTGATTCTGTCTGCGGTGACGCTCGGGGTCGGGCTGACGTTGGGGGGCTCCCTCATCCTGCGCCGCCTGTTCCCGAGGGTGACCGGAGTGACGTGGAACGAGCCCGGACTCGAGGGTTCCATAGCACAAATCGTCACGGCTACGGCAGGCCCGGATTCGCCGGCGGGCCGGGCGCGCGTGCGTGATGATGACGGGGTAGTCCACGTCGTCCGGATCCACGCCCCGGGCGCGTCGCTGAGGTTCGGCCGGCAGGTGCGGCTCGGACCGTTCGACGCCAGCCGGAGCTCCTATCCCGTTGAGCCCGTGTGACCTTAGCCGACATCGCCTCGTCTTTCCTCCGACAGCAGGGGGTATCTGGATTCAAGGAGGCGTTCATGTGGAACCACGCAGGACATTGGAAGAGCGCGCTGCTCGCCGTGCTCGCCACCGGGCTCGTCGCGTGCGGCGAGGACCCGGTCGGACCGGGCAGTGATCCGGCGCCGGCCGACATCGCGATCACCGAGGATCTCGAGCTTCAGGTAGCCGTCGACGACGTCGTCGCGGAAGTCATCATCGAAGACGCTGCGCTGTTCGCGGGCGACAGTCCGTCGAGCGGACCGTGGGCCGAAGCGCGCGAGCTGTTCCGTCAGGCACGTCAGGCATGGCGAAACGGAGATACCGAGCTGGCCGCGGAGCTGGCGATGCAGGGCCGCCTGGTCATTTCGCAGGCAATCCTGGACAAGCATGGGGAAGAGGGACTCGACGCGCTGTTCAAGCGCGTGGAAGACCTGTTGGCCCGGCTCGACGGTGCGTCAGACCAGTATGAGCGACTCGCCGACCTCGCCGAGAGGATGGCAGAACTCCTCGACGAGGCGACGGTTCTTCGCGATGACGGAGATCTGGTCGGAGCCGGCGAGCGTCTGATTCTCGCCCTGGGTATGGCGGACCGGATGCGCCATCGTCACCAGGACGCTCGGCGTCACGCCCACGCCCATGCTGAGGCCGCCGTAAGCGCAGCCACGATCATCTATCAGCGTGTCGTGGAAGAAGTCGGGCCCGAACCCGGTTTCCGAGTCGCCCACGCGCTGGCACATGCCCGGGAGCTGCTTCGGCGGGCGAACGTTGCCCTGGACAACCATGCCTATCGGCGTGCGATCATCCTGTCCCGACGGTCTGTCGGGTGGTCGTTCCTCGCACTGAGACTGTCGCTGCTCTGACGCGATACGTCGTCGGACTTACGTGATCGGTAGCTCGGTCTCCAGGAGGGCCCGGGCTACCGTCACATCCGGCGCAAACGCCAGGTCGATTCGTTTCGGCGGGTGGGCCGGATTCCACGCCGCATCCCATCGGACAAGGACCTCCGGTCTCAAGATGTTCTCGGGATTCGTCCCGACTACCTGACCGATCTCTCCCGTACTCAACTGCACGTAGCTGTCCAACGGAAAGGCCGAAATTTCATTGATCAGCGCCGCCACCATTCCCGGCTCGAAGTACTCACCTTTCATCTCGCTCACCTGCTCGAGCGCCTCGAGTGCGGTGTACGGCGATCGGTACGCGCGCGGGTGCGACAGCGCCTCGAACACGTCGGACAACCCTATGATCTGGGCCAGAGGATCGATGGCCGACGCCAACAGGCCGGTGGGATAACCCTGGCCCTGCATCCGCTCGTGTTCCTGCAGGATGATGGGTGTGAGCCACCGATAGCGCGCATCGACACCGTCCAACAGTTCAGCTCCCAACACAGGGTGCGTGCGCAGCAGCTCCAGTTCCGCCGCATCCAGGCGGCCGGGCTTCTGAAGCAGGCGATCGGGGAGCCTGGCCATGCCAATGTCATGCACGATGCCCGCCATTATGACGCGCACGATGTCCTCGACGCCGGCGGCGAGACCGAGGCCGATTTTGCCCGCGATGATCGCCACGTTCGCCGAGTGACGAGGGAGGTCGAATTCGGCATGCGATTCGAGCGACTGGTTGACGAGTCCATTCTCGCGGAGCAGATGCGAATGAACCCGCTCGGCGATCAACCGAACTTCTCCGAGGTCGGGCGGGATTCCGTTTCCCGCCCGTTCGAGGGCATTCGCCGCGGCGCCTACGATGTCCCCGTACAGCACGGAACAGGCGGCTCCGCCCGGCGGTCGGGCTCTGAGCCGGCCCTGCGTCGGTGATCCCGCGACGAGGCCACGGCAAGCCGCCGTGAGGGCGCTCGACGACGCGGGCAGGGTCATCCAGACGCTGTCGGCCGGAGCGGCCGCCTGGGAGTCGGAAACCACCAGAACCGGGAAGTCGGGCCCGATGCCCAGCATCGAGCGCATCTCATCCAGGCCGCCCGATGGCAGCACTGCTGCTGCAACGACCAGAATCTGGGCCCCGCCCAGACCGCCTTCCGGGTCCTGGATCCGTTCCACCGCGATGTCGGCCTGCTCGAGGAGGTCGGCGATGGAAGCAGCCCCATCGGCCAGTTCGATCACGGCTGCGGACAGCTGATGTTCGGCGGATCGTGGTTGTCCGGTCATCCTGCAATTCCTGTAGAGTGTCGATGATCGGTGGACCAGTGGCTGCCAACCTAGCATGCGCGCAGCCGCGCGGACCAGACGCGCCTGTCGCGGCCGGGGCGTCGATGCCTCATTCTTGGATCATGGAGAGAACCTGGGTCGTAACCGGTTGCGCGCTGGCGGGTCTGGGCGTGGCTGCCGGAGCCTTCGGTGCGCACGCCCTGGAGGGAACGCTTTCACCCGAGTCGCTGGCGGTGTACGAGACGGCTTCCAGATATGCACTGGTGCACGCGGTTGCGCTGTTGTTCGTCGGACTGGCCTCCGCGACGTGGCCGGATCGAAGATGGAATCTGGCGGGCGGGTTGTTCGTGGCCGGCATCATCGTGTTCGCCGGATCGCTCTACCTGCTGGCGCTGACCGGAGTTCGCTGGCTGGGGGCGATCACGCCGATTGGCGGCGCGTGTTTTCTTGCCGGCTGGCTGTCATCCGCTCTGGCGGCGGGCCGCTCGATCACCCGGCCGCGAGAGGCAACACTCAGAGACGGGGCGGCGTGACCCCCGTCTGTCCCTGGTATTTGCCTTTCTTGTCCGCGTAGCTCGTTTCGCACGGTTCGTCGGACTCGAAGAACAGTACCTGGGCGATCCCCTCGTTGGCATAGACACGGGCAGGCAGGGGAGTCGTGTTGCTGATCTCCAGCGTGACGTGTCCCTCCCACTCCGGTTCGAACGGCGTGACGTTCGTGATGATCCCGCATCGGGCGTAGGTGGATTTCCCGACACAAATCGTCAGGACCTGTCGGGGAATCCGGAAGTACTCGATGCTCCGGGCGAGCGCGAACGAGTTCGGGGGCACGATGCAGACGTCTCCCTGATATTCGATGAAGGATCGCTGATCGAAATCCTTCGGGTCGACTATGGGAGACAGCGCGTTGTGAAAGATCCGGAATTCATCCGCAACACGCATGTCATATCCGTAGCTGCTGAGCCCGTACGAAATGCAGCCGTCGCGCACCTGGTTCTCCGTGAACGGTTCGATCATGCCGTGTTCGGTGGCCATACGCCGGATCCAGCGGTCGCTCTTGATGCTCATGAACCTCTCAGTTCTCCAGGTCAGGGTCGTCTGATCGTGGTGCGACCGGTTTCCCCGCCAGGATCTGTGCGCACATCTCGGCTCGCTCCTCGGTCAGTCCGTGGCCCGCGCCTGCGATGAGAGTGAAGTCGGCGCCCAGCCAGCGAGCCCACCGCCGCGCTTCGTCGTGCGGTATGCGGCGATCCCGATCACCCGTGACGACGTGCAGTGAAACATCCTGCGGCACCGGTAGTCCCCACAGCACCGACGGGTCCCAGTCCACCAGGATCTGCAGAAGCGCCAGGGCGCGTGCCGGATCCGCGTAGGGGTCGGCATACCGGCCCACGGCATCCTCGATCGGGGGTGGACGATCTCCGTACACACGCCGCGTGAGGATATAGCGGGTCAGCGGTCGGCGACAGAGCGCGACCAGTGGACGAATCGCCGATCTGATCGCCCTCGATCTCAGAAACCGGAGACTGGCGGGCCGTTCCGTCCAGGGAGTCACCGGACTGAACAGCACGACCCGCCGGCACGGAATCCGCGAGGCGAGCGACAGCGCCAGGCTGGCCCCGTTGGAATGTCCGGCCAGCAACGGGCCGCTGACACCCAGCGAATCCAGGATAGCGCCGATCCGCTCCGTCTCTTCTGAAAGCGTAAAGCGTGCGTGCGGTTCCGGACTGGAACTTCCCCGACCCAGAAGATCGGGCAGAATGACCCTGTGCGTGCGGCCGAGGTGCGCTGCGATGGCAAGCCATTCGGTGTGATTGGCGCTGAGTCCGTGCAGCAGCATGACGGGCGGTCCGTCGCCGAGGATCCGAACGGGTACCGTACCGCCGCGCACCTCGATCATGACTTGCTCGACAGGCTCTTGTGCCCGGGGTGGAGTCACTGTCTCTTGTCCCTCGCGCAGGGCCTCGGCGTAGCTGGACCGGCCTGCCAAAAGACCGTACTTGCGGGGTGTACGGTGGCGCCCGAGGACGCGGTGTGTTCGCCGGAGTTAGTGAACATTTTCACAAACTACGCTTGAAGGCATGAGTCAGGCATATCTCGGTATCGCGATCCTGTTCGCGGTCGGCATCCTGAACGCAATGGTCATGCTCGGCTTGTCGCACCTGATCAGCGTGCGTCGGAAGACAACCGCGAAGGCCATCGCGTACGAGTCGGGCATGCAGCCGCTCGGCGATACGCGGCAGCGGTTCTCCGTGAAATTCTACGTCGTTGCGATGCTGTTCATCGTGTTTGACATCGAGACCATCTTCTTCCTGCCGTGGGCGGTCATCTTTCGGGATCTCGGTCTGTTCGGACTCATCGAGATGTTCGTTTTCATGGGCGTGCTGGCCGTGGGTCTGGCGTACGCCTGGAAGAAGGGAACACTGGAATGGGATTGACGCACTGATGACCGACGCTCGCTCCCTGCCGCTCGCGGACGCCGGAGACGGCCGTGTCGACACCGGGGTCCCCCGTTCCTGGATGACGACACGGGTCGACTACGTGGTGAATTGGGCGCGGCGTAATTCGATCTGGCCCATGCCTTTCGGTACGGCGTGCTGCGCGATCGAGATGATGGCTACCTACGGTTCGAAATACGACATCGCCCGGTTCGGCATGGAGCGCCTGTCATTCAGCCCGCGGCAGGCAGACCTGATGATCGTGGCGGGCAGGGTCACCTACAAGCTGGCCCCCGTGATGCGGCGGATATGGGACCAGATGCCACAGCCGAAGTGGTGCATTTCCATGGGAGCGTGCGCCAGTTCGGGCGGAATGTTCGACAATTACACCATCGTCCAGGGTATCGATCAGATCGTGCCGGTCGACGTGTATGTACCGGGATGCCCGCCGCGTCCGGAGGGACTGATCTACGCGTTGATGATGGTGCAGGAGAAGATCAAGGGTGAATCGCTGGCAGACGACCGGCTGCGTGTCGAGAGTTCCAGCGCCGTCGGGCGCCCGAACCTGCCGCCGGAGGCGATCCAACTCGTGGCTCAGCCGTTCGGAAACTCCACCCGGCAGAACCGGATGAGTGGCATCGAGGCCACGTCCGCCTTGCAGCGTCCGCGAGACCGCATCGAACGCCTGATCGAGCACCGGGACTGAGCTGATGACCACGACCGAGGCCCCTCACATGGACGTGGGACTGGTGGCAGGCGCTCCTGGCCCACAGTCGGTCGAATCGGACGTCGCGGTGTCCGCCCTGCGGCGAAGATTCGGGGACCGTTTGGGTGGCGCTCATCTCGACGCCGTCGGCGTGCCCGTGATCGATGTTCACTCCGGGGTTATCCACGATGTGCTCTCTTTCCTCAAGTCAGACGCGGATCTCTCGTACGATCTACTCGTCGACGTCATGGGAGCCGACCGCGGGGGTGGACGCCCGGTAGAGGTGTGGTACCAGCTGTGGTCGATGGAATATGGTCGCCAGCTGCGCGTGGTTTGCCTGCTTCCTCTGACGGGGCTGTCGATCCGCAGCGCCACCGACCTGTGGCGCTCGGCCAACTGGCTGGAACGTGAGCTGTATGACCTGTATGGAGTCACATTCGTGGGTCACCCTGATCTCAGGCGCATTCTGATGCCTGAGAATTACGACGAGGGCTTCCCGCTTCGGAAGGACTTCCCGCTTCGCGGCCGCTTCGGTCGCCCCGAGCAGGTCCGGCGAGCCCTGAATCGGGACATCGAAGATGTCTACGCGCGCGAGGAACTGGCGCTGGCGGGCCTGCTCAGCGACGAAGAGTCCGCGCACCCGGCGTTCGACGTTCCGGGGGACATGTCCGCCAGCGACCTGGTGGACGGGCTGGAAGGCGAGCGCATGCTCGTGAACCTGGGACCTCAACATCCTGCGACGCACGGTGTGTTGCGGCTCGTGCTGCAACTGGATGGCGAGACCGTCGAGAGGTGCATCCCGCATCTCGGCTATCTGCACACCGGGTTCGAGAAGACGTGCGAGTATCGTGAGTGGAATCAGGTAATTCCCTACACGGATCGGATGGACTACCTGGCACCCATGCTCTACAACGTC
>Ga0224512_10004948_pt1 | contig 11109 bp, 8 predicted proteins | sample SF_May12_sed_USG_4_FD_169103 | JGI IMG/M metagenome (GOLD analysis project Ga0224512, IMG submission 169103) | Sediment microbial communities from San Francisco Bay, California, United States - SF_May12_sed_USGS_13 | ecosystem: Environmental > Aquatic > Marine > Sediment | place: USA: California...
CCGTATTCCCCGACACACGAGCCGCCAACACCTTCGTGATCGCCGCCGTCAACGTCGTCTTCCCATGATCAATATGACCCATCGTGCCCACATTCACATGCGGCTTCGTGCGTTCGAACTTTGCCTTAGCCATGATTGCTCACTTCTCCTGTCTTAGAACTTCGTGCGAGTTTCGCCGGCCGGCGAAACTCGAGGCGTCCGGGCGAATGCCCGGCGCGCACCCCGGACACCCTTACTCGCCGCGGATGCGCTGGACGATCTCCTCCTGCACGTTGGCCGGAGTCTGCTGGTAGTTGTGGAACTGCATGGTGTAGGTGGCCCGACCCTGCGTCTTCGAACGAAGGTCGTTCGAGTAGGCGAACATCTCCGAGAGCGGCACCTCGGCCGTGACCACCTGGTTCAGACCACGGGCTTCCATCTGGCCGACTTTGCCTCGTCGTGAGTTGAGGTCGCCGATGACGTCACCCATGTAGTCTTCGGGGGTCACCACTTCGACCGACATGATCGGTTCGAGCAGCACCGGCTTGGCTTTGCGGGCCACCTGCTTGAACGCCATGTTGCCGGCGATCTTGAACGCCATCTCGGAGGAGTCGACGTCGTGGAACTTGCCGTCGAGCAGCGTCACCCTGATGTCGACGGTGGGGAACCCGGCGAGAACACCGGTCGTCATGGCCTCTTCGATGCCGTGGCTGACCGACGGAATGTATTCCTTCGGGATACGGCCACCGGTGATCTTGTCGATGAACTCGTAGCCGCCACCGGCCTCGTTGGGCTCCATCATGATGGTGACTTCGGCGAACTGGCCGGAACCACCGGTCTGCTTCTTGTGGGTGTAGGTGTCCTTCTCGACGGTCGCCGTGATGGTCTCACGATAGGCCACCTGCGGTTTGCCGACGGTGGCATCGACCTTGAACTCCCGCATCATCCGGTCGACCAGCACCTCGAGATGCAGCTCGCCCATACCGGCGATGATGGTCTGACCGGTCTCCTCGTCGGTTCGGACCGTGAAGGTCGGGTCCTCGGACGACAGTGACGTGAGGGCCTTGGCCAGCTTGTCCTGGTCGCCCTTGGTCTTCGGCTCGACGGCCACGTGGATCACGGGGTCCGGGAAGTCGAGCGACTCGAGCACGATCGCCTGGGAGGCATCGGTCAGGGTGTCGCCGGTGCGGACGTCCTTGATGCCGATGGCGGCCATGATGTCGCCGGTCATGGCGAAGTCACGGTCCTCCTGCTTGTTGGCGTGCATCTCGAGTAGACGCCCCATCCGCTCCTTGTTGCCGGTGCGGGTGTTGAGGACCTGGCTGCCCTTCTCCAGCTTTCCGGAGTAGACCCGGAAGTAGGTGAGCTTGCCGACCTGGGGGGCGGACATGATCTTGAACGCTAGCGCAGCGAACGGCTCATCGTCGGAAGGCTTGCGGGTGGCCGACCCGCCGCCCTTCAACTCGGTGCCCTCAACCGGGGGAAGGTCGAGCGGAGATGGAAGGTAGTCGATGACCGCGTCGAGCAGTGGCTGGACACCCTTGTTCTTGAACGCCGACCCGCAAAGGATCGGGACCAGCTCGTTGGCGGTCGTGGTACGACGCAGGGCGGCCCGGAGTTCGGCCTCGGTGAGGTCCTCGTTATCGAGGTAGGACTCCATGGCCTCCTCGTCGACCCCGGCCACCGTTTCGAGCAGCGCGGCCCGGTACTCGGCCGCCTTGTCGGCCATGTGGTCCGGGATGTCGACCTCGTCATAGGTGGCGCCGAGGTCCTTCTCGTCGGTGGCCTTCGACCAGACGAGCGCCTTCATCTTGACCAGGTCGACGACTCCGATGAAATCGGCTTCGATTCCGATCGGGAGCTGGATGATGGCGATGTCGTTGGTCAGACGGTCCTTGATCGTGTCGACGCAGAAGTAGAAGTCGGCGCCGGTGCGGTCGAGCTTGTTGACGAAGCACATCCGCGGGACCTTGTAACGGTCGGCCTGACGCCACACCGTCTCGGACTGGGGCTCGACGCCGGCCACACCGTCGAACACGGCAACGGCACCGTCGAGCACGCGCAGAGAGCGCTCGACCTCGACGGTGAAGTCGACGTGGCCCGGCGTGTCGATGATGTTGATCCGGTGGTCCTTCCAGAAGCAGGTCGTCGCCGCGGACGTGATCGTGATGCCGCGCTCCTGTTCCTGCTCCATCCAGTCCATCGTGGCGCCGCCGTCGTGGACCTCACCGATCTTGTAGTTCTTGCCGGTGTAGAAGAGAATGCGCTCGGTTGTGGTGGTCTTGCCGGCATCGATGTGGGCCATGATGCCGATGTTGCGATATCGATCAAGTGGGGATGGGCGGTCAGCCATTGGATTTTGCCTTGTAAGAAGTTCGGATTCGTTCGGTGGGCCTCGACGTTTTCGGGCGAAGCCCGGAAACTCGTTAAGCGAGCAGCGGCGTCGCCGCTGCGTTGCGACTACCAGCGGTAGTGGGCGAAGGCCTTGTTGGACTCGGCCATCTTGTGGACGTCCTCACGGCGCTTCACGGCGGCGCCGATGCCGTTGGAGGCGTCGAGAATCTCGTTGGCCAGCCGCTCGGACATGGTGCGCTCGCGGCGATCACGGGCGTAGCCGACCAGCCAGCGGATGGCGAGCGTGGTGGCCCGGCGAGGACGAACCTCGACGGGGACCTGGTAGGTGGCGCCGCCGACCCGACGGCTCTTGACCTCGAGCTGGGGACGGACGTTGTCGACGGCCCGCTTGAACGCGGCGACGGGGTCGCCGCCGGTCTTCTCGGCCACGATGTCGAAGGCGCTGTAGACGATTCGCTCGGCCGTGGTCTTCTTTCCGGAGAGCAGAACCTTGTTGATCAGTTGGGTGACGAGCACCGACCGGTAGACCGGATCGGGCTGCAGTTCACGGCGGGGGGCTGGTCCCTTGCGAGGCATGTCTGGGTTCCTTCTAATCCTTCTTGGCGCCGTAGCGACTACGAGCCTGCTTGCGATCACGGACGCCGGAGGTGTCGAGCGTGCCCCGGACGATCTTGTAGCGGACACCGGGCAGGTCTTTCACACGACCGCCGCGGACGAGCACCATCGAGTGCTCCTGGAGATTGTGACCCTCGCCGGGGATGTAGGCGGTGACCTCGATGCCACTGGTCAGGCGAACGCGAGCCACCTTGCGCAGCGCCGAGTTCGGCTTCTTTGGGGTGGCCGTGTAGACCCGGGTGCATACCCCACGACGCTGAGGCGACCCCATCAGAGCGGGAGTCGTACCCTTCTTGGTTTTGCTTTGACGGCCCTTGCGGACCAGTTGTTGTATGGTGGGCACCAGAAACCTCTCGGGGCGTTCGTGGGCGGCTCGATTAGTTGACTTTCACTACGGACTTGGCCTCGAGCCTTGGCAAACACAGCTGACTCTCGCGAGCGAAACCGCCACGTTCAAACGGTGCCGATTCAATCGCTGAGCGAACCGTCGAGTCGTGATGGGCGACGGCTTGAGGGTATGAGACTGGGGCGCGAAGCGCTTGTGGTGCGTTTGGGCGCCAGCTAGTTAGGCTACGGCCGGTTCACGACGTTCACAACAGAGGTGCGGATTCTCAGCCCGGTCGTTGAACGAGGTCAACCCGGTGCTCAATTCCGATTCGGGCGAGCACCGAAATCCCAGTCTACCGACAGAATCCGGGGAATCTCCCCGCCGGTGTCGAACACTGCGCGAACTCAGTGGAACGGTGGGGCACATTCGGTTTGGCGTCGACGCGACCGGTGTCAGTTCCGGTCGCGTCGAAGGTTGGAGCGGCTGATCGGCGTGGCGTCGAGACGACGGTAGAGCTGTTGCCGAGCCTCCGTCCAGGCCTCGTGCACGGCACAGTGGCCCACCTCGGTGCAGTGACCGCCGTCCAGCACACAGACGTCATGGTCGAGCGGCCCCTCGACGGCCTCGATCACATCGAGTAGGGAGACGTCGTCGAGGTCGACGGCGAGCAGATAGCCGCCGTTTGGACCCGGGGTCGAGTCCACCCAGCGACGGCGGACCAACGGTGACAGAACCTGCGGAAGGAACGCCGGGGTCGTGTCGATCAGATCCGCCAGTTCCGAACCTTTGATCCGCTCCTCATTGGCTCCAAGCGCCCAGAGTGCTCGCACTGCGAGGTCCGATCTTCGGGTCATGTCCAGGCGCAAACCCACTCCTTGTTGACGAGCGGCGGCTATCTGATCTTTTCGATTGGTCGATCGGAGGCGGGGTGGAAGACGCCGGGCTCGTCGGCGTTGCGGATGACCCTCTGCCACGGGCGAACTAGGTAGCCCGGCGGCAGGGTGATGATGTGGACGAGGCGGCTGAACGCGAACACGGCGACGAAGACCCAGAACGTGAAGACATGGAGCTGGACGACCAACGGCAGCGGTTCGACATAACGTGCATCGGGTGAGAGGGTGAGGACGGAGCGAACGTAGGGAACCAACACGGACGTTCCCCAGTACGAGCCCCAGCGATATCCCACGGCGATCCACAGGCCGGAAGCGACCTGCACGGCCAGCACAGTAAGAACCACGAGGTCCATGGGGCTGGTGACCGCTCGGATCCGCGGGTTCCCCAGCCTGCGCCAGAGCAGCACGATCAATCCGAACCCGGCCCACAGCCCGAGGGCCAACCCGGTCGCTTCGAGCAGATAGAGACGAAGGGACGCGCCGTTCCAGATCTCGAATCCTCGGGGAACGATCAGGGCGGCGAGATGGCCCACCAGCACCAGCGACAACCCCCAGTGGAACGAGACCGAACCCCAGTACAGACGCCGGCTCTCCAGGAGCTGAGACGACAGGGAAGAAACCGAGAACGGATGACGCCGCCACCGGAGCACCGTGACGACGGACAGGATGCCGAAGGCGATGTAGGGGAACACGGCGAACAGGAACGTGGTGAAACTCACGTCGGACCTCCTAACGACACGTGGGTCTCCGAGCCGATCACGGCCACGGTGGCTCCGATCAGATGGCGATAGGGGTTGTCGGGTTCGGCGTTGCGCAGGGCCGTGCGCATCGCACCGACCGCGTCGCCGATCACCTGGACCAGGTCCGACAACGGATCAGGGGCCACGGCCAGGTAGCGCAAAACCGGTTCGATGTGGTCGGGTAGCTCACCGCCCAGGTCGACACCGTGCCGCTCCATCTGCCGTTTGAGGTCGGCCATGAACTCGCCCCGCCGATAGTTCTCCCCCCAAATCAGATGACCGACATACGGTGCGAACAGCGGTGACAGGTCCAGCGTACGGGTGTGCAGCTCCTCCCATTCGACCAGTGAACGATTGCCGATGGCGGCGACGAACCGCCGCATTCGCCGTTGTGCCACTCCGTTGAGGTCCCGCTCGATCGCCGCCTTCAGGATCTCCAGTCGCCCGGGGGCGGGGTACCGGAAACCGAGGGCGATCACTTCGCCCGGTCGCATCACGCCCCCCTCTCCGGACGTTGCAGGTACCCGAAGCCTGTTGCCCCCTTGTAGGACAGCGGGTCGTTCAGCTCCTCGATCGACATCTCGCGCCGGTAGGGCGGGAGGACGAAGCGCTCCTCCAGAGTCGGGATGGTGGTGAGACGGTAGATGGCCTCGGCCCGCTGCTCGGAAACCCCGACCGAGGCGAGCATGCGCCCGGTTGTGTCGTCGACCGCCCCGTCGACGCTCTGGCGTCGCTTGAACGCCCGGACCGCCAGCATGGTCCTCAGGATTCGGCGTATCGGCTCCTCGTCGCCGATCGAGAACAGGTTGGCCAGGTACCGGACGGGAAGGCGTGCGCTGTCGAGTCGATCGAAGAGCTCGAAGTCGACCCGATCGTCGGGGATGTCGAGCCGGATCAGCTTCCGCTCGAGATGGGAGATGACCGGCGACAGCGGCGGGACGTAGAACATCATGGCCGACGTTCGATACTCCGGATGGAGTGGAAGCGCCATGCCCCACTCCTTGACGAACTGGTAGATCGGTGATCGGCGGGCCGCCTCGATCCAACCGGCGTCGATGCCCGCCGCTCGGGCCGCGTTCACCACCCGATCATCATGAGGATCCAGGATCAGGTCGAGCTGGGCGGCGAGGAGCCGGTCATCGGGCAGCGCATTGACCTGGTCGATGCGGTCGGCGTCATAGAGGATGACCCCCATGTAGCGGATGCGGCCGACGCACGAGTGGGCGCATGCCGGCGACTGTCCGGTTTCCATCCGGGGGAAACAGAGAATGCACTTTTCCGACTTGCCGGTGGTCCAGTTGTAGTACACCTTCTTGTAGGGGCAGCCGGCCACGCACATCCGCCATCCCCGGCATTTGTCCTCGTTGACCAACACCACCCCGTCCTCGGCCCGCTTGTAGATGGCGCCGCTGGGGCAGGCGGCGGAGCACGAGGGGTTCAGACAGTGGTTGCAGATCCTGGGCACGTAGTTGAAGACCACTCGCTCGATCTCGTCGAGTTGTGCCCTCACCGCGTCGTCGACTCCGTCGAGTGACGGATCGTTGCTGGCGTAGATGTCGGAGCCGCCGAGGTCGTCATCCCAGTTCGGGCCGGTGGCGATCTCCATCTCCTCGCCGGTGATCTTGGAGATCGGCACGGCGGTCGGCTGGTGTTCCTGCTGCTGCCCGTTGATCAGATCCCCGTAGGAGAAGGTGAAGGGGTCGTAGTAGTCGTCCAACGTCGGCAGCGCCGGATTGAAGAACAACTTGCCCAGCCCACCGGCCCTGGACTGCAACGTCAGCTTGAGCCTGCCCGACTTGTCGCGGTACCAACCGCCCTTGTAGTGGGTCTGGTCCTCCCACCCGGTCGGGTAACCGGTTCCCGGTCGGGTCTCGACGTTGTTCCACCACATGTACTCGGCGCCCTCGCGGTCGGTCCACAGGTTCTTGCAGGCCACCGAGCAGGTATGGCAACCGATGCACTTGTCGAGGTGAAAGAGCATGCTCATCTGGGCTCGTACTCTCATCGTCGTCCCTCCTTTCAGTACTCGGGCCGGTCGATGCGGCGGACGTAGACGAAGGTGTCCCGGTTGACCCCGGTGGGCCCCCAGTAGTTGAAGGCATAGGTGAACTGGGCGTAGCCACCGCTCATCAACACCGGTTTGAGTCGGGTCCGGGTCAGCGAGTTGTTCATTCCCGCCCGCTTACCGCGCCGGGGCGAGATCGGGATGCCGACCGTGCGTTCCGTGGCGTGATAGACGAAGACCGTGCCGCTCGGGATCCGTGACGACGTGGTGCATCGCTGGACGAACACGCCGTTGTCGTTGTAGACCTCCACCCAGTCGTTGTCGACGATGCCGAGCCGGGCCGCGTCCTTGTTGTTGAGCCAAACCGGGTAGCCGCCCCGCGACAGCGTCATCATTCGTTCGTTCTCCGAGTAGGTCGAGTGGATCGACCACTTGCCGTGAGGGGTGATGTAGTTGAACATCTCGCCGTCCTGGCCCTCCCGCAACGACTGCTCGGTCTCGGACAGCATGAGGTGGTCCGGCCGCGGCTTGTAGACGGGAAGATGCTCGCCCCAGGCCAGGTACTGCTCGTGGTCGAGATAGACGTGCTGCCGGCCCGACAGGGTGCGCCACGGCACCAGATGCTCGACGTTGAGGGTGAAGGGACTGTAGGACCGACCCTTGGAGACCAGACCGCTCCAGGTCGGTGTGGTCAAGACCCGTCGGGGCTGGGCAATCAGCTGCGAGAAATCGATGCGGACATCGCGCTGGCCGGCACCAAGATGGACGAGCGCCAGGCCGGTCTTGGCCTCCTCGGCTTCGAAGGCCCGGTGGGCCAGCTCGCCGTTCGACGCCGGGTCGAGGGCGAGGATGGCCTCGCAGACCTCCCGATCCCGAACCAGCGACGGGCGGGCCGGCTCACCGTCGGCCCCCGAGCGGTGGTCGGGCTGACGGCGGGCCAGTTCGTCGTAGAATTCCTCGACGGAGACCCGCAGTCCGTGGGCCCCGACCCCGTTTCGCCGCACCCCGAGGCCGAGCGACGTCATCCGCTGGTGGAGTTCGGTGTAGTGCCGCTTGACGATCTGGAACTTGGGCATGGTCTTGCCCGGGATCGGTTCCACCTCTCCGGTCCGCCAGTCACCCGGTTTGGTTTGGGCCAGCTCGTCGGGCGAGTCGTGGACCAGCGGTGCCATGACGACATCCTCGACCTCGGTCGGCAGGTGACCGCCGGCCAGCTCCGACACCTTGGCGGCCAGGGCCGAGAAGATCTGCCAGTCCGAACGCGATTCCCAGGCGGGCGGCACCGCGGCCTGCATCGGGTTGATGAAGGAGTGCATGTCGGTGGTGTTGAGGTCGTCCTTCTCGTACCAGGTCGCGGCAGGCAGCACGAGATCGGAGTACAGGGCCGATGTGTCCATTCGGAAGTTGAGGTCGACGACGAGGTCCATCTTTCCGATCGGGGCGTCGGGTCGGACCTCCACCTCCACCACCCCGTGGTCGTCGGGCTCGGCGGCGATGGCGGTCGAGTCGGTGCCGAGGTAGTGGCGCATGAAGAACTCGTGGCCTTTCGCCGACGTCCCGATGGCGTTGCCTCGCCAGATGAACCAGGTCCGGGGCCACGACTCGGGCGCGTCGGGGTCGTCGATGGCAAACTCGATGTCGCCCGAGACCAGACCGTCGACGATGTAGCGCCGGACGGCGTCGTCGGAGCCGGCCCCTGTGCGACGGGCCTGGCGAACGACATCCAGCGGATTCTGTTTGAACTGGGGGAAGAACGGCAGCCAGCCCTGGCGCACGGCCCGTGCCTGGTGGTCGATGGTATGGTCGAAGCGCTCGGGATGATCGCCGGGCAGCGAGTCGTACTCCCGGTAGCCCCGCTCGTAGCGCCACTGGTCGGAGTGGACGTAGTGGAACGACGGCGTGTTCTGGTGCCGCGGCGCCATCCCCCAGTCCAGGCCGAAGGCGATGGATCCCCACGACGCCTGATTGACCACCTTCTCCTGGCCGACATAGTGGCCCAGCCCGCCACCGTTCACACCAACCGAACCGGTCAACATGAGGGCGACGATGCCGGATCGGTAGAGCAGGTTGTTGTGGTACCAGTGGTTGGCGCCGGCCCCGATGATGATGAGGTTCTTCCCCTTGGTCAGCTCACCGTTGCGACCCCATTCCCTTGCGAACTTGATGACCGTGTCCCGGTGGATGCCGGTGTAGCGCTCCTGCCATGCCGGCGTGTAGGGCAGATCTTCGTCGTAGCTCGACGCGCTGTAACCCCGCAGTCCTCGGTCGACCCCGAACTGGGCGTTGAGCAGGTCGAACACCGTGGTCACCGTCACCGGTCCGTCGACGGTTTGCACCGTGCGAACCGGAACCGATCGGGTGAAGGTGCCGTCGTCGGCGGAAGATCCGCTGAAGAACTCGAACTCCAGATCGGCGACGTCGTAGCCACCACCGGTGCTCTCGTCGAACAGGCTCAGCCGGGGTGCGATCCCCTCCCCCGTGACCGTGTCCTCCATCTTGAGGTTCCAGTGGCCCTTGTCGTCGTTGGCCCACCGGTCGCCGATGCTGCCGTTGGGCATACGGGGATCGTCATGGACGTCGTCCCACACGAGGAGTTTCCAGTCACCGTTCTCTACCGCCGCATAGCGGCTGAGGCGGTTGGCCCGCAGGTACTGGCCGGGTTTGCCGTCGACGATCTCGACGAGGAACGGCAGGTCGGTGTAGTGGCGGGCGTAGTATTCGAAATAGGGCACCTGGCGTCGGTGGTAGTACTCGGTCAGCAGCACGTGGTTCACGGCCAGCCAGAACGCCGTGTCCTGACCGGCGTTGGCCGGGATCCACCAGTCGGCGTACTTGGCCACCTGGGAGAAGTCGGGGCTGAACACAGCGAGCTTTGCCCCGGCGTGACGGACCTCGGCGATGAAATGGGTGTCCGGCGTGCGGGTCATGTTCAGGTTGGAGCCCATGACGGCCACGAATCGGGCGTGATACCAGTCGGCCGATTCGTGCACGTCGGTTTGCTCGCCCCAGATCTCCGGCGAAGCCGGCGGCAGGTCACAGTACCAGTCGTAGAAACTCATGACGACACCGCCGATCAGCGACATGAACCGGCTGCCGGCGGCGTAGCTGATCTGTGACATCGCCGGGATGGGTGAGAAGCCGGCGACACGGTCGGGCCCGTGGGTCTTGATGGTGTGGACCGTCGACGCGGCGGCGATCTCCAACGCCTCGTCCCAGGAGATCCGCCGGAACCCGCCTTTGCCCCTGGCCTGCTGGTAGCGGCGGCGCCAGTCGGGATTGTTCTGGATGATGGCCCACGCGTCGACCGGGTCGTCGAGCGCCTCCCGCTTGGCCTGGTGGTAGAGGTCGAGCAGCGCACCTCTCACGTAGGGGTACTTGATGCGGAGCGGCGAGTAGAGATACCACGAGTAGGAGATACCGCGCTGGCAGCCACGGGGTTCGTAGGGGGGCAGCCCCTCCTCCAGCTCTGGATAGTCGGTGGCCTGCAACTCCCAGGTGACGATGCCGTTCTTCACGAACACCTCCCAAGAGCAGCTTCCGGTGCAGTTGACCCCGTGGGTCGAGCGGACCCGTTTGTCGTGCTGGAAGCGGTTGCGGTAGAACTCCTCCCATTTTCGTTCGGCCGGAGCGACCGTCTCCTCGATCCATTGCCTGGTCATGATCTGCTCCTTAGCCGTTGGCTGTAGCTCGGGTTCATTGTCCGGCGAACCGCCGCCATCCCACCCAGGAGAACCCCCAACCCGACAAGCCCTCCGAGCAGGAGTCCATCGCCGTAGGAACGGGGTCGCGGCCGCTCGGGGGCCGTTTCGAGGAACGCCACCAGATCGGCAATCTCGGGCTCGGTCAACGGGCGATCGACGAAGATGGGTTGCATGGTGGGCGAGGCGGGCGCGGCCAGCCAGGCGGCCAGACCGGCCTCGCCGCCGAAGTTGGTGTGGCTGGCGTCGAGATCGGGCCCGAGGCTGGAACCCCCCCGATGCCCGACGTCGCCGGCCTGGTGACAGGAGGCGCAGGCTGCACCTCCGTTGTCGAATCCGGTCGAACCGACGAACAGGCGGCGTCCTCGGTCGACGTCGCCTGTCACCGGTTGAGCCTCGGCCGATTCCGTGGTGTCGACGTCGGTCCCGGGCGCCGGCGTGGCCAGAGTCACCACGTAGTCGACGACCGCGGCCCGCTCCTCGTCACTCAGGTCGA
>Ga0224512_10004949_pt1 | contig 11109 bp, 10 predicted proteins | sample SF_May12_sed_USG_4_FD_169103 | JGI IMG/M metagenome (GOLD analysis project Ga0224512, IMG submission 169103) | Sediment microbial communities from San Francisco Bay, California, United States - SF_May12_sed_USGS_13 | ecosystem: Environmental > Aquatic > Marine > Sediment | place: USA...
TCCAGCGGAATAAACGTTGATTCGATGATTAGGGTTGCTGGAACCCATAACAATAAGAACCCCACGATACGCCGACGCTTCTGTAAGACCGCCCACAGCCCAAGTGCGCACCAAACAATAACTGCCAGGAATGCTGATAATGTTGACCCTGGGGTCAACAAGTCGGTCGAGAGCACAAACTGGTGCTCAAGTGAGAACCGCCCCGGCAGCGGCCACAATATTTGAGAGAAGTGGAATACGATTACGCGCGGCTGAGTGAATAGCCTCTCCGCCAGCGTATAGTCTCGTCGTTCGTAACCAGACAAGAAGGCATCGGATAGTGGGCCGATACCGCTCGCTATATCGAGCACTATCAACAGTCCCAGAACTGCGGGCAAGGAAAGCACTACCCAGTCGACCTTGCTGCGAGCAAGATCCTGCCCATGCCGCAGCACACCATATTCGGCTAACAACACGAGGAATGGAGCTATTGCCGCTGTTTCTTTGGAAGCCATCCCCAAAGCCCAGCAAAGTACTGCCAGCAAAAAATATGCCCACCGACGCCCTGAATTGCCTGTGTTGCGCCCGAGGATGTAGAGAACCACGGTGAGAATCGTGAACAGCGCCGCCATGGATGTCATTCGCTGCACGATGTATGTCACCGCCTGTACCTGGATCGGGTGGCATGCCCAGATTGCGGCCCCGAAGAATGCCGCTGCAACGATAACCCATCGTGGTTTCTCCAGTCGTCCAAGCACCAGCATCAGCAGTGCAAACACAGCAACTGTCGTCGCCGAGTGAATCACCAGGTTCGTGTATTGAAAAGCGCGCGGTGAACCGTCGCCTCGCCACCAGTCGATAGCAAACGTAATACTTGGGAGTGGGCGCCTTGGCAAGAACGCATTTCGGCCAGCATCGACCAGGTTGCCGCGCGTTAGTTCGGTCATCAGCACTGGCGGGTGACGGACAATATTAGTCACATCATCTAAGTGAAATGCGTTATTCGGCGCTTCGCGGTAGGCAGTCGCGACTAATAACAGAAGCACAAGTGGCGCCAACAAAATTGCGAAAGTTGATGGATATCGCATAGGCGAGTTTAAGTTAATTTCCTGACCTTAAGGGCTCCCCCGACATTTACCTGGAGCTGGCCCGCCAGTCTAGAACTAGTTTCAGCATTCATCGAGGCTTGGCTAAGTAAATTACTTGATACGAGAGAAAGGCGGGACAAGGAAGTACGAATTTCGGCAACCAAAGGCCTACCGGAATCGTATCGACAAGATCATAACCGCTAACATCAAGCATTCGCTTGACCCAACGAGGAGGAAAATAATACAGGTGTTCCTTTGTATAAAAGCGGCTCTCTGATTGGGCCCACTCAAATATGATCGTCGGCCAGGCAATGGGGTTAGGCGTAGACAGTACGATTTGGCCACCAGGTGCCAGAAATCCGTGCAACGATTCTAGAAAATCATACGGCCTTCGAATGTGCTCTATGAATTCGCCAGCAACAATCCAATCAAATCTCCGGCTGCCTAGCGCCTCCGGCAGTTCTAGAGCATTTCCTACAATCGTCTCTGCGTACTTGCAGTCAACTGTCGGTTCTAACAGGTCCAGACCAACGCAAGTAACGCCTTTGTAGTAGGGGTTAGGCATTTGTGCATAACCAATATCCAGAATATGGCCGGAACGAGTAATGCGCGCGATCTTGCGGAGCCGCGCTAATTCATATGCTTTATTTATTGCTACCATGACCAATACTTACCGCCCGAATCTGTCTTGCACTTGCTACGAAAATAAAAAGCACTAAAGACAAGGCTAGTACGACCAAGCGTTCAGCCAATGACAAGATAACGCCAGTCGCAGCCGAGAACCCAAACAGGCTGGTCAGCGCGCCCATAAAAAACTCCCGCACGCCTAGTGCACCTGGTGTTATGGCCAAGAATAAGGACAACTGCGAAACACCAGCGAATACTACAACCGCCCCCCAACTTACATCGAATTGAAATATCAGGCATAGGAGGTAGATTCGCAAGACCAACAACAAATACATCCCAACGGAAATCGCGAGAGAAGATCCGAATTGACGCGCAGACCGCGAGAACTCCCTGATTTGAGTGTGTGCTGTCATCAGCCTTCGATTGACAGAATCAGGCAGCCAAGACATGCGGACTTCAAACAGTAATACGGATACCAGCAGAGCGGTCAAAATCGCGAAAAGAACCAAGAGCAGAATCGACACTCTGTCATCTGGACCGGAAAACTGGGCCACTGCGACAAATGAAGATACGGCGGCAACTATTGAAATCAATACATGCTGCAGAAAAAATGCTCCTGCAAAACTCGTATAACTAAAGTTGAATTCGTTTCGCAAATAAGTGGCCAAATGAACAGTGCCAAGCTTCATTGGCAAATAGTTGATGATTAGCTGCTGATTATTCAAAACGAAAACATCGCCGTATCTAACTGGACAACCCAGGTATCGGTAAATTATCGAGTCCCTCGCAGAACGCAATAACCAAGACACAATGACGTTGACGCCGAGTAAGCCATAAATGACTGAGTCAAAATTGTCTACAAGCCGAAACGCCAATTCAGAATGAAGACCAACGTAGTAAGGTAGAAATACTAATACTGAGATCCAAAGAGCAGTTCTAAATGAGCGCATTAGCATTTCGATCTGCCCAGGACACTGCTATCGCGTAATTTGCTGAGCAAACCACGGAACCGGATCGCATTTTACATCCAGGAAGTCCTCAAGCCGCTCACGCGAAGCCTGCTTATAATCAGGAGCCGCTACCGCGACTTTGATCTGAGACAGAGCATTTTCTGATTCGCCTGGTTTGTATCCAAACGACAGACCATACTTTTCTAGCTCTGCAATGTATGAGATCTTGCCAACAAAATCGCTGATACGAAAAGAAGCTGTACCAATCGTACCCGCTTCGGACGTCATTGTTTGGCTATCCGCGACCAGGAATTCCGCATAGTAAAGCGCGTCGAAAATTCGACTAACGGGGATACATAACCGAAAGACCTCGAACTCTTTGTCTATTGGCGCCTCACTGCTGATGAAAACTCGAACGTCTTCGCCGCAGACTTTGACTATCTCGCGAACAAACTCATTACCGATTCCCTTTATTCCGATGTCGTGATGGGCTGTAAGGGCGCTGAGACGAATGAGACAGAAACGCTGATCCTCAGGAATTCCCAACAATTCATAAATATCCGGGTTGGGGGAAAATCGATTGGGATGTAAATAAAACAACTCGTGGCTCCCCGGATACCGACGCGCTTTGTTTTCGAATCTTCCCATACGCGTTACGTCAGGCACTAAAACGCTGTCTGCAAAAGGATAACTGGTTGAGGCGATTAACGGCACGACATCTGCATCATCGTCATTAAATGCGATTGACTTTCGTCCGAATATCTTGGCCGCTATATTTGCGCTACCGTACTTTGTTACCCATATGTCTATGTCATATTTAAATGTGAAAAATGCACATCGGAAAATATTTGCCGCAAACTCCATTGCGTTTCCTATCAGGCCTTTCGAAGCCGCTGATACCAAAGTGTAAGTAAGGCCATTTTCGTCAGCAATCTGCAATGCAACGTCCTTGTCACGCATGAACCAAATTACTTCGTGGTTTTTGGACAGCTCATCTGCAACGGGCTTAAGCATCCATACTTGCGAGGGATGCGTTGGAAACAGTGCGATTCTCAATCTATTCACTAACCCGTCAAATTAAAGTGGACCTGCACTGAACGCGCTGCGCCCGAACTAGAGAACGTCTCGGGGACTAGTATATGAAAACCCCGCCACTGGCGGGGTTTTCATTCGAAGTAATGTTGTATCTGCCCGTTACTCCTTCGTGATACTCGCCCCTTCCATTAGCACCGGAAAGCTGTAGCCGGCACCGAAGTCCTTATTCAGGTTGATGGTACCGGTAAGCACTACAGTCTCACCCATGGCCGTAGCGGCTTTACTGGTTACCGTCAGGTCGTGGTTGCCATCGGCGGCATCGCCAGAGCCATCCTGAATATGAATGAAGTTCCAGCCCAGGATGCCATCGTTGTACTTGACCACTTGGCCGCGCAGGCTCACCTGCTGGCCAGCTAGCGTGTCCTTATTGGCGTACAGCCAGGCGATGTCCTGGCCTGGCTTGAGCTCGGCTACGCTGACGTCCGCAGACATTACGTCTGCTGCACCGTCGATACTCGGGTGCCCTTCTGGCATCGGGGTATCGGGATGCCCCTCCGGCATCATGGCCACCGACATGTTCTCCAGCCTGTCGACAAAATACACGACATCGAAGGTGCGGTTCAGGCTCTTGCTTTCGAAGTTAGCCATGGGCATTCCCTGCGTGCTCTGCACCACGTCACCAACCTGCACGGGAATCTCGCGTCCTGCCACCCAGCGCTGCTCCTCGCCTGTCTCCATGAGCACGTACGTGTACCCACCGGCATTCATTGTTTCGAGCACTGCGCCTCGAATCGCGCCTTCAGGAATCGGGGTAGCCAGTGCCGGGTCATCAGCAACCGGTTCTTGTCCGGACTCCGTACACCCGACCTGGCCCCATAGCAGGCTCGCGGTCATAGTTACGATCGCCAGCGTTGAAAAAATTGATTTCAAGGTAATGTCTCCACTCGTTGAATGATTGAATTCTATCGCGGGTTTTTCTCACGAATGGCACACAGCCTCAATACGCGCAACTGCCTATGCGCGTTCCTTGCGATACAGAGGAGTTCGGTCTCGGACTGGCACGGATATAATCCGGAGCGGCGGCGCCAAAAAATGACAGTTTACCGGTGTCCCCCGGGCGCTCTATGTACGTTACATAACGGCAAACCGAGAAGGGCCCGAGCATGCGCATTCAACGCCGGTCACCTGAGATAAGTATGCTGTAAATCAATGGCTTAATACTGTTCGAGGCTGCACATGCGACGGCTGAATCGGTATATACCACACTTGTGACCCGTCACGATTGGCTAGAATATACGGTCGTGGTTCATGGAAAATCGGGTGCCGGAAGATAGTAAACGGCTTACCTGCAAGGTCCTTGTACTCTTGGTACTCTTGTCTAACGGTTACCCCCGGACGGAATTCCCGCAGGATGTATGTGCCGCCCGGAATAGCGAGAAAAAGGAATAGTTTGATGTGGATGGGTCTTATCGGTAATCATGTTTGCCAAGGTCATGCGCATTCAGGGAGGCGCGGCAGATGATTCGCGTCGTTAAACAAAGCTCACGAGGTTTTCTTGCCGGGTGCGCCGTTGTTATGCTGATGTTGTCCGGAACCAGCTGCGGGGAGCATAAGTCTCCTCCCCCTCTGAGCCAGCCTATCCGAATAGCCTTCGGTCCAGCGAACGTCCTGCTGGTCTCGGATTTCACGCGACGGAAGGTGCTCATCCTCGACCGCAGCACGCTTGCGCCTTTGGATTTCATTGCCGTCGGCAATGTGCAAAAAAATGTGGAAGGTCGCCCGATGGCCGTCGGACTGATCGGAAATCACATTTTTGTCGGAAACGCTTATACGTCAACGGTAGAGGTTCGGGACTATTCCAAACTCAAGAAAAAACCCACCTATACCTTGGGCTTAAATAACAGTGATGCGCACGTAAAGAAACCCGTCGATCTCGCCATTGCCGAAACAGCGGAGAAAGTGTTCGTCCTGGACCAGCTGAGTAAAGTGGTCAAGGTGTTCCGGCTGGATGGCACATTGGAGAGTACCTTTCCCAACGATCCGTCAATCTTGGAAACCCCGACCGCCATCGCGGTGGATGATACGACCCAAGAGGTTTTCATCACCGACCACGGGACGTTTGGCTCGTTCAGTGGCGGTCCCGGCCGCATTTATATCTTCGACTTCGCCGGGGAGTTGCAGGGCCAGATCGTGGGCGAGGAGAGTTCTTCCGGCTTTGATTTCGGCCGGCCGATGGGCGTTGACGTGATCCCGGGCGGGATATTTGTCGTCGACGGCGTGCTCGGCCAGGTCCTGATTTTCGACCGGACCACCCTGAAGGGCATCGGCACACTCGGCAAGCTTGGTACGAATCCAGGCGAGCTTTTCGCCCCGACGGCTGTCCTGGTCGACGATGCGACCAAGGATGTGTACGTGACCAGCGCCAACCCGGCCCGGGTGGAGGTTTTTAAACAGGGAGGGCTCGTTCCATGACCCGGTGGGATATTCATTTCGTGACGCTCTCTGCTTCGTTGGTGATTTTCATCGCCGGAAGTACCCTGGCGCCCCGGCCGGCCCAGGCCCTTGCTGAGCCCCACGAATGTAGCTTCTGTCACGCTGTTCACGGTGGGGGAGGATTTGCGGTGTTGAAGGTAGCCGCGAGGCTCGAGGCCATCTGCGTATCCTGCCATGGCCCGAGCGGTAGCGCCTGCGACCCGACGATACCGCGCGGCTGCGCGGCGCCGCATCAGAACTACAAGGCCAACGCAGATTATCCGGCCTTCCGGTGGACCTGCCGCCAGTGCCACGATCCACATGACAACCTCTCCAACTGGATCGGTGCCGATCACACAGACGAGGGTGTGACCGTTCCCGCCGTGAACATCAAGCTGGTCGGAACGATGGCCAACACCAACCTGCTCACCGAGCCTAACCGTTTCGATCTGTCCGCCTGGACCCAGACCAGCGTGACCATCGCGCTCAACGCGACGACGGACCCCATGAACAACGCCATCGTGGCATCGTCCACGGCCCAGACATTTACGGCTGACGGCAATGCCCCGGCGCACGTCCGGCAGACATACACCGACGCCGCCTCCACGGCGGGCCGGCGATTCAACTTCTGGGTCTGGCTTAAGGCCAGCGCCGACAAAGAGGTCGAGATCCAGATGTTCGACGGCACGGACGCGGCCTCGGCAGCATGGACGGCCACCTGGAAGGCGAAAGTGACCACGTCCTGGGAACGTTTTTTCCTGAAGAAGAACGTTCCGGCTATCCCAGCGCCTTCCACCCAGATTACCGTCTCCATCGGGGTGGACGATGACAGCTCGGACGGCGCCCCGTCCGGCGCACAGGTCGATGTCTGGGGAGCCCATCTGGAGGAGCAGCGGGCCACGGCGGGGATCGTCATCCCGAAGCGGGAGGGGGCAAGCGGCCAGTGCCGGGCTTCCACCGGCGGCCAGTCCTGGCGGACGACCTCGTGTGACACGGTCGCCGATTGCGGTGGCACGGATATTTGCGTGGACCTCCAGCAAATCGGGCTGTTTGACGTGGTGTTCGAATCGATCGGCGGCGATATGGGACTTTGCGATGACAGCAGCGCCAACCCCGGGTCCGCGTGCAACGTGGACGCGGACTGTAATCCCGGGAGCGGTGCGGGAATCTGCCTGAATCCGGGGCTTGACGAGCATTCCCATGCCACCGGGAATGCTTGGCATGCAGGCAACAGTTCAACCAGCCCCCAGGGGTTCGAAAAGGACGGCATCTGCGAGGTCTGCCACCGAAGGCTCGGGAACAACAGCATTTGCTCCGATTTCGCTACGCAACCGGAAGTGTGTTTCAACGATCGGACCGAACACAATACGGGTAGAAGTTGCACGGCTTCCTGCCATCTCCACGCGGATGGGTTCTGCCGAAGCTGCGATCCGCCTGTGTTCCCCTGATCGAGGCCAGGAAATAGCGTAAAACGGACACTCCGTTGTTCAAGCGCAGAGCCAGCTCCGGCCCATTGCTGGCCGGAGACTTACGCTGTCGCGAGATCGGATTTAGTCAATCGGTCGAACAAAACATCAAACAAAATGGTGGGCCCCCGGGGGCTCGAACCCCGGACCAGCGGATTAAGAGTCCGATGCTCTACCAACTGAGCTAGAGGCCCACACTTTTTTGACTCGCATTGAATCTTTCCAATAAGCCTGTTCTAAAGGCCTACTGGACGCGCGATATTAGCAAAAAATGGGAGAACGCAAAATGAAATTGCTGATTATATTGTCGGCTCTCGTTTTGACCTGCACAGCATTTGCCGACGCGGTGGATGAGGTCCGTTGTCGAGAGATCGCATTCAGCAAATCCGTCGAAGCCCAGGACCTCTCTGCCTTCACATTATTCATCGACGCTGACGCGAGGTTCGTCGGCAATTCCGCACTGCACGGACCCGAAGCCATCGCCGAGGCATGGGCGGCGTTCTTTGCCGAAGACGGCCCCTTAATCAAGTGGCGGCCGCGGTTCGTCGAGGTGCTTGAGGACGGCAAGCTTGCCTTAACGCGCGGCCCCTACCGAATGATCACGCATGATGACGAAGGCGTCGAAACCGAACACTGGGGTACGTTCAATTCTGTCTGGCGATTGCATGACGATGGCATGTGGCGCGTCGTTTTTGATGCCGGCAGCGATTCCGACGAAGCGCCGGCCGATGAAGTGAAGGCGTTACTGGATCAGGTGCATGATTGCGAGACCCAGCAAAAAATGGGGTGGACGATGGGACTCGAACCCACGACGACCGGGATCACAACCCGGGGCTCTACCAACTGAGCTACGCCCACCATTGAACTTGCTTACCAATCTTACTCTGCGTTGTGCGACTTGGCGCGCCCGGCAGGACTCGAACCTGCAACTCCGGGATTAGAAATCCCGTGCTCTATCCGGTTGAGCTACGGGCGCATTCAATCCGACTATCCTACCGGAACAAAATATTGGTCGGGGCAGAGGGATTCGAACCCCCGACCCTCTGCTCCCAAAGCAGATGCGCTACCAGGCTGCGCCATGCCCCGATGCCAGATATTTTTCCACGCGGTGCTCCGGCCAGGGCCGGAGCTCGCGGGGGCACGATAATACGGGCGGGTTCGAGGCCAGTCAATGAATTGTATCGCTTGCTGGGGCAGCTCCTCACAATTTGCTATCTTGTGCCCAGATTCACCCCTTAATCGCTTGAGGCAGCCATGAAAAACACCCTGATCGCCCTAATTCTGGGGCTTTCCTTCTCATATGCACTGGCCGCGGATAAAGTGCCTGCGCACCCGTATATCGAAATTGTCACGACAGAGGGCACGATTGTCCTCGAACTCGACGGCAAACAGGCGCCCATCACGGTCGGGCACATCCTCAAGCTCGTCGACAGTGGATTCTATGACGGCACGATTTTTCACCGCGTCATCCCCGGGTTCATGGCCCAGGCCGGCGGTCATACGCCCGACTACAAGCTCAAAGAGAGCGATGACGAGATTCCAAACGAATCCGGCAACGGCATGAGCAACGTGCGCGGCACGATCGCAATGGCCCGCACCGGCGACCCACACTCCGCGAATTCACAGTTCTTCATTAATGTCGGCAACAACGAGAGGCTCGACCCGAACAAGACAGGCGGATCCTGGGGCTATGCGGTTTTCGGCTTCGTCATTGAAGGCATGGACGTTGTCGACAAGATTGCCACCGTCAAGACCGGACCAGCCGGGCCGTTTGGCTCCGATGTACCTATGGTGCCAATCGTTATAAAGAAAATGTCTCGATACACTTTCAAATAAAGAAACTATGACAACACTTTTCATTTCTGATCTTCATCTCGAAGCCGAGCGGCCGGACATCGCCAAGCAGTTTCTGACGTTTCTCGAGCAAGACGCCAGCGAGGCCGATGACCTCTACATACTGGGCGACCTGTTTGAGGCCTGGGTCGGTGATGACGATCCGAACACGCATTACTTCACGATCAAACGCGCCTTACGCAAGCTCGTTGATAGTGGCATCCCGGTGTATTTCATGCACGGCAACCGTGACTTTATGATTGGCAAAGGCTTCGCCAATGAGACCGGTATCGAAATTCTCAAGGACCCGTACAAAGTCCCGATGTATGGCCAGCAGGTATTACTGAGCCATGGCGACGTGCTGTGCACCGATGACGTGCAATATCAACGCATCCGCAAGATGACGCGTGATCCTGACTGGCAAGCATCCATTCTTGCAAGACCGCTTAAAGACAGATTGAGAATGGCAGACGAAGCGCGTCGGCAAAGCCTGGAGCGGACGATCAATCAAAGCATGGAAATAATGGACGTCAATCAGGACGCCGTAAAGAAGGTCATCCAGCATTTCGAGGTAGATATTTTGCTGCACGGTCACACGCATCGCCCCGCCGTTCATGTCGTCGATGTTGATGGCCGCAAGGCTCAGCGGATTGTGTTGGGCGACTGGTATACCCAGGGCAGCGTCGTCAGGTGGACCTCGAGGGGCGCCAGCCTCGAAGAGATGCCGCGGTAGGAGCGCCTTTATGCCATTTGGGTGCCATGGGCGCGATCGCGGGCATGGCCCGCTCCTACATTGGTTTTCCCGAGTGGAAGCGAAATTGCGGATCCGCATCGGTAATCAGCGCTGCTTCGATTGCCTTGAGTTCTTCAAGGCGGCGATCGATATCATCTTCGCCAACGCCACACTCGGATTTCGCGAACGCAATGTAATGCTCGAAGTGCCGCGCTTCTGACGCCAGCAGGCCGTTGTAAAACTTACCGAGTTTTTCAGGAAGATGCGGTGCCAAGACTGCGAAGCGTTCACAAGACCGCGCTTCGATCAACGCACCCACCAGTAACATATCCAGCAATTTGTGCGGCTCGTCTTCGCGCACAGCTTCACGCAGCTTTCCCGCATAGCGCGACGCCGACAGACGTTCGAATGCCACACCCATTTTGTCCATGATAGAGCGTACCTGCTCGAAGTGACGCAACTCCTCGCGAGCCAGCCGCGACATACGCTGTGCCAGTTGGCTGCGATCCGGGTAGCGATACAGAAACCCCAACGCCGTCGACGCTGCCTTCAATTCACAGTTCGCGTGGTCGAGCAGCATCTCCGGCAAATGATCTTTCGCCTTGTGCACCCACTCTTCCGGCGTTGCTGCGTCGAGAAACTCCGCAATCGCAGCAGGCGTTTCCGACGTCACACCCATTCCGCGACCTCGTCGGCCGACTGCAGGCGGTCTTCGGGTTTCTTGGCCAACATCATATTGATTAATGCCTGGTACTCGGCAAAACGCGGCGGCAATAACGGAACAGGCGCCTGAGCATGCAGATAAATAATGCCCATGGCCGTGTCCGCACGAAAAGGTTTCTTGCCGGTCAGCATCTCGTAGAAGATAACGCCAAGGCTGTATATGTCACTGCGGTGGTCGACGTCTTCCCCATGGCCCTGCTCCG
>Ga0224512_10004950_pt1 | contig 11108 bp, 10 predicted proteins | sample SF_May12_sed_USG_4_FD_169103 | JGI IMG/M metagenome (GOLD analysis project Ga0224512, IMG submission 169103) | Sediment microbial communities from San Francisco Bay, California, United States - SF_May12_sed_USGS_13 | ecosystem: Environmental > Aquatic > Marine > Sediment | place: USA...
CGCCGTAACTTATTCGGCTTCTGACGGTCGAACCGACCATCGCAATCCAAGGTAAGCAATGAACACTCCGATTTACAATTATCGCCGTACCGATAGCAGCGCAATTCCCAACGTCATATTCGCCCTGTTGGTTGCCAATGGCATAGTGTTTGCGCTGCAGCAGCTCAGCCCGCGATTCATGGTCATAAACTTTGCGCTGTGGCCTTTCGGCGTGCCACATTCGCCGTTCGCACCATGGCAGCTCATTACTTACGGCTTCCTGCACGGCAATCTGTCCCATATCTTTTTCAACATGTTCGGCCTGTGGATGTTCGGCCGCGACCTTGAACGCCTGATGGGTCCGCGCAGGTTTCTGATTTATTATTTTTCCTGTGTCGTAGGCGCGGCATTCGTGCAACTAATCGTTGCCGCCACACAAGGTGATATCTACCCGACGCTTGGAGCCTCCGGTGGCGTCTTCGGCATCCTGCTGGCGTACGGGCTGACATACCCTAACCGCATGGTTGTGCTGATATTTCCGCCTATCCCCATGAAGGCCAAGTACTTCGTTCTGTTCTACGGTTTGTTCGAACTGTACCTGGGCCTCAGCGGAGGTGCGCCGGGCGTTGCGAACTTCGCGCACCTTGGTGGGATGTTCTTTGGCTTCATACTATTGCGATATTGGGCGAGGCCTCGACGCAAGTGATTAACCGGCGTGGCTAGTTTAGCCAGCCTTGATTTGGCGACGAGCTGGAAAGCAGCATGATCATTAAACGCAGAGACTTCATCTGTCGCGCCGCTGCAAGCGGTGCTGTACTGACGCTTCCGGGCTTTCTCACAGGTTGCGGCGTTCAGCAAGCAACGACAATGGCCGATCCGATACCCGAGAATCCATTTTTGGATTGGTTCGGCGTTGACGAGGCGACCACGTTGCGTGTCATGTCGGAGCTGACGGCAAACGGGGCCGATGCGGCCGACCTGTATTTCCAACACACTCGCAACAACTCGCTGGCGCTCGAAGGCGGTGTTATCTCTGACGCAAAAACGGACATCCAGCAAGGTGTCGGTCTGCGAGTCGTAATTGGCGAACAAACGGGCTACGCATTCACTGAGGATTTGACCTTGCCATCGATGTTGGCAGCAGCGCGAGCGGCTTCGGCTGTTGCCGCCGGTAGCAAAGTCGCAGCGCCGCAGGCATTTGCGTCCAAAGAAATGGGTGACATGTACTCGACAAAGCTCCCCTGGGCCGATGTTGGTGTCAATCAAAAGATGCCCATACTCAAGTCTGTTGAGGACAAGGCGAGGTCGCTCGAGCCTTCGGTTGAAAAGGTATCCGTGTATTGGGCAGATAGCGACGAACGCGTAATGATTGCTGCGCTCGACGGTAGCCTCGTGACGGACCGGCGGCCGATGACGCGCCTGACAGTTCTTGTTACGGCGAAGAAGGGCGAGGAAGTGCAGTCAGGTTATTCCAACATTGCCGCGAGAGAGGAGATTTCCTGGTACACCGAAGAGCGGCTGAGTGAAATGGTTCAGGAGGCTGTTGATCGCACAATGGTCCTGTTCGATGCACGGCGTGTTGCGGCGGGCGAGATGCCCGTCATCCTCGCCTCCGGCGCCAGCGGAATTATGCTGCATGAAGCAATAGGCCATGCCATGGAGGCCGATTTTAATCGCCAGGGTGAGAGCATTTACGCGGACATGATCGGCGAGAAGGTCGCCGAGCAATTTGTCACGGTAGTTGATCAGGCGTCTATCCCGGGTGAGCGTGGCGCGCTGAACTACGATGACGAAGGTGTCAAAGCCGGGCGCACGGTCATGGTTGAGGACGGTGTACTCAAGTCATATCTGCACGACCGAATCAGTGCAAAACAGTATGGATTAACTCCAACGGGCTCAGGTCGCAGGGAGTCCTACAAATTTATGCCGATGCCGCGCATGAGCTGCACGTTTATGGAAAATGGTCCTCACGCCAGGGAAGAGGTCATCGAGGCCGTGGATCGAGGCATTATTTGTGAGACGTACACCAACGGCCAGGTTCAGATTGGCGCAGGCGATTTCACTTTTCACGTAAAGAACGGCTGGCTTGTTGAGGGCGGCAAGGTCACGGCACCGGTCAAGGACGTCAGGATCACTGGCAACGGTCCCGAGCTACTCAAACGAATCACAATGGTGGCCGACGACGCGCGCCTGGATACGGGTGGCTGGACTTGCGGCAAGAATGGCCAGAGCGTTCCGGTTTCACAGGGAATACCGACCGTTCTGGTGCCCAGTATGTCGGTTGGTACTTAAGCCAATGAGCCGCCGTCGATGGGAATGACGGTGCCCGTCATATGACTTGCCGCATCGCTCGCCAGAAATAACACGAGCCCGGCGATTTCTTCGGGCGTCGCTATACGACCATTGGGACTTTCGGCGGCAACATCAGACAGAAAGCCAGCAACGTCGCCACCCTGTTCCTCGACATCACTAATAAGCATCGGTGTGTCGACACTACCGGGGCAGATCGCGTTGATTCGCAAGCCGTCGGCTGCATGGTCGAGCGCCATCGCCCGAGTCATCATTATGAGTCCGCCTTTGCTCGCGCAATAGGCAACCGCACGGTCACCGGCCGTCAGCCCCCAATTCGAAGCGATGTTGATAATGCTGCCTTCAGTCGTCATTAGATGCGGAATAGCCGTCCGGGAAAGAAAGAACGGCACGTCGAGGTTTATCGACAGCGTGTCTCGCCAGTCTTCGTCGCTTGTGTCTTCAGTATTGCTTCTGATGAGTACGCCGGCCGAATTGACGAGGCAGTCGAGGCCACCGAATTCGTCGATCGTATCTGCGATGAGCTCGTCACAGTCTGTTGACTCTTCGAGCTCGCCTGCCCAGGTGGAAATGTTTTCCGAAACATCCGCGACTTCGCTGAGGCGACCCTCGTCACGACCGGCGGCCATAACGGACCAACCGGCTTCTGCAAAGGCGATAGCGACGGCGGCGCCTATCCCGGAGCTCGCACCTGTGACAAGTACAACATTCATGACAAATCTCTAAGAACTGGTATTGTATTGGGGAGTTTAGCTCAGTCAGGTACGGGCAGTATCGATATTACCAAGGAGAATATTGGCAGCAATGTATAAGGGCGAAAGATTTAATAGCATCAGTCATCTGGTTGGCGCGTCTCTCGCGCTCGTCGGTGGTGCTGTACTGGTCACGATGGCCGCGATGGAAGGTGAAGTTGCCAGGATAGTCAGCTTCAGCATTTATGCCGTAACCCTTTTCCTTCTGTATCTCTCATCGACCCTGTACCACAGCTTCCCCGGGCGGGCGAAGTTGTTCTTTCGGGTGGTTGATCATCAGGCGATCTACTTGCTGATTGCCGGTACCTACACACCAATTGCGGTTGTTGCACTTCGGAGCGCCGGTGGCTGGTGGTTACTTGGTGGTGTCTGGGCAATGGCGATTGTAGGCATGATTCTGGATGCGGTACGTCGTACAGGGCCCAGGATTGGCTCGATACTGCTTTATCTCGCCATGGGCTGGATCTGTGTATTTGCTCTGGATTCGCTGGTCGTATTGCTGTCGCGTGAGTCCCTGATTCTGCTCTTTGTTGGTGGCGTGTTCTATACCTCGGGCATTGTGTTCTTCGTCCTCGACAGCTGGTACCCGTGGTGTCACGGCGTCTGGCACCTGTTCGTTCTTGCAGGCAGCGTCAGCCACTATTTCGCAATTCTGTTTCTGTAATCTCGCTGCTGCCATCGAGACGGCTCGCGAAGTCCTTTCCCATCAATAAGGCAGGCGTCATGCTACCTGCAATGACCTGATGCTGGAGTAAGTGTTCGACAATCGCGACCGGTGCCAACTGAGTTACCGTGTAGCCGTTAGCCGTGATGATCCGCGCACTGACAGTTTTGCCCGTGGCATTGCGAGCTTCTCCCCACACATGCACGTGCTGCTGGTCGCGCTTTTGCGGACTCGGGCCTTCCACCTTTTTTTCAATCTGGCTTTTGATGAAATTCTGTACCGAGCGCAAACGCAACAGTGGGTGCAGCAATCGCAAGAATCTGAACTGTCTGATCATCGCGTCGTTAGCGGGCCAATAGACTGTGATGTTTTCGATGCCGGTCGTATAAAAGGCGGTGGAGACGTCTCCCCAGGAAACACTCATTGATTGCCTCGGCCCCTTACCGTAATCAACTTCGCGAATCTCGAGCGGAATGTTGACCACGACGCCATTGCGACGCGCGAAGGTGCCATAGCCGAGATTTTCAACAATGGTCTTGGCTGTTCCCGGGCTCACGCTCATGCTGCCGTGAAAACCCAGGTCGAGGTGCGATGCATCAGGTAGCGCTTCGATAAGCGCTTTAGCCAGGCAATCAGTGGGCACGACATCGAAGCCAACGCCAGGGCAAATCACGATTCCCGCCTCTTTGGCTGCCGCATCAATCTGCTCCGAGTGTGCGTGTTCGAATACCGGAATCTCACCTGTAATGTCGAAATAGTGTGTCCTTGCTCTCAGGCATGCATCGATCATCGGAGCGCTCGTTGCTGAGAACGGTCCGGCGCAATGAATTACAGCATCTATATCGTTGAGACTCTCGGCAATGACCTGTGGGTCATCCAGGGAAAATGCGCGCCAATCGAATCCGAGCCGCTCGGCTATCGCACGGGTCTTATCAGGGTTTCGTCCCGCCAGGATCGGCGTCAGACCTCTTTCCCGGGCCCGTTCGGCAATGAGTTGCGCGCTGTAGCCGTTGGCGCCATAAATCATCCAGCTTCGTATAGGCATTGCGATGGGTTTCCCGAATAAGAAATGGTGGGCCCGGTAGGACTCGAACCTACGACCAAGGGATTCGCTATACCCAATCATTTCTGAATGGAGCGGACTATCTCATCACCCTCAACCGAATTGTTAGGGGCGGGACGCTCTAGCCTGTTATTAAGAACACTGAAGTTCCCAGGTAGTCTCTGCACCTTCCGGCGGTGTACCGCCGGCTTGGCTCAGGATTGCCATCAGCCGAACTGCTAAGGTTTCCCTGAATTCATCCCGTTCATTTCGCGCCTTTCGGCACAAACGCACCTTCTTGATGAGTCCCCTGCTCTAACCAACTGAGCTACAGGCCCACACGTGGGACGCGAATTCTAACAGAAATGTACGCCGAAGAGCGATGGCAAAAACTGGCTAAATGACAGCTTTTCGACGGGCGCACCAGTGCGTTCGTGAGCCGCAATATAAGGTGATGAAGAAATGTGTCCGGTGCTCGAAGAGATTGTCTGGCCGACAGTCAGAATATTGCTCGCGAAAATGCAAGAATGACAACAATAATAAGCTCTTCCAATCCTGCGCCGCGCAACAGCGGCGTGGTCGATCTCGTAAACTGGCCTTGATTAACCTCCATGGAAATCGTTGCGAAATGTGTAGCTACGATAGAAATTTCTCAGCACCGGAATTTCACCACACCGAGCCGAAGACCAAGGAGTTTCAACTGGATCTACGCTCTTTATCGAACAGAAGGTGGGCAAGAATTCTTGAGGAAGCAAAGAAGTGCATTCTGGTTTGCTCCAATTGCCACAAGGAGATTCACAATTCGGGATGTACGATGGCCCTGGAAAATTCGATTCCAGGTTGTGTTGCGGAACGTCCAAAAAAGCGCAACAAAAAAAAGACCGGGAAAACCCGGCCTTTTCCTGATACATCTAATAACCGCTAATCCTCGAGGAGGAAGCTCCTGAGCTGATCCGAGCGTGTCGGGTGTCGAAGCTTGCGCAGCGCCTTGGCTTCAATCTGACGAATTCGCTCACGAGTGACGTCGAACTGTTTACCAACCTCTTCGAGGGTGTGATCGGTATTCATATCGATGCCGAAACGCATACGCAGCACCTTGGCTTCGCGCGGTGTCAAACCGGCAAGAACGTTGTGCGTCGTTTCCTTCAGACCCGATGACGTCGCAGAGTCGACCGGTGAGTGCACCGTCTGATCTTCGATGAAATCGCCAAGATGTGAGTCTTCGTCATCGCCAATCGGCGTTTCCATGGAGATCGGCTCTTTCGCAATCTTGAGGACCTTACGAACTTTGTCCTCAGGCATATCCATGCGTTCGGCCAGCTCATCAGGTAAAGGCTCGCGACCCATTTCCTGCAGCATTTGCCGCGAGATTCGGTTCAGCTTGTTGATCGTCTCGATCATGTGGACCGGGATGCGGATGGTGCGCGCCTGATCCGCGATGGAGCGTGTAATAGCCTGACGAATCCACCATGTCGCGTACGTAGAAAACTTGTAACCACGACGATACTCAAATTTGTCGACGGCCTTCATCAGGCCAATGTTGCCCTCCTGGATAAGGTCCAGGAACTGCAGGCCACGGTTGGTGTATTTCTTGGCGATCGAGATGACGAGCCGCAGGTTCGCCTCGACCATTTCTTTCTTGGCGCGGCGAGCCCTTGCTTCGCCAATTGACATCTGGCGATTAATCTCTTTGATCTCAGCAATGCTCAGACGCGTCAGATCCTCAACGGCAATCAACTTACGCTGTGCACGCAAAATATCATCTCGCAGCTTCGCCAGTGTTGACGAATGCTTGCGCTTGGCGCGAATGTGTTTCTCGATCCACGAAAGGTTGGTCTCGTTTTTCGGAAAGCTTGACAGAAAGTCTTTGCGAGGCATCCGGGCGTCTCTAACACAGATCTGCATGACCAGGCGTTCCTGGCTGCGAATTATCGATACAACGCCGCGCAGATTTCGGACAAGGAGATCAAACAGTTTTGGTGCAAGCTTCAGCTCCATGAGCTGTGCCGCCAGGTCTGATTGAACCTTCAGTGTCTTCTTGTCCTTGAAGCTGTATTTCTCGATATTTGTCAGCACGCGATTGTGCAGGCGGCGGATAACTTTGACTCGAGCTTTGACTTCTTCAGGATCGGGTCCGGTATCGATGACTTCTTCGTCATCATCAGATTTCGGGGCAGGGGGCTTAATCTCGTCCGGCTCGTTCGGGTCGATGAAACCGACCACGAAGTCCTGCATGCGTGTGTCGCCCGCGAGGACTGCATCCGCAACTTCCAGCAACCGGCCAATGGTCGGTGGGAAGTGGGACATATGCCATTTGACCTGGTTGAGGCCGTCCTCGATGCGCTTGGCGATTTCGATCTCACCCTGCCGTGTCAGGAGTTCGACCGTTCCCATTTCTCGCATGTACATGCGCACGGGGTCGGTCGTTCGACCGAACTCAGCGTCGACACTCGCTAGCGCGGCTTCCGCCTCTTCGGCTGCATCGTCGTCATTCGATACTGCCGCATCGGACAACAGGATCGATTCGGCATCCGGCGCCTTTTCGTGCACCGCGATACCCATGTCATTGATCATGTTTACGATGTCTTCGATCTGCTCAGGATCGACAATATCGTTCGGCAAGTGATCATTGACCTCGGCATAGGTCAAATAGCCTTGCTCTTTGCCGCGGGCAATCAGGTCTTTGAGTTGCTGAGCCTGTTTACTGCCGCCAATTGCTGCACGTTTTTCGCTCAAGACGAAACAACCTCCAAGTAATGGATACAAACGAGTAATTGTACTATTCTGACTGGATCTAAAGCTATAAAATTCCGTCGAATTCAAAAACTAACGCAAAGCCCGAATTTCCGCTTTCTCCTCATCGGTCAGTGAGCTAAGTTTTTGTTTTTCAATCAGAAATTCAATTCTCTCCCGGCGCCCCGCCGCGGCCAGCTGCTCAAGACAGGCGGCCAACTCTGCGGACGCATCGAATTCTTCCTCCGCTGGCACCTCAATCGCTGCCAGTTTTCCAAGGTGCCTGCCCTTATCGTCGTGACGCCATCGTTCCAGTAGACCAGCCGTCGTGATATTGGGTTCCTTCTGCACTGTTTCAATAAGGTCGTGCAAAAGATCGACGCCGGGTCGACTGACGCCGGCGAGCATCTCAATGTCGAGCTTGTTTGCCGCTTCCGGGTAATTCAGCAGCAAGGTAACCGCCCGCCGTACTGCTGATGGCCGTCCGCCGGCGGATGTGCTGCGTCGACGCTTGCCTTCATTGGCCGGGCCTGGCGCCGGCCTGCTTTGCTTGTCCCGTGCCTGCCCGAGCATTCTCTCGAGTTTCGCTGCACTTAGACCCACGGTATCGGCCAGGCTTTCAATGAGCAACTCCCGGTATACGCCCGGTGGAATATTGTTTACGAGCGGCTTCGCAAGTTCAGCCAGCCGAGCTTTGCCATCAATGGTCGTCATATCGACCTGGCTGGACAGCTCACCGATAAGAAAGTCGGACAATGCGATACCCTCATCAATAGCCTGCATGAATGCGTCAGAGCCATATTCGTTGACGTAGGAATCGGGATCGTGTTTTTCAGGCAGGAACACGAAACGAATTTGTCGACCTTCGCGAACTTGTGGCAGCGCATTTTCGAGTGCGCGCCACGCAGCCGCTCTACCCGCTCGATCGCCATCGAAACTGAATACCACGTTGTCGGTCAGACGGAAGATACGGTCGAGATGATCCGATGTGGTTGCGGTGCCCAGCGTCGCGATTGAAAAATGGATGCCGTGACGGGAGAGGGCAACTACGTCCATATAACCTTCAACAACAACGAGCTGATCTATCTGGCGCAGCGCCTGGCGCGCTTCGTACAGGCCGTATAGCTCCCGCCCCTTGTGAAATAGCACGGTTTCCGGTGAGTTCAGGTATTTGGGTTCGCCGTCGCCGAGCGCGCGCCCGCCAAAACCGATTGTGCGTCCACGGGTATCGCGGATAGGGAACATGATCCGGTCGCGAAAGCGGTCATAGTGCTTGCCGTTGTCTTTACGGATAACCAGCCCGGTGGCCAGTAGCCGCTCGGCAGCTTCGGAGGTCTTGCCGAACTTGTCCAGCACGTCGCTCCAGCTGTCCGGCGCGTAGCCGATACCGAAACGTTTCGCTGTCGCGCCGTCAATACCGCGCTGCTTGAGATAGTCGACGGCACTTGAATTGTCACGCAGGCACGCTTGCCAGTGATTCTCGACACTGCCCATCAAGGAAAAAAGTTCATCGTAGCGGCGAGCGGGGCGGTCGCTCTCGTCCCTGGGCACGTCGACACCCATCATGCTTGCGAGGGCCTCTATGGCCTCGACAAAGCTCATGTGATCAAACTCCATGAGGAATCCGATCGCGGTGCCGTGCGCGCCACAGCCGAAGCAATGATAAAAACCTTTAGTTGGACTTACCGTGAAAGACGGTGTCTTTTCTTCGTGGAATGGACAGCAGGCTTTGAATTCGCGACCCGCTTTCTTAAGCTGGATGCGTCGCCCGAGGACCTCGATGATGTCCGCTCGCGCGATCAGGTCGTCAATAAAATCCTGGGGAATCATTCGACTAGCATAGTCGTTTCGGCGCGATGCGCCAGCGCTAGCCTAATCGCGCTTTGACCTTGGCGCCTACCGCGCCCATGTCTGCCCGGCCAGCTGCTTTGGACTTTATCTGTCCCATCACTTTGCCCATGTCGCGAATGCTCTCGGCGCCCGTTGCGCTGATGGCTTCGTCGATGAGCGCATCGAGCTCAGTATCGCTCAATTGCTCGGGCAGGTAGGTATCGAGAACAGCGATCTCTGCGAGCTCGATGTCCGCCAGATCATTGCGGCCACCGTTTTGAAATTGTTCTACAGAGTCGCGCCGCTGCTTGACCATCTTGTCGAGCACCGACAACACGGCCGCATCATCGAGTTCGATACGCTTGTCGATTTCGATTTGTTTGATTGCAGCGAGCATCAGACGCACCACTTTCAGCCGGTCTTTCTCGCCGGCCTTCATGGCGGACTTCATGTCTGCTGTGATTTGGTCTTTCAGGGACATGGCAGTAGCTCCGCGCTTGCGGAGCGTCAGGAACCTAGTAGAGGCGTTTGCGCTTGGATTCGTCGCGAGAAGATTTCTTCATGTGGCGTTTGACGGCAGCAGCCTTCTTACGCTTGCGCTCCTGCGTCGGCTTCTCGTAATACTCGCGGCGGCGCAGCTCTGTCAGGATACCGGCCTTCTCGCAGGCGCGCTTGAAGCGGCGCAGCGCGGCGTCAAAATACTCATTCTCTTTTATACGAACACTGGGCATACGAATTCAGTTCTTCTGTCCAAACATAAATAAACCCGGCCGAGGCCGGGACTGAGCCGCGTATTATAACGCCAGTTTTCCAGCAAATCCAAGGTAAACTGTCGCCAAATGAATGTCCTTGGCATAGAAACGAGCTGTGATGAGACCGGTGTGGCGCTGTACAACGCCCAAACTGGCCTTCTGGCGGATGCGCTGCACAGCCAAATTGACCTGCACGCGGTCTATGGCGGCGTCGTCCCGGAAATAGCGTCACGTGACCATATCCGCTGCCTGTTGCCGCTTATTGAGCAAGTGCTTGGCGCGGCCGGCATCGAACGGCCCGATGCGATTGCCTATACGGCAGGGCCCGGGCTGGTTGGCGCCCTCATGGTCGGCGGTGGCATGGCGAACGGCCTCGGATTGGCCTGGAATTGCCCGGTTATCCCGATTCACCACATGGAAGGACATCTGCTGGCGCCGATGCTCGAGGATGAGCCGCCGGAATTTCCGTTTCTTGCGCTGCTCGTGTCAGGTGGACACTCGATGCTTATCGCGGTGCGCGGACTTGGTGACTATGAGGTCCTGGGTACGACGCTCGATGATGCGGTTGGCGAGGCGTTCGATAAGACGGCCAAGTTACTGGGTCTCGGATATCCGGGTGGTCCGGCGTTGGCCGCTCTTGCCCAAGGCGGTAGTGACACTGCCTATGCCTTGCCGCGACCGATGCTCAATCGCCCGGGGCTGGATTTTAGTTTCAGCGGCCTCAAGACGGCGGTGATGCTCGAGGTCAAAAAGGCGATAGCAGCAGGTGAGCTGGAGTCCTGCCGCGCGGATCTTGCTGCGTCCTTTCAGAGGGCGGCGGTCGATACGCTGATTGGCCGAGCGCTGAAGGCGGCGAAGCAGGAACGGTTCGAGCGGATTGTGGTTGCCGGCGGCGTCGGTGCCAACAAGCTGTTGCGACGGGAAATGGCATCCCGATTCGAAGGCAAAGTGTTTTACCCACGGCTGGAATTCTGCACCGACAACGGGGCGATGATCGCGGTGGCGGGCGCGTTGCGGCTGGCGGATGCTACGGCGGCAATTGAGAT
>Ga0224512_10004951_pt1 | contig 11104 bp, 9 predicted proteins | sample SF_May12_sed_USG_4_FD_169103 | JGI IMG/M metagenome (GOLD analysis project Ga0224512, IMG submission 169103) | Sediment microbial communities from San Francisco Bay, California, United States - SF_May12_sed_USGS_13 | ecosystem: Environmental > Aquatic > Marine > Sediment | place: USA: California...
CGAGACATGGGTGATTGGCGGGGCACCACGTGAAGTCTCGGTGACGCTCGACCCGCAAGCGCTCGCGGCGCGCGGACTTTCGGCGGGCGCGGTCATGCAGGCGCTCGGCGCGGCCAACGCCGAGCTGCCGGCCGGCCACATTGTGACGGGAAACCGCAGCATCCCGCTCCGCATCGGCCACCTGCTGCGGAACAGGGATCAGGTGGCACACGTGGTCGTCGCTGTCATCAACGACCGACCGATCCGACTGGGAGACGTCGCGCGGATCGCTGACGGACCCGCGGAGCCGGACCAATACGTTGCATTCCTCTCGCGGGAGACCGGAACGGACTTCGAGCCCGCCGTCACGATTGCCATTGCCAAACGCGAGGGCACGAACGCCGCCACCATCGCTCATCAGGCCATAGAGCGCGTAGACGAGCTTCGGGGCAGAGTGGTGAGCGACGACGTTCGCGTGACGGTGACGCGTGACTACGGCGAAACCGCAACCGAGAAGTCCGGGGAACTCCTGTTCCACATCCTGGTCGCGACGGTTGGGGTCGTGCTGCTCGTGTGGTTTGCGCTCGGATGGCGTGAAGCGGTGGTCGTGCTCGTCGCCGTGCCGGTCACCTTAGCGCTGACGCTCTTCGTCTATCGTCTTTACGGCTACACGCTGAACCGCATCACGCTGTTCGCTCTCGTGTTTGCCATCGGCATTCTCGTCGACGATGCGATCGTCGTCGTCGAGAACATCGCACGACACCTCAAGCTCAAACACCGTCATGCCGACGAAGCTGCCGTGGTGGCGGTCGACGAGGTCGGCAACCCAACCATTCTGGCGACGCTCGCCGTGATCGCGGCCATCCTGCCGATGGCGTTCGTGTCGGGACTGATGGGACCGTACATGCGCCCGATCCCTGTCGGGGCCTCCGTGGCGATGCTCTTCTCGCTCGCCGTGGCGTTCATCGTAACGCCGTACCTGGCCGTCCGGTTGGTGAAACAGCACAACGATGCGCCTCCGTCGGGACGGCCGGTCGAAACCACAGACGAAGAAGTGCCCACCGGCCGCATCGCCCAATGGTATCGGGGCATCATGGACCAATTGCTGGGCGACTCGCGGCGCCGCATGCTCGCCTACGGTGGAATGGTCGCCCTGCTCGTCTTGTCGGCGGCGCTCGTGCCACTCCGGTTGGTGACGATCAAGATGCTCCCCTTCGACAACAAGAGTGAGTTCCAGCTCATCGTCGACATGCCCGAGGGCACGTCACTCGAGCGGACCGCCGAAGTGGCCCAGGCGCTGGCCCTCGTCGCCGCGCGCGATGGGGACGTCCATGACGTGCAGACGTATGCTGGCGTGGCGGCGCCATTCAACTTCAACGGCTTGGTGCGACACTACTTCTTGCGACGCGGTCCCACGGTGGCAGATGTGCAAGTCAACCTGGCGCCGAAACACGAGCGTTCCGGCCAGAGTCACGACATCGCCCTGCGCATGCGCCCCGCGATCGATTCGGTTGCCCGCGCGTACGGAGCGTCGGTCAAGCTCGCCGAGATCCCGCCGGGACCACCGGTGATGGCGACGCTGACCGCCGAGGTCTACGGACCACGCTACGAAGAACAGATCGATATCGCAGATGGCGTGCGGCAGGTGTTTCTCGAGACCGACGGCGTCGTCGACGTCGACTGGTCGGTGCAGGCCAGCCATGCCGAGGTTCGTGCTGCGATCTCACAAGCGGAAGCCCGGCGCGCCGGCACCAACGCGCAGGAGATCGTTCAGACGATCGCCGCCTCGATGGGTGGCGCGAGCGCAGGATTGCTGCACGACGAGTCAGCCGCCGAGCCAGTGCCGATTCGGGTGCGAATTGCGGACTCGGCTGCGACGTCGATACGCGACGTGGCCTCGATGCCCATCGCCACACCGCGCGGTGCGCGTGGATTGGGCACACTGGCGAGCCTCGACAGTGCCCCGGCCGCAACACCCATCTTCCACAAGAACCTTCGGCCGGTAGTATACGTGACCGCTGACGTCGCGGGGCGACTGGAGAGTCCTGCGTACGCGATGCTCGAGATGGGAGATCCGCTCGCCGAGCAGCTTGCCGACGTCGATCGGCACTGGGTCACGTCACCCACGATCACCGAGGAGCCGTTCATTGTGTGGGACGGCGAGTGGCAGATCACCGTAGAGGTGTTCCGCGATCTCGGGATCGCGTTTGCGGCCGTGCTGGTGCTGATCTACGTGTTGGTGGTCGCGTGGTTCCAGTCATTCACAGTGCCGCTCGTCATCATGGCACCGATTCCGCTCACCCTGATTGGCATTCTTCCGGCCCACGCTGCCTCGGGCGCCTTCTTCACGGCGACGTCCATGATCGGCATGATCGCCCTGGCCGGGATCATTGTGCGGAACTCGATCTTACTGGTGGACTTCGTCGAACTGGGATTGGAGCGGGGTCGTTCGCTCAAGGACGCCGTCGTCGCGTCGGGCTTGATCCGTTCGCGACCGATCATCCTGACCGCGCTGGCCGTCGTGATCGGCGGGTTCGTGATGGTGCGCGACCCAATCTTCGAGGGATTGGGTATCGCGCTCATCAGTGGGGCAGTCGTGGCAACGCTGCTCACCCTCATCGCCATTCCACTCCTCTACTACGAGATGCACAAATGAAGTTGCTCCTGATCTTCGTCGACTCGAACCACCGGGACGACGTCGAGGCTATTCTCGACGAGGCGGACGTTCCGGGATACAGTGAGTTCCCCACCGTCTTGGGCAAGGGGAAGACCGGACGAAAAATGGGCACCCGTGCCTTTCCGGGCTCCAGCACGCTATACTTTGTCGCGCTCCCCGATGGCGAGTGTCACGGGATCTGTGACCAACTCGCTGCCCTCAGCGCCAAGGCGGGTCCCGAAGAAGGACTCAAAGCTTACACCCTCGACACCATGGAAGTCATATGAAGATGCACTATGTCATCCGGCGCATCGCCGGGACGTTCATTCTGGGCTCGCTGGCACTGGGATACTGGGTCAGTCCCTACTGGTACTTGTTCACCGCCTTCGTGGGGCTCAACCTGCTGCAGTCCAGCTTCACGCGGTGGTGCCTGATGGAGACGATGCTGGCGAAGGTGGGAGTGGGGAGGGAGTAGGGAGGAGTAAGGAGGGAGGAGGGAGGCTCCTATTCCAACAACGCCCGCGCCTTCCGAAACACAGCGTACCACATTCGTCGTGTCAGTCTCCCGGTGTTGGTGTTCTGGCGGCTGGGGTGATACGAGGTGAGTAAAGTCGTTCCGTTTGACAGGTGGTGCGAGGCGCCGTGCCCGAATGCCGGCCGCTCACGTGGCGCGAGCTGTTGCCACCACCCCGCGGCCTTGAGGTACTGGCGGTGTGCCACGTGGCCGAGCGCCAACACCACTTGGACACGGTCCAACAGCGAGAGCTCTCGTTCCAGGTATCCCTGACACGCATCCAACTCGTCCTGCGTCGGCTTGTTGCCGGGGGGCGCGCACCGTGCTCCGGCGGTGATGAAACAGTCGCTGAGGATGAGGCCATCGTCTCGGGCGGACGATGCTGCCTGACTCGCGAACCCGAAACGATGGAGCGCCTCGTAGAGCCAATCGCCGCTCGAGTCGCCCGTGAACATCCGCCCCGTGCGATTGGCCCCGTGCGCGGCCGGCGCGAGCCCCACGATCATGAGGCGCGCATCGGGATCGCCGAACGCCGGTACCGGTTTTCCCCAATAGTCCCATTCGCGAAAGGCGCGCTTCTTCTCGGTTGCCACACGCTCACAGTGGGCCACGAGCCGGGGACAGCGACGGCACGCTATGACAGACTGCTCGACGCGATTGAGAAGGTCACTCATTGGGCGATGGCGTTGGGGAGCAGAAAAGATATGGGTGATGGGGGAAGAGGGCGAAGAGAAGGCGACGGCTGGCGACAATTCCCTTCTGCCCCCTCTGCCCCTCCTACCCCTCCTGCCGCCGCATTACCGAATCCGCCGGCGTCACGTCTTCCACCTTCCAGCGATACAACTGGTAGACCGTCTCGGAACCGTCGCGGCGGACCCAGAACTGGGATTGGGTGGAGTCGAACGCGAGGGCGCCTAAGGTCCGGCCTGCGGCATCGCGCAGCGTGAGCCGTCGATCGGGCCGCCGGAAGTCCGCGGAGTCGGCTTGCGCAGGCGTGGCGAAGCCGGTGCCCTGTGCGGAGAGCGAGCGCAACTCGCCGAGCAGGCGGGTCATTGCCGCGGAGTCCGTGGCAGTCCCGTTCGCAAAGGTCCACGCGCTATCGGCTCGCACCAGCTCGTAGCGGCGGCCAGCGCGCTCGATCGAGATGCGGGCAATACTGTCCGGCTCAACCGAGAGGATCCGCTTGTCACGCCAATCGCTGACCGGGCGGTCGATGAGCAGAACCAGCTCTCCCTCGAGCAGGTAGACGTTGTCATCACCCACCCGACGGGCGTACACCGTCCGAGCGGCGCGACCCTGCCGGCCGATCAAGAGATCCGCAACCGTGCGGCTTCCCGCCAGCACCCGTAGCCGTCGCGCCGTGGCAGTGTCCACGCCCATCCGCTCGTGCGATGCCGGGTTCTGTGCCGCGAGCTCGCCGGTCACCGCATCGGCAGTCGCGCCGAATAGCTCCGCAACTTTGTCCGGGGCAGTGGCAAATCCATTCACCGTCCACGCCGCTCCGGTCCGGGCCAAGCGCACGGTGTCTGCGGCGCGCTGAAACACCACCGAATCCACTTCCCCTGCCGAGATGGCGCGGATCAGTTCCACTTCTTCGATTACATCGCCACCGCCTGACAGAATCTCCGAGAGCCCCCAGAGAAACAGGGCGAGGACGAGTGCGATGCCGACACGCTGGAGTTGGCGGACGGTCATGACGGTGTTCCCTGCCCCGCGCGAACGTAGGCACGCTGGCTCCCTCGGCGCCGGCGCCACAGGCGCCACATCGCGAACAGCACGAGCAACAGCGGAAGGCCAATCACATTGCCATACTTGACCAAGTCCCGCGTGGTCCGGCCCTCAAACACCAAAGGTGGCGGCCGCCGGTCCTTGGACCGGATCTGAATGAGTGCGTCGTCCTGCGCGAGCCAGTCCACCGCGTTGAGCACGAACAGCAGTCCGCCGGGTGCCGATCCGGCGTACTGATCCGTCACGAAGTCACTGTTCCCAACAATCACGAGACGGCCGGCCGCTTCACGCGCGGTGCCGACTGCCAATGGATTGACCGTCACCGCAACGAGCTGCGGCTCGAGACTGTCACTCGGAAAGTCGCGCTGCGGGTTGATGAACGCCCGGCCACCCTCCACACCACCCGCACGGCTCGTGGTGAACAGCGGCGTCACGGTGCCCGGGACCGCGTTCGACGTGTCGATGCTGCTGCTCCACGGAAGGAACGCCGACTCGAGACCCTGCACGACGATGGATTCCTGCGTGCTCAGCGCTCGGAGCCAGAACGGATAGCCTACTAACAGGCGTCCGCCCTGAATGGGCATCGAGACCCGCTCGTTCGACGCCAAGTCGTACACCATGTCGAGCCCAATGGAGACGCCGTACGGCTCGAGCAGGGTGTTCCACGCGATCGGCCGTGCCGATGCCATGAACCCCTGCTGTTCGATCTGCATGCCGTTGGCCATGACGAGCGCCCCACCCCCTCGCCGCAAGAACGCGCCGTACCGCTCCGCCTGAACAGAGTCCAAGAAGAACGGCGTGCCGGCGAGCACGAGCACATCGACGTCGCTCGCGATGGCGGTGCTGTCCGACATGACCACGGTGCGGACATCGTACGTGCGGCCCAACTCCGCTCTCAAACGCTGATACGTCGGTCCCGCACCCGGTGCCTGTGGTGAGACTGCCTCGACCAGGCCAACGACGTCGCGATCTGAGCGGGTGAGCGTCCGCACGAACGTCACGAGACGGTACTCCAGGTCTTCGGTCCGCTCCACGAAGGGAATCGTCTCGGTGCCGTCGGCGTATTGGAGTGCCAAGCCCAGGTAGCCTTCTTTGACCTGGAACTCGGATTCCCCAATGACATTGAACTGCACCGGAGCGATGCCGAGCGACCGAGCCTCATTCGCCGCGTCTTCGTTATCGGCCGGATCGATCTCCGTGACGCGGACCTTCCCCCCGCCCGCCGATCGGAGGTCGGCAAGCAGATCTGCGATATCGCGCTTGACGATGCCAAACTCTGAGGGCAGCTCTTGCGACACGAACAGCTTGATGGTCACGAGATCGTCGAGCCCGGCGAGAATGGACCTCGTGGCCGGTGACAGCGTGTAGGCGTTGCCCGGCGTGAGATCCACTCGCCCACCGATGTGCCGGCCAAACAAGTTGACGACGACCAGAAGCACCACAATCAGCGCCGTCCCCAGCCGCAACCGTTGACGCGTCTCGCGGCCGCGCGCGAGCTTGCGCCGCATGAGTGCGTAGTAGGCGAGCGCCAGGAACAGCCCGGTAAGCGTTACGAAGTACACCACGTCGCGAAGGTCGATCACGCCGCGCGCAACGTTCTCGAAATGCCCCAACACAGCTAGGCTCGCCACCACTGCGCTCGCCCAGGGTGGCAACCCGGTAATCAGCGGATCGATACCGACCAGAATGAGCAGGAACATCACGGTGAGACCCGTGATGTAGGCGGTGATCTGGTTGGATGTGACACTGGAGGCCCAGAGTCCCACGCCCGTGAGGCCCGCGGCCAGCAGCGCAGCACCCAGGTATTGGGCCACCATGACCCCCGCCTGGACATCGGCGCCCAACGAAAGGCCGAGGGCGACGGGAACGGTGAAGAGCAACGCGAGCCACATGAACAGCACCTGGCCCACGTACTTGCCCATCAAGAGTTCCACTTCCGACACCGGCTGTGCCAAGACGACCTCGAGGGTACCCGATCGAATATCCTCTGCGAGCGCGCGCATGGTCACAGCGGGGACGAAGAACAACAGAATCCACGGCAACAGCTGCAGCATCGGCCGGAGCGACGCCACACCCACGAGGTACGCCTGGCGGAAGAACAGGAGATCGTTGATCACCAGGAACACGACGAGCAGGATGTATCCCGTCGGATGGTCGAACAGGGAGCGGAGCTCCCGCCGCGCAATCGTCCAGACGGCCTTCATCGTTCGCCGCTCGTCAGCTCGCGGAACAGATCTTCGAGACTGCGGCTCTCCTGGTGCAACTCGTACAAGGTCCACCCGCGGGCCTTGGCCAAGCCAAACACCGCGGGTCGGACGTCGCGCGAGCTGTCGGCCGCAAGGGTCACGGCGACCCGGGCGCCGCGTGGCGTCGGATCCTCCACCCGAATGACCCCCTCCACGGTCCTCAATCCCTCGACGATGCCCTCGCCCTCGGCCTCGACAGTGATTCGCACCGCCCCTTCGGCCTGGCTGGCCAGCGCCTCCACCGAGCCATCGGCCACGATCTTCCCTTCGTGGATCACGAGGAGCCGAGAGCAGGTGTGCTGCACTTCGGGCAGCACGTGCGTGGAGAGGATCACCGTGCGTTCTTGCCCGAGCGCGCTGATAAGCCGGCGGATTTCCACCCGCTGATTGGGGTCCAACCCCTCGGTGGGCTCATCCAGCACCAGCAGATCGGGACGGTGGAGAATGGCCTGCGCCAGCCCCACCCGCTGCCGGTACCCTTTGGACAACTCGCCGATCGGCCGGTAGAACACGTTACCGATTCCCGTGCGGTCAACCGCTTCATCGAGGGCGTCGGCGCCAGCAGCGCCTCGCAGATGTCTGAGCCGCGCGACGAAGTCCAGGTACTCGGCAACCAGCATGTCACCGTACAGCGGGTTGTTTTCCGGCAGGTATCCGATCCGGCGCTTGGCATCCATGGCCCGTTCCGCGAGCGGAAAGCCGTCGAACAGGATTTCGCCGGTGTCCGGCTCGTAAAACTGGGTGATCAACCGCATGGTCGTGGACTTACCCGCCCCGTTTGGTCCCAGGAACCCAACCACCTCACCGCGGTCGATCTCGAAGCTCGCGCCTTCGACGGCGGTCACGCCGTCGAAGTGCTTGGATACGTGTTGGAGACTGAGCAGGGTCATGAACATGAACCAGTCAAGGCCAAATCCCGCAGTCCGATCGGGAAAAAATTCTAATCAGACCCCCCGCATTCTGCCAAGCCTTTGCGCGAATTGCCTTTCGGTCCTAACTTTGTACCGTAAAGTTCTTTACCCTTCTCGCGAGCGGGGGCCGCGTGACGATTCCGAGACACGAGGACCGGGAAAACGCCAAGGAGACGCTGGAGTACATCCGGCGGACCATGGAGTCGGCTTCGACCTTCACCGCCGTCTCGGGATGGGGACTGGTCACCGTGGGAGGGGTGGGCCTGCTCGCCGCATGGCTCGCGTGGAGCGGTAACCAGGACGCCGATCTCAGGATCTGGATCCCTGCGGCAATCGTCTCGGTCATGATCGCCGTGGCCTTCAATGTGGCCAAGGCTCGGCGACAGGACGTCCCGATCTGGTCGGGCGCCATTCGTCGGCTGGCCTGGGTAATGACCCCCACGCTCGGCGTCGGCGCCCTGCTGACGTTCGCCCTGACGGCCCAAGGTACCCCACAGCTGCTGCCCGGCACGTGGCTTGCGATCTACGGCGCGGGCGTGACGGCGGGGGCCGAGTTCAGTGTCCGAGCGATCCGGTGGATGGGCGTGCTCTTCGTCGGGATTGGCGCGGTGGCCCTGTTCCGGCCGGAGTGGGGACTCGCGTTACTTGCCGCCGGGTTCGGTGGTCTGCACATGGTCATCGGCCTGGACATCATGTTGCGGCATGGCGGGTAGCGCGGTGTCCGACGAGCTGGACCGCCTCATCCACGAGCGGATGCGCTTGGGGATCGTGTCGGCGTTGGCTGCGGAGGACAGCATGAGCTTTGCCGATCTCAAGCATGTGCTGCGCACCAGCGATGGGAACTTGAGCGTGCACGCGCGGAAGCTCGAGGAGGCAGGGTACATCAAGGTGAGTAAGGGATACGAGGATCGCAAACCGAAGACCGACTATCGGCTGACGGCTAAGGGCCGCCGAGCACTCGAGGGATATCTGGAAAAGATGGAAGCCATTCTCAGCGAAGCGCGCGACGCGCTGGAGCGGTCATGAGCGGACTACACGTAGGCATCATCATGGACGGGAACGGGCGCTGGGCCCGGACCCAAGGCAAGCCGCGCTGGCGCGGTCATCTGGCCGGTGTCGACACCGTGCGCGACGTGGTGCGTGGCTCACCCGACCTCGGCATCACGACCCTCACGCTGTACGCCTTCTCGAGCGACAACTGGAAACGCCCACCCGCCGAAGTGGGACGCCTGTTCTGGCTGCTGCGCGAATACTGCCGCCGCGAAACCGCGGAGCTCATCGACAACGGCGTGCGGGTCACCCACGTGGGGCGACGCGACCGCATCCCCCCATCGGCCCTGGGCGAGCTCGACCGGACCATCGGCCAGACGCGCGGTGGGACACGACTACAGCTTCGGCTCGCGATCGACTACAGCTCGCGGTTCATGATCAGCGAGGCGGCCCGCGCCGTCGCCGATCGCGTCACTGCAGGGTTACTCGACACCGACGCGGTGACCCCCGACCTGTTGAAGCAGTTCATTTCGAATGGAACGCCGGAACCGGACCTCGTGGTCCGCACGGCGGGCGAGCAACGGCTGTCGGATTTTCTCTTGTGGGAATCCGCATACGCGGAGCTCTACTTCACGCCCGTGCTGTGGCCGGACTTTCGTCGCGCGGACTTGGCACTGGCCGTGTCGGAATTCCATCGCCGCGAGCGCCGGTTCGGCGGCGTGAAGGTGGAGTCCAAGCTGGTCAGCTGAGGGAGCCGCGAAACTCCCGCACCCTTTTCTCGCGGCGTCCGCGGCTCGATCTTTTCCGATCGGCCTTCCACACTCCAACCGAGAACTCGCCTCATGCGTAGAATCGTCGCACCGCTGTTGTGTGTCGCGCTGGCAGTCCCAGCCCTCGTGCAGGCACAGGACCTCACCCCGTCACCCGGCACGCGATACGACCGACTGTTGATCCAAAACGCCATGGTCATCGACGGCGCGGGGAACCCGACGCGCGGCCCGATGGACATCCTCATCGAGGGCTCGACGATCGCGAGCATCCGTCCGCATCGGCCCAACGCACGTGTGACGGCGGACCGGATGATCGATGCGACGGGCATGTACGTGATGCCGGGCATCATCGATCTGCACGGCCACACGCAGTTCAGTCGAAATGGCGAGCCGTTCCCCAAGGACTACGTCTACAAGCTCTGGTTGGCACACGGCATCACCACGATCCGCGACCCTGGCTCCGGCGAAGGGCTGGACACGATCGTGCACCACGCGCGGCTCTCGGAGTCCAACGCCATCGCCGCGCCAACGATCATTCCCTACGCTTACGCTGGGGGCAACACCCCCGACGAGGCTCGGGACAGGGTGCGACAGGCCAAACAGAAGGGCGCGCGCGGTCTCAAGGTGTTCGTCAATCGCCCTGACGTGTGGGAAGCCCTGATGGAGGAGGCGCACAAGCAGGGACTGCCCGTCGCCACCGACATGAAGATTCAGGAGCTCGATGCGATGGACGTCTCGCGGCTTGGCGTGCGCAGCATCGAGCATTGGTACGGGATTCCCGATGCGGCCATCACCGGACCACAGGATTTTCCGGATTCCTACAGCTACGACAACGAGCTCGACCGGTTCCGCTGGGCGGGCGACATCTGGCGTCAGGCCGATCCGGATTTGCTGTCGGCCGTGCTCGACACGATGCTGGCGCACGGCGTGACCTGGGATCCGACGTTTGCCGTGTACGAGGCGAACCGCGACCTCGCGCGCGCGCAAAATCTGCCGTGGTTCGAAGAGTACGCGATGCCCAACCTGCTCCAGTTCTTCGAACCCGACCCCGAACGCCATGGGTCGTACCACTTCGACTGGACGACGGAAGACGAAGTCATGTGGCGCAACAACTTCCAGATCTGGATGACGTGGGTCCGGGAATATGCCGCGCGGGGCGGCAACGTCGGCGTTGGGTCAGACGCGGGATTCATCTATCACTTGTACGGCTTCGGCACGATTCGCGAGATGGAGATGCATCGCGAAGCCGGATTCCACGCGCTGGAAGTCATTCAGCATGCCACGTCGAATGGCGCGAAGGCGATGGACCT
>Ga0224512_10004952_pt1 | contig 11103 bp, 3 predicted proteins | sample SF_May12_sed_USG_4_FD_169103 | JGI IMG/M metagenome (GOLD analysis project Ga0224512, IMG submission 169103) | Sediment microbial communities from San Francisco Bay, California, United States - SF_May12_sed_USGS_13 | ecosystem: Environmental > Aquatic > Marine > Sediment | place: USA: California...
GGGGGAGTCTTTCGCTCGACCGACGGCGGCGAAAGCTGGGACAAGCGGAGTGATTACGTGTCGGCAAGTCCCCAGTACTACAACGAGCTCATTCCCGACCCGGTCGATGTCGACCGCGTCTACTCCAACGACACCTATCTCCACGTCAGCAACGACGGCGGCGAGACGTTTACCAAGGTGCCGGAGAGCTTCAAGCACGTCGACAATCATGCGCTGTGGATTGACCCGGATGACACCAACCATTTGATTGCCGGGTGCGACGGCGGTGTGTACGAGACCTGGGACCAGGGGGCGGCCTGGGACTTCAAGGCCAATCTGCCGATCACCCAGTTCTACAAGATCGCAGTCGACAACGATCTGCCGTTCTACAACGTCTACGGCGGCACTCAGGATAACTCGACGCTCGGTGGACCGTCCCGCACCACCTCCGAGCACGGCATTACTAACCGCGACTGGTTCGTCACCCGCGGCGGCGACGGCTTCGATCCGGCGGTCGATCCTGAAAACCCCGACATCGTCTACTCGCAGGCGCAATACGGCGAGCTCGTGCGCTACGACAGAAGAACCGGAGAGCGTGTCGACATCCAGCCGCAGACCGAGCCGGGCGAGGATCCCTCACGCTGGAACTGGGACTCGGCGCTCATGATCAGTCCGCACTCGCCGGCACGGATCTACTTCGCCTCGCAGCGCATCTACCGCTCCGACGATCGCGGTGACACCTGGAGTCCGGTGAGCCCGGATCTTTCGCGCAACCTTGACCGCAATCAGCTGGCGGTCATGGACCGGATTTGGGGCGTGGACACGGTGGCCAAGAACCGCTCGACATCGTATTTTGGCAATGTCGTGGCCTTGACCGAGTCACCGCTGGTGGAGGGCCTCCTCTACGCCGGCACCGACGACGGCTTGATTCAGGTGACCGAAGACGGTGGCGAGACCTGGCGCAAGATCGACAGCTTCCCGGGCGTGCCGGAGATGGCCTACGTCTCCGATCTTGAAGCATCGCTCCACGACTCAGACACGGTGTATGCGGTCATCGACAACCACAAATCCGGCGACTTCAAACCATATGTGCTTGCAAGCGCCGACCGCGGGCGTAATTGGCATTCGATCGCGAGCGACTTGCCTGAACGTGGATCAGCGCTCGCAGTTGCCCAGGATCACGTGAAACCGGAGTTGCTCTTCGTCGGTACCGAGTTCGGGGTGTTCGTTTCGGTTGACGCGGGCGGGAGCTGGGTCCAGCTCGAAGGCGGTATACCGGTCATTGCCGTGCGCGATCTCGAGATCCAGCGACGCGAGGACGATCTCGTCGTCGGAACGTTCGGGCGAGGCATCTTCATCCTCGACGACTACGCTCCACTGCGAAGCATCAGCGAGACCGCTCTCGCTGCCGAGGCGGCGCTTTTTCCGTTGCGGGACGCCTGGATGTTTCACGCCAGCTTCGATCTCGGATACCGCAAGAAAGCGTTTCAGGGAGACAGCTTCTACAGCGCGCCCAATCCACCGGCGGGCGCGGTCTTTACCTACTACTTGAAAGACGGTCTGAAGAGCCTGAAGGAGCAGCGGCGGGAGGTCGAGAAGGAGAAAACGGAGAAGAAAGAGCCGATCGGCTATCCGAGCTGGGAAGAGCTCAGGGTCGAGGACCGGGCCGAGGATCCGGCGGTCGTGCTGACGGTTCGCGATCTCGACGGTCAGGTCGTCCGGCGGCTCACCGGGCCCGTGACCAAGGGGCTGCAGCGCGTCAGTTGGGACCTGCGCTACCCGCCGGCCGAGCCCTCTCGCCTCGAGCCGCCGGAGGAGAGCGCGTTCAGCTCGCCGCCGCGAGGCCCGATCGTGGCGCCCGGAGCCTACTCCGTGACCCTCTCCGGATGGGAGAACAAGGAGCTGCGTGAGCTCGCGGGGCCGGTCGACTTCGGAACAGTGCCCATCGGGACCGTCTCGCTGTCGGTTGAAGATCGCGCTCAGGTCGTCGAGTTCCAGCACCGCGTCGCCGGCTTGCAGCGAGCGGTGCTCGGTTCCACGCAGGTAGTGGACGAAATCCAGCAGCGAATCGACCTGCTGCGCCGGGCCGCTCTCGATACGCCTCGGGGTGACCCGGCCTGGCTCGGTCGTCTGGAAGAGATCGAAACACGCCTCGAGGATCTCGGCGTTGCGCTCGAGGGTGACACGACGATCGCCTCGCGCGGCGAGCCCACCGCGCCCTCGATTCGCCAGCGCGTACAGCGGATTGTCTCGAGCCAGTGGCGCACGTCGTCAGCGCCGACCGCGACGCAGCGGCGAGCCTACGAGATTGCCGCCGAGGCCTTCGAGCCGGTGCTCGGCAGCCTGCGGTCGTTGGTCGAGGACGACTTGGGAGCGCTCGAGGCGGAGATGGAAGCGGCCGGCGCACCCTGGACGCCGGGGCGGATTCCGTCCTGGTCGCCGGAGTAGACCTCGCGGACCGAGTGCCGAGGACTCGGGCGACGTCGAGTCGACCGGGTCTTCTTGGCCTCCTGCGGTTCGAGATAGTCTGGGGGTCCTCCGGGATGATCGCGGTCCTGCGCCGGGCAGGGAGCCTTCGACCACCCGCCCGCCGACGCTACTCGCGCCCACCCGAGCGTCCCGGCGTCCAGGGTACGCCCGCCGCGTCGAGCTTCGCTTCGAGAGCCGGAAGATCGGCGGCGAAGAACTCGTCGAGCGCGCCGCGAAGTGCATCCAGCGCACTCTTCGCGACGTCGAGACTCATCCGATGTGTCGTCGACGGCCCCGCGGTCGACCAGGCGTTGCCGAAGTGGGCGACCTGCAAGCGGCGATCGATCGAGACCGGCCCCGGGTCGCCGAGCCGGCTTCGCTGCTCGTCGCCAACGAGCGCCAGCTTCATGTCGGAGAGGCGTTTCTCGAGCGATCGGACTTCGTCGTCCAGATCGGTGCCGCCCACCGTCGAGCGCATGAGCGTCTCGCGGATGGCAGCAAGTCGCAATTCGGTTTCCTCGATCGCGGCGCGAGCGGCAGCCGCGTTGCGGCGGGTCGCGTCGAGCTCGCGGAGAAACGCAACCGCCGCGCCAGCCGTTTCTGCGGCCGTTGAGGAGAGTGGCTCGACTTCGAAGGCGGTTTGCTTGACGAGATCGGTGACCACGCCGCCGACCCGCTTCGCCAGGTTCACCGAGTAGCTGCCGGGCGCCGCCAGGTATCCGTCCTCCTCGTCGCTGTCCTCATCCTCTTCCTGTGGTTTCCAGGCGGCCGATGACGGGTAGCGCAAATCCCAGGCGACGCGGTGGAATCCTGCCGTAGTCGGCCCGGTCAGGCGGCGAACGACATTCCCGTCGACATCGCGAACCGTCAGGATGATCGCCGGATCTTCTTCCTCGCGCTCAGCACGAACGGCCTCCCAGCCGGGATACGGTGTGTCTTGCCCCTGCTTCTCGAGATCTCTTTCCTTCTTGCGGCGGTTCGCTTTACTCGTCTCCAGCTCGTCTTTGAGGTAATAGGTGAAGACGGCACCGAACGGCGGGTTTGGAGCGACGAAGTAGGCCGCGCCCTGGGATGCCTGTTCGCCGCGTCCGAGCGTGCGCCGCGGGACGTACCACCATGCCGTGCGCACCGGGAACAGTGCCGCTTCCTGCTCGAGGATCTTCTCACTCACTGTACGCAGCGGCGTGTAGTCGTCGAGGATGTAGAAGCTCCTGCCGAACGTCGCGCCGACGAGATCGTTTTCGCGCCGTTGAATCGCCAGATCGCGGAACGGGATGTTCGGCACACCCCCTTCGAGCTTGATCCACTTCGCGCCGCCGTCGATGGTAAAGAAGACGCCGAACTCGGTGCCGGCGAAGAGCAGCAGCGGGTTCTCGTGATCCTGGACCAGGCGCCAGACGATATGGCGAGCAGGAAGGTCGCCGGTAATCGATTGCCATGAACGGCCGCGGTCGGTGCTCTTCAGGATGTAGGGCGAGAAGTCGCCCGACTTGTGATCGTCGGCTATGACATAGACGGTGTCGACGTCGAAGAGGTCGGCTTTGAGGTCGTTGACGAAGAAAAACTGCGGCACACCGGGGAGCCGGTCGATCGCGCGCCAGGTCTCGCCGCCGTCCTCGCTCACCTGGATGAGGCCGTCATCGGTGCCGGCGTAGAGGAGATTCTCATCCAGCGGTGATTCGGCCAGCGACGTGATGGTCGAGAACTTGGACATGGCATAGAGATCCCACACCGCGTCGAAGGACTGGACTCGCCCCATCATCGGCAGCTCGAGGCGGTCGAGACCCCGCGTCAGGTCACCGCTCACCGGTCGCCACGAGTCGCCGCGATTGTCACTGCGCCAGATGCGCTGGCTGGCGTGGTAGAGGCGCGCCGGATCGTGAGAGCTGATGAGAATTGGCGCATCCCAGTTGAGCCGCTCCCATTCCTCGTCAGCGGCCGGCTGAGGCTGGATGTAGGTGATCTCACCGGTCTTGCGATCGTGGCGCATAAGATTCCCTTGCTGCCACTGAGCGTAGATGATGTCCGGGTTGGTCGGGTCGGCAGCCGGCTGGTGGCCGTCGCCAAAAAGGGTGATGAACCAGTCGGCGTTGCGGATGCCGTGCACGTTGTCGGTTCGCGAAGGGCCGCCCTGGGTATTGTTGTCCTGGGTGCCGCCGTAGACGTTGTAGAAGGGTTCGTCGTAGTCGACCGCCACCTTGTAGAACTGAGTGACCGGGAGATTGGCGATGAACTTCCAGTTCTTCCCCAGGTCCCAGCTCTCATACAGCCCGCCGTCGCAGCCAACGAGAAGGTAGTTCGGGTCGTTGGGATCGAAGGCCATGGCGTGGTTGTCGACGTGCTTGTTTCTGTTGCCGATCGAGCGAAAGGTCGTGCCGCCGTCCTCGGTGACGTGGAGCCGTACGTCGGCGTGGTAGACGCGGTCGAACTGGTGCGGGCTGGCCCAGATCTCCTGGTAGTAGTGGGGTCCGGTGCCACCGGCGACGTAGTCGCTGCGCTTCTCCCAGCTCGCGCCGCCGTCAGTGGAACGCCAGAAGCCACCTTTGCGATGCGCCAGCTCGATGGCGGCGTAGACAATGTCCGGACTCTGCGGCGAGATGGCGAGCCCGATTTTTCCCATGTCCTCGCCCTTGTGCTCACTCTTCTCGTCCACGGGAAGACCCTTGACGAGCTCGCGCCAGGTGGCGCCGCCGTCGGTCGTTTTGTGGATGCCCGACTCCGGGCCGCCGTCGATCAATGCCGCCACGTTGCGATAGCGCTCGTGGGTCGAGGCGTAGAGGACGTCCGGATCGCGCGGGTCCATGACGACGTCGTTGACGCCGGTGTACTCGCCGCCGCCGAGGATCTTGTTCCAGGTCTCACCGCCGTCGGTTGTCTTGTAGAGGCCGCGGTCACCGCCGGGTGACCAGAGCGGTCCCTGGACGGCGACGAAGGCCACGTTCGAGTCGCGGGGATCGATGAGAATCGTTGAGATGTGCTCGGAGGCCTGGAGGCCCGTGTTGGCCCAACTTCGGCCGCCGTCGAGGCTCTTGTAGATGCCGTCGCCGTAGCCGACGTGGCGTCCGCTCACGTTCTCTCCCGTGCCGACCCACACGACGCTCGGTTCGTTGGGGTCGATCGCCACCGCGCCGATCGAGTACGAGCCTTCGTTCTCGAAGATCGGTGACCACGTCGTTGCAGCGTTCTCGGTCTTCCAGACGCCCCCGCTCCCCACCGCGACGTACCAGACGCTCTGGTCATGCGGATGAACTGCGATGTCGGCGATGCGGCCGGACATCAACGCCGGGCCGATGCCACGCAACTCGAGCCCCTTGAAGGTCTTGGCGGACAGAAGTCCGGGCTCTTGATCCGAGGAGGCGATCTTCTCCTTCTCGGCCGCCACGACAGTCAGAGGAAGCCCGAACGCGAGCAGGAAAATCCAAGCCGTGGGCCGCGAGCTGCGCATGAAATCTCTCCTCTTGAGCGAATGAGCTGTCTTCTTTGCAGAGCGCTCAAGATAGCATGCGCGTCTGGACTCCTGGCCTCCGAACGGCGTCCGGGTCTGGCAAGAACGCGGCGCCGGCGGTCCGGCAGTGTGATCTGCCGATGAGGAGGATGCTGTGCGCGTGCTAACCTCGGCTGCCGGCATAGCAATCTGACTGAACCACCAGCCTCTCCTCTTCTTCACGCGCAAATCCCGGTATCTCACCTCATGAGCGGACTCGCCCGAAAACGGCGGCTCAAGAAAGAGCTGGGCCTGTTCGAGGTCTATGCGATCGCCACCGGCACGACGCTCAGCGCGGGCCTGTTTCTGCTGCCTGGCCTCGCAGCAGCGGAAGCGGGAAAAGCCGTCGTTCTCGCCTACTTGCTGGCAGCGGTTCCTCTCATCCCGGCGATGTTCAGCATCATCGAGCTGGCGACCGCGATGCCGCGGGCGGGGGGTGTCTACTATTTTCTCGACCGCAGCCTGGGACCGGTGCTGGGTGCAATCGGAGGGATGGGCACCTGGTTTGCCCTGATGCTCAAGGTGTCGTTCGCGCTCATCGGCATGGGCGCATACCTGAGACTGTTCGTTCCGGGGCTCCAGGTGCGGCCGGTGGCCATTGCGGTCGCCCTTCTGCTGGGTGTCATGGCGCTTTCCGGGGCGAAGAAGACCGGCGCCTTTCAAGTGTGGCTGGTGACCGGCCTGCTTCTCATTCTCGGCCTCTTCCTCGGCGGCGGGATAGCCAAGCTCGAGTTGACGGAGCTCGAGGGGGTCTTCGGTCAGGATTGGCACACGCTCCTGGCAACCGCCGGACTCGTCTATATCAGCTATGTCGGCGTGACCAATGTCGCCAGCTTGTCCGAGGAAGTCGAAAAGCCGCATCGCAACCTTCCCCTGGGCGTCTCCCTGGCGCTCCTCACGGCGATTGTCATCTACGGGCTCGCGACGCTGGTCATGGTTGGCGTGGTCCCTCTGGAGCGCCTGCAGGGAGATCTGACGCCAATGGCCACGGTTGCCGAGTACGTGTTCGGGAGTTGGGGTGTCGTTCTCCTCTCCGTAGCTGCTCTCCTGGCCTTCGTGTCCGTCGCCAATGCCGGCACGCTGAGCTCGTCTCGCTATCCCCTGGCCATGAGTCGCGATGATCTGCTGCCGAGGTGGTTCCGACGCCTGGACAAGCGGCAAACGCCGACCATGGCGATCATCCTGACGGTAGTTGTCATTGTCCTCATTCTTCTGCTGCTCAATCCGGTGAAGATCGCCAAACTGGCCAGCGCCTATCAGCTCATGATGTTCGCCCTGGTCTGCCTCGCCGTCATCGTCATGCGCGAGAGTCACATCGAGGAATACGACCCTGGTTTCCGTTCACCGCTCTATCCCTGGATGCAGCTCATCGGCATTACCGCGCCCATTGCCTATCTTCTGCAGATGGATCGGTTCACCGGGCTGTTCTCGGTCGGTCTGATCGTGGCGTCTCTGGCGTGGTACTGGTACTTCGCGCGCGGCAAGATGGTTCGCAGCGGCGCGCTCTATCACCTGCTGTTGCGCCTGGCTGAGCCGCGCGTCGACACGGGACTCGAAATCGAGCTCGGCCACATCCTGCGTGAGAAGGGCGTGCGTGAGGAGGATCCGTTCGACGAGGTTGTCACCCAGGCAAGGGTGTTGGATTTCGATGAGCCGGACATCTCCTTCGAGCGACTCCTGCGGCGAGTATCAGAGATGCTCAGCGCATTCCTACCGGCGACGGCCGAGGAGCTCGAGGCGGGTTTTCTGAGCGGCATCCGAATTGGCGCGACACCGTTCTCCAGGGGCATTTTGTTGCCGAACCTGAGGCTTTTCGACATCGACAAACCGCTCATGGTGATGGTGCGTGCCCACAAAGGAGTTCATGTCGAGGTGACCGATGTACATGGCGGTCGTGCGCCGGAGAGCACAGTCTTTTGTCTGCTCTTTCTGGTGAGTCCGGAGGAAGATCCGAAGCAGCATCTGCGGATCCTGGCGCAGATTGCCGAGCATGCGGATACGGACGATTTCCTGCGCGCCTGGCGTCGAGCTCGCAACGAGCAGGATCTCAAGGAGCTCCTCCTGCATGACGAGAGGCTCCTCTCGCTACGTCTTCGCCCCGGTTCGCAAAGTGCGGTATTCATCGGCAGGCAAGTGCGAGACCTTTCTCTGCCGGACGGGATCCTGATTGCACTGATCCGTCGCGGAAGCCACATTACGGTTCCACGCGGTCAGACCGTGCTGCGAGAGAACGACCGGCTTACGATCCTCGGCGAGCCGTCGGACATTCAGCGACTGCAGCGCCAGCACGACGACTAGGCGGGCGGGACGCGCACTCGCCCTCTGCCGAATAGATCATCTCGTGGCGCGGCATGCTCCGGCCGGCCACGGAGGTGATGTTCGTGTGTAGAAGCTCGAAGTTGCCCCGGCGTTGTGCCGAAGGCTGGCTCCCTCGGGCGACGGAGGCGCCTGACAAAGATCCCGGCAAGCGAGCCGACACACTGAGTCGGAGACAGGCGGTCGATCTGTTTGACAATCGATGCGTCCGGGAGCAGGATCGGCCGTGCTCGACCTGAGTCCCCTGGTCGCCAAGACCGCGTTTGCCGTCGTGATCTTCCTGGCTGCTGCGGTGGGCGGGCTTGTTCCGTTGACTGGCCGGCGCGGCGCGAACCGGAGCCGTTTCATGAGCTGGGGAAACGCCTTCGCTGCCGGGGTCTTTCTCGGCACGGGCCTCATTCACATGCTCGGCGAGGCGGGACGTGCGTGGACGGCGCTCGGGTGGACCTATCCGATGCCGCTGCTTCTCGCTGCCGTCGGGTTCATGCTCTTCCTGTTGCTCGAGCATGTGCTCTTGCCTGCGGATGCGCACCTGGTCGCGCACGCGCACTCGGGAGACGCGTTGCCGACCGAGGAGGTCGAGCGTCTATCGAGTCCCGGTATCCCGCATGCGCTGCTGATCGCGTTGTCGATTCACTCGGTGATCGCAGGCGTCGCGCTCGGTGGCCAGGCGACGTTTGCCGGTGCGTTCTACATCTTTGTCGCCATCATCGCGCACAAATCGAGCGCCGCGTTCGCCCTCGGTGTGGCGCTTCGCCGATCGACGGTGGCGTCGCTGCGATCGCGCTGGTTGATCGTACTGTTCTCACTGGCGACGCCGACAGGAATCCTCGGTGGCGCCATCGTTGGGGGGCTCCTGCGCTCGGTGGCAGGCCGCTACTTCGACGCCGCGTTTCTCGCCCTTGCTGGCGGCACATTTGTTTATATTGCGTCAATGGACATTCTGCAGGACGAGTTCCTGCATACCGGCGGCCGACTTGTGAAATGGTTGTTCGCCGCTGCCGCTATCGCGTTGACCGCGGTGCTTTCGATCTGGATCTGACCGGTGCTGCATCTGAACGTGAGCACTCCGCGATCCGCATGCCCGGTTTGGGAGAAGAGGCGAGCAAAGCAAGCCACTTCTGCCGTTCTGTTGCTGTTTGCCCTGGGGTCACGGCTCGGAGCCCAGAGCGACGACGGCACCGAGTTGTCGAAGTTGTTTGCGCGTGAGTGGGAGCAACGTCTCACCGAAGACCCCCTCTTTGCAACCACCGTTGGCCGGCATGCATTCGATCACCTGTTGCCCGACGTCTCGGAAGAGGCGCAGGCCCGGCGTCTGAAGGGGACTCGGACGTTTCTCGCCGAGCTGGTGATGATCGATCGGGAGTCACTGGCTTCGGTCGATCGCGTCAGCTATGACATCTTCGAGCGACAACTCGAACTGCGCGCAGCCGACATCGAGTTCGGTGACTTTCACCTGCCACTCAATGCAGACTCCGGCTTCCATACGGATTTTGCCCGTCTGCCTCATCAAATGCCGCTGCAAGATGTGGACGGCTATGAAGACTATATTGCGCGGCTCGAGGCATTCTCGACCTATGTCGATCAGCAGATCGAGAACATGCGTCGGGGTCTCGAGCGGGGGATGTCCCTGCCACGGATCGTACTCGACGGCATCGATGTGACGATTTCGACGCATATCGTCGAGGCCGCATCGAAAAGCGTGTTCTGGGAGCCGTTCGAGTCGTTTCCACCAGGCGTGCCGGACGATGAGCGCGAACGATTGCGCCGTCAGGGGACGACGGCGATCGAGCAGGGCGTGATCTCGGGCTACCAACGGTTTTTCGACTTCATGACGGACGAGTACATGCCGCAGACCCGAACGAGCCTGGGCGCCTCCGAGCTGCCGAATGGCGAGGCGTACTATCGGCACAAGATCCGCCTCTTCACCACGCTCGATCTCTTGCCCTCGGAGATTCACCAGATCGGTCTCGATGAAGTGGCGCGCATCCGCGCCGAGATGGAGGAGACCATCGCCGCAGTGGACTTCGGCGGCGACTTTCGAGCGTTTCTCGATTTTCTGCGCCGCGACTCTCGTTTTTACGCCAAGACCGCGGAAGAGCTGCTCAAGGAGGCCTCCTATATAGCCAAGCGCATGGACGGCAAGCTCCCCTCTCTCTTCGGCCGCTTGCCGCGCTTGCCCTACACGGTCGAACCGGTACCCGACTACCTGGCGCCGAAGTACACGACGGGGCGATACGTGAGCGCAGCATGGGGGAGCACCGAGCCCGGTCGGTACTGGGTGAATACGTACGATCTTGCGAGTCGCCCCCTCTACAATTTGGAGGCTCTAACGCTGCACGAAGCGGTTCCCGGGCATCATTTGCAGATTGCGCTCAATCGCGAGATCGAGGACGTGCCGCCATTTCGCCGCTTTTCCTACATTTCGGCCTTCGGTGAAGGCTGGGGCCTGTACTCCGAATGGTTGGGCCTCGAGGCGGGCTTTTACACAGATCCGTACTCCAACTTCGGTCGGCTGACATACGAGATGTGGCGCGCTTGCAGGCTCGTAGTCGACACGGGTGTACACGCCATGGGCTGGTCACGGCAACAGGTGCTGGACTTCCTGGCGGTGAATACCGCGCTGCCGCTGCGCGAGATCACGACCGAGACCGATCGCTACATCTCGTGGCCCGGTCAAGCGCTCGCTTACAAGCTGGGCGAGCTCGAGATTCGGAGGCTGCGCCGTGAAGCCGAGACGGAGCTCGGCGAAAGATTCGACGTGCGCGAGTTTCACGATGCAGTGCTCGCCAACGGATCGGTACCCTTGCCGGTCTTGCGCCAGGCAGTCGAAACCTACATCAAACGTCGGCAGT
>Ga0224512_10004953_pt1 | contig 11102 bp, 10 predicted proteins | sample SF_May12_sed_USG_4_FD_169103 | JGI IMG/M metagenome (GOLD analysis project Ga0224512, IMG submission 169103) | Sediment microbial communities from San Francisco Bay, California, United States - SF_May12_sed_USGS_13 | ecosystem: Environmental > Aquatic > Marine > Sediment | place: USA...
TCGCGATCTTCGTCATCGTGGGGGGCGTTGGGTCTGCTCTTTACACTGCCACCGCTGGACTCGAAGTTGTCTTCACGACGTTGCTTGGGGGAGAGCGAGCCAGACGCAAAATGCGGAGGGAGATCGACGACTTGGAAGACCATGTGATCGTGTGTGGATTCGGTGTCGTTGGCCGCAACGTTTGGACCGAATTGGAGCGCGGCGGTAAGTCGACTGTCGTCATCGAAAAGGATTCCGAGCGCGCCGAGTCGGCCCGCGAGAAGGGCGCACTCGTAGTCGAGGGCAACGCCACCTATGACGTCGTTCTTTCGGAAGCCGGCATCGATCGCGCCAGCGGTCTGATCGCCTGTGTGCAGAGCGACTCCGACAACCTGGTGATCGTGCTGTCTGCCAAGGCATTGCGGCCCAATCTGCAGGTCATGGCGCGGGCCACCGAGGGCACGGCAGAGGAGAAGCTGCTCCTGGCCGGTGCCGATCGAGTGGTGGCGCCTCAGGTCCTGGGCGCCCACCGCCTGGCAGCCCTGGTCCACCGTCCTCAGCTAGCCGACTTCATCGACCTGGTGGTGCGGGGCCAGATTGTGCAAGTTGCCGTTGAACAGTGCCCGGTAGAGGCCGGGGCAGTCCTGGAAGGCAAGACGTTGCGTGAGGCAGACATCAGGGGAGCGGTAGGGGTCACCGTGCTCGCCGTGCAAGAGCCCGACACCGAGGTTCAGTTCAACCCGGATCCGGACAAGCCCCTGGCTACGGGTCACGTGATGATCGCTTTAGGCAATCCGCAACAGCTCGAAACGTTGCGTCGCCTGACCACCGCGGCCGGCTGACCGTGGCCGCGAGGGGTTTCTTCCACACCATTCTCCCCAGGTTTGTCCCCACCGCGACCAGGGGTTTCCCCGCGCTTATCCACAACGGTTGTTGACAACTCCTTCGCCCAGACTTACCTTCAAGCGCGGAATTCGCTAAACGGAATTACAGTCGTGTAAGATTCCGGGGCTAGGAGGACACGTGACAGAACAAGGGTATCGGGCCCCCCAGGTGTGCAAGCTGGTGGACATTACATATCGCCAGCTCGACTACTGGGCCCGCACCGACCTACTGACGCCATCGGTGGCATCAGCTCAAGGCTCGGGCAGCCAGCGACTCTATTCGTTCACTGACGTCGTCCAACTCAAGGTCGTCAAGCGCCTACTGGATGCCGGCATGAGCCTCAAGAAGATCCGCCAGGCCATTGTCATCCTTCGCCAACAGCTTGACAGCAAACAGCCGCTAGCCGACGTGACGCTGCTCTCTGACGGCGCGACTATCTACGCCGCACACAGCGCCGATGAGGTCGTAGATGTGTTCCAACGGGGACAAGGAGTATTCGGGATAGCCGTGGGACCGGTGGCAGAAGAGCTCGAAGGAGAGCTTCTCGAACTGGTTACTGAAGCAGTCCCCGCCGAGGAATCGCCCACCGCAGCGGAGGTAAGCGCAACCTGAGCACCGAGCTCGACCTGGAGCACGGACCCGCAGAAGCCACCGCCTTCGCTCACGAGAGTGAAAGGCAGTTCGGCCGACTCCTCGATTTCTACGGAATTGATTGGGAGTACGAGCCGACTTCGTTCCCAATCGAGTGGGGCGACGACGGCAAGGCGACCAAGTATTTCCGTCCGGACTTCTACCTGACGGATGAAGGCCTGTACATCGAGATCACAACGATGAACCAAAAGCTCGTGACCAAGAAGAACCGCAAGGTGCGGCGCCTGCGCGAGCTATACCCCGAGATTCGTTGCAAGGTGTTCTATCAGCGTGACTACTTACAACTCCTGGTGAAATATGGACTCGAGGAAGCCCCGCAGGACGGCTTCCCATCGGCGCCCACCCGGGTCCCGGGTCCGCTCCAAGTCGTCGATCTGGGCACGACTTAACCGCGTCTTAGTCGATAGTCTCGGCCGAGTGAAGATCGAGTCCCGTATTGCCTAGGTCTGTCCTCCACGAAGTTCATGAAGCCCTAGGGGCGCGTTTCGTCGATTTCGGAGCATGGGAGATGCCCCTCCAATACGAAGGGGTGTTGGCCGAGCACGCCGCAGTTCGCGACGATGCGGGCGTCTTCGATGTCTCCCACCTGGGGCGCTTCACGATGGTGGGCCCTGGAGCTGATGACATCGTGCAGCGGCTGTTGTGCAACGACATCACCGAGATCAAGCCAGGACAGGCTCAGTACACCATGTCGCTCAACGACAATGGCGGGGTCATCGACGACATCATCGTGTGGCGTTGGGACAACGACGACAGCTGGGTGCTGCCCAACGGAGCGAATCAAGACCGTGTCCTGGCGGCGTTCGATGGCGCCGCTCCAGATGAGGTCGTAGTGGAGGATCGGCGCAGCGACACGGTGTTGTTGGCGGTTCAGGGACCGAACGCTCCCGCTGTGATCGAACGGGTCGTCGGTTCATCTCCCAAGAGGTTCAGGGTGGCACGAGCCGAGTACGGGGGCAGGCCACTGTGGATGGCCGGCACCGGCTACACCGGTGAGAAGGGCGGCGAACTTGCAGTGCCCCACGACACGGCGCCAGGGCTGCTTGCTGCCATCATCGAGGCCGGGGCGACGCCTTGTGGCCTGGGCGCACGCGATTCGCTTCGCCTCGAGATGGGCTATCCACTGTGGGGCCAAGATCTCGACGAGGAGACCACCCCAGTCGAAGCTGGGTTGAGCTGGGTGGTCGGATGGGATTCGGAATTCATCGGCAAGGAGGTGCTGGTTGCTCAGCGCGATGGGGGCGTTCCGAAACGTTTGGTCGGTTTCGTCGTGGAGGACCACGGCGTTCCTCGACATGGCTATGCCATACGTGCCGGTGACTCCGAAGGCGTGGTGGCAAGCGGCAACTACAGTCCGGCACTGGGCGCCGGCATCGGTATGGGTTACTTGGCTCCCGATCCGGGGGCAGCTATCGAATTACTCGAGATCGAGATGAGAGGCGAGTGGGTCAAGGCCAAGGTCGTCGACCCACCCTTCATCTAATGCAATGGGCACCACACACCGAAGCTGATTCGCAACGGGTTCTCCAAGAACTCGGCCTGAAGAGCATCGACGACCTGTTCGCCCATATCCCAGCCGACGTCCGGGTCCCGGGCTCCCTTGACCTGCCCGACCCGCTGGCTGAGATCGAGCTGACGCAGTTGGTAGATGCCCTGGCAGCCAAGAACCGCTCCAGCCTGATATGTTTCGCCGGCGGTGGGATCTACGACCACTACCTGCCACCCGTGGTGCGCTCACTCACCATGCGGCCCGAGTTCGTCACCTCCTATACGCCATACCAACCCGAAGTGAGCCAGGGGGTGCTGCAAGCGCTTTACGAGTACCAGTCAATGGTGTCAGAGCTGACCGGACTGGCTGTTGCCAATGCCTCGCTGTATGACGGCGCCACCGCCGCCGTGGAGGCCCTCAACATGGCGGTGGCCGCCACGAAACGCAACGTGGCGTGGGTATCGGCTGGTCTTCATCCACACACCCGCCAAGTCCTTGCCACATTCGCCGCCGCCCGTGGAATAGAGATCGTCGAGCATCCGCTGGTGGACGGGCGCACCGAGTGGTCGGCGGAGGCGGGCACCGAACCAGCCGCGGTCATGCTGGCCCAGCCTAATTATCTCGGCGCCATCGAGGACTTCGATGCGGCGGTGTCGCTTGCTCATGACAGAGGGGCGCTGGCCGCGGTGTCGGTCGACCCGATGACTCTTGGCGTGTTGCGCACGCCAGGCTCAGCAGGGGCGGACATCGCGTTCGCCGAGGGCCAGCCGCTGGGGAACCCCATGTCGTTCGGGGGACCGGTGGTTGGCTTGTTCGCGTCGACCATGGATCTGGTGCGCCGTCTTCCCGGCCGGATAGTTGGCCGCACCAACGACGCCGATGGCCGCGTCGCCTACGCCATGACGTTGCGCACCAGGGAGCAGGACATCCGCCGTGAGAAGGCCTCCTCCAACATCTGCACCAATCAGACCCTCAACGCCATCGCGGCTGCGGTGCAGTTGGCCTGGCTCGGGCCAAAGGGCCTGTCTGACGTTGGCGAGCACTCCATACAGAAGGCGCATTACCTGGCCAGCCGGCTGGTGGAGCTGCCTGGGGTGCACTTGTTGCATGAGGCCCCCTTCGCCAGAGAGTTCGCGGTGCGCCTGCCCATGGATCCCTCCCAGGCCGTGCTGGCCATGGCAGATCGAGGTTTCCTCGCCGGCATCCCTCTTACAGAGCATTACCCGGATCTTGGAAACGGCCTTCTCGTGGCGGCTACCGAGCGGCGCACCAAGGCCGAGTTGGACGCCTACACAGACGCTCTCAAGGCGGTGATCGCCGATGGCTAAACCGGCCGGACTGGCCGTTTCGAGCCCGCTGCTGGGGGGCGGTACTGAGCCAACGCTGCGGGAGCTGTCATCGCCGGGAAGAACCGCATCGGGCTTCGGCGAGCTAGACGTGCCGCTCGAGAAGCTAGATCTTCCCGAGCTGGCAGAAGGTCCGTTGGCGCTGCCTGAGGTGGCCGAGCGGGACTTGGTCGCCCACTTCACCCGTTTGGCGCAACGCAACTTCGCGGTCGACGTGGGGGCCTATCCACTTGGTTCCTGCACGATGAAGTACAACCCCAAGATCTGCGACTGGGCGGCAGAGCACCCAGGCTTTCGCGACCTGCATCCGGCTGCACCGGCCGAGCTGACCCAGGGCGCGTTGGAGGTGATCTGGTCAGCCGAACAGATCCTGTGTGAGTTGACCGCGATGGATCGCGCCACGCTCCAACCATCAGCCGGAGCGGCAGGGGAGCTAACCGGGCTGCTGGTTATGCGGGCGTATCACAACGAGCAAGGGAGGAGCCCCTCCAAGATCATCGTTCCCGACTCGGCCCATGGCACCAACCCGGCGTCGGTTTCACTTGCCGGTTACGAAGCGACCCCGGTGCCATCCAATGCCGATGGCATGGTCGACCTAGAGGCGCTGCGGGAGATGGTCGACGACGACGTTGCCGGTTTGATGCTCACCAACCCAAACACACTTGGTCTGTTCGAAGAAGACATCACCGAGATCGCTCGCATTATCCATGAGGTCGATGGGCTCGTCTACTACGACGGGGCAAATCTCAACGCCATCTTGGGTGTGTCGCGACCGGGCGACATGGGATTCGACATTGTTCACTCCAATTTCCACAAAACGTTCGCGACGCCACACGGCGGCGGGGGGCCCGGCTCAGGTCCCATCGCTGTTGTCGAGCGTCTTGCTGGCTACTTGCCGGGCCCACTGGTGGCCAAGACGGCAGACGCCGAGTTCGCCTGGGTCACACCCGAGGCGTCAATCGGACGTGTCCATGGCAATCACGGCAACTTCCTCGTTGTCCTGCGAGCCCTCACCTACATGAGGGCGCTGGGGGGCCAAGGCCTGCGGGCCGTGGCAGACCACGCGGTGCTCAACGCCCGTTATCTGTCACATCTCATTTCCGACGCCTACCCGGTGCCCTACCCCAAGCCGTGCATGCACGAGTTTGTCGCTTCGGCAGCTCCGATCAAGAAAGCGACCGGGGTCCGAGCAATGGACGTTGCCAAAGGCTTGATGGACCGAGGCATCCACGCCCCGACCATGTACTTCCCTCTCATCGTCGACGAAGCCCTGATGTTCGAGCCAACCGAGACCGAATCTCCTGAAACCGTGGAGGCGATCGCAGAGGCGCTTCACCAGATCGCACAGTTGGCTTCCGACGACCCAGACGCTCTGCACGATGCACCGCACAACACTCCGGTACGCCGGCCCGACGAAGCGGCGGCGGCGCGCCACCTCGTGCTCACCTGGGCGATGGAGGAATAGCTTGGCCACCGAAGCGTTTGGCATCGATATCGGCGGTTCGGGGGCGAAGGGTGCCATCGTCGACGTCTCAACCGGTGAGCTGATCTCTGAGAGATTCAAAGTGCCGACGCCCGACCCGGCCACGCCGGACAACTTGGCCGCCTCAGTTGTCGAGATCCTCGATCACCACGGTTGGGACGGGCCATTCGGCTGTGGGCTCCCCTCCGTGATCGTCAACGGGGTGGTGCGAACAGCGGCTCATATCGACGACAGTTGGATCGGCACCAACGCAGTCAACCTCTTCACGGAGACGACCGGGCACCCGGCGTATGTGCTCAACGACACAGACGCCGCCGGGGTCGCCGAGGTGCAACTTGGGGCCGGGAAGGGCGTGGGCGGCACCATCATCTTGCTCACCTTCGGCAGCGGCATCGGCAGCGCCATGTTCCGCGACGGCATCCTGATCCCAAACTCCGAGCTCGGACACCTCGAGCTGAACGGGAGAGAAGCCGAAGAGCGGGGAGCAGCCAGGGCCATGGAACGTCTTGGCTTAACGATGGGGGAGTGGTTGGACGAGGTGAACGCTTTCTTGGCCCATGTGGAGTGGATCTTATCGCCAGACCTTCTCATCTTCGGCGGCGGTATTTCGAAACAGGCTGACGACTTCCTCCCCAGGCTCAAGAGCAGGGCGCCCCTGGTTGCAACCACCTTCCGCAACAATGCCGGGATAGTGGGGGCGGCTCTTGCCGGCCACCAGGCTTTGGCGGCTAGCTAACCGGACTGACCGACCTCGGGCTCCTCCACCACCGCCGCTCGATTATGTGCTGGCCTCCCACCTCGCGGTCATCGACCTCCCCCGGCACGAAGCCCTGCGATTCGTGAAAGGTCTCAGCGGGGATGTTGCCCAAGATGACTGTCGCCGATACCGGGAGATCGGGGGCGATGTCCTGCACCTCGTCCAGCAGGCGTTTGGCGACTCCCAGCTGGAGGTAGGTGGATCGAGTACAGATGGAGCGCAACTCGACGTGGTCTTCTTCGCGGTCTGCGATGGCGAATCCCAACAGCTCTGGGCCATCCTCGGCCACGAACAGCCCACCCATCAAGACGCTGCGCTTGAGTCGGGCCGGGGCGAACTCTGTCTCGACGAAGGCGGTGATAGCCGCAGGCTCCAAAAGCTCGGTCATGTCGCGGAAGTAATCGCCATATAGAAGGCCGGTGATCCCGGCGAGGTCATCACGCAGCGCGGCCCTGACCTGCATGGCTGCGAACCTACACGCGATAGCCACGGTGCGGGGGGGTTGCTTAGTTACCCTCGCTCGGTGGTCGATACGGTCGATGCCGAGCCCCGTATTGCTGGCGGCTTCCTAAAGGGTGCTCCTGTGTGGGTGCCGAAGATGCTGGTGACTGCCGCATTGGGCGTGGCGGTATTCATCTTCGCCTTCGGCGTCGTTCGCCAGCTTCGGACGCTGCTGATCCTGGTGTTGATTTCAGCTTTCTTGTCCACGGCCCTCGAACCCGGAGTCGCCTACCTGGCTACGCGTGGCTGGAAGCGTGGACTCGCCACCGGGTTCATGTTCATGGTGGTCATCGTGGGAGGGGGAACTTTCGTTGCTCTGATGGTGCCTCTCATTGTGGACCAGGTCATCCTCTTCGTTGACAGGCTTCCTGGATACGTCGACGATCTCGGTGAGTTCGCTGCCAGATTCGGAATCGAGTTCTCGTCAGAGCGGGTCACCGACGCTGTCACCAACATCGACCGCTCGTTGCAGGATGTTGCGGCCGACGTTGCGGGAAGCTTGTTCGGCGTAGGAAGTCGGCTGCTCAATACGTTCTTCCAGGGGCTGACCATTGCTCTGTTCACCTTCTACTTGACTGCCGAGGCGCCCAAGATCAGGAGAGGGATCGCCTCCATGCTCCCTAAGAATCGCCAGGTCGAGGTGATAAGGGTGTGGGATATCGCCATCGAGAAGACCGGTGGCTACTTCTACTCAAGGGCGCTGTTGGCCGGTATCTCGGCAGTTATCACCTGGGTGGTGCTCACCATCATCGATGTCCCGTTCCCGATCGCCCTGGCATTGTGGATGGGCGTCCTAAGCCAATTCGTTCCGGTGGTCGGGACCTATATCGGAGGAGCGCTGCCGGCGCTCATCGCGGTTCTCGAGTCGCCGATCAAGGCTCTGTGGGTCGTGATCTATGTTGCCATGTACCAACAGTTCGAGAACTACGTCTTGAGCCCTCGCATAACGGCCCGCACCATGTCGCTGCACCCGGCGGTGTCGTTCGGCTCAGCGATAGCCGGCGGCACGTTGCTTGGCGCACCAGGTGCGCTGATGGCGTTACCAGTGGCCGCGACGCTGCAGGCCTTCATATCCACCTACATCAGGCGCTACGAGCTCATAGACGACCTGCAGCACGGCAACGAGTCGAAATCTGAGCGCGAGGCAAAGGAAAGCTAGGGTCCCCTAGATCAAGGAGGTTCGTTGGTGGATGGCGCCGCGTTCGAATTGGCCGCTCGGGTTGCCGACACCGAGGCCGAACTTCAGCCTCAAGAGGCAACGGAGTTCGGCTGGCGTGAGTTCGATGGCCGCTGGCGGGATTACAGCCCAGATGGAGAAGCAGCCCGTCACCAGGCGCTCATTGGCCTGCATGGCGAGTTGAAGGCCCTGCCCGCTGCAGACGACCAGTGGCAGCAGCTGGCCGCTCGTTCGACCGACACGTACCTGTGGCGAGAACTGTGGCGTTATGAATGCGACGAAGGTGTGAGAGATCTCAACGCCATTTGGAGCCCACCACAGATCATGCGCCAGACCCTCGACATCATGACCCGATCCGACCTTCAGGGTTGGGAGGACATCGTCACTCGCTTAGCGACTCTGGGCGAGCCGCTTGAGGGATATGTCCAGACTCTCGAGATCGGCCGATCCAAGGGATTGGTCGCCTCCACCCGCCAAGTGGAAGCCATGGCGCGCGAAGCCCGCACCGTCTCGGCAGACGGGTCGCCCATGGAGGATTTCGCCGCTGAGCTGGCAGCCAGCGGGATGGGAGACCAAGACCTGAGTGACCGCCTCGATGCCGCGATCGTCAGTGCCAAGGGAGCCTTTGGGAATCTCGTGACGTACTTGGAAGGCACCTACCTGGCGGATGCTGCAGCTGAGGACGGAGTTGGCGCAGAGCGCTATGCGGGTTCCGCCGCGTACTTCCTGGCGGGAGCAGTCGACGTCGCCGAGACATACGAGTGGGGGTGGAGTCAGGTCGAGGAGCTGCGGGTTGAGATGGAGAAGGTTGGGGCAGAGATCCTGCCTAACGCCACCGTGACGGAGGTCACAGAGCTGCTCCAGATCGATCCAGATAGGGGAGTGGCAAGCCGTGACGAGTTCGTCGAGTTGATGCTGGAACGGCAACACACCGCGCTGGCCGATTTGGACGGACCGCACTTCGACGTACCAGCGCAGATCCGTGAGGTCGAAGTGAAGTTGTCACCTCCTGGCGGCTCATTGGGGGCGCACTACGTCAGTCCGAGTGAGGACTTCGCGCGCCCGGGGAGTGTTTGGTACTCGCTCGATCCCGACCAAACCTTCTTCCCTTTGTACGACGAGGTCTCAACCGCCTATCACGAGGGCTTCCCCGGCCATCACCTCCAAAGCGGCATTCAGGTGGTGTTGGCAGACAAGCTCTCGAAACTGCATCGCACGTTCATCTGGTACTCGGGATATGGCGAAGGGTGGGCGCTGTATGCCGAACGGCTAATGCGAGAGCTCGGATACCTGGAGAAGCCGGACTACGTCTTCGGGATGCTGGCTGGTGAAATGCTACGGGCGTGTCGGGTTGTGATCGACATCGGCCTCCACACGGGCCGCCAGATCCCCAGGGGCCAACCTTTCCACCCAGGAGAGGACTGGAGTTACCAAATAGCGGTGGAGATGCTGGAGTCATACGCCACCCAGAAGAATGCCTACGCACAGTCCGAGGTGACGCGTTACCTGGGCTGGCCCGGCCAGGCGATCTCATACAAGGTCGGACAGCGTCGCATCCTCGATCTGCGTGAAAAGATGAAGAAGCGCGATGGGCCCGACTTCGATCTGAAGGAGTTCCACGCCAAGGTCCTGAACTCCGGACCGGTAGGGCTGGACCACCTGTCAGAGTTGGTACTCGGTTGATGACCAAAGCTGGTTAGGAGAGGTCGCCGGCTTCCGTTCTGTCGACCAACGCCTGGGCATAGAACGAAGGCCATTCCGATTCTGGGTCCTTGCTGCGGTGCTCGTGGTCGAGGTCGACCAACTGATACACCAGCTCGCTCTTCGTGAGGGTGACTCCCAGTGCGTCGCTAAGCCCTTCCTGCAGGTGACCGGCGTACCACAGCGGCCACTCGGGATCGTCCCCGTCGGTGCCATTGAAGGCTTCGTGATGAGCCGGCCCGGCGGCCCGCAGCAGGTTTTCCACTTCTTGTCTGTCGACCATGAGTGAAGCGTAACGCAGCAGGCGTAGCCTGGGGCCATGGCCGAAATCGCCGTTGTCGGGAGCCTCAACACCGATCTCGTGGCCACGGTTGAGGCCCTTCCCTTGCCGGGAGAAACCGTCATGGCATCGAGCCTGCTCTCGAACCCAGGAGGAAAGGGAGCCAACCAAGCTGTGGCCGCTGCCCGACTAGGCCGATCGGTTGCGATGGTGGGGGCGGTGGGCGATGACGAAGCGGGGAAAGCACTCGTGGGGTCGCTTCGCTCCGACGGTGTTGCCACCCACCACATTCGCTTCGATAAGACCACTACAACGGGTGCGGCTCTCATCGCTGTCGATGCCTTGGGGGAGAACATGATCGTGGTCAGCCCCGGCGCCAACGCCACGCTCACTCCAGCAGATATCGAAGCGTCCCGCAGCGCCCTGGAGAAGGCCGTCGTCGTGTTGGTGCAGCAGGAGATCCCACCCGAGGCCGTGCGCCGTTGCGGTGAGCTCAGCGCCGGGACACTGATCCTCAACCCGGCGCCGGCTCGCGATCCAGATCCAGAACTGCTGGCGCTGACCGATGTGCTGGTGCCCAATCAATCCGAGTTGGCACGTCTGACTGGAGGGCCGGTGCCGAACTCTTTGGATGAGGTGGTGGCGCTAGCAACTTCCTTTGAGTGGCCTCGAACTCTGGTGGTCACCATGGGCGGCGATGGGGCCGTCTTGGTTGGAGCCGACTACCACTACCACGTGCCAGCACCCGAGGTCGACGTTGTCGACGCCACCGCGGCAGGCGACGCGTTCTGTGGCGCGCTGGCCGACGCCATTTCGCAAGGCCGTGACATGGAGGAGGCGGTGGAGTGGGCGG
>Ga0224512_10004954_pt1 | contig 11102 bp, 7 predicted proteins | sample SF_May12_sed_USG_4_FD_169103 | JGI IMG/M metagenome (GOLD analysis project Ga0224512, IMG submission 169103) | Sediment microbial communities from San Francisco Bay, California, United States - SF_May12_sed_USGS_13 | ecosystem: Environmental > Aquatic > Marine > Sediment | place: USA: California...
ATGCGCAGCCTCGACCTCGAACCCCATCGCCTCCAGGTCGTTCACGATCATCCGTCTCGCCTTCTCGCCCAGATCCACCGGCGTCAGGTCGAAGTACCCGGCCGCATCGTGCGTGATCGTCGTGGCGGCTCCATGCTCGTCCTTATGGAACAGGAAGAACTCGGCCTCGACGCCCGCATTCATCGTGTACCCGAGCCCGGCAGCTTCGCCCACAACCCTCTTCAAGACCAGTCTCGGATCACCCGCAAACGGAGTCTCGTCGGTGTTCCATACGTCGCAGATCAGCCGTGCCACCCGAGCCTCCGGGTCGCCCCACGGGAAGATCCGGAACGTCGTGAGATCGGGCTTGAGCAGCATGTCGCTCTCTTCGATCCGCACGAAGCCCTTGATCGACGATCCGTCGAACATGATCTCGCCTTCGAGGGCCTTCTGGAACTGCGAGGCCGGCACTTCGACGTTCTTGGTGTGGCCCAGAATGTCGGTGAAGGTGAGGCGAAGGAAGCGCACGTTGAGTGCCCGACAGATCTCGAGCAGCCCCTGCGGGTCGGGCTTTCCTGCCAGCTTCGCGCCGTAGTGGGAATAGCGGGTCGTCTCGACGTGCTCACGGGGCGCGGCGAACAGGGAATCGGCGTTCATCGGCACAGCCTCTCTCTGACTCTTGGTGGCGGACCGCCGAGGATTTCACGTTCCCGGCGACCGTTTGTTCCGGACGCTCGAGAGTCTATGCAAAAGTCATGCGAACGTCAACAGATATAACGCAAAACGAGCAATACTGCACGATCATCCCCATAAAACCTACTATGCGCAGCTGTTTGTATGAGATTTTAATCGATCTGCGCGGTTATATCATCAAATCGCGCTGCCGGATGGCCGGCCCAAACCGGCAGGCGTGGCCCCGGGGCAACGCCGGGAGGGGAGATGGAAAGAAAAAGCGGGGCGGGAGACAGACCTCCCACCCCGCCAGTTCAGCGGATCCTATCCGGTCGACTGCCCGGATCAAACGGGTCCGGTTACGGAGTCCAGTCGCCTTCGTCGCGAGCGAGCGGGCAGCCAGCCTCGTTGGCTTCCGCCAGGGCGTCCTTCGTCAGCGTGTAGACTCCAGCCTCCAGCGCAGCCGCGACCATCGTCTCGACCTCAGCCTGCAGATAGTAGAAGTCGACCGACTGCGTGTTCAGCCAGGCCGCCGCCGCATGACGACCGAGAGCGTTCGCTCCACCGCCGTTCAGGTTGAGCGCCTCGAGCAGCGTGAGGTCACACAGGTTTCCGCTCTCGGGATTCTGCAGTGCGGCATCGAATACGCAGGCATCGGCGAACGCTTCAGCGAACGTGAACGTGTACGGGTTCACCGACCAGCTGCCGAAGTGCTGCGACTGCTTCCAGTAGCCCGGCGTGCAGCCCTCGCCGCCGCGCTCGATCACCTTGCAGATCTCGAGGTCGTCGATCGCCCCGGAACCGTTGAACTGGAAGTCCAGCGTCGTATTGAACGCCGAGTTGACGTCAACGATGACCACTTCGACCGAGTCGGCAAAGTTGACGGCCCCATTCGTGGTGTTGGAAGGATTGCCGTCCGTGAACAGGGCGATACCCTCTCCGTCGTTTTCCTGATCCAGCGCCGCGAAGCTCAGGATGGTCCAGTCGTCGCTCGGGAACGTGAACCGCATCGTGTCCATCACGTCGGCGTCGTTCGGGATGAACGTGTTGTCGACGAGATCTCCCGCCGAGCCGTTCGGGTCGTTACCCGGAATCCCGTCCGTCTCGCACGACTGGTGCGTCAGGACGTTGAGAAGCGTGAGTCCACCGCTGTTCCCGGCGAGGACGAGGTCGTTGTCTACCGTGCTCGGCACGCTGGTGTCGAACACCACCACATCACCCGTGCCACAGTCCGAGACCGAGTCCACCCAGCCCGTGATCTCCACCGTGGCGACGTCACCCAGGACGTTGATCGGTGCCGGATTCAGGGTGCCGCCGGCAAACTCGTTGAAGTCGATGACCTCACACTGCAGCTCGGGGTCCGCGACCAGCAGGTTCTCGAGCTGGTACATGCGAAGTTCGCCGACCCCGTTAGGTCCGTTGTTCGTCAGTCCCGTAGGGTTGTCGCTGATGCAGGCCGAAAGGCCAGCAGCCAGCAGGAGTAACCAGAATCGATGAGCCTTCATGGTCCGTGCCTCCAGTACTTTGGCGTTCGACCGGAACCTGGCGCCACGAAGTGTGATCGCCCCCGGTCCGGCCCTGCTTTGTACAACACCGAATCTAAGCTTTTGAAACCCTGATGTCGAATGCCCATCGAGAGCCACATGCCTCGGAGAAAGCAAGTTTGCGGCCATTCGACGGTTTGCAGATAATCCCTTGCGGTCGAGTATGTTAGGCGGAAGATCATCCTAAACTCGCGGCTTCGCAACTGTGGCATCGGCGCCCCATGTGTCGCTTGCCCACGACAACTTCACGCCTCCCCGTGGCCCCCTCGAGGGCGACGGCATATGATCGAACGGATGAACGCTCGATCTTGGACTCGGTGGACGCCGCCGTGAACCACGGCTCTCGACCGGCGTCGCTTCGATTCCGTCTCCTGGGCGGGATGCTCGTGCTGCTGTTTCTGGCGCTGTTCACGGTTGCCATCACGGTCTACATAGGGCTCCAGTTCGAGTTGCCGCCCCGGCTGCTCGGCGTCAGCGTGGCCGTCGTCATCGTGGCCGACATCCTCCTGGTGTACCTGCTCGCTGATCATCGGCTGTCGCGATTCGTGCTCGAGCCTGTCGAAGGCATGGTGCTCGGATCCGAGAGAATCGCCTCGGGCGACGAGGGGCACCGGCTGGCGGGTTCGGATACGGTCGAGTTGGATCGCCTCGCGGCCGCTGTGAACACGATGGCCGGCTCCCTGATTCGAAACCAGACGGAGCTGGCTCACAACATCGAATCGCTCGACGCGACGAACCGTGCTCTGTCGGAGGCTCGCCAGCGACTGGTCCGGGCGGAGAAGCTCGCATCCATCGGGCGGCTTGCCGCCGGAGTCGCACACGAGGTCGGCAACCCGCTGGGTGCGATCCTCGGCTATGCGGCCCTGGGGCGAAAAGACAGCCCTGCCGAACCCGAGTGGCTCGAGGGAATCGTCTACGAGGCGCACCGAATCGACCGAATCGTGAAGGGCCTGTTGGAGTACGCCCGGCCGAAGGCGGCGTCTGCGTCCGAGATCGACATCAACGACGTAGCCGAACGAACCGTGCAGATGATGACGCTCCAGGGGAGATTCAAGGCGGCGGACATCGAGACCGACCTGGCCGACGATCTGCCGGTGGTGCGGGCAGACGCGCACCAGCTCGAGCAGGTCCTCGTCAATCTGCTGCTGAACGCTTCGGACGCGATCGAGGAAACGGGTCGCCGGGGCACGATCCGTATCAGCACGCGCACAACGAAGGCCGGCCAATCGCCGGTGGACGCGCGCACGCGCCGGTCGACCGACCCCCAGGGGATTGACTACTCCCACCTCCGGCGCTTCGCGGGTGCTCAGGATCCGGGTCCGCAGCGGGCCCTGAAGCCCGGGGACGACGCCGTCGTCCTGGTCGTGACCGACGACGGATCGGGATTGTCCGAAGAAGCGGCGAAGCGCCTGTTCGAGCCATTCTTCACGACGAAAGAGCCAGGACGCGGCTCGGGCCTGGGCCTTGCAGTGTCTGCCCGATTGATCGAAGGCATGGGCGGGACAATCGAGGCCGACACCAGTGTCGAGTCCGGAGCGTCGTTCCGACTCCTGCTTCCCTTGGGTACGTAGCGGGAGCCCACATCTGTATGAAAATACTGGTGATCGAGGATGATGCCGGCCTTCGCCGGACTGTCTCCCTGCTTCTCGAAAGCGAGGGATATGATGTGGCGACGGCCTCCGACGGGGCCGCGGGCCTCGCCAAAGCCGAGCAGTGCAATCCCGACCTAATCCTTGCAGATGTCCGGATGCCGGGGATGGACGGTCTGGACTTCGTCGAGAAATACTCCGGAAACGGTGGCTCCGCGCACGTGGTCATCATGACGGCCTACGGAAACCCCGAGACCGCGATTGATGCCATTCGGAAAGGCGCTTTCGACTATATCGACAAGCCGTTCGCTCCTGACGCATTGCTCCTGCGAGTCCGCATCGCGGAGGAAAACCGCAAGAAGAACCAGGAAATCAGGCGGCTTCGCAGGGAAGTCAAAGTCGAGAAGCGGCACTCCGAGATCATCGCGTCGAGCGCCGGCATGCGCGAAGCGATCGCGCTCGCGGAGCGGGTGGCGCCGCATCCGACGACGGTCCTGGTGACGGGTGAGAGCGGTACCGGTAAGGAGCTCATCGCCCGGTTGATTCATGACGCCTCAGGCCGGCCCGGTGCTTTCGTCCCGGTGAACTGCGGCGCGATTCCGGAGAACCTGCTGGAGTCGGAGTTGTTCGGGCACGTGAAGGGCTCGTTCACGGGGGCGACGGGCGACCGCCTCGGATTGTTCGAAGAAGCGCACCGCGGGACCCTGTTTCTCGACGAGGTGGGCGAGCTTCCGATGTCGCTCCAGGTCAAACTGCTCCGGGCCCTGCAGGAAGGCGAAATTCGCCGCGTGGGCGAATCTCAACCGCGCAAGGTCGATGTTCGCACGATTGCAGCTACCGCCCGCGATCTGGAAGGCGAGACGCAATCCGGCAACTTCCGGTCGGACCTGTTCTATCGGCTCAACGTCCTGCGCGTCCACTTGCCTCCGCTCCGCCACCGGTCAGACGAGATTCCCGTGCTTTCAAAGCATTTTCTCAGCACGTACTCGGAGCTGCTGGGTGTTAACGTGAAGGGATTCGAGCCCCCGGCGATGAAGCTCCTGCAGACCTATTCCTGGCCCGGCAACGTACGGGAACTCGAAAACGTCGTCGAGAGAGCGGTGGTGCTCGCCGACGGAGAGCACGTCACACTCGAGGAACTGCCGATGTCCGTTCGCGAGCCGAACGGTGTCACGCCATTATCATCGGATTCACTGTCTGCCGACGAACTGTCGGTCAAGAAGCGGTCGGCAGAACTCGAGAAGCACCTGATCTCGAAGGCGCTGACCGTCACGGAGGGAAACCGGACGCGAGCTGCCGAGCTTCTGGACCTCAGCTATCGCGCCCTGCTATATAAGATCCGCGACTACGGACTGGATGATTGAAGCCGGGCAACCCACTGGACTGAAGGCGAACGAGTAGATGAGGAACCCGATGAAGCGTGCATGGATTGTTGGCCTCCTGTTCCTGGCGGTGCCCGGCGCGGCCGTTGGTCAGCAGGAGGGCCCCACGGACGACACCCGGCTGGAGCTGCAGACCCAACTGGACAGTCTCAGCGTGCTCCTCCAGCGGATGGGGGCGAACGACGACCGGGCGCCGGCCATGGAACGCCGGGTTGCGGACCTCGAGCAGAGACTGCGCCTCGGCGATTTTCGACCGGGGGACGTCGTCGGCCTGTCCGTTCGCGGACAGGAGGAATGGACGGGGAATTTTCCCGTACAGCCCGACCAGACCATCGTCCTGGCCGGCCTTCCGCCGATCTCCCTGAAGGGGGTCCTGCACTCGGAAGCCGAAGGTGTAATCCGCGGAGCTCTGGCGACCGTGCTGCGGAATCCCGTGGTCGAGCTGGCCTCGCAGATGCGAATCTCGGTGACCGGGCAGGTGTCGGACCCGGGATTCTACGATGTGTCGGGCAGGCTGCTGGTGTCCGACGTGATCATGCTGGCCGGTGGCCCCACGCAGCGGGCCAAGCTCGAAGACGTCGAAATCCGGCGCCTGGGTCGCACCATCGCCAAGGGCAACGAGCTGACCAGCCGTGGAGCGACGCTGGATGATCTCGGTGTCCAGGGCGGCGACGTGATCAACATCCCGGAAACGCAACAGGGATTACGAACCCTTCGTACCGTCAGCATCGTCGTAGGCTCCGTCGCGAGCATCGTGTTTCTCATCGCCAGGATCGGCAACTGACGTCTCGGCCCGGCTTCCGGTTTGGATTTGAAACTGGTTTGCCGTCCCCGCCCGGTGCTATCTTGTCGCGGTCCACATCCGAACATGTGGGAACCGTGCCATAGGGCCGCAGGCGGCTGGGGGTCCATGTTTGATAGAAGTATTGTGTCTGCAAACACTTACAAACTTCAGTATCGGGTGGCACGCGGGATGCTCGAAGCAAGGCTGAGATCCGAACAAACCTTGCTGCGAGGCAGAATGCTCCACGATACGACAATAGACTCCGAGCGTCGTGGTAACCGGACGAGCGACAGCCGGCGCCACGACCGACGGGGCCGCGCGCCGCGCTTCGAGCGCCTGACCGCCGAAGGTGTCCGCCTCGGCCGTCCCGCTCAGGCTCCGATTCGGCGAGTGAGTCCCGCCGAATCCTTCGTTCTGCGGGTCGTCAACAACCTCGTGGCGATCGCTGCTCTCGCCCTGCTTTCCCCGATCATCCTGATCATCGCGATCCTCATTCGCATCGAAACCAAGGGTCCGGTGTTCTACCGGCAGACCCGGGTGGGTCTGGATCGCCGGAATCTGGACGGGCGCGAGGCCTCAATCGGGCGCCGGGTCAGCGATATCGGCGGGCAGCCGTTTGAGATCGTGAAATTCCGCACGATGCGTGTGGATGCGGAGGATGCGAGTGGCCCGGTATGGGCCACACACGGCGACCCTCGAGTTACGAAGGTCGGCCGAATGCTGCGGCGCACGCGGCTGGATGAAGTGCCCCAGTTCTGGAACGTGTTGCGCGGGGAGATGTCCATCGTCGGGCCTCGTCCTGAGCGCCCTACGTTTGTGCAGCAGTTGCGCGATGAGATCGCGGGCTATCCGCTTCGCCAACAGGTTCCTCCCGGTATCACCGGCTGGGCCCAGGTGAACCGTCCTCCCGACCAGTCGGTGGATGACGTTCGGGCCAAGGTGGGCTTTGATCTCGAGTATCTCAAGCGCCGCTCCGTGTGGTTCGATCTGTGGATCATGCTCAAGACGCTGCCCGTGATGTTCGAGCGGGACAATTCCGGACCGTCCGCGTAGATGACGGCCCCACAGTCCCCGGCTGCCGGGTTTCAGGAGTCTCCGGATGCGTAGATCCATGATCGGCGATATCGATGTCGGTGTGATCAACGTCTTGCTCGTCAGCGCCCACGACTGGTTTGCCTCCGCTCTTCAGGCCGTCCTCGAGCCGGAGGGGTTCGTGTTCGCCCGTGCCCGTTCGGCGCGGCGCGCGCTGCGAACGGTCGAGACCATCGAACCGGAACTGGTGATCATCGGCGAGAGGCTTCCGGACCTCGACGCGGCAGGTCTGGCTCACGCTCTGGTGGCGGGCGGGCTCAAGGAGTCCGTGCCGATCCTCGTCTATTCCCCGAATTTCTGGCATGAACAGGAGCAGGCGGCAGCCATGGCCGCGGGGGCCTGGGACATCATCAAGGAGCCGGTACGGCCGTCCCTGGTCGTCGCGAAGCTGCGCCGCTTGCTCGAGATCAAGCGGCTCATCGAATTGACGGAGGAGAACTCCCTGACGGACGGGTCAACCGGTCTGCTCAACCTCACGGGGCTCATGCGCTCCATGCGACTCCTGGAGGCAACCGCCCAGCGCACCGCGGCCCCCCTGAGTTGCGTAGTGATCGGTCCCAGCGATCCGGCGTCAGGCCCCGACCTCGATCGGCAGAAACGCACAGCCGCCGATCTCTGTCATCGACTGCTCAGGGAGTCGGATCTGATCGGCTGGGTCGCGGAAGCGGACTTTGGCGTCGTCGCGTACAACACGACAGCCGCCGGAGTGACGTCCATCGTCCGTCGTCTCAATCAGTCGCTGGCCCAGAGCCCGGACGGTGGTCACATGCACCCGCTGAGCGCGGGGGTGGTCGAGTTTCCCGTGCCGGACGCCGGCACCTCCCGGTCTGAGTCGAACACCGATCGGGTACCGCGAATCGCGAGTCTGTCACGGCTGGCGGCGGCGCAGGCCGCCCTGAGAGATGCCCGCCATGGTGGCGGCGGCATCCGCATCGCCGAGAGTTCCTGACCCGCACCTCTCGGTCTAGCAGCTCCCTACCGTACTTCGTCGTAGACGGTGCATCCAGGCCGCACTGCCGAGCACGAGGCCGGCCAGGCCGGGCAACCAGCCCCCGTCGCCGGCGAGCAACCACAGCGTTACGTACGTGACAGCGGGCAGCCCGAGCACGAGCGCCTGAACGCCGCGGCCGATCGAGCTCGGCAGGATCGAGCAGGCGGCCACCGCAAACAAACCGAGCAGCGCCAGCCAGACGCCGTCCAGCAGACCCTCGGGCAACGTCGCAGGCGCCGAACCCAGCAACAGGCTCCATGAACGCCCGGGGGCTGCCAGGGGCCGGCAGGATGACGTGCCGTCGTGGTCCAGGCAGATAGCACCGTCCTGCCTCCGCACATCGAGGGTCACGCGGGAACCCACGGCCGGGTGGAATTCACGGTATCTCAGTGCTGGAGCCCGAAATCTGTACGTTCGGGCCCGGCGGCGAAGGTGGACGACCACGGCATCGGCCTCGACGCCGACCAGCAGCAGCACCGCCTGTCGGCGATCGAACACACTGAGTATCGGCGCGAGACTCGGCGGGGCCGGGGCCGCGGTAAAATCGATGTGCAGGGGTGACCTCGCGGATATGTTGCGTATTCCATCCACCGCGCTCTCGTCGAGTCGCCGGTCTGGAAGCGGTAGGCTTCCGACGCGGGCGTCGTGCAACACGCCGTCGTACGTGGCCAGTTGACCGAACTCCGCCATCCATTGGCCGTAGTAGACGCCGGGGGGAATCTCGGGCTCGAGGAGATACAGCGTGGCGGGAAGAGAAGCCGAAACGAGGAGAGAAGGGAGCAGGCCGACGGGCAGGAGGCGCCTGTTCTTGCCGGGATGGCGGACGGCAAACGTGGCGGCACCGATGCCGATGAATCCGCCGAGAGTGTTGGCCGCAACGTCGCCGACCGTAGGATATCGGCCGGGGATCAAAAGTTGCAGCGACTCAATGCCGATCGTTAGAAGCAGGATGCCGATGGCGGCCACCCACGGTGCCCGCCGTGACTGGCAGGCCAGGAAGCCGGCCGGAAAGAACAGCAACACATTGAGAACAGAATCGGCGGCGCCTTCCGTGCCGCACAACAAGCACAGCACCCTGATGTCTTCGGACGGGCCAAAGCGTGGGAGCAGCGTGACCAGCAGGATTGCCGCGATCGCCAGAATGAGTGCGGCCGAGCTACGTCGGTCCGGATGGTCGTCACGGATGCGCATGGCCGTCTCCCCGGGTCGGCGGTCGTCCGGCACGAGCCGGGAGAGTAATCTCCGGCCGGGAGAGACGCGACGCCCCGTACCCAAGACAGGGAGTGCGTGAGGCATGTGCGGAATCGCAGGTGTGGTCGGAGGCGACCCGGTCCGCGAACGTCCCGCCGCAGAGCGCATGGTGCAAGCGATTGTTCATCGCGGCCCGGATGACAACGGCGTCTGGTCGGGCGATGAGGCCGTCCTCGGAAACTGCCGGCTGCAGATCATCGATCTGCACGGAGGCCATCAGCCTCTGTCCAACGAGGATGGACGATTCTGGATCACGTTCAATGGGGAGATCTACAACTATCGCGAGTTGAGACAGGGGCTGCTTCAGCGCGGCCACACGCTGGCGACACACACCGATACCGAAGTGCTCCTGCACCTGTTCGAGGAGCAGGGCGCCGCCTGTCTGCGCCTGTTGCGTGGGATGTTCGCGTTTGCGATCTGGGATCGCCGACATCGCCGGCTATTCGCCGCGCGGGACCGGTTTGGTCAGAAGCCGCTCTACTACGCGCAGCTCGGCCATCGCCTGGCGTTCTGTTCGGAGATCAAGGGACTGCTGGCCCATCCCGACATCGGGGTGGACCCGCACCTCGGTGCTGTTGACCAGTACCTGGCCCTCCGCTTCGTCCCCGTTCCGTCCACGCTGTTCAAGGGTATCAACAAGCTTCCCCCGGCAAGCTTCCTGACCTGGCAGAACGGGTTGGTCGAGACACAGCAGTGGTGGGCGCCCGGCTTCTCGGTCGACCAGCAACGCTCGGACGAGGAATGGGTGGAGGGTCTCGTCGAGCGCATCGACGATTCGGTACGGGCCCATCTGGAAAGCGACGTGGAAGTAGGCGCATTCCTGTCGGGCGGGCTCGATTCGAGCATTGTCACTGCCTCGATGAGCCGCCTGTCGGGCGAGGCCGTACGTACCTTCGCGGTAGGTTCGGACGACCCGAGTTTCGACGAACGTCCGCATGCCAGGCTGATGTCCGAGCACTGCGGGACAAAACATGTCGAGAGCAGTGTCGCCGACGAACAAATCAGCGAAATACCCAAACTCGTTGCCTGCCTGGACGAGCCGTCAGATCCGATTTCGGCCTGTTTCTTCGAATCGTCTCGCCTTGCCTCGGACCATGTCAAGGTTGTTCTCGGGGGAGACGGAGGCGACGAGCTGCTGGCCGGCTACGACCGGTATGCCTCGTTCGACACCGCCGGCCTGTTCGGTCGCATTCCGGGTGTGCTTCGCAACGGCCTGGTGCGACCCGTCGCCGAGCGTTTGCGCCTTGGCTTCGGGTACAAGGAGCTGGCGCAGAAGGCGCGGTGGATACTCGACATGTCGGAGGTGGAGGGCGGTCGGCGCTATGCTCGCATGACCACTTTCTTCCGATTTGGGGAGGCGCAGCGGAACGAGTTGTACGGTCCAGCGCTGCGCGCTGCAGCTCAGGGGGCCGATGCCGAGGCCACCATCGTCGAGGCCTTCGACCGGGCGCCCACGGACTCACTGCTGAACCGGATGTTGTTCGCGGATCTCACGACGCGCTTCCCCGAGCACATGCTGATGCTGTCCGATCGGCTTTCCATGGCGCATGGCCTGGAGGTCAGGGCGCCGCTCCTCGACAACGACCTCGCCGACTACTGCCTGGCGATCCCCCCCCATCTGAAAGTGAAGGGTCGTCACACCAAAATCGCACTTCGCCGCGCCGCCGCCGGAAGGCTGCCCGACTCCATTATTCGCAGGGACAAGCAGGGATTCATGTTCCCGGTCGCTCACTGGCTGTCCGGCGAGAGGGCGGATCGGCTCGTCGAGCAGCTGGAGAACGGTCCGCTCGTGCGGGCAGGTTGGATAGACCGGGCGGC
>Ga0224512_10004955_pt1 | contig 11097 bp, 12 predicted proteins | sample SF_May12_sed_USG_4_FD_169103 | JGI IMG/M metagenome (GOLD analysis project Ga0224512, IMG submission 169103) | Sediment microbial communities from San Francisco Bay, California, United States - SF_May12_sed_USGS_13 | ecosystem: Environmental > Aquatic > Marine > Sediment | place: USA...
TTTCACCGGCGCGGTGAAGCCGGGCGCGTGGGCGGAGTTCGACGGCATGAGCATTTCTTTTCCGTCGTTCGTCCAGTCGGGGGACTTTCACATCGTCAGGAACCCGGGACACCCCTTCATCTGGACCGCTTTCATCGTCATGGGCTTGGGCCTTGCATGGCGATTGCTCTTTTACCGGAAAGAAATTGCGCTGTGGCAGGATGACGCAGGCCGCACCTGGCTGTCCGGGCGCTTCGATTATTATCCGAAGCTGAATGCCGGCTGGCTTGCAAGCCTGGCCGAGAATTTCAAGGGAGAATCGGCATAACTTTTCTCGAGGCGTTCTTCCTGTCTGCGGCCGGCGCGCTGTACGCGTCAGCCTTTGTTCTGGCGCGAAAAGGCTTGTCGAGACATGGTTTCTTCGGCGTCGTGGCCGCCCTGGTTCTTCACCTGGCCTCGGCCATCATTCGATGGATCGGCGCCGGCCACCCGCCGGTTTTCGGCACCTTCGAAGCCACGCTCGCCGCAAGCTGGTTCCTGATGCTGTTTGTCGCGCTCTCCTTCGGCTCGGCGCATCGGCAATTCAGGCTGCTGGTCCTGATGGCCGTGCCGATCGCATTGCTCCTGCTGGCGTACGGCGTTGCCTTCTTCGACACGAGCAGAATCCCGCTGACCATCTCGGAACGCAGCCTGTGGGTGGAGTTCCATGCGCTCTTTTCCTGGCTCGCCTTTGCGCCGTTCACTCTGGCGACCTGTCTGTCGGGGTTCTATCTGTGGTCGACCCGAAGCCGCGGCGCCGCTGCGCCGGCGCCGGCGCACGCCGACACCGTCGACGAGCTCGCCTTTCGTTACATTACCCTCGGTTTTGTCAGCCACAGCATCATGTTCGCCCTCGGCAGCTACTATTCCTCCATCCTGTTCGGCACCTGGTGGCGCTGGGACCCGGCTTTTTCGCTTTCCCTGATTGCCTGGCTTCTGGTCGGCCTGTATATCCACCTGCGGCTTTTCTACCAATGGAACGGCAAGCGGGCGGCGCGATTGTTTCTCGCCATATTCGCCCTGATCGGCTTCTCCTACTGGGGGCTGATCTACCTCCCGGCGGGGAGGACGTTTCACGTTTTTGACCTGGACTTGAAGGCGCTATGACACCGCAGACCGTGCTTTCCGCGTTCTTCTGGCTTACCGCCGTGGTCTATGCCCTCGCCTTCGGCCTGTTCGCCGTCGCGCTGGTGTTTCGCAAGCCGCGCACGCTCGGCCATGCCATCGTGGTCGCGTGGGCCGGCTTCTTCCTGCATACGGTCGTGGTTGTTGCGCGGTGGGTGCAGACGGGCCATCCGGCCTTTGTTTCCTACTTTGAATCGATGTCCGCCAGCGCCTGGTTCGGCATGCTCGCTTACCTGGCGCTGCAGCAGTGGAAACCGTTCCTTCGCCCGGCCGGCGCCGGCCTGATGCCGTTGATCGTGCTGCTGATGGGCTGGGCCGGCACGCATCCGTTCGGCGGCGAGTCGCTGCCGGTCAGCCTGCAGAGCTTCTGGCTCTTCGTGCACGCGGGATTCGCGACGGCGGCCGCAGGCTGCTTTCTGTTCGCGGCCGGCGTATCCGCCGTACGGCTGTATCAGCAACGCCGGAATGCGCCGTCGGACCCGGCGCTGCATATCGCGCCGGGCGACCGCTACGACGAATTCAACTTCCGCCTCATCCTGCTCGGATTCGTGTTCTGGGGCATCATGACCGTGTCGGGCGCCATCTGGGCGGATGGGGCGTGGGGCCGCTATTGGGCCTGGGACCCGGTCGAGGTCTGGAGCCTCATCAGCTGGCTGGTGTACGCGATCTACCTGCATATCTACGCGGTATGGAGGAGGCTGCGCGGCGTCTTTCTCGCCTGGTATTCGATCCTCGGCGCACTGTTCGTCGCGGTTTCGTTATGGGGCATCCGCTTTCTGTACGAAACACTTCACACCTATGGAAGCAACTGAGCCATGCGCTGGCCATTGACGCGCCCGCAATGGACCATCCTCTACGTGCTGCTCGCAGCGGCATTGACCGGGCTGACGGTCGCATTTTTCGCCCGCTCGCTGATGGATCGCGCCGCGGCCGTCACCGAGCCCACGGCGTTCGACCAGCCGCCCGTGTTCATCGGGCTGCACACCATGGCGGGGGCGGCCGGGCTCAAGCCCTTCGCGCTGGCGCTGAATGAAAAGAGGCTGCTGGTGTCGTATCTGAGCACCGACCGCGTCGACGAATTTTCCGACCGGCTCGTATTCAAGCGCACGCTGCACCTGCTGCAGAACGAACCGGCTTCGATCACCGGGGTTGCCGTGGAGGGCGACCGCATCTACGCGGCTGATTTCAAATCGGGCAATCTGCTGGTCGCGGATTACAAGACCGGCAAGCTGGTGCAGTCGTACGGCTGGCTGCCCGGTTACAAGACGCGCATGAAGGCGCTCGGCGTCGCCTATCACGAGAACAATCTGTATGTCTCCGACGTCGCGTCCGGGAAAATGCTGGCGATCGGCGCGTCGGCGCAAAAGGATGTGCGGGAAGAAGGCGAATTGATCGTCGGCTTTCCCAACGGCAGGCCGGAGGAATTCGAGCTCGGATACCCGACTTGGTCGATGGTGACGGCGGACGGCCGCCTGCTGGTGAGCGACGCGAAGAGCGGCGAGGTGAAGGCGTTCACGTGCAGCGGCCGGTCGGCGCATCTGTTCGACAGGGCCGGCGAGGCGACTCTCAAGACGCCAATGGGCATCGCCATGGACGACCTGCCCTCGCCCGAGCTGCTGGCAAGAAAGGCCGCGGTTTTCGATCCGTCGAGAGTCAACGATCAGGGCAGGATCCACGTCGTGGACGCGACCCAGGCGCGCGTCAAGGTCTTCGACGCCCTCGGCAAGTACGTGCTGACCTACGGCGAAGAGCTGCGCCAGCCGAACGGCATTGCCATCGACCCGAAGAGGCGGCTCATCTTCATCTCCGACGCGCAGCTGCGCGCCATCGCGCTGTACAAGTACTGACCGGGCGGAAGCGGACCATGAGCGATTCGACGATTGCGATCCTCGTCATGTTGAACAACCTGTTCCACGACTTCGCCGTGGCGCTGCTGTTTGCCAGCCTGCTGATGCTGAGTTTGTTCTATCGCAAGATCCGGCAGCACGGCGATCCGGCCGGCACTGCGCTGGTGCGCGCTGTCGCCGGGACCTTCGACAAGGTGATCTACGCATGCTGGGCGGCGCTGATCCTCGGCGGCATCGTGCGCACGCTTGCCTACGAGAGCTTCGAATGGAACGAGGCGGCGGGCCGCGGCCAGGTCGCCGCGCTCGTGGTGAAGCACATCGTGCTTGTCTCTGTGGTGGTCTGGGGGACGTACATCCAGATCCGTCTGCGCAAGTACCTCAAGCGCTCCAAGGCGCAGGCGACGAACTGATGAACAAGAAGATACTGCTGGTCACCGCGCCTTACCAGTGCTGGGGCGTTCAGGTGGTCGGCACATGGCCGCCGCTGCACCTCGTCTACCTTGCAGGCGCCGCGCGCGAGGCGGATGCGGTGCCGAGAATCCACGATGCGATGAACGAGTCGCACTCGTACGCGGACATCGGCGCCGAGATCGAGCGTTTCAGGCCGGATTACGTGCTGGCGTACGACTATCTTCCGGTGACCGGCGCGATCAGCACCGCCGCGCTGCCGGCTTCGCTCGCCATCCTGAAGCTCGCCAAGCAGATCGATCCCGGCATCGTGACGCTGCTGGGCGGCCCCCACCCCACTTTCATGTTCAAGGAGGTGCTCGAGTCCGAAAGGGGCGTCGTCGATTACGTCCTGCTGGGTGAGGGCGAGGCGACGCTGAAGGCCCTGCTGCAGGCTCTTCGCGGCGGCACGGCCAGGAGCGTCAAGGGGATCGCCTACCTCGACGGCGAGCGGGCGGTCGCCAATCCCGGACGCGAGCAAATACCCGATCTGGATCAACTCTCGCCCGCCTGGGATCTTCTGCGCTGGGACGCCTACCGCTACCGGGTCAGTCCCGGCGGACGCATGGCCTCGATCCTCAGCTCGCGGGGCTGCGAGATGCACTGCAGCTTTTGCAGCCAGAGACTTTTCTGGCGCGGCTCCTGGCGCGCCCGCAGACCCGAAAAAGTCATCGAGGAAATCGTCCTGCTGCACGAGAAATACGGTGTCACGGTGTTCACCCTGATCGACGCCTATCCGACGCGGGACCGCAAGCGCTGGGAACGGCTGCTCGACCTGTTGATTGAACGGGACCTGGGGCTGTTCGTGCTCATGGAAACGCGGGTCGAGGACATCGTGCGCGACGCGGACATCCTCCACAAATACAGGAAAGCTGGAATCATCCACATCTACATGGGCGCCGAAAGCGGCGATGACTCGGTCCTCTCGAGCCTGAACAAGGGCATCGAGATGAAGACCACGAAACAGGCTCTGGAGCTGCTCAACCGGGCCGGCATCATCAGCGAAGCGTCTTTCATGATCGGCTTTCCGCAGGAAACCCCGAGCTCCATCCGCGACACCATCGACTCCGCGATCTACCTGAACCCCGACGTCGCCGTATTCCCGATCGTGACGCCGTGGCCCTATACGCCGATGTACCGGGAAATGAAGGACCGGATCCGGGTGTTTGATTACGCCAAGTACAACCTGGTCACGCCGATCATCGAACCGTTCCAGATGTCGCTCGAGGAAGTCAATGCGGCGCTGGCGACCTGCTATATGGAGTTCTACGCCCACAAGCTGAAGGAAGTGCTCGCCCTCGAGAAGGGTTTCAAACGCGATTACCTGATGAGCGCATTTCGCCTGATGATGAAGGATCAGCATTCCGCCTTCAGGATGAAAGGCGGGCAAATGCCCCATCGGGGCACCGAAATGCTGGAGCTCGTCGCCGAATTCCGCAGTGCTTAGGATTGCTCGCGGCCTGATTCCCGCGCCAGGCGCTGCAGCTTTCTTGTCGCCACCGGCCCGAGCAGACCCCCCAGCCCCAGCGTCGCCCAGGCAATGCCCCAGGCGAATGCATCCGCCGATGTCCTGCCGCCGCCCGCGAGGTCGAGCGCCCAGCCGAACACTACCGGGCTGATGACGCCAGTGCCGAAGCCGACGACCGAGCGCACCGCGTAAGCCGCGCCGAGGATGTGCGGCGGCACGCTCTCGGCGATCACCGTCGAGTGCACCGAGGAATCAGCGATGGCGGAGAAGTTGTACAGGCACGCCACCGCCACCAGCAGCGCGATCGGCAGCGCCATCATCCAGCCGAAGCACAAGGACAGCGCCAGGCTCATCGACGACCACAGCAGGATGGTCTGCGTGCGGCCCCAGCGATCCGCCATGACGCCGCCGGTGATCGAGCCGCCGATGTTGGCGACGTAGGTCAGCGCCGCGAGCGAAAGTCCGGCGGCCGCCGCCTCGCCCGCGCCCGCGCCGCCGGTCATCAGCGCCGCCGTCAGGAATGCCGGCATCCACGCCCACAGTCCAAGCAGCTCCCAGCTGTGGAACGTGTAGCCCCACACCGAGAGCATGCCCTTGCGGTTTCTCAGCACCGCGGGGATCGAGGCCAGCGCCGTGTGCCCCTCGGGCCGCGGGTGCACGGTGTTCGGCGTCGCGCGCGTCGCCACGAGCGCAAGGAGCCAGGAAAGGACCGGCATCAGCGCCAGCGCGCCGAGCGCGGCGCGCCAGCCGGCGAAACTCACCACCAGCCCGGCGACACCGAGCGCCAGCGCGTAGCCGGCGCTCGAGGCGGCGATCATCATCCCCATGGCGCGCCCGCGGCGCCGCGCGTCGACGTGCTCGTTCACCAACGCCAGCACCGGCGTGTAGTAGCCGCCCTGCGTGAGGCCGGTGAGCGCGTGCAGCCAGAGCGCCGACCAGAAGCCGTCGACGAACAGCACGAAGGCGATCGGACTGAGTAAGCCGGCGACGCCGGTGACGAGATAGGCGCGCTTGGCGCCGAAGTAATCGGCGATGAAGCCGACGAGGAACAGGGACACCAGGTAGCCGAGGTGGAAGGCGCCCTGGATCATGCCGGCGTCGCGCGCCGACAGGCCCCAGTCCTCGCGCACCAGCGGCAGCACCGCCGAATAGGCGACGAACCAGGTCGCCGAGAGCACGCGGCTCGCGCACAGGGCCGCGAGCCAGCGGCCCGATCCGGGCGGTGAGCTCACGCGGCCGCGGAGAGTCGGACCGGTATGCGTCTCGGCCCGAACGGCTTGCCGAACTTCTGGTAGCGCCCCGCGAGCCGCGCGCCGCAGCCAAGGCAGGCGCCCTGCGCCGACAGCCGGTAGGCGTCGATGCGGTACCAGTCGCGCACAATCACGGCCTCGCCGCACGACGGGCAGTAGGTGCTGCCGCCCGCCGTGTCGTGGACGTTGCCCGTATAGACGTAGCGCAGGCCCGCGCGCAGCGCGATGTCACGCGCGCGCAGCAGCGTCGCGGCCGGCGTGGCGGGCACGTCGGTCATCTTCCAGTCGGGATGAAAGGCGGAGAAGTGCAGCGGCACGTCGGGCCCGAGGTTCTCCATGATCCAGCGGCTCTCGGCCTCGAGCTCGGCGTCGGAATCGTTCTTGTCCGGGATCAGCAGCGTGGTGATCTCGGTCCAGACGCCGGTCTCCTTCACCAGGTAGACGAGCGTATCGAGCACGGGCTGCAGGTGCGCGCCGCACAGCTTGAAGTAAAAATCGTCGGTGAACGCCTTCAGGTCGACGTTCGCCGCGTCCATCTTGGCGTAGAACTCGCGCCGCGGCTCGGCGTGGATGTAGCCGGCGGTCACCGCCACGTTCTGCACGCCGCGCGCGCGGCAGGCATCGGCGATGTCCATCGCGTACTCGGCGAAGATCACCGGGTCGTTGTAGGTATAGGCGACCGACCTGCAACCGAGCTGCGCCGCGGCCTGCGCGATCGCCTCGGGCGCCGCGGCGTCCTGCAGGCGGTCCATCTCGCGGCTCCTGGAGATGTCCCAGTTCTGGCAGAACTTGCAGGCGAGATTGCAGCCCGCGGTGCCGAACGACAACACGGACGTGCCGGGGTAGAAATTGTTGAGCGGCTTCTTCTCGATGGGATCGACGCAAAAGCCCGAAGAGCGGCCGTAGGTGGTGAGCACCATGCGGCCGTTTTCCATCTTCCTCACGAAGCACAGGCCGCGCTGTCCCTCGTGCAGGCGGCAGTCGCGCGGGCACAGGTCGCACTGGATGCGGCCGTCCTCGAGGACGTGCCACCAGCGCCCGGGGTGCGACGTCTCTAGTGCGGGGCCGGCTGCGTCCACTTGATCACCCGGTAGCGCAGCACCTTGCAGCGCGCGAGGCGCGTATCGGCCGGGATGCCGGCCTTGCGCATGAGCTCGGCGAGGAAGGCGCGCGTCTCGGGCAGGCCTTCCCAGACCTGCGGCAGGAAGGTGGCACGCCGCCCGTCGTGCTCGAGGATCACGCCATCCTCCCGGGGGCGCAGCTGCGCCAGCAGCTCCGCCTCGTCGGCGAAGCGCAGCGGCTTGGGCGCCGACAGCACCGACACCTCGAGCGCGCAGCGCACCCACTCCGCCGCGGGCACCGGGGAAAAGCGCGGGTCGCGCAGCGCGGCCGCCACGGCGTTCTCGGCCACGTCCACGCCCAGGCTGCGCAACGGCGCGAGGCTGCCGATGCAGCCGCGCAGCCGCCCTTCCAGGTGCAGCGTGACGAAGCTCGCGCCGGGGCGCGCGAGCCACGGCGCGGCGTCGGTGCGCGGCGGCGCGTCCGCCAGTCCGAGCTTGTGGCCGATCGCCCCGCGCGCGATGTCGAGCAGCGTTTCGCCCGTCTCTTGCAGCGGGGCGCGCTCGCCCTCGTACAGCGCGAACGACGAGTAGCCGACGACGCGGTCCTTGCCGCCGGCGGTGTCGCCGGAATTGCAGGCGCCCAGCAGCCGGATGGACAGGCCGCGCGCCTTGGCGGCGGCGAGAAAGCCGTTCAGCGGGGTGGCGCCGCAGGCTTCTTCGTGATTGATGTCGGTATCGAACGTGGCGATGCGCGCGAGCGTCGACTGGTCGATGAGGCGCGCTTGGTCATAGGGGTGGTAGTGCGACAGGTCGGTCGACACCACGAACAGGGTTTCCGGCCCGCCCCAGAGCCGCTCGATCACCTCGCGCACCTCCTGCGGCCGCGCCTCGCCCACGGCAAGCGGCACGAGCGCGAATTCGCCCAGCATCTTCTGCAGGAACGGCAGCTGCACCTCGAGCGAATGTTCCGCGGCGTGCGCCGCGGGGCTCGTCACCACCTGCCGGTAGGGCGCCAGCGTGCGCACGCCCTGGGCGTCGACCGGCACGCGCCCGAGCGGCGTCTCGAACGCGTCCACCCCCGGGAGCGCCAGGCCGCGCACCGGCACGCGGTGCACCGGGCCGAGGAGCACTACGCGCTTGACGATGCCGCGCCCCGCCGCCAGCTCGTCGTAGGCGCGCGCCGCCACCGGCCCGGAGTAGATGTAGCCCGCGTGCGGCACGATGAGTGCCTTGGGATGGCCAAAGCGCGGCGCGAGGTTCTCCACGCCGTCGATGAGATCGGCGACTTCCCTTTGCAGCACAAGCGCGTCGCGCGGATAGAACATGCCCGCCACGGCGGCGGGACGGACCTGGCTCACAGTAACTCCAGTACCCCCTCGAGGGCGCGGAGGACGGATTGGCGGCGCACGCTCTCGCGATCGCCGTCGAAGCGACTCGTCCGGCTCACCATGTTACTCCCGTGCGCCCAGGCGAAGCACACCAGGCCGACCGGCTTGTCGGCGGTGCCGCCGGTGGGGCCGGCGACTCCGGTGATGGCGAGCGCCACCTGGGCGCGCGCGCGCTTGAGCGCGCCGGCCGCCATTTCGCGCGCGCTCTCCTCGCTCACCGCGCCGTGCCGCCGCAGCGTGTCCCCGGCGACGCCGAGGTCCTCCTGCTTGGCGGCGTTGGAGTAGGTGACGTAGCCGCGCTCGAACCAGTCGGAGCTGCCCGCGATGGCGGTGAGCGCCATGGCCACCCAGCCTCCGGTGCAGGACTCGGCGGTCACCAGCTTGAGGCCGCGCGCCTTCAGCGCCTCGCCGACCCTGCGCGCGAGCTCGTTCACGCGAACACGAACCTTTTTGCCAGCGCCAGCACGAGCAGCGTGTAGCCGGCGGCGAGGATGTCGTCGAACATGACGCCGAAGCCGCCCTTCATGCGCCGCTCGAGCTGGCGGATCGGCGGCGGCTTGACGACGTCGAAGGCGCGGAACAGGAAGAACGCCGCCGCCTGCCAGGCAAGCCCCTGCGGCGCGACCGCCAGCACCAGCAGGAAGGCGACGATTTCGTCCCAGCACATGGCGCCATGGTCGGCGATCCCCAGATGACGGCCGGTGACGTCGCACGCCCACACGCCAACCGCGAACAGGAACGCGAGGACCGCCAGCAGCACGGGCGGGCCGTAGGCCGGCCCGATCAGCCACCAGACGGGAAAGGCGACGAGCGTGCCCGCGGTGCCGGGCGCGAAGGGCGAGAGCCCGGCGCCGAAGCCGAAGGCGATGAAATGCGCCGGGTGGGTGAAGGCGAAGCGCGCGCTGGGGCGAAAGACGATCATGCGAAGTGATCGTAGCCCGGCTCGACGTCCATGGCGCGGCCCTGTGCGTCGAGGAGTTCAAGGCGCGGCGCGCCGGCCTGGATCGAGCCGACGCGCGCGAGCGCGACGCCCAGCGGCGCCGCAAGGGACTCGATTCGCGCCCGCGCTGCCTGCGGCGCGGTGAACGCGAGCTCGTAGTCGTCCCCGCCTGCGAGCACGCAGCGCTGCTCGAGAGCCGGATCGGCAATGCGGAATTTCGGCAGGTCCGCGTAACGGACCACCGCGCCGACCCCGGATCGCTCGAGGACGTGGCCGAGGTCCTGCGTGAAGCCGTCGGAGACATCGATCGCCGCGCTGGCGAGGCCGCGCAGCCGCTCGCCGAGCGCGACGCGCGGCTCGGGCTCGTGCAGGCGCTTCTCCGCGGCAGCGTCTTCCGGGTGCTCGAGCGCGAACGCGGCGCCGCCCAGCTCGCCCGACACCCAGACATCGTCGCCAGGCTGTGCGCCGTCCCGGCGCAGCGCACGTCCCCTGGGTACTTCGCCGAGGATGGTGACGCACAAGGCAAGCGGCCCGCGCGTGGTGTCGCCGCCGACGAGATCCACTTTGAATCGCGCGGCGAGCGCGTAGAAGCCCGCGGCGAACTCCTCCAGCCAGGCCTCGTCCGCCGACGGCAGCGCCAGCGCGAGCGTCGCCCAGCGCGGCGTCGCGCCCATCGCCGCCATGTCCGAAAGGTTCACCGCCAGCGCCTTGTGCCCGAGCGCGCGCGGCGCGGCGCGCGCGGCGAAGTGGCGTCCCGCGAGGAGCAGATCCGTCGACACGGCGAGCTCGCAGCCGGCAGCGGGCTCGACGAGCGCGGCATCGTCGCCGACACCCAGCAGCGCGCTGCGCGCGGGGCGCGAGAAATAGCGGCGGATGATCTCGAACTCGGACGGCATCGCCGTCCCTCGCTTCAGGCGGGCAGCCGGCTGCGCGCCACTTCCTGCGAGCGCAGGCCGAGGGCGAGCTTCTCCAGCACGCCGTTGACGAACTTGTAGCCGCCGGTGCCGCCGAAGCTTTTTCCCAGCTCGATCGCCTCGTTGATCACCACCTTGAACGGCGTCTCCGGGTGCTGCTGCAATTCGAAGGCGCCGATGTAGAGGATGGCGCGCTCGACCGGCGACAGGCGGCGGAATTCGCGGTCGATGCAGGACGTGATCAGCGCCTCGAGCTCGCTCGTGCGCGACTGCACGCCGCGCACCAGCGCCTCGGCGAGCGCGCGATCGGTGCGGCCGTCGTCGTCGATCTCGCGCAGGTGCTCGAGCGCGTCGCCGCGGCCGAGCTGCCAGGCGTACAGCGCCTGCAGCGCGATCTCGCGCGAGCGCCGGCGCGCCGTCTTGCCGGCGGTCTTCACTTCGCGAACCCCGCGACTTTGCTGCGCAGGCGCGCCATCTCCAGCGCCACGCGCACCGCCTCGGCGCCCTTGTCCAGGCGCGCCTCGGCCTGCGCTTCGGTGTCGGTGGTGAGGATGCCGTTGGCGACCGGGATGCCGGACTCGAGCGCCACCTCCATGACGCCGCGCGCCGACTCGTTCGCCACGACTTCGAAATGATAGG
>Ga0224512_10004957_pt1 | contig 11094 bp, 8 predicted proteins | sample SF_May12_sed_USG_4_FD_169103 | JGI IMG/M metagenome (GOLD analysis project Ga0224512, IMG submission 169103) | Sediment microbial communities from San Francisco Bay, California, United States - SF_May12_sed_USGS_13 | ecosystem: Environmental > Aquatic > Marine > Sediment | place: USA: California...
GCCTGGCGCACCATGCCGCGAGCCAGAGCACGACCCATGAGCAACGCGTGCTACCTCCCCGCCATCGCGTCACGAGCACCTCCCCAGGATTTCCATCCTCGATGATTCGCCGCTCATCGGAATCGTTGCAGGATCCGGCGGCCATCCGCCGGTGGGCGGACTTCGAGCCCCGTTGGAGAGACGTCGACGGGGCAGATGTCCCCACTCGTCCTCGGGGTCAGCCCACGACGGCGCTCCGATGGGGGCAGTCCTGGAGTCTGGGTGAGCTGCCCCCCACCGCTGCGCGAGGCCGCCGCATCCCTTAGCGGGCTCTGGGCCACAATTCGCGCGCCCCCACAATCACCGATCCGTCGCGCCAACGCCCGGCGCTCGGCCGGTCTGGTATGGCGAAATCCCGAGCGAATTCGTAGGTTATCGAATGCGCTGTTTCCGGACCTGGGCATGACCGAGCGGGTGGCCGACGTGGCTGTGACGAGTCAGGAGGATCCCATCCTCCTTGCCCTCCGCGATGCGACTATCGGGGACTATGAGATCCTCGCGGAGCTGGGTCGCGGCGGCATGGCGGTGGTCTACCTGGCGCACGACCTTGCCCTGGATCGCAAGGTGGCCATCAAGGTCATGTTCCCCGCCTTGTTTGCAGGCGAGGGGATTGCCGAGCGCTTCAAGCGAGAAGCCCGCACCGCAGCCTCCCTGACCCATCCGAACATTATTCCCATCTACGCGGTCAAGGAACACGGGTCGCTGCTCTATTTCGTCATGCAGTTCGTCGGCGGACGGGGGTTGGATTCTGTCATCGAGGAACGCGGGCAGCTTCCTGTTGCCATGGTGCAGGCCATTCTCAATCAGGTCGGGGAGGCGCTCGAATATGCCCACCGCCGGGGCGTCGTCCACCGGGACATCAAGCCCGGGAACATTCTGGTGGACGAGGAAGGCCGGGCGATCGTGACGGACTTCGGCATCGCAAAGGTATCTGCCGCGGACAGCATCACCCGAACCGGCGGCGTCGTCGGGACGCCCTCGTACATGAGCCCTGAGCAGTGCACCGCTGGCGAGGTGACCGGTGCGTCAGACCAATACTCGCTCGGCTTGGTCGGCTACGAGATGTTGACGGGGAGCCGCCCGTTCATCGGCGAGAGCGTGATGCAGTTGATGTATCTCCGATGCACTGCGGATCCCGCGCCGATTCCCGACACTCGACCCGATTGTCCGCGCGACCTCGAGCAGGCCGTCATGCGGATGCTCGCACGGGAACCGGAACGGCGCTGGCCCACCGTCGCGGCGGCGGTGACGGCCGTTGGCAGTCCGTCGACGGGCGAGCGCGCCGCTGTTCGGAAGGAAATGGCAGAGCTGGCCAAGGCAGGACGCTCCAAGCGAATCAGCATGGGAATCCGCACCCCAACGAGCCCGGTCCCCGATACGAGGCGGCAGGTGGCCGCCGCAGCCGGAGACCACTCGCTGGATCCGTCCAGACGCTTGCCCTCGTGGGGCGCGGTCCTCCGCTGGGCGGTTCCAGCCCTCGCCGTTTTTGCCGTTGCCGCATGGATGTTGGCGCGAGGTCTCGACTCCGCGGCGCCCGCGAGCACGGTGGTCCCGGTGGAGGATGCCGCCGGGCCGCCGTCGGCACCGCCGGTCGTCGCGAGCCTCGAACTCATCCCGCCATCGCTCACGCTCCAGGCCGGCGACGCGTCCCGGCTCGTTGCACGGGCCGTCGGCGCTGCCGGCGACCCAATCCCCCAGGCAACGATCGAACTGGAGACCAGTGATCCGTCGATTGCACGGCTCGAGGCCAACGGCATGGTCACCGCGGTTGCTGCGGGCAGCGCCACGATTACCGCTCGGAGCGGAAACACGCTCGCCAGCGCCCTGATCACGGTTCTCGCACCACCGTCCCCATCCGCTGCTCCACGTGGCCCGGCGGCTACCGCGAGCTCCGCCGTGCGCGCCATCGCGCTTGCTCCCCTGCTCGATACACTCGTGGTTGGGACGACCCGAGTCTTCTCCGCGGAGCCACAGACCGCAACCGGCACGCCTGTAGCGGGACGAACCGTAACCTGGAATTCGAGCAATCCTGCGGTTGCCGACGTGTCCCCCGGCGGTATGGTTACCGCGCTCGGCGAGGGTAGCACCCGAATCACCGCCGAGAGCGAAGGGGTTTCTCGAGGTGCCACCCTGGTGGTCGTGCCCGCTCCCGTCGCAACAGTGGAGATCACTCCCAGAGCACCGACGATTCCGGTTGGGGGGAGCGTTACCCTGATGGCCGTTCTCAGGGACACCGGGGGACGGGAACTCGGAGACCGTGCGATCGCTTGGTCATCCGACGCCCCAAGCATCGCGTCGGTCTCGCCGACGGGCAGCGTCTCGGGCGTTGCCATGGGAACCGCTCGCATCGCTGCATCCAGCTCCGGACGTGCCGGGCAGGTGACGGTGACCGTCACCGCCGGCCCGTCGGCTTCGGCCGCGCCGGTCGAAGCTCCGCCGACGGCCGAAGAGCTCCGCCGCGGCGTCGAGCGCGCGATTCTGGCCTTTGGTCGAGCAATCGAGTCGCGGGATATCGCCGAGCTCCGCCGGGTGTATCCGGGCATGACGCAGGCGCAAGAGCAAGCATATGCCGGGCTCTTTCGAAACGTGCGACGGTTTACGGTGGCGCTGACGGTGGACCGCGCGCTGGATGTCCAGGGCAGTGTCGCACGCGCAACGGGGACTGCTCGCTACCACTATTTCGAGCCGCGCGATCTCGAGCGAACGTTCCCCTACAGTGCCGCCCTCGAGTACGTGTCCGGGGGATGGCGGCTCACCTCCATGCTCTTCGCCGAGGAGTAGCGACACCCGCAATGATGAGCCGATACGTTGTGGTCCTGCTTGTCGGGTTGACGCTAGCGCCGTCCATCCAGGCCCAGGCGTTGCGCGATCAGATCAATGAGTTGTTCATCTTCGGTTCCGGTGAAGACCAACTGTTCCTTGCTGGCACAGCCGATCCCAATAACCCCGCGTCGGTCCAGGCGCACGGCGCGCATTTCGTGCCGTCAGCGGTGTCCAGTAACGGGAACCTGATTTCCTTTCTCACATCCTCGCTTGGGGCCAACGTCTCGAACATTCCGATCAGTGCAACCAGTAGCGGGACGACGTTTCGCTTCCAGGCAGGCGTGCCGGTCCCGACGTCCACCTCCGCCGGGCCGATCTTTGCGGAGCGCGCGCAGACCTTGGGACGCGGGCGGGTGTTGATCGGCGCCAGCGTGAGCTCGCTTCACTTCAAGAGCCTCCGCGGGGTGGACCTCGATGCTATCCGGCTCAACTTCACGCACGCGAACACGGATTTCCCGGGGTGCGACAGCATCTTCGGGGGCGATTGTAGCCTCCAGGGCATCCCGGTGCTCGAAAACGACTTCATCGAAATGGATCTCGACCTGGATATCAACGTTCGGGCGGTCTCGTTCGTGGTGACGTATGGCCTGCTGGACCGGCTCGATATCGGCGTTGCCCTGCCGATCATCACCACATCGCTCCGCGGCCGCAGCGAGGCCCAGGTGGTACCCTTTGGGGGCAACCAGGCCGCCCACTTCTTCGGTGGCACCGTCGACAATCCGGATCTCTTCGCCTCACGGTTCGTGGAGGGATCGGCGACTGGCATCGGCGACCTCGCGGTCCGGGCCAAGGTGGCGGTCAGCGAGGCGCAGCGGGCAAAGTTCGCCGTGCTGGCCGATGCGAGGTTTGCCACCGGCACCGCCGAGGATTTCCTTGGCTCAGGCGAGTTTGCCTTGCGGGGGATGGGGATTCTTTCCGCCCAGTTCGGCGCCTTTTCGCCTCACGCCAACCTGGGATACCTGTATCGTTCAGGGGAGCTGTCTAATGACGCGGTCTTGGCGACGGCCGGATTCGATCAATTGATGGCGCCCTGGGCCACGCTTGCCGTGGACATCGTATCGGAATTCCAAGTTGGCGCCAATCGCCTTCAATTGCCCGGTGAAGTGGTGATCCAGGCGCCGTTTCGGCGGGTCATCCAGCCGACGACCATCCCGAACACGCGCGATGACCTCGTCAACGCCTCGCTCGGGTTCAAGTTCCTGACCACGGCCGGGTTGAGCATCATCACCAACGCCATCTGGCCGCTCAATCGCGACGGGCTGCGCCCGGATGTGGTCTGGACCGCGGCGCTCGAGTACGGTTTCTGATGTCCGAGCCAACCAAAGGTCGAGCCGTGGACCAATCGACAACCGGCGGCGCCAAAACGAAGGCCATGTCCGACCGGGCGCGAGCAAGCTACGAGCGATGCTGCACCGAGCCGGACTTCATTCCCGCGTTCTATCGGAATTTCTTTGCGGTATGCCCGGAGGCGAGGCCACGGTTCGCCCACACCGATTTCAGACGGCAGCACAACCTGCTGCGTCACGCGTTGAGCCTGCTGCTGCTCTTTCCCACCAAGCCGGACCCAGAGGCGCGGAACCTCCTCCGGCGCGTGGCCGAACGGCACGGCCGGAAGGATCTCGCGATCGACCCGTCGCTCTATGCACCGTTTGTTGACAGTTTGGTCACCACGGTGGGACAGTACGACCCCGATTATTCTGCTGAGATCGAAGCCGCGTGGCGGGGCACGGTTGCGAAGGGCGTGGACTACATGATCTCCAAGTATTAGGGAATCGTCTCAGACCAGGTCTGGAGATGGGCGGTCATTAGGGCTCTTCAAAGGGCCTCCCGAGTTGTCTCTCGGGCCGCGGCGTGTATCTTGGATGTTCCCCCGGCCCCTGACGGAGGCGCACGCAGACACAGGACTATTCGTGACGGAGGGCTGGTAGATGCCAGAGAGGAGGCGCGGCGATCGTCGGGAACTCTACGCCCGCGTGCATGCCCTCTATTCTAAGCAGTACCGCGAGATCGATCCTCACCGCTGGTATAGGCTGAGTCCCCAAGGCCTCACGCCCGACGGGCATTTCTGGATCGTCGACTACGGCGTCAAGGTCTACGCCTCGAGAAAGCACTTCGAGATCGTCGACCGGCGTCCTGATCCCTCCATCGCATCCTAGATCGACGCCGCGAGCGGCGCACACGGCGTGCCCAGCCCGACATCCTCGCAGATCTAGCGTCCTCGCTCGCCAGCCAGGGCTTCGATCATCGTATTCGCCTCTTCCACGAAGGGTCGGAGTTCCGGATCGGCGTTCCGCCACGCGTCCGTCACGAATGAGAATGCCCGAATGGCCTCCTCTCTGTGACCCAGGCGCTCATGCACCCGGCCCCGTTCGAGCGCTACCATGACCGCCTCGACCGGCGGCACCTGTTCGAGGAGGAACGGCATGTGGTCGAGGAGCTCGATGGCTTCGGTGTCTCCCCCCGAGGCAACGAGAATCCGCGCCCGGGCCAGTTGCTCGTGAAAACAAGTGTAGCAGGGCCAGTTGGGGAGTACGGCGAAGCGTTCGAGCGCCCCGGCAGAATCGCCTCGTGCCAAAGTGAGATAGGCTTCTGTCGCCCGGGCGAAGAATCCTGCGGCGGCCTTCAAGGCGGCGGGACCCTCCGCACTGAGCGAATCCCACCAAGTTGCGGCGATCTTCAGTGAGCTGGTATCGCCCGCCTCCGCCCAGGAGGGCAGAGCCGCATAGATGCCGGACCATCGCCGCTCGCGGAGCCATCGGTCGAACACCGCGCGCGCCGTATCGGCCGGGACCCGCCCCAATCGGGCGAGCCCGGCGAAAAGCGCCGGGATACTGTCTCCCGCCAGCTCATAGGCCGCAGCGAGGTGCCCGCGGAACGCCAGCGATTGTCCTAACGTGAGCGGCAAGGTCAGCCTTGTGTCCGATGCCGCCCAGGCGCGAGCGACCCGGATGGCGCTCTCTGCGGTATCCGGCCACCACTTGACGTCGTACCAGACCTGATAGAACTCCTCCGTCGAGAGCCCCTGCAGCATCTGGGCGACCTCCAGTGTTTCAGCGGTCTGCGGGTCGAGTAGGGCATAGGTCACGCGTTCCGCATTGGTGATCTGGCCCGGGCCCGCCCGCGCGAGATAGGCTTCCAGTACGGCTCGGGCGGCCTCCGGGCCGTCGAGCCGCAAGGTCAGCTCCACCAGATGGCGGTAGGCCGGCACAAAGGCCGAATCCAATCTGACCGCTCGAGCGAACGCGTCGCGAGCCTCCTCGCTCGTGACGCCAACCTCCGGACCGCGGTGGTAGCGTGTCTCACCGAGCTGGTACCACACCTGCGGATCTAAGGGGTACTCACGCGCTGCCATCTCCACGGTGCGAAGTTCTCGCAGCCACATGGACCAGCTGGCCGAGTCGCCCGAAAAGGCGCGCAACGCTCCGCTCAGCGAATCTGCCGCAATCAGCAGACTCTCGCGACGGGCCAGGCCGTGATTGAGCTCGCCGGCACGGAGGAAGGAGGCGGAGACGGCAGGGTCACCCCTGAGGCTCCAGCCGAGGGTGTAGGCGAGGCGGTTGTACGCCAGCGCGAAGGTCGTGTCCAGCTCGATCGACCGCTCGTAATGCGGCTGCGCCGAATCCAACTCGAAGCGTCGATAGTGCTGCTCTCCTTGCAGGAACTCCTTGAGGGCGGCTGGAGAGGCTGATCCGAGCGAGGCGAGGCGCCATGCCCCGAGTGTCCGGCGTCGGCTCAACTCCGTCATGATCCCCAAGGCGACGGAATCGGCCAGCCGGTCCACGCGATCGGCGACATCACGGAAGCCGAACTCGGCGATGATTTGCCTGAGTGAGGCGTCGTACAGCGTGGCGGCCACGCGCGCCGAATCGGCGCCGGCCGCAACGAGCCGCCCATAGACCACCAACCCCGCCCCAAGGCGTCGAGCCAGCTCTGCAGCCGCCCTCGGCTCGGTCCGCCCGCTCCAGTCCTTGATGACGGCGGATGGTGAAACGGCTTTGAGCGGACCTGCCCCATCGAGGCTCGCCGACAGCATGTCGACCAGCCCCTCCCGCCAGGTATCGAGACCGCTGCCCAGCACATCGAACGGGGTCACCGCGATGACGTTGGGGTCGAGGACCGGTCGCGCGCGAGAGCGCAGCACGACAACCGAGACGACGATAGCAGCCAGGAGTGTAGCCGCCGCGAGAATCCGAACCTTCGTGCGCCGCCCCCAAATCGGTCGCTTATCAGCCGGGGGCCTCGTGGCGGTCGGGGTCGACAGCATCGCGAGTTGGGCCGTCAGCTGCTCCGCACTCTGATAGCGATCGGCCGGGTCCTTCTCCAGGCACCGCATGACGATCTGGGCCAGACTCGGGGGCAGAGCCGACTGGTGGGCCGTTACGGGGGGCGGCGTCTTGGTCACGTGCGCCGAGAGGATCGACTGCGGGGAGAGATCCACGAACGGCGGCCGACCGGTCAGAATCTCGTAGGCGACCACGCCGAAGGAGTAAATGTCCGCACGACGGTCGACGTTTGGATCGCCAACCGCCTGCTCCGGCGAGCAATAGGTGGGCGTGCCGATCGAGAGCCCCCCGGTTGTGAGCGTTGCGGACTGTGCGGCCTCACGGAGCGCCTTGGCCACACCGAAGTCGGTCACCAACGCATGCTGCCCCGACAACATGATGTTGCCGGGCTTGATGTCTCGGTGGATGACCCCGTGTGCGTGCGCGTATGCCAGGGCATCGGCGATGTCCCGCAGAATGCGGACACAATCTCCGATTGGCAGTGGTCCGTCCCGCACGACCCGCTGCCGCAATGACTCGCCTTCGATGAGGGGCATCACGTAATAGAGGAAACCGCCCGCCTCGCCCGATTCGAGGAGAGGAACGATGTGCGGATGGACGAGATTGGCGGCGATCTGGATTTCCCGGAGGAACCGGTCCGGTCCAACGCCGGCCGACAACTCGGGGTGAAGCACTTTGATCGCAACCGTGCGGCCGTGTTTCAGGTCCCGGGCGAGATAGACCGTGGCCATCCCGCCGGTCCCGAGGGTGCCTTCAATGGCGTAGCGGTCACCCAGGACCGATTGGAAGCGGTTTAGTTGCTCGGCCGCTCTGCCTCTCAGGGCCACGGAGCATGCTCCGGTCGGAGTCGACGCAATGGGGCTGGTTCCCTACGAGGTCGTCCTCGCACAGGATTCCCAAATGTCGCGCCGCGAGGAGGATTAGGGAACCTGTCCATGGGTCCACCAGCGAGAGTGCACACCCTTGTGCCTTCATGCGTCGAAAGGATTCGCGCTCGCTCGGCCGGTGGCCTACCGTGTGATGTCCCAGCGACCGGTTCTTCCGCCATGCTTGCACGCGTGTTTTCCGCAGCCGTGCTCGGCATCGACGCCTATCTGGTGGACGTCGAGGCCGATATCTCGAACGGGCTGCCGTCCTTCTCGACCGTCGGGCTTCCGCAAGGCGCCGTCAAGGAAGGCCGCGAGCGAGTAAGCGCGGCCTTGGGCAATGCGGGTTTCACCTTCCCGCTCAAGCGCACCACCATCAACCTCGCGCCGGCCGACATCCCGAAGCAGGGCTCGGCGTTCGATCTGCCCATCGCGCTCGGGATTCTCGCGGCGAGCGGCCAGGTTCCGCCCGAGCTGCTCGAGCGTCACGCCTTCGTGGGCGAAGTGGGCCTCGAAGGCGGTCTCCGCCCCGTGCGAGGCGCCCTCTCCATGGCGCTGGCCGCCCGTGCGGCCGGCCTCAGCGGGATGGTGCTTCCGCTGGCAAACGCGGCCGAGGCCGCGGTGGTGGAGGGGTTCGAAGTGCGGGGGGCGCAGACTCTGCTCGAAGTATCCGGTTTCTTGACCGGGCAGCGCCCGCTGGTGCCGCACCGGGTCGATCTCGCGGCGCTCATGCGGGAGCGCGCCGCCGACACCGTCGATTTCGCTGATGTCAAAGCCCAGCATGTCGCCAAGCGCGCACTCGAAATAGCCGCAGCCGGTGGGCACAACATCCTGATGATCGGGCCGCCCGGGGCGGGGAAGACCATGTTGGCACGCCGCCTCCCCACCATCCTGCCGACCATGTCGCTCGAAGAGGCGCTCGAGACAACCAAAATCCACAGTGTCGCGGGCACGCTCCGGGCAGGCCACGCGCTCTCGGCCGTGCGGCCGTTCCGGGCACCGCATCACACCATCAGCGATGCCGGGCTCATCGGCGGGGGATCGCATCCGCGCCCCGGGGAGGTGAGCCTGGCCCACGGCGGCGTGTTGTTTCTCGACGAGTTGCCGGAGTTTCGGAAGAACGTACTCGAGGTCATGCGGCAGCCCATGGAAGACGGTGTCGTGACTCTGAGCCGGGCCGCAATGAGCCTGACCTATCCCGCGCGGTTCATGCTGGCGGCCGCAATGAACCCTTGCCCGTGCGGGTATTACGGCGACACGACCCGCACCTGCCGCTGCGGGCCGATCGCGGTGGAGCGGTACCTGTCACGTGTCTCGGGCCCGTTGCTCGACCGCATCGATATTCACCTTTCCGTGCCCGCCGTTGCCTATCAAGACCTCGCGGCCAAGCACTCCGGCGAGTTGAGTGTCGCAATCCGCGAGCGCGTGGAAGCGGCACGCCAACGGCAGCGCGCGCGATTCCAGGGTCAACATGGCGTCCACGCCAATGCCCACATGACCCCGCGCGACCTCCGGCGCACGTGCCGGATCACCAACGGCATCGACGCCCTGCTCAAGACTGCCATCACCCGGCTCGGCCTCTCGGCCCGGGCCTATCATCGTGTGTTGAAGATTGCGCGGACCATTGCCGACTTGGCGGCGGTGCCGGATCTCACCACGGAGCACGTGAGCGAGGCCATTCAGTATCGGAGCCTGGATCGGGGTGGGGCGCCCGTGTGACGGGAGGAGTGACGCGTAAGGAGCAAGGAGTTGGAAGGACGGTGCGCGAGTCAGCGCGGGGCTCCCCGCCTCGATCGTCCCTCTCGAGACTCCCTTTGCTTGCTATCCTTCTGATTTGCCGGTAAATAGGCTGTCGGACCCCGTGAGCTGCCCGGGCGCGCGGGCTCCGCTCTGTCTTCCGTGATCGACAGACGCAGGTTGTCGGCCACGTTGGATACCTACTCGGTTGGGGGAAGAACAATGAGATTTCGTAATCTGATGCTCGGCCTCGCTTCGGTGCTCGTCGTTGCAGCTTGCACGCCGCAAGCCGCACCCGACACCTCAGCGGCCGACGAGGCGGCGATCCGGACCCTGGTAGGCGAGTTCGTGGCGGCGTGGAACACAGCGGACGCTGCGACGTACGGACCGATGATTGCCGAAGACGCCGTCCTGATGCAGCCGGCCGGCCCGCCGACCCAGGGTCATGACGCGATCCTCGGGATCATGGCCCAGGGAATCGACATTGCCGTGGCGCAACAGACCGCCACGGTTGATGGGGTCATCCCGATGGGCGACTACGCCTACGCGTACGGCACCTGGAACGTCGATCCGACGCCAGCGGCCGGACCCGACGTCGCGGCCCGGAACGGCAAGTGGTCCGTGCTGTACAAGCGGGGGGCCGACGGTGCTTGGCAGACCTACCGGTGGATGTGGAACGAGGCCTCGCCGGCAGTCCCAGCCGAGGGATAACACAGACTCGACCGTGGCCTGACGCACTCGGCGATAGGCGCCGGGCCGCTGGCAGTTGAAGATCCCATTGGGTATCGGCGTGCCGGACGGGACGCGTCGCCGGGAAGTTATTGTTATTTCGAGAAGGAGGCCGAGAATGCCGAAGTTCGTGATCGAACGCGACATTCCCAATGCAGGAAAGCTCTCTGCGAAGGAACTTCACGCGATTTCGCAGAAGTCGTGCAGTGTGCTGAGGGATCTCGGACCCAGCATTCAGTGGATCCAGAGTTACGTGACCGATGACAAGATCTATTGCGTCTACCTGGCACCTGATGAGGCGACGATCCAGCGGCATGCGAAGGAGGGGGGATTCCCGGCGAATCGGATCTCAGCTGTCCGGGCGGTCATCGATCCAACGACCGCCGAAGGGTAACAGCCACGCCTAGGTCTCGACCGACTCATCAAGCCTCGGCGTTGAAATCGGACAGCACCTCTCGAGCGGACTCGAAGTCCTCGTCGTGCACCACGAGGACCGACGCGCCCTGCGCGGTCGTGCCGATCAGGTTCTCGCCCTGCACCACGGACTCGATCCCGGCGGCCTCGAGGGCCGTGTGAATCGAGTAAGCGAGGCTCAGCGACACGGTGCGGATCACTTC
>Ga0224512_10004958_pt1 | contig 11093 bp, 7 predicted proteins | sample SF_May12_sed_USG_4_FD_169103 | JGI IMG/M metagenome (GOLD analysis project Ga0224512, IMG submission 169103) | Sediment microbial communities from San Francisco Bay, California, United States - SF_May12_sed_USGS_13 | ecosystem: Environmental > Aquatic > Marine > Sediment | place: USA: California...
TGCCCCGGATTGCTTCTTGTTACAGTGAACCGCCCCGGGTTTCACGCAGGCGTGTGCAGCTGAGTCTCAGCCCCTCCGGCTGAGTGGTGTTGAGCGTAGTAGCGATCCTCGAACTCCGCCGGTGGAACATGGCCAAGATCGCCGTAGAGGCGACGGTGGTTGAACCAGTCCACCCACTCCAGAGTGGCAAGCTCGAGATCATCGAGCCCCTTCCAGGGTCCGCGGTTGCGGACCAACTCGGTCTTGTAGAGCCCGATGATCGACTCGGCCAGAGCGTTGTCATAGGAGTCGCCGCGTGAGCCGACCGATCCGACCACGTCGTTTGCGGCCAGGCGCTCGGTGTAGCGGATCGACAGATACTGCACGCCGCGGACGCTCTCATGTTTGTCAAGCCGGGCCCGGGTGGCTGAGCAGGCCGTAGACCTCCCGGGCGATGTAGCGCTTGAGGCAGCGGATGATCTCGCGCTTTGAGCGCCCCTCAGCCAGTCGCCTGGCGACGTAGCTCTTGGTTCGTGAATCGAGGCGCATGCGCGAGACGGCGGCCATATGAAGGGCGCGGTTTGCGTCGCGATCTCCACCGCGATTCAGTCGATGGCGAGTCGTCTTTCCCGAGGAGGCGGGGATCGGCGCGACCCCGCAGAGCATGGCGAAGCCGGCCTCGCTGGTGAGCCGCTCAGGATTGTCGCCGGCGGTGACCAGCAGCTGCCCGGCGATCTCGGTGCCGATGCCGACCGCCTCGATGAGCGCCGGGGCGAGCTCGCGCACCAGCGGTGTGATCAGCTCATCCAGCTCGGCGATCTCGTCGGTGAGCTCGATGACTCTGCGAGCGAGGCTGCGAAGGGCGATCCGGGTCGCGATCTCCGGATCGGCGCCACGCGCGCGATCGGGGCGCCACGCCGCGAGGGTGCGCACCAGCTGCATGCGCGTCATGCGCCGGGTCTGGTCGCGAAGCTCCTCAGGGGCCTCGATGATCGTGTTGTGGATCTGCTGCAGCGCCGCCCGGCGCGACTTGACGGCCGTGGCCCGGGTGGTGCGAAGCACCCGGAGCGCTTCGATCGCGCCAGAGCGCGTACGGGCAACGCTCACCCGGTGACCGGCGATCACCGCCCGAGCGGCCTCGAGCGCGTCGATCGCATCGTCCTTGCCGCGCCCACGGCGGGCAGAGCCCTCAGGAGGTCGCACCTCGAGCACCGCGATGCCGGCGCGCCCAAGGCGCCGGGTGATCCCCGCGCCGTAGCTTCCTGACCCCTCCACCCCGACCTTCCTCACCCGCCCGAAGGAGCACATCCACTCAAGGAGCTGGTTGTAGCCCTGGCGGGTGGTGGCAAAGGTGCGCACGCCAAGGCGGGTGCCGTCGATGCTGATCACCGCCGCTGTGTGCAGGTCCTTGTGGGTGTCGATACCGCCGATGACCTCGACGGTGTGAGCTGCCATGATCGCCATGCCGCGTCTCCTGATCTGGATGGGAATGCGGCGCGGGCGCTCGCCGAGATCGGCGGACACGACAGTGATGGGACCTTTCGCCAGGCTCTCATGAAGTCACACCGTCGGCGGCGCGAGCGCCTGCCAGCTGCCTCCGGGGTGCCGACAGGTCCGGGGAAGGACACCTGGTCGATCAGAGTGAGGGTCAGGCAGCCCCGGAGGCAGCTGGCACCAACATCCTGATCGGTCGGTCGCTGTGTGGGTCAGGCCCCCAGGAGCGGCTGGCAGGCTCAGTCTCACTGTCCGAATGGTGCACAAGACCATCGAGATCCTGGCCGGATCGTTGGCGCTCCCAGATCGCCTGCTCCAAGGCGTTCAGGGCGAGATCGGATCTCAGCGACCGTGATGCGTTCCAGCCGACGATGCGACGTGAGAACGCATCAGTCACGAATGCCACGTAGGCAAAACCCGACCAGGTCCTCACGTATGTGAGATCCGCGACCCAGAGGCGGTTCGGCGCCGGCGGGCAGAAGTTGCGCTCCACCAGGTCCGCAGGTCGCGCAGAGGTCTGATCGGCGATAGTCGTGCGGCGCGGTCTGCCGCGCACCGCGCCGCAGATCCCCAATTGGCGCATCAGCCGCTCGATCGTGCAGCGCGCCACCTTGACGCCCTCGCGGTTGAGCTGGGCCCAGATCTTCCTCGCGCCGTAGACGCCGAAGTTCTCGGTGTGCACGCGTCGGATGGCGGCAGTGATGTGCTCATCACGAATGCTGCGAGTGGATCGGGGGCGACGCTCTGCCGACCATTAGGTGGACGGGGCGAACTGCAACACGCGGCAGATCGGCTCGACCCCGAATCGCTCCTTATGGGCCTCGATGAAGGCGATCATCTCTTTGGGCCGTCGAGCTCGGCCTCAGAAGAAAGTCGATGCAGCTTTCAGGATCTCATTGGCGCGGCGAAGCTCCTTTACCTCGCGCTCGAGCTCCCTCATGCGCTCGCGCTCATCGGTGCTCAGACCGGGCCGCTGGCCGCTGTTGATCTCATGTCGGCGCACCCACTTTCTGACCGTCTCCGGTGTCGGCCCGACCTTCTCGGCGACCGAGCAGATCGCCTCCCATTCTGGCCACAGTGCGGGGTGGCCTCGATGACCATCCTGACCGTGCGCTCACGAAGCTCCGCCGGGTAGCGCCCGGGGCGTCGTTGTTCTGTCATGGCTCCATCCTCCCAAGAGGTAGAGCCTGCGCATTACCCGGGGCGGCTCAATGTGCCGATACTGAGCACTCAGGGAGATGGGCGTTTCTGCTCCATATTTGGTGATCTCGGAGAGGATGAAGCTGCGACCAGCGGGCTAGCCGGCGAACGCCATTTCCACCGCGTCAATCCTTTGCCATTTGACGAGCATATTTCCTTGCGTTTCCTAGGTCCTTGCTAGTGGGATGTTTTCGGTTAACAAAAAAGAGGAACTTACCTCTACAGAAGAATTTGCCAGCTATTTCAGCACCCTTTGCCGCTACCGCTTCTTCCAGGGCTCCAACTTCTTTTCCCTTGCCTTCTCCTGAGGTACCAAAGAGAGCTACCTTCCTCCCGTCAAACTTGTTTCTGTCGATGAATCGCTTAAGTCCCCAACCCCGCAAGGGACCGTATAGCCCAGCACCTAGGAAGACAAAAGAGTCTTCAGCCAATTTGTCTTTCGTTTTCACATTCTCTGCGGCAACATCCAATTCAGTGGCGATGGCGTCGGCCACTTTCTTGGTGTTCCCGGTCAAGGAGTAGTAGATAACCTCAAACATTCTGGTGCTATCCCCTGTTCTTTATTCGCCCATTGCACCTGAGGGCTACGTATGCCGAAAACCCTAGCTACAAGCGGGAACCTCATCGTGACGGCTCGGCGCACCGACTCTGAGAATTGCCGGAGGGGAGACTGGCGAGATGCTTCGAGGGTTCCTGCGGTGCAACCGGACCGTCGATCACGTGTCCTTGGTAGATGCCGAGTCACGGGCCGAATCGTTGTTGTCTTCGTCATCGGAGATACCTCCGACTCCTGATGAGCCGAAATGGATGACCAGCCGCTACTCGTTCAATGACTATCGAGGTGGGCGTCGGCTCCTCGTAGTCAGCAAGAAGGTCAGACGAGGTCAACCCAGCGAGTCAGCGGCGCATCGTCTGCGCGGACGGGATCAGGGGGCTTCCCCCTCCAGGTTCCAGACGCCGGTGGCCGCCGTGTCGCGGGCGAAGTCGGCGAAGTCACGCGGCGGCCGGCCGAGCGCCCGCTGCACGCCGTCGGTGAGGTATGAGTTGCGACCGTCGAGCACCTCGGCGATCAGCTCGGAGATGGGCACGGCCTCCTTCTCGGGCAGCCCGTAGGTGACGAGCTCGGAGGCGTACTCCTCGGCGGTCACTGGCGTGTACTGCACCTCGCGGCCCATTGCGGTGCTGAGCTCGGCGGCGGCTTCGGTGAGCGTGAGGAGGCGAGGGCCGGTTAGCTCGTAGAGCTGGCCGATGTGGCGGTCGTCGGTCAGGGCGGCGAAGACGACGTCGGCGATGTCGTCGGCGTCGAGGAATGGCTCGGCGGTGTCGCCGCCAGGTATGGCGAGCGCTCCGTAGCGCACAGCGTCGACGAACACTTCGCTGAAGTTTTGGTTGAAGAACGCGCAGCGCACGAGTGTCCAGTCGGCGCCCGAGTTCTCCACTCGCACCTCGGCTTGGCGGGCGCCTTCTTCGCCCCGGCCGGAAAGCAGCACGAGCCGCTTCACGCCGTTGGCGACGGCCAGGTCGGCGAATGTGCCGACGGTGTCGGCCGCACCGGGGAAGGCGAGGTCGGGGTAGTAGGTGATGTACACGGCGTCGACGCCGGCCAACGCGGGAGCCCACGTGGCTTCGTCTTCCCAGTCGAACCGGGTCTCGCCCGAGCGGGACGCGGCCCGCACCGGACGTCCGGCCGCGGTGAGCCGCTCGGTGACTCGCCGGCCGGTCTTGCCACTGGCGCCGAGCACCAGGATTGGCTTGGGTTGGGTATCGGTCATGATCTTTATGTTTCGTCTCGGGTCCGTTGTCGGACCTCCTGCCAGCCTACTGGGCCGTCAAGACCCTTGGTCCCAAGCGCAAGCTCACCCGTAACCTGCGCATGGTGGCCACCAAGTCGAGCAAGCGCCGCATCGTGGCGCGCTCCAACGCCCGCAACGCAAAGCGCTCTGCGGCCAAGAAGGTGGTGCGGGTGCTAAAGCCCCCGGCGCCATCAAGGCTGAGCTGACCTAGCTCTAAAACTGACGGAGGTCGTTTACAGCTCGGGGTGCTCCGTGAGAGGACACCCAGATGACCGAGCAGGAACAGCAGCGCAAGATCCGGCATCGACTCGCGGTTCTGCGCCACGCAGCAGAAGTCACCGGCAACGTCTCAAGGACCTGCCGCTACTACGGCATCAGCCGGCCGACGTTCTATCGCTGGCTCAACCCGTACGAGGAGCATGGCGAGGAGGGGCTTCGAGACCGCTCCTGGCGCCCCAAACGCTCAGCGCGTGAGACCCATGCGGATGTGGTCGGCAAGATCCTCTATCTGCGCCAGCACTACCACTACGGGCCGCTCAAGATCGCGATGTACCTCAAGCGGTACCACGACATCTCGATCTCCGACTCGGGCGTCTGGCGGGTGCTCAAGCGCCTCGGGATGAACCGCCTGCCGGCCTCACAGCGCCACAGGCGCCATGAGCGGCGCTGGAAGCGCTACGAGAAGCCGCTGCCCGGACATCAGCTGCAGCTGGACGTCACGTTCATCGCCCCGATTCCTGGCGTGACCGACCGCCGCTACTACCAGTTCACCGCGATCGACGACTGCACTCGCATCCGAGTGATGCAGATCTTTCCGAAGCTCAACCAGAAGGCGGTGATCGCCTTCGTGGACTACGTCCTGGCGAGGCTGCCGTTCGAGGTCGAGCAGGTCCAGACCGACAACGGCTCAGAGCTCCAGTCCGGTTTCCACTGGCAGCTTCTCGACCGTGGCATCCGCCACACCTACATCCGGCCACCGACGCCCCGGCTCAACGGGAAGGTCGAGCGCTCCCACCGCATCGACGCCGAGGAGTTCTACCGCCTGCTCGAGGGGGTGGTGATCGACGACTCCGAGCTCTTCAACGAGCGCCTTCGCGAGTGGGAGGACTTCTACAGCTTCGAGCGCCCGCACGGCTCGCTCGGCGGGCAGACTCCCTACGAACGGCTACGGCAGAAAATCGGAGCCCCGGCGTAATGGGCCTTCGTCAGTCGCACACGCTATGGCCCCACGCTAGGTCTGCCATCGTGGGCCCATGGACCCCTCCCCCGATATCCCGCCCGAGAGGCAGGTGTGGCCGAATCGCACGCTGAATCTCCGCAGCATGAGGGCCATCGGTTACGACATGGACTACACGCTCGTGCCCTACCGCACCGACGAATGGGAGCGGGCCGCGTTCGAGCACGCCATTCGCCTGCTCGCCGACCGGGGGTGGCCCGTCGAGGGGCTCCGCTTCGATCCCGGCGCCGTCACCCAAGGGCTCGTGTTCGATCTCGAGCTCGGCAACCTCGTGAAGTCGAGCCGGTTCGGGCGCGTCATCCGGGCCTGTCACGGCACCCGATTGATGGAGTTCGGGGAGCTTCGCGAGGCGTACTCCGGCACCTCCGTCGATCTTTCCGAGCCGCGCTGGGAGTTTACGAACACGATGTTCTCGCTCTCGCAGTCGAGCCTCTACGGCCAGCTCGTCGACCACCTCGACGCCGGTGTTCTTCCCGGCGTCGTCGGCTACGGCGACCTGTATGCCGCCGTCGGACAGGCGATCGACCACGTCCATGTCCACTCCGAGCTCAAACCCGAGATCCTCGGCGACCCCGACCGATTCATCGACCCCGACCCCGAGGTGGCGCAGACGCTGATCGACCAGCGAGCAGCCGGCAAGCTCACGCTACTGATCACGAACTCCGACTGGGAGTACACGAAGCGGGTGATGCACATCGCCGTTGGTCCGTTCGTGCCCGGCGATGGCACCTGGCGGGATCTGTTCGACCTCGTGATCGTCTCGGCCCGCAAGCCGGGGTTCTTCACCTCTCGGCACGCCGTCTTCCGTCTCGTCGACGATGAGACGGGCCTGCTGCAACCCCACTACGGGCGGCTCGAGCGAGGCGGTGTCTACGTCGGAGGTGATGCTCCGCTCGTCGAGCAGAGCTTCGGCATCCGGGGCGATGAGATCCTTTACGTCGGAGATCACCTCTTCGGTGACGTGCACGTCACGAAGATCACCTTGCGCTGGCGCACGGCGCTGATCGTGAACGAGATCGAGGACGAGATCCGCGAGGCCGAGGAGTTCGCCGACACCGAGCAGCAACTCGTGTCGCTCATGGGCCGCAAGGAGGCGCTCGAGCGTCGACAGGCCGTAGCACGCCTGCAGAGGCTGCGAGGCGATGATGTCGGCGATGCCCTCGAGGAGATCGGCTCGACCATCAGGGAGCTCGACGATGCCATTGCCCCGCTCGCCAAGCGCTCGGGTGAGCTCACCAACGCTCTCTGGGGGCCGATCATGCGAGCCGGCATCGACAAGAGCATCTTCGCCCGCCAGGTCGAGCGCTATGCCGACGTGTACACCTCCCGAGCGTCCAACCTCGGTCTGGCGACACCTTACGCGTACCTCCGTGCACCCCGCTCGGATCTGCCCCACGACCACCGATCGGTGGTCGTGGGGCCATCCACGGGGCAGAATTCTCGCCCCGCATAGCAACGACCTGGACACCGAAATCGACCTGTCCGGCCCCGACGACCTCGAGCTGGCCCGCGGGCGCCTGCCAATGGCGCAGGTCGACGCCATCCGCGTAGGGCTCGACGGCGCCGGGATGCCAGGGCGCTCCCCGAAGGCCCCTCCTTCGCGTTGAAATCGCCTCATCGACGACGCGACGAGGTGATCTGCGGCTGCTTCCTGCTCCGTCGCCTCGAGCGCTCTGGGGGCTAATGCACGGGCCCCGAGGATTGCCCAACACCCCCGCTCTCGCATAGCATCTCTGGCGGCACACCGAGCACGAGAGAAGGGGTCACCTTGGCCGACACGCCGCTAGCCGCGCCGCAGATGGTCGTTAACAGCCGCATGCTCTACACGAGCTGGATGCCCGCCGACCCCGAGGCGGCGGCGGCCCTCCTGCCTGAGGGCGTGCCCATGGCAGGGCCCGTCTACATGAACCAGTACGTGGTCGATTCGGACGAGCAGACCTCCGGCTTCGGCGCTTACTCACTTACCTACCTGGGGCTTGACATCGCTGGGATGACTGACCCTGAGGGGGTCCTGCCGGGCCGGTACATGCTCTTCTACTTCAACTCCAGTCCGCGCATGCGCGAGTACACGGTGCGGGAGTACGACCTGCCCGCCGTGCCCGGCCAGACAACCGTCGAGGCCGGCGGCGGCCGGGTGACGGCCACCACGACGCTGGATGGGTCGCCGGTGATCCGCACGGAGGCCGTGATAGGGGACGGCATTGCCATGGTGGCGCGCGGGATGCTCACCTACGTTCGGCAGAAGGACGGCCGGTTCATGGCCGGCAACTTCCCCTACATCGCCGACATGGCCGACGGCTTCGAGGTGCGCTCGATCGACTTCCTCGACCCGTCACACCCGGTGTACGCGTTGAGACCCGCGGACCCGCTTGAGGTGATGGTCGAGGTGTCCTTCTTCTCGCCGAACGACTCGTTCGTCTACCCCGGAGGCGTCGAGGAGATCCGCTTCTAGATCACGACGCCTCCGTGTTCGAGCGGTGCCCGCAAGACGTACAGCCGGTTCTCCGCCCGGGCAGGATCGGAGAGACCGGGTCGATGAGGGCGCATACCGACCAGCGGGCTCAGGCCGGGATGAAGCTGAGGTCGCAGGTGGCTACCCCGCTCGCGCTCCACTCGAGCGGGGCCTGCCCGCGTGCCAGCCACAGGTTGATGCGGACCCGGGCGTGTCCGGGGTCGGGGACGCCGACGTAGCGGTGAAGCTCCACGAGTGGATGAGCCGGCGCGCGTTCGGCGTCGCATTCGGGGTGGAGTGCGCCCGGCGACCCCGCGCGCTCAGTGGCAGCGCCCCCCGCCGCTGTCCATCGTGACGCCTCGGACGTTCACGAACCTGTAGGAGTAGCTGCCGGCCTTCAGGGAGAGGCGCAGCGCACCGAACGCCTTGTTCTGTCGGTACTGGGACCGGTTCCGGGATCCGAACGACGTCAGGTTCTTGCCCCCGGTGCCCACCACGAACTGCCGCACTCCGCGGCGGCGGTCGACGCGCAGCGCCTTGTTGCGAGGTGCGAAGCGTTGGTACTCGTGGTCGTGACCGCTGAGGAACAGCTCGGCGCGACCCTCGTAGGCGAGTTTGAACAGCTGCCTGCCGTCCGTGGTTCCTGGCGCGTAGACGCCGTCGCTTATCGCGGGGTGGTGCGTGATCACAACCGAACACCGGCCGGCGCGCTTGAGCTGCCGTAGCAGGAACCTGCCTTGCGGGGAGGTCCGCTCGCACCCCCCTGCCTCGGAGCAGTTGGAGTTCGCGACCACCAGCCGCCAGGAGCCCAGCTTCGCCGCGTAGTAGCCCCTGGACGGCCTCCCGGCTCGGGCGCCCCAGTAGCGGAAGTACCCGGCTGCTCCAGGGCTGCGGTACTCGTGGTTTCCGGGCGCCGGGTAGGTCTTCGACTTGAGGCCGGGGCCGGAGCCCATCTTCTTGTCGTAGTAGCGGCGGTAGTCGCTCAGAGTCCCGTCCTCATACTGCAGGTCACCGAGACCCAGCACGGCGTCGGTGGCGGCGTCGCGCCTGATGAGCCTGCCGACGTCGGCGCAGTCCACCTCCTCGTGGTCGTCGTCGCAGATGTCGCCCACTGCCCACACCACCGTCGTGCCGGCGCTCGAGCGGGCGGGAGCGGTCACCCTCGAGCGGGCGGGGCGGTAGGCCCGGCGCATCGCGTCGAGGTACTTGCCGTGTCCGGACGCCGACGCCCACTGCTTGGCGGACTCGACCGCCGTACCCTCGCCCCATTCGCTGAACGACGTCACCAGCTGCCACCTGGCGCGGCCCGCCACCTGCGCCCTGAGGTCCCGCTTGAACCGGGCCAGGCTCCGCGCCAGCCGGGGTGACGACTCGGCGTGGTGCCAGAAGCCGGGCGAGACGTTGAATGAGTAGGGGCGCGCCAGCGAGCGGTTGGTGGCCGGTCCGTACTGGTGCCACGAGGCGGGCTGGTACCGGCAGTCTTGGTAGCCCGGGAAGACCTTCATCTGCACGTAGAAGTCCGACCATCCGCGTGTGGCCCGGCGCCACCTCGTGACGTCCGCGCAGCCGGTCTTGCCGGCGTTGTAAACGAAGATCACCGGCTTGCCCGAGACATGCAGCCAGCCCGGCCTCGTCGAGAGCCGTTTCAGGTAGCTGAGGTCCCGGCGCAGCGCGGCAAGCGGCGGGTCCTTGTCCCCGTACTCCTTCTCATAGTAAGGCGCCACAGCCAGACCGTGCGCATCGGCGGCCTTGAGCACCTTCGGCAGGCGCTTCCCGGTCACCGTGCCCCGCCCCCACCAGGATGAGATCGCTGCGTCCAACCGGGCGTAGCGCATGCTTCGGAAATGACGGTTGAGCACCCGCAGGCTGTCGCTGCTGTACCTGCCCAGGCTCGGGTCGTAGTGGTCGTTGCCATGCCAGGTCTGCGGGAACCACGGGTAGTAGAAGATGGCGCGGATCGGTCTTATCGCGGCACTGGTCCGGGCGGCCGGCGTGAGCGCGGTCGCACGATGTCCGGTGCCCCCGTCGCGGGCCACCGCCGCCCCGCCCTCGTCCGCGCGCAGCCACCGCTCCGACAGGGCCAGTGGAGTGACGACGAGGGCAAACGCGAGCAGCAGACTGAACACGAGACGCAAAGGCCTCTCCTCCGGGATGGGATTTCCCCTGGCGCAGGCTACTCGAAGAGCGCCACCGCTCGGTCGCGACGATGGCCCGCCGGGCCGCTGATCGCCATGTACGCCTTGGCGATAGCAGCCGACTCGTGTCCGGTCCCAAGCAGGTTCAGGGCGCGGTGCAGGCTCTCTGCGATGGGCTGGGGCGTGGAGCTCGAGACCGCTTGAGGCCCGGGCAAGGCCGAGGGCGGTCGTCTGGCCTCGCTGATGAAGCGCGGCCAGACGATCGCGTCCGCGCAGTAATCGCGATAGCCGCTCGGGGTTCGCTCCGGCTCCGACAGGAGACCGGTGCTCTTCTAGTAGCGGATCGTCTTGGCTGAGAGACCGCTTGTGTCAGAAAGGGCTTCCCTGGGGTGCCGCCGCGGCGTGCACAGTCTGTACATAGGTTCGCGAGAGTATCGAGCGTACGATTGCTTCCCCCGGAAGCGAACTGCCGGTTGCTCCTGAACGATGTGCGGTTCTCTAGGCCTCGTACCGACCGCGGTGCTCAGGCCGCCGGCGTGAACTTGAAGTCGGAGATGACCACCTCGATCGGGCGGCCGTCGAGCGGGGGCTGGCCGCGGAACAACCAGAGGTTGATGCGGGCTCGGGCGTCGCCGGGAGTGGGGATAGCCGCTGGACCGGTGTAGCTCCACGAGTGAAGAGGCTGCCCCCCGGCAGAGCTTGAGAAGCCGATCTGATCCTGCGACCACTGGAACTGGTGCTGGGACGTCCCGACATCAGGCATTGACCACGTCTCCGTGTTGCCGGGCGTCGTGTAGGGCTGC
>Ga0224512_10004959_pt1 | contig 11093 bp, 10 predicted proteins | sample SF_May12_sed_USG_4_FD_169103 | JGI IMG/M metagenome (GOLD analysis project Ga0224512, IMG submission 169103) | Sediment microbial communities from San Francisco Bay, California, United States - SF_May12_sed_USGS_13 | ecosystem: Environmental > Aquatic > Marine > Sediment | place: USA...
GATCAGGCTCTGGTTCACGCAGCGGGCATCGAGAAGGCGATCAACGCGAACACCACCCACAACAGGTACAGACCGGGGAGTTCGATGTCGGCATCGAAGCCGGCTCGGGCGGCTCCCTGGCGCAGAACCCACACGAAAGGCACCCCGACGAGCACGGCGATCAGGCCGGACGAACCGGTCGCCCTGATGAGCTCCTGGCCGACCCGGAAAGGAAGGGCCTGATCGGCGACGATGGGCTCGACCTGACCGGCGAGCCATCCGAGCAGAAGTACCACGAGGACCCCTCCGAAGATTCTCCCCGCGGCGACTTCAAGCGACGGGTACCGAGCCATGAGCGCGGCGGTTCCGTACCGGCCCTCGGTGGCGACACCGAAGGCGAACGCCCCCGACACGCCGATCACGATGAACGACGCCAGGACCTCGCCGATCGAGAGGCCCAGACCCACCTCGACGACCCCGAAGCCGTCGAGGAGGACGGCGAGGGCGAGACTGACGAGGCCGGTGCCGACCACCAGCATGCCCATCGACAGCATCGTGCGAAAGGTGCTGCCGATCAGCAGGAAGTAATACCGCACCGGTTGCGGGTGGGTTCCGATGTGCTCTGTGATGTTCACGGTGCTCCTGCGTCGATGCGCGATTCGGTCAGTGCCCGCCAGTAAAGCTCGATCGGGTGGGCGACCGCCACCTTTCCGGCAAGGTGGGACCGGAGCTGCATCTCACAACCCGGGTTGGCGGATGCCACGACCGGGGCCCCGGTGCCCAACACCTGCGTCGCTTTCCGGGTACCGAGCTCGTGCGAGGTCTCGGGGTGGAGCACCGAATAGATGCCTGCCGCTCCACAACACAGACCGTCGGGATCGATCTCGAGTGGCGTGTATCCGGCGGCGACCAGGATGCTGCGAGGAGCGGTCGTGATCCGTTGAGCATGCCTGAGGTGGCAGGGATCCTGGACGGCGACTCCGCCCCGATCGCCACCGACGGTGGGGAGCCGTCCGTCGTCGATGAGCTCGGCCACGAGCTCGGTCGCGTCACGGACCTTCGCCTGGAACCCGTCTCCCGTCCAGTGGTCGTATTCCTTGAGGTGAGCGGTGCATCCGGCCGCATCCGAGACGACGAGGTCGACGTCGGCGAAAGCGTCGCGGTTTCGCCCGGCGAGCTCCCGGGTGACATCGACGTGGCCATCATGCGCCGCAAGCGCCCCGCAACAGGTCTGGGCTGCGGGCACCGTCACGCGATAGCCGGCGGCAGTGAGGATCCCGACCGTTGCGTCGTGCACCGGTCCGAACCATGCATCCATCACACACCCTGCGAGCAGACCGACGGTTCCGATCGGCTCCTGGGCGGGAAGCGCTTCGCGCCCGACCCAACTCCGGCGGCCGCCCAGGCGGCGCATCCCGGCGAAGGATCGACGTACCGGGCCCGGCAGCACCCCACCGAGTCGGAGCCTCTGCATCAGGCCGGCACCGACCGTGGCCAGCCGGATCAGGCCCCGGTTGGGAAGCACCACGCCGAGAAACACCCGCCGGACCGTGCGGCGGGGGCTGGGGCGCTGGACGTCGAGCTCGGCGCGGGCGCCCTCCATCACCCTGCCGAACGGGACCAACCCGGGGCACACGGCTTCACAGGCGCGGCATTGCAGGCAATAGGACATGGCATCGTCGAATGCCTCGTCCACGGTGAGTGCGCCATCGAGCACGGCGCTCATGGCCATCAGTCGGCCGCGAGGCCCGGCCGACTCACGACCGGTGAGCCGGAACGTCGGACAGTGCGGGAGGCAGAGACCGCATTGGACGCATTGCGAAAGCTCCGCCCTGGTCGGCGCCTCGGGTGTCACGAAGGCCATCAGATACCTCCCGGGAGCCGGCCCCGGTTGATGATGCGGTGCGGGTCGAATCCGGCGATCAGTCTCCGTTGCAACGACATGGCCGCGGGCGGAGTTCCCCATGGATCGACGGCCGGTACGGCATCGAGCGGTCCCGAACGTGACGTGACGACCAGCGAGCCGCCGACCGACTCACACCACGACCGCTCAGAGAGGAGCACCTCCGGGTCCTCACTTGCGACTTCGACCACACCGACGCCGTGTTGTGCGATGAACGGGACATCGAGTCGTTCGACCGCTCGGGGAACGAGAGACGACGGAACCCGTATCTCCGCGGTGCCGGGGGCGTCGAGGCTCGGCCAGGTGAAGTCGTCGGCCTCGATCGTGCCGATGGACGCGGCCGAGGAGACCTCGGCGGCGGGTCCCTGCAGATACGCCCAAGCTCCTTCCTCCGTTTCGAGCACAGCCATGGGCCGGTGCACACGGTGGCCGTCGGCCGCATCGCCGAGCCTGACGGTGGCCCGGGCGTCGGGTTCGGGCCACAGTTTGAGACAGACCGAGACGATCACGCCCAGTGCTCCGAAAGAGCCGGTGACCAGCCGCGGCAGGTCGTAGCCCGAGACGTTCTTCACCACCCGGGCACCTCCCGTCACGATCCGACCATCTCCGGTCACGACGGTGACTTCGAGCACTCGATCGCGGGTCGGGCCGAAGCGGTTCCGCCGGTAGCCGGAGATGCCTGCGGCGACGACGCCGCCGATCGTCGCATCCGGATTCGTCTCCGGAAGGGCGGCCGTCTGACGATGCGGTTCGAGGAGCGCTTCGATCTCTCCGACGGTGACGCCCGCCTCGACCGTCAGAGTCAGGTCCTCCGGCTGGTGATCGATGATCGAGTCGAGCCGCTCGGTCGACACAGACGCATCCGCCAGCACCGGGTTGCCGACGCCGAAGTGGGTTCCCCCGCCGACGACGGTCGTGGTGGTCCGGTTGGCGTCGAATTCCCGATACAGCTCCGACATCTCATCGATTGTCCCTGGAGCGAGATGATTCGAGGCACCAGGAGCGAAGACACTCATGTCACGGCCCGGATCGTCGATGTCGAAGTCGGATGAAGCCACTGCGGGTCAGATCCAGGCACCGTCGGGTACGGCAACGGTGCGTCCGAAATCGAAACACCGGGACCCCTGGGGAAGGATCTTCTGGGGGTTGAACACACCTTCGGGATCGAACGCCTCCTTGATCCGGGCCTGGGCGTCCAGCGCGTACTCGTCGAACATCAAGCCCATCAGGTCGCGCTTCTCCTTGCCGATGCCGTGCTCGCCGGAGAGCACGCCACCTTTCTCGACGCACATCTGGACCAGTTCTTTGCCGGCTGCGAGCACGCGTTCGAGTGCTCCCGGCTCGGATGCGTCGAAGGTCATGAGTGGATGCAGGTTGCCATCACCTGCATGGAAGACGTTCATCATCTCGAGCCCGTACTTCTCACCGATGGCGTAGACCTCCGCCATGGCTTCGACGAGACGGGTGCGCGGAACAACCGTGTCGTGGAGGAAGTAGTCCGGAGCGGACTGTGCCACCGCCCCGAAGGCCGACTTCCGTCCCTTCCACAGAAGCTGACGTTCGGCGTCGTCCGCCGCGAGCGCCACGCTCGAGGCCCCGGACTCCTCGGCAACGCGTCTGATCACCTCGGCCTCGGCATCGACGGCGGCCGTAGTGCCGGAGACCTCTGCGAGGAGGATCGCTGCCGCTCCCGTCGGAAGTCCGGCGTGTAGCCAGTTCTCGACGGCGACGGTCATCCGCTGATCCATCATCTCGAGCGCAGCAGGCACCACACCCGCTGCGATGATGCCCGACACGGCGGCCGCTGCCTCCTCGACGGAGTCGAACGCACACAACAGGGTGCGAACGTCGGGTGCGTCTGGAGTCAGCCGCACGAGCACCTTCGTGACGATCCCCAGCGTTCCCTCCGATCCGACGAGAACCCCGCGCAGATCCAGACCGATCGGGTCTGGAGCGGCGCCGCCCACGGTCACCACCTCACCCCCGGCGAGCACGGCTTCCAGCCCGAGAACGTGGTTGACGGTCGTGCCCTCGGCGAGGCAGTGCGGGCCGCCCGAGTTGTTGGCCACATTGCCCCCGATCGTGCAGGCAGATTGGGATGACGGGTCGGGCGCGAAATGGAGTCCGTGCGGCGCCGTGTGACGGGACAGATCGAGATTGATCACACCCGGGCCGACCCAGGCGGTACGACTGTCGGGGTCGACGTCGTAGATCTCGTCCATGCGCATCGTCGAGACGATCACGTTCCGCTGAAGCGGGACGGCACCGCCTGCGAGACCGGTGCCCGCACCGCGAGCCACGACGGACGTGTCGTGACGCTCGGCGATTCGTACGATCTCGGCAACTTCCGCCGTCGTTTCGGGAAGCACGACGACATCGACGTCACCGCGGAAGACGCCGGCATCCTTGCCGTACATCCACGAGTCGAGCCGATCGTCCAGGACGCGATCACGCCCGAGCAGATCGATCAGGTCGGACACGAGGCTCATGGGTCGATGCTACTTCCCGTACCCACCACCGCCAGGGGTTCGAACCAACAGGACGTCGCCCGGCTCCACTTCGGTGGTCACCTTGCCTGCGAGCCGCTCGACGGTCCCATCCGCCCGCGTCAACAGATCCTCTCCGCAGGCCCCGGGCTCTCCGCCTTCGAGTCCCCACGGACGGTTGCGTCGACGCTCTCCCATCAACGAGAGCGTCGCCGGTTCGCCGAAGGTGATCTCCCGTTCGATCCCCTCGCCGCCACGGAGCAAACCGCCGCCTCCGCTGTCGCGCCGCAGCGTGTACCTGGTCACCTGAAACGGGTAGTGGCGCTCCAGCGACTCGATCGGCGTGTTCCTGGTGTTGGTCATCCCGGTCTGGATCCCGGATTGGCCGTCGAGGTGAGGACCGGCCCCCTGTCCGCCGGCAACGGTCTCGTAGTAGGCGAATGAGTCGTTGCCGATGAGGATGTTGTTCATCGTGCCCTGCGAGGCAGCCGGAACCCGACCACGAGCGGCCTGGGCGAATGCTCCGAGCAGCACGTCGGCGATGCGCTGGCTCGTCTCGACGTTGCCTGCGGCCACGGCCGCCGGTGGGACCGCAGCAACGACGCTGCCGGGACGGGTGACTAGCGACGTGACCCGGTAGCTGCCGCCGTTCGCCGGGATCGTCGGGTCCGTGACCACTCGCAGGGCGTAGTAGAGACAGGAGCGGGTGACCGCCTCCACGGCGTTGAAGTTCGCCGGCACCTGGTCGTCGCTCCCGGTGAAGTCGGCCACGACCCCTTCCTCGGCGACCGTCAACGCCACGCGGATCGCGACGTCCGAGTCCCCCATCTCCATATAGTCGGTGAACTCGAACGTTCCCCGATCGAGGTCGCCGATCGCAGCGCGCATTCGCCGCTCCCCGTAGGTCAGGATCGCCTCGAACATGCCCGCGAACGGTCGGGCGTCGTCGCCGACGAGCTCGGTGATGCGCTGGACCGCCACCTGGTTGGCTCCGAGCTGGGCGGAGAGGTCGCCCCTCCGTTCGCTCGGGGTCCGGGTGGCTTCGAGGAAGGGCGTCAGGAATCCGTCGAGCCACTCGCCGTTGCGGACGGCGGGCATCGGGGAGACCACGATCCCCTCCTGGGTCAGCTCGGTTGCGTGGGCGGGCATCGAGCCGGGAGCCTCACCACCGACGTCGGCATGGTGGGCCCGGTTGCCCACCCATGCGATCAGACGACCCGAGGCGAATACGGGCTGGACGATGGTGAGATCGTTGAGATGCGTACCACCGGCGAATGGATCGTTCACGGCGTACTGGACACCCGGCTCCGGATCGAAGCGGTCGATCACGGCTCGTACCGATGCCGGCATGGCACCAAGATGGACGGGAATGTGCTCGGCTTGAGCGAGCATGTCGCCGGAGGCGGTGAAGACGGCGGCGGAGCAATCGGCGCGTTCCTTGATGTTCGGGGAGTACGCCGTTCGCCGCAGCACGATCCCCATCTCCTCTGCGATGCCTCGAAGGCGGTTTCGAGCGATCTCGAGGTCGATCCCCGTCGGTGTCATCGGCGCAGCTCCAATTCGCCTCCGGCGAGGACCGAGGCCGCGTAACCGGGCGGGACCCAGATCGTCGAACCACCGTCCTCGATCACGGCGGGCCCTGAGATCACCGAGCCCGGTGCGAGACCGGCGCGGATGTGGACCTCCACCTGCTCGAATTGCTCGCCGGTGTGGACGGTCCGATGACGCCGCGAGGGCGGCCGCGGAGTCGGAACGGGGATCTCGATGCCCGATGGCGCAGTCGCCGTCGCCCGGACACCTACCAACTCGACCGGATCGCCCACCCGGGCGAAACCGTTGCGCTGAAGGTGCTCGGCCCCGAACGAAGCGATCAACCGGTCCATCCCGCCGGCGGGCTGGACCGCAACCGACAACTCGTGGGACTGGCCGGCATAGCGGGCGAGCGCCGCCAGCTCGACCGTCTCCGGCTCCGTGCCGACCGCGTCGACGAAGGCGGCACTCGCCTCGACGACTGCGGAGTCTGCGAGGACGTCGACGGCGGCCGGATCGAGATCCAGAGAAGGGACGGTCACATCGATCCTGATGGGACTCAACAGCAGTCCCACCGCCGAGAACACGCCTGCATGATTCGGGACGATGACCGACTCCATGTCCAGACGCGCCGACAGCGCTGCGGCATGCAGGGCGCCGGCCCCGCCGAACGCCACGAGGCTCGCTGCTCGGGCGTCGTAGCCCTCGCTCACCGACACGGTGCCGATGGCGCGCTCCATGTGCGACTCGACGACCTCCACGATGCCCAGCGCCGCCTCGACCGTGGACATCGAAAGCCGCTCCGCCAGCACTGCGATCGCCCGCTCCGCCTCGTCACGATCGATCGCCACTCCGTCTCCGAACACCGCGTCGGGGTCGATGCGGCCGAGCACGATGTTGGCGTCGGTCACGGTGGGCAGGCGTCCGCCTCGGCCGTAGCCGGCAGGTCCGGGGGTCGCCCCGGCGCTCTGCGGCCCCACTCGGAGGGAGCCGCCCGGGTCGACCCACGCGATCGAACCGCCGCCTGCCCCGACGGTGTGGATCGACACGGTCGGGACCAGGCACGGGTACCCGCCGACCTCCGTGAGCTGAGCGATCACCGGCTCGCCGTCTTCGATCCGACAGACGTCGGTCGATGTCCCGCCCATGTCGAACGAGATCACCCTCGGGATGCCGAGCCGGTTGGCGAGCTCGGCTGTGGCAGCCACCCCGCCCGCCGGACCCGACAGCAGGATCGTCGCCGGGTTCGCGGCGGCAGACGTCACGGGTGCGACACCGCCGTTCGATCGCATGACCAGCACCTCGGCCGCGATCTCGGGTGTCGCCGCCGACGACAGCCGCTCGAGGTATCGATCGACGATCGGTCTCAGGTAGGCGGCGGTCACGGCGGTGCTGGCGCGTTCGAACTCCCGGAACTCGTTTGCGATCTCGTGGCTGAGAACGACGTCGAGATCGGCCACGGCTCGGATCCGGTCCCGGATCTCGGCTTCCGCGGATCCGTCTCGGTAGGCATCCTTCAGGGCGACGACGACGACATCGGGCGAGCGTTCGACCACGCGGCCGATCAGATCCGGGTCGGTCGCCTCGAAGCGGTCTTCTCTCGCCACGAGTCGAGGCGGCCGCTGGACGGAGACGTCGTACAGGGACGGTCGGTCCGACCGGCCGATCTCGAGGAGGTCCCGGAAGCCCGTATCGGTGATCATGACGACCTTCGCACCCTTGTGCTCCAGCAGTGCGTTCGTGGCGGCGGTCGTGCCGTGAACGAGGAGCGACTGGTTCACTGCGCCGGCGGCTCGGGCTCCCGAGATGACACCCTCCGATTGATCCGGCGTGGTCGCCACCTTGCGTACCGTCACGTGGGAGCCGTCGACGAAGACGACATCGGTGAAGGTCCCGCCTACGTCGATGCCGATCGCCACGGCACCATGATGGTCGCTACGATCCGGATGCGGGGAATGTGCCGAAACTCCCCGTCATCGGCAAGGCAACCAGAGGTATGACATGGCGATCGGGACAGACCGGACCCCCAATCCGAACGCCCTGAAGTTCACGGTCGGCAAGCCCGTGGGCGGGCCGGTCACGTACACGGATGCCAACGCCGCCGACAGCCCCCTGGCCGAAGCGATTCTGTCGATTCCCGGTGTCGTGAGCATGTTCATGACCGCAGATTTCGTGACCCTGACCAAGACCGCCGAAGCCGCCTGGTCGGACATCGAGAGCGTCGCCGTCTCTGCCCTCGAAGCGCACTTCGGCTGACGTCACCCCGGGGCGGGCACCCGCTCACCGGCCTCGTCGAGCCAGACAGCCACCACGAACGGCACACCGGCTCGATCGCGGACGACACTGGTCACGCGCCACAGGTCACCGCGCCGGAACGTGTCGATCGTCGCCTCGTCGGGTAGCCCGACCTGACGCATGGCCACCAGGGCGGCGTCGATCACCGGGACGGGAGCCGACTCCTCGACGAGATCCAGCGCCGCCGCTCGTCCGACGGGCAGCGGGCCCGGAGAAGGGAGATCGACGACGAACGGCCCGTCGTCACCGATCCCGACGGTGACGAGAAACACCCGTGCGGGGATCCGGAGATGGTCACCGTCTCCGAACGCGGACAGGCTCCGAACCAGGACTGCGACCTCCCAGGAGCCGAGCCGGACCTCTTGGGCCGACAGCGCAACCGCCGACTCCACGAAGCTCCGGGCCGACTCGTCGACGACCGGAAGGTCCACGCCGTCCGGCAGCAACACCGAGGCGGTATCGGAATGGCCGTCGATCGTCAGCCACTCCGACACGAACCACTCGGCATGGGCCGTGACCGCCCGCGCCGCGTCCTCCGCCGAGACGGCACGGAGATCGGCCTCGGTCACGGCGGAGACACTCGTCGCCACGGGGATCCGATCCGTGCCCGGTGGCCCGGTTTGCGTCGGCGTCGACGCCTGTTCCACCGTTGTCGGAGGAGGGATCGGGGCTGAGAGAGGCGGCGCCGGCCACAGGGTGCGGGTTGCAGATGCCACCACCGCCGCGACCACGACCGCCGCCGCGACGACCGCCAGACGGCGGGGATCCCGAGACTCGGCCGGCCTCAGGTGTTCCCATGGAAGGGATTCGAGTCGTTCATCCAGGTCGTCGGCCGACGTCGGTTCCATGCGGCGGACCGTACGGAAGCCCAGAACTCGGTTCAAGAGGGTCGTTCGAGAAGCGATGCCATGACCGGGAACCATCGATCTCCTGACTAACGTTTCGGTTCCGATGGTCCCGAACTCCGAGCTCCGATCGTGATGAACCCCGACCCCCGACCCGGCCGCTGGCTGCTGCCGCTCGTCATCCTCGGGATGATGGTGTTCACCTACGTCTTCGTTCAGAACCTTCCCGCCGCCGACGGAGACACCCAGGACATCGGGGCCGATGGCGTGGAGGCGCAGACAACGACGACCACCGTCGTCGCATCGACGACGTCGACGACCGCGCCTGCCCCCGTCCTCTCGCCCGAGGTCCAGGACTACCTGAATCAGGTGGCGACGGCCGAGACGGAGTTGCTGGCCTTCCAGTCGGAGATGGCCGACATCAACGGGCGGTGGGACGCCGAGCCCCGAGCCCTCGAGTACGCCGATGGAGAGGCGCTGCTGACCGACCTGGCATCGCGGATGGCGACGTGGGCCACGAACCTGGTGGCAGTCGTGCCACCGGTGACGCTCACCGATGCCCACGGGGTGCTCACCGCCACCGCACAGGCAGCCGCCGACAGCGCCGCAGATGTCCTCACCGGCTTCACCGGGCCGGACCGTGAGCCGCGCATCACCGCGCTCGGCCAGTTCGACGTTGCGGTGACGGCGTTCACGGCTGCAGCCGACGATGTCGAGCTCAGGGCCACGACGACCGGGTCCTGACGTGGTCTCCATCCGGAGGTCGACCCCCGACGACATGGTCCCCTTCTTCGAGACCATGAGCCTCCAGTTCTCGTTCGACCTTCCAGACGATCCCGAGGAGCGGGAGGCCTGGAAGAATCGCAACCTCGAGACGGGTGGCATCGAGCGCGGCGTGGTCGCCGAGGACGACGGCCACATCGTGGGAACGCTCGGCGCCTTCGATCTGGACATGACGGTGCCCGGAGGCTCGATCCCGTGCGCCGGCACGACGTGGGTGAGCGTCGCCCCTTCGCACCGTCGACGCGGTGTCCTCCGCCGGATGATGAGCGCCCACCTGTCCGAGGCGGTCGAGCACGGAGACGTCATCGCGGCACTCTGGGCCTCGGACTCGGCCATCTACCGGCGCTTCGGCTACGGGAGGGCGGTCGAGTCGGTGTCGATCGATCTCGATCGACCGATGGCACGCTTCCGCGAGGCGGCACCGGTCCCCGAACACGTCGAGATGATCACGAAGGAAGAGGCGGCCGAGGTGCTGCCACCGCTGTACGAGCGGATCAGGCGGGACACGCCTGGCGCGTTCGCCAGGTCCGAGCCGTGGTGGGCATACCGGCATCTGCGGGACGCCCCCGACCGGAGGAACGGACGGAGCGCGCTGCGGGTCGCCGTGTCGTCGGCTCCGGATGGACGGCCGACCGGGTACGTCGTCTTCAGAGTCGAGAGCAAGTTCGACGGCGCACACTCCAACGACGTCGTGCACGTCGTGGAGCTGCTGGGGTCGACGCCGGCATCGTGGTCGGCGCTCTGGTCGCTGGTGCTCGGTCTCGACCTGGCGACACACGTGAAAGCGTCGTTCCGCCCGCTGGACGACCCCCTGTTCGAGTTCCTCGCCGGTATTCGACGTGTCGAGCGGACGCTCACCGACACCGTGTGGGTCAGGGTCCTCGACGTCGAACGCGCCCTCACGTCGCGCACCTACGGACAACCCGGTGCCCTCACGATCTCCCTCGACGACGCCATGGGCATCGCCAACGGCGCCTACCGACTCGAATGGGACGGCCATCGCATCGAGTGTGCGGGGACATCCGATGCACCGGATCTGGAAATCGACGTCTCGGACCTCGGCACCGCCCTCCTCGGCTCACCGGGCTTCTCGGCGGCAGTGGCGGCGGGCACGATCGGTGGCTCTCGGGAGGCGGCCGCCCTGGCCGATCGGATGTTCGGCCATCACCGCTCACCGTACTGTCCCGAGGTGTTCTGACCATGCTCGAACCCTTCGAGGTCGCCCCCGTGTTGATCGAGAAGCCCTGGGGCGGGACCCGGCTGTCCGAGCTG
>Ga0224512_10004960_pt1 | contig 11091 bp, 8 predicted proteins | sample SF_May12_sed_USG_4_FD_169103 | JGI IMG/M metagenome (GOLD analysis project Ga0224512, IMG submission 169103) | Sediment microbial communities from San Francisco Bay, California, United States - SF_May12_sed_USGS_13 | ecosystem: Environmental > Aquatic > Marine > Sediment | place: USA: California...
GGGCCGACGCCATAGGAAAGCTTGGCGACCGCGTTTAGAGGAACCAGCGCCCCGGTGGTGGAGCGCAGATACAGCATCGGCAGCGCCGCGGGCCCGCTCTGGTAGCGCGGCTCCACTTCCAGGATCACCCAATACTGGTTGGACGCGGTGTAGATGGTCGATACTTGCTGCGAGCCGTACGCCGACCCGAGCGCGACCTCGAGCTGCTGTGCCGACACGCCGAGCGCCGATGCCCTGGCGCGATCGATGTCGACTCGCACCTGCGGCTGGTGGATTTGCAGGTCGCTCGAAACGTCCACCAGCCTCGGGATCGACTTCAGGCGCTCCTCGATGATCGGCACCCAGTGGTACAACTCCTCCGTGCTCGCCCCGCGCAGCACGTACTGGTAGGGGCTCTTGGTGATCTGGCCGATGCGGATGGTGGGGATGTTCTGGATAAAGGCCTTGACGCCAACCAACTGCGAGAGCTTGGGCCGCAATTGCCGAACCACCTCGTCGGCAGACACCCGTTCTGCGTGCGGCTTGAGCGTGATGAACAGGCGGCCGCGATTGAGCGAAGGGTTGTTGCCGCCCGCGCCGATGAAGGACATTACTCCCGCCACATTGGGATTGCTGCGCACGACCTCGGCCGCCTGCCTCTGCAGGACGGCCATAGCATCGAAGGAGATATCCTGCGCCGCCTCGGTGAAGCAGAACAGTTGCCCCGTGTCCTCGGTAGGCAGAAAGCCCTTCGGCATGCGCGCAAACAGGAATCCGGTTGCGATCGTGATGGCAAAGAACACCATCAAAACCAGGCGCGCGTGCGCCAGGGACCAGTCTAGCGTCGACCGGTAGGCGCGGCGCAGGCCCTCGAAGCCTCGCTCCGTGAGGCGGTACAGGCGCCCGTGCGCCACCGTGTGCTGTGGCGCCAGAATGCGCGCGCACATCATCGGCGTGAGCGTCAGCGAAACGAAGCCGGAGATCAGCACGGCCACGATGATCACGACCGCGAACTCGTGCAGCAGCCGGCCGATGATGCCGCCCATGAAGAACACCGGGATGAATACCGCCGCGAGGGACAGCGTCATCGACAGGATGGTGAAAGAGATCTCCTTCGAGCCGTCGAGCGTGGCCTGCAGGCGGGACTTTCCGGCTTCCATGTGGCGCGAGATGTTCTCCAGCATCACGATGGCGTCGTCGACCACGAAGCCGACGCACAGCGTAAGCGCGATCAGCGATATGTTGTCCAGGCTGTAGCCGAGCGCGTACATCACCGCGAACGTGCCGACAATGGACATCGGCAGGGCCATGCTGGGAATGATTGTCGCGGGAATGCTGCGCAGGAACAGGAAGATCACCATCACGACCAGCCCGAGGGCGAGCAGCAGCGCGAACTGCACTTCGTCCACCGACTGGCGGATGACGACCGTGCGATCGAACAGCACTTCCATGCCGATCCCCGCAGGCACCTCGGCGCGGAATGTGGGCATCAGCTTCTTCACCGCGTCCACCACCTGGATGGTGTTGGTACCCGGCTGGCGGTAGATCGCGAGCACGATGCCGCGCCGGTTCTTGTACCAGGCGGCGACCTTGTCGCTTTGCACGCTGTCGATCACCCGACCGAGCTGATCCAGATGGATCGGCGCGCCGTCGCGGTAGGTGACGATGACGCGGCCGAAGGCCGCGGCGTCGAACAACTGGCCGTTGGCCTGCACCGCGAACAGCCGGTCCTTGCCGTACAGGGTCCCGGTGGGCAGATTGACGTTGGCCTGCGCCACCGCCTGCTGCACCTCGTTGATGCCGATGCCGCGCGCAGCGAGCTTGTTGGGGTCGACCTGGATACGCACCGCGTATTTCTGCTGCCCGAACACCTGCACCTGCGCGACGCCGGTGATGGTCGAGATGCGCTGCGCGAGAAAGGTTTCGGCGTACTCGTCGACTGTCGACAGGGGCAGCGTGTCCGAGGTGAGCGCGAGATAGAACACCGCGAAGTCACCCGGGTTGACCTTGCGGAATGACGGCGGCGCCGGCATCGCGGCCGGCAGCTGCCGCGCGGTTCCGGCGATCGCCGAGTTCACGTCCTGCGCCGCGGCATCGATATCGCGATCGAGCGCGAACTGCAGCGTGATCTGCGTCGTGCCCTGGCCGCTCTCGGAATACATCGAATCGATGCCGGCGATCGTCGAGAACTGCTTTTCGAGCGGGGTCGCGACCGCGGAGGCCATGGTTTCCGGGCTGGCCCCGGGCAGCTCGGCCCGCACCTGGATCGTCGGAAAATCGACGTTGGGCAGCGAGCTCACCGGCAACAGGCGGTAGCCGACGACGCCGAAGATCAGGATGCCGGCCATCACCAGCACCGTCATCACGGGGCGGCGTATGAAGATCTCGGAAAGGTTCAAGATTGCTGCGCCTGCCCGCCGATGCGCACCTTCGTGCCTGGGACCAGCCGCAGCGCGCCGGCCGTTACCACGCGCTCGCCGGCAGCCACGCCCTTGATCACCGCGAGATCGCCTTCTGTGCGCTCGACGGACACGCTGCGCAACTCCACCGAGGAATCGGGTTTGACCACGTACAGGTATTGCCCATTGGGGCCGGTCTGCACCGCGCCCGCCGGCACAAGGATGGCATTCGCCTGGTCATAGAGCTGTAGCTGCACATTGACGAACTGACCGGGCCACAGGGCGAGACTGCCATTGTCGAAGCTGGCGCGCAGCCGGATGGTGCCGGTGGCCGGATCGACCGCATTGTCGACGAATACCAGCCTGCCCTGGGCCAGCGGCTGCTCCGCACCGGTCGCCGTCACCGCCACCGGGAGCGCGCCCAGCGTCATGTATTTGCGGATCGCCGGCAGCTGCTGCTCGGGAACGGCGAAGCTCACATAGATCGGCTTGACCTGGTTGATGATGACGAGCGCATTGACGTCATTGGCCTTGACCAGGTTTCCCGCCTGCAGCAGTGCGCGCCCGACGTAGCCGTCGATCGGCGAAGCGATGGTGCAATACGCGAGACTGAGCCGCGCGTTTTCCAGCGCGGCGCGGCTGGCCGCGGCCACCGCCTCGGCGGTCTGGGCGTTGGTCGCAATCTGCGCGTAGGCCTCGGGAGAAATGAATTTCTTTTCCAGCAGCTCTTTGTAGCGCCGCTCCTGCGAGCGCGCCTGGTCGCGCGCGGCGGCGTCGCGCAGGGCGTTCGCTTCGGCCTGCTTCAACGCCGCCTCGAACGGGCGTGCGTCGATGCGGAACAGCACCTGGCCGTGACCGACCTCCTGCCCCTGGCGGAAATTCACGGCCACGATCTGGCCGTCGACGCGCGCCTTCACCGCCACGGTCGAGAACGCCTCCACGTTGCCGATCGCGGCAAGCCGGAACGGCACGTTGCGCTGCTCCGCGACGGCGACGGAAACCGGCACCGCCGGCGAGGCGCGTTGCTCCGTCTTTTCCTTTGCGCCGCCGTGGCGGGCGAAGTACAGGGCTACACCAAGTACGGCCGCGACCACCACCAGAGTGCCCGCAGCGAAGATCTTGCGGCCGGTGCTCACCAGTTCACCATGGAGGAACGATTTCGCCAGTGTACAGTTCCTCGATGCTCTCGCGCCGGCGCACGAGATGCGCCTTGGCGCCGTCCGCCAGGACCTCGGCGGCCCGCGCCCGGGTGTTGTAATTCGAGCTCATGGACATGCCGTAGGCGCCGGCCGACATCAGCGCCAGCAGGTCTCCCGGCCGCGCCGCCAAGGCGCGGTCCCTCGCCAGGACGTCGGCGCTTTCGCACACCGGACCGACGATGTCGTAAACCATCTCGGGTGCTCCAGGCTGCCGCTCGCGAATGGGCCGCACCTCGTGCCACGCGCCGTACAGCGCCGGACGCAGCAGGTCGTTCATCGCTACGTCGACGACCAGGAAATTCTTCGTGTCCCCCGGCTTCACGTACTCGACGCGCGTCACCAGGACACCGGCGTTGCCGACGATCGAGCGGCCCGGATCGACGATCAGTGTATGCCGGCGCGCACCGAGGGCGCGTAGCGCGCCGGCGATGAAATCGCCGACCGGGCGCTCGACCTCGTCCCGGTAGCGGATACCAATGCCACCGCCGACGTCGATGTGGGTCAGGGTGACGCCGCCGCGCTCGATGCGGTCCGCGAGCTCGACCACGCGCTCGGCGGCCGCGATCCAGGGAGCAGGATCCGCGAGCAGCGAACCGATGTGGCAGCCGATGCCAATCGGCTCCAGGTGTGGCCGGCGCGCCGCCTCGAGGTACAGCCGCTCGGCGTCTGCAATCGGCACGCCGAACTTGCTTTGCCGCAGGCCCGTCGATATGTAGGGATGGGTCTTGGCGTCGATGTCGGGGTTGATGCGCAGCGCAATGGGCGCCCGCTTGCCGATGCGCTTCGCCACGCCGTCGACGCGCTCGAGCTCGGCCTCGGACTCGACGTTCAGGCACATGATTCCCGCCCGTAATGCCTGCTCGATCTCGATCTCGCTCTTGCCGATGCCGGAGAACAGCACCTTGCGCGGATCGCCGCCCGCGGCGAGCACGCGGGCGAGCTCGCCGCCGGAAACGATGTCGAATCCCGCGCCGAGCCGCGCCATCAAAGCGAGGACCGCAAGGTTGGAGTTGGCCTTGACGGAGTACGCCACCAGCGCCTTGCGCCCCTCGAACGCCTGTGTGTACGCGCGGTACTGGCGCTCGATGCCGGCACGCGAGTAGACGAAGCAGGGCGTGCCGAAACGCCGCGCGATCTCTTCAAGCGGCACCTGTTCGGCGCATAGCGCGCCGTTGCGGTACGAAAAATCCATGGGGACCTACTTCTTTTCGGGGACGCGCTCGGCGTCCGCGGGGTACGGAACCGGCTGGTAGGTCTCGGCCTTGGGTGGGGTCACGCCAGGTGGCGGCCGATCACGCAGGTACAGGGGCCCACGCTGCCCGCAGGCTGCGGCCAGCAGCACGGCGGCGGCAACAAGAGCGAGAGAACGCATCCGGCGGCGGCTAAAATGACCATGTTATCAGGGAACCCGCGCATGACGGATGCAGAGTTTGAGTCGCTTGCCGATGCCACGCTCTCGGCGCTGGAACGCGCGATCGACGAGGTTGGGCTCGATGCGGATATCCAGACCAAAGGCGCAGGGGTGCTGGAGGTGGAATTCGCCGATGGTACGAAGTTGATCATCAATCGCCACACGGCCGCTCGCGAAATATGGGTGGCGGCGAAGTCGGGCGGTTTTCATTTCCGGCAAGCCGGCAATGTCTGGCGCGATACTCGGGACGGCATGGAACTCTATGCGGCGCTGTCGCGCTTGATGTCGGCGCAGAGCGCGACGCCGGTAACCCTGGTGCCGGCCTAGCCGGATGGCGGCGGCACGGCGGGCGCCGGTCGCGGCGCCTGCGGCGGGACGAGCGGCGGGAGCAGCTGCGGCAGCGGCGACCCCGGTTGCTGCGTAGTGCCCGGCACGCTCGGAATTTCGGGAATTGCGGCCTCCTCGGGCGGCGGCACGAACACAGGCAGCAGGGGGAAAGGCGGCGTATCGTCCTTTGGCACGAATTCCCGATAGAAGTACTCGGGCAGGTGCTTCGCGTCGCCCTGCATCCCGGGATCGAGGGAGAAGGTATCGGCGGTGACCACGCCGTCGGGAACGATGCGCTGCATTTCAGGCACGGCCTTCTGCACCTTCTGCATGTAGCCGACCCAGATTGGCAGCGCGACCAGGCCGCCGGTCTGGTTCCTGCCGAGCGAGCGCGGCTGGTCATAGCCGACCCAGGAAACGCCAACCAGCGACGGCAGGTAACCCGCGAACCAGGCGTCGATAAACTCGTTCGTGGTGCCGGTCTTGCCGGCCACGTCCTTGCGGCCGAGGCTCGCCGTGCGCGCCGCGGTGCCGACGCGGGCGACGTCCTGCATCAGGCTGTCCATGATGAAGGCGTTGCGCCGGTCGATGACGCGCAGCGACTCGTCCCCGGCGCGCTGCGGGCGCGCGACGCCCAGTGGATTGCCCCGATCATCGACGATCTTCTGGATGAAGTAGGGCTGCACCAGGTAGCCGCCGTTTGCGAATACCGCATAGGCGCGCGCCATCTGCCAGGGTGTGACCGTGCCCGAGCCTAGCGCCATGGTCAGGTAGGGCGGATGGCGCTCGCCCTCGAAGCCGAAGCGCGTGATGTAGTCCTGCGCGTACTTGACGCCGATGGCGTCGAGGATGCGTATCGAGACCATGTTCTTCGATTTGACCAGCGCCGAGCGCATGGTCATCGGCCCCTCGAACTTGCCGTCGAAATTCTTCGGTTCCCAGCGCTGGCTGCCCGTGACATCGGCTTCGATGGCAATCGGCTCGTCGGGCACCACGGTGGCTGCCGTGAAGCCGCGCTCCAGCGCCGCGGAGTATATGAACGGCTTGAAGGCGGAACCGGCCTGGCGCCAGGCCTGGGTGACGTGGTTGAACTTGCTGCGGTAGAACTGGAAGCCCCCCACCAGGGCGCGGATTGCCCCATCGACCGGGTCCATGGCAATGAACGCGGCTTCGGTCTCCGGCACCTGCACGATTTCCCAGCGCTTGGCGTCCAGCGCGCGCAGGCGCACGATCGCGCCGCGGCGGATGCGGCGCTGCGCAGGCACGCGCTGCAGCGACGGGGCGGCAAAGCGCAGGCCGTCGCCGGTGATGCTGATGGCTTCGCCGTTCTTCAGGACCGCCTTCACCTCGCGCCGGGTGGCCTGGGTGACCAGCGCGACGCGCAGGTCGTCGTCGTCCTCGCGCTCGGCGAGTGCTTCCTCGAAATCCGCTTCGTCGGCGCCCGCGGCCAGCTCGACGAAGGCCTCCGGTCCGCGGTAACCGAGGCGCCGGTCGTATTCCATCAGGCCGTTGCGCAGCGCCTCAAGCGCCGCTTCCTGGTCGGCCTTGCGGATGGTGGTATAGACGCGAAAGCCGCGACTGTAGGCGTCTTCGGGATACTGCTCGTAGACTGCTTGGCGCACCATCTCCGCCACATACTCGGCGCGCACGCCGTAGGTTTCCGCCACCTTGTGCGTGATGATGGGCGCCGCGTCCGCGCTGTCGAATTCGTCCGCCGTGATGTATCCCAGCTCCCGCATGCGCCGCAGCACGTAAAGCTGGCGCTGCTTCGCGCGCTGCGGATTGGCAATCGGGTTGTAGCTGGAGGGTGCCTTCGGCAGGGCGGCGAGCATCGCCGCTTCGGCGAGCGTGAGCTTGTCGAGCGGCTTGCCGAAGTACGTGCGCGCCGCGGAGGCGAAGCCGTAGGCGCGCTGGCCCAGGTAGATCTGGTTGACGTACAGGCCGAGGATCTGGTCTTTACTGAGGTTGCGTTCGATTTTCACCGCCAGCAGTACCTCGTAGAGCTTGCGGGTGAGCGTCTTTTCGGACGACAGGAAGAAATTGCGCGCCACCTGCATGGTGATGGTGCTCGCGCCCTGGCGCCGTCCGCCGGTCAGCAGATTGGCATAGGCAGCGCGGGCTACGCCGACGTAGTCGATGCCCGCATGCTGGTAGAAACGCTCGTCTTCGGCGGCGACGATGGCGTTGGTCAGTGCTGCGGGCACGTCCTTGATGTCGACGAGGACCCGGCGCTCCTCGCCGAATTCACCGATGAGTTCGCCCTCGGCGGTGTACACGCGCAGCGGCACCTTGGGCTGGTAGTCGGTGAGAGTATCCAGCGCGGGCAGGTTGGGGTAGGCGAGCGCCACCACTAGCCCGGCCACGAACAGCCCGGCCGCCAGCAGACCCCCGAGCAGGGTCAGCGGAAACGTCAAAAAACGAAGCCACATCAAGGGTTAGACAGTCGTAGCGGAGCAGGTGCAGCCGCAGTTGCACCGGGTGGGAAATCGGGGGCATTATAGCCCCCCCCGGAAGGTGACGGATTCGCTAGACACGGGTGGGAGTTGTTGCTAGCATTTAACGCAAATTCTACGTATCGTGCCTAAGGGCCGATACAAAAAGGGAAATAACGATGCAACTCGATATTTTCAGCCCGAAGGCGCCGCCGTTGTTCGGGCTGGACATCAGCTCATCGTCGGTGAAGATGCTGGAGATCGTGGATGCGGGCAAAGGGGCCTATCGCGTGGAGCGCTACGTGATCGAGTCGCTGCCGCGCGACGCGACTGTCGACGGCAACATCAGTAACTTGGAACTGGTGGTGGAAGCGGTCAAGCGCGGCTACAAGCGTCTTGGCACGCGCTCCAAGCACGTCGCCATGGCGGTGCCCTCGGGCGCTGTGATCACGAAGAAGATCATCGTGCCGGCCAGCCTGCGCGAGAACGAGCTCGAGGTGCAGGTCGAGTCAGAGGCCAACCAGTACATCCCGTTCGCGCTGGAGGAGGTCAACCTCGATTTCCAGGTCGTGGGGCCGTCGCCGACCTCGCCCGACGAGCAGGAAGTCATGATTGCCGCGACGCGCAAGGAAAAGGTCGAGGACCGCGTCGCCGTGGCGGAATCTGCCGGCCTGACGGCCGCGGTGATGGACATCGAGTCCTTCGCGCAGCAGGCGGCGCTTGGGCTGGTGGTGAAGCAACTCCCCGGCGGCGGCAAGGACCTGAATGTCGCCATTGTCGACGTTGGCGCCAACGTCATGAACGTGAGCGTAATGCGCAATGAGCAGTCGGTGTACACGCGCGAACAGGCCTTTGGCGGCAACCAGCTCACGCAGGACATCGTCGCCCGTTACGGCATGAGCGTCGAGGAAGCCGAGAGCGCCAAGCGATCGGGTGGACTGCCCGACGATTTCGAGACCGAAGTGCTGCGGCCCTTCATGGAGAACCTGTCCATGGAAGTGCAGCGCGCGCTGCAGTTCTTCTTCACTTCGACGCAGTATCACAGCGTTGATCAGATTCTGCTGGCGGGAGGCTCGGCGGTCATTTCCGGCTTGGACGAGGTCGTGCAGACGCGCACGCAGGTGCCGGCGATGGTGGCCAACCCATTTGCCGCGATGCAGGCTGCGCCGCGCATCCCGATGAAAAAGCTCATGGTGGACGCGCCGTCGCTGATCGTCGTCTGCGGCCTGGCCATGCGCCGGTTCGATCCATGAACGTGCGCATCAACCTGCTGCCGCACCGCGAGGAGCGGCGCAAGCGCGGCCGCCAGCATTTCGCGGCGCTCGGCGGTCTGACCGCCGTGATCGGCCTGGTGATTGTCGGCGCCGGCTACCTGTATGTCGCCGGTCTGATCTCGATGCAGGATCAGCGCAACACGTTTCTCAAGTCCGAGATCGCGAAGCTGGACAAGGAAATCGCCGAGATCCAGAAGCTGAGGGGCGAGATCGCCGCGCTACTGGCGCGCAAGCAGATCATCGAAACCCTGCAGGCCGACCGCGCGCAAACTGTGCACTTGCTGGATCAGCTGGTGCGCCAGATGCCTGAGGGCGTCTACCTGCGAGAGCTGAAGCAGCAGGGCCTCGCCGTGAATGTCCAGGGCTATGCGCAATCCAACGCACGCGTTTCCACGCTCATGCGCAACATCGAGTCCTCGCCCTGGCTGTCGAGCCCGAAGTTGATCGAGATCAAGGCCGCGCGCGTGGGCAACAAGCGCCTGTCCCAGTTCACCATGAACCTGCAGTTGAAGCGCGTCCAGCTCAAGGAAGCGCCCAAGGACGCCGCCAAGGCGCCGGCGAAGAAGGGTTAGTCATGGCAATGGCGATCGACTTCAGGAAGATTGCGGAAGACTTCAAGGCCACCAACTGGCGCGATCCGGGCACCTGGAGCGCAATTCCCAAGGCAGCAGTGCTGGTGGCCATCGTCGTGGCGCTGCCGGTGCTGGGCTATTTCGGTCTTTGGCAGGGCCAGCTCGAGGAGCTGGAGGCGGGCAAGCTTGCCGAGGCGAAATACAAGCTGGATTACGTCAACAAGAAGAAGCAGGCCGTGAACCTCGACCTGCACAAGCAGCAGCTCAGAGAAATCGACACGCAATTCGGCGCGCTGCTCAAGCAGCTGCCCAACAGGTCGCAGATGGACGCGCTGCTGGTGGATATCAACCAGGCGGGCTTGGGCCGCGGGCTGCAGTTCGAGCTGTTCAAGCCGGCAGGCCAGGAGATCGTTCGCGATTTCTACGCCGAACTGCCGATCACCGTGAAGGTGGTCGGGGTGTTCCACGACATGGGCGCATTCGCGAGCGACGTCGGGCAACTCTCGCGCATCGTCACGCTCAACAACGTCGCCATCCAAACGGCTAGGGACGGCACGCTGGCGATGGACGTCACGGCGCGCACCTTCCGCTACCTCGACGACGACGAGGTCGCGGCGCAGCGCAAAGCCGCAGCTGGCAAGCGCAAGGGGCGGCAATGAACCGCTTGAGCCTCCTGGTCCTGGTGTGTGTCGTCCTGCTGGGGGGTTGCGAGGGCGAGAAATACAGTGACCTGAAGAAGGAACTGAACGACTTGACCAAGGACCTGCGCGGCCGGGTGGACCCGCTGCCGCAGGTGCGGCCCTACGAGCCGGTGCCCTACCAGGCGGAGAACGAGGTTGATCCGTTCCGGCCGGATCGCATCGAAGTGGCGGCGGCGTCCGGTTCCGGCGCCGCGGCAAGCGGCAAGCAGCCCGACCTCGATCGACCGAAGGAGCCGCTCGAGGCGTATCCGCTCGAATCGATCCAGATGGTGGGTTCGCTCACGCAGGGCCGCGAGACTTTCGCTCTGGTGAAGGCTGGCCCCAACCTGTACCGAGTGAAAAAGGGCAACTACATGGGGCAGAACTTCGGCGTCATTACTGGCATCGACGAAGTGCAGATCAGCCTGAATGAGCTGATCCAGGAAGGCAGCGGCGAATGGGTCGAGCGGGCTAGCGCGCTGCAACTGCAGGAGGCGAAGAAATGACCACCACCCACATCGTGCGCTCTGCCTTGCGTGCGCTCGTCCTAAGCCTCGCGGGCACGGGCATCGCTTTCGCCCAGGCCAACAGCATCGAGGCGGTCGACGTCTCGCAGCAAGGCGGCAAGGTCGTGCTGCGTATTACCACCAAGGAACCGCTGAAAGCAGCCCCGCCCAGCTTCAGCGTCGCCAACCCGGCGCGCATCGCCTTCGATTTCGCCGGCACTGTCAATGCGCTCGGCCGCTCCAGCCAGGACATCGCTCAGGGCGAACTGCGCTCCTTGAATCTGGTGCAGGCGCCGGACAAGACGCGCGTGG